>OASU01000024.1_pt1 | contig 163023 bp, 175 predicted proteins | sample 1475801 | NCBI WGS metagenome assembly OASU01 (sample SAMEA2579919, study PRJEB22360) | human gut metagenome | biome: human gut; feature: human-associated habitat; material: faeces | place: Denmark | collected 2008/2010 | reverse complement strand
TTATAAAATAGTTAGTCGTGATTTTATAATCCGACTAATTTTTTTGATGAAATTATTTTTATTAAATAAGAAATATATAATATTTATTTGGTCTTTTAAGAGGATCACTTCATATTATTATATTGAGGTGATTGGATGAAAAGAAAACTACGTAATGGTATTATCATTTGTGCTTGTTTGATGGTATGCTTTTTCTGTATTAAACAAGATAATAATAGGAATGAAAAAAAGAATACTGCTACGATGACAGCAAATTATCAAACAGTTGTATTTAGAGACGATAAAAACACATTAGTTCCAATTGAAGTAGATTTTGGTGCTGAAGTTGAAGATGATACAAAATATCGTAATATGATTGAGGTAATGAAGTCTAATGATTACGAGTATTTAGGTTTACATCCTATCTTAGATTCGAACCTGCAAGTGAATGCCATGGCAATTAATGATAAATCATTAACCTTTGATTTAAGTGATAATTTGTATGTTAACAGTAATCAGGAAGCACTTGATATTTTTGAAATGTTTTCTTATGTTTTTTGTAACGGAGATATTGAAAAAGTAAATTTAAAAATTGATGGTAATGATATTAGTACTTTACCGAATAGTACAGTACCAGCAAGCTGTATTACAAATCAGTTGGGTATCAATAATTTTGAAGCAAGCACTAATTATATTTATAAAACAACACCAGTTGTTGTTTATAATACAGAGACTATCAATAACAAAGAATATTATGTTCCTGTAACTAAACGAATTGAAACAAATGAAAATGATATTGATACAAAAGTATCAATCATGTTAAATGAAATGGATTATGATAAACCATTATCATTAGTTGATCAATGTTCGTTACAAGATGGAACACTATCAATTCATTTAGCTGCTAATATTTTAAATGATAATGAATCGATTGATAATACTTTGTATAATCGAATCGTTAAATCAGCTAGTCATTTAGAAAATGTTAAAAAAGTTTCATTATTTGTAGATAATCAAGAGATAGACCCAGTTCAAGATGTAAATGGTGAAGTAGACAACCGAATTAAAATGTAATTTAACTTTGAACCTTAATTGTGTATAATAATGTCAGGTGATAAATATGAAGAAAGTAGTAGTAATGTCCGATAGCCATGGTTATCATAAGATGATCGATGAAGTACAACGTTTAGAACCTGATGGCGATTACTATGTTCATTGTGGTGATAGTGAAGCACGTGAAGAGCAGTTAAAAGGCTGGATATGTGTTCGTGGAAACAACGATTGGATGGCTCCTTTTGATGATGAAGTTGTTTTTGAAGTTGAAGGAGTAAGATTTTTAGTTACTCATGGGCATCGTTATGGATATTATAAACGTGAAGAAGCGATGGTAGATGATTTGCTGAGACATGGTTGTGATGTATTATTATCAGGACATACCCATGTTCCTCAATGTGATGAGGTGACGGGTTTTTATTTAATTAATCCTGGTTCAACCACTTTGCCTCGTCGTGGGAGTGGAAAATCTTATTGTATTATTCTAGTTGACCAGGGAAAAATAGAAGTTAAATTTAAACAAATATTTTGTTAAAAAATGCTTGCACATCTCTTTTAGATATGCTATTATATATGAGCAGTCAAGAGAGAGAGGTCTACGTAGCTCAGCTGGATAGAGCACACGCCTTCTAAGCGTGCGGTCAGGGGTTCGAATCCCTTCGTGGACGCCATTGATTAAAAATGGCTCTAAACCAATGGTTTGGGGCTTTTTTTGTTTTATATAAAAGGAACATTTGATGCTCATGATGCATATAAATAAATAGGAGATGAGCAGATGGAAAATTTGTATTGTTATGAACAAAAACTTCAATCCTATTTAGATGAGTATCACTGTATTTTAAATCAAATGATTAATAAAATGACTAGTGTTGAATTGTCGTGCAGCATATCTTATAATTTTATGGTTCAAATGATCCCGCATCATCGTGCGGCAATTTTAATGTCATGTAATTTATTAAAATACACTAAGAATGAAGCTTTACAAAATATTGCTTTTAACATTATAAAAGAACAAACAAGAAGTATTGAGAATATGCGGAGAATTTTATGTGATTGTCAAAATCAGACAAATTCTCAAGAACAGTTGTATGATTATCAAAATAGGCTTGATATTATCGTAGGAACTATGTTCACAAAAATGGCTGAGCCATCATGCAGTAATGACATTGATGTAAATTTTATTAATGAAATGATTCCACATCATGAAGGTGCTATTGCAATGGCGAAAACAACTTTGGAATATCCAATTTGTTCTGAATTAAAAACAATTTTACAAGCTATTATAACGTCTCAATCAAATGGAGTAAGGCAATTAAAAACAGTTTTAGAAGATATAACTTGTTAATTAATATTGGCTATTAAATGGAAAGGTAACTATGATGGATTTAAATTACATTCAAACTCCACTAAGGAATCAAACTATTGAAGAACAAATAAAAGATTTTTATTTGCTTAATAATAAGGAGAGAACATATCAGCATGTTCTTGGAGTGGCTATGGCAGCAGAAAAATTAGCTTTGCAATATCAAGAAGATATTAGAGCCTGTATTTTAGCAGCTTTATTACATGATATTAGTGCTGTTATTACTCCCCAAGATATGATGAAAATTGCTAATGAATTACAATGGCAATTAGATAGTGCAGAAAAGATATATCCATTTTTATTGCATCAAAAAATATCTGCTTTAATAGCTTATGAGTATTTTCAAATTAGGGATTTATCAATTTTAAAGGCAATCGAATCACATACAACACTAAGATCTAATCCTAGTAAATTAGATATGATTATTTTTATTGCTGATAAACTAGCTTGGGATCAGCCTGGGGAACCACCGTTTAAAAAGAATATTGAAATGGCATTAAATGATTCTTTAGAAGCAGCTTGTTATCAGTATATAAAATATCAGTTTGACCACGATCTATTATTATTTCCTCATTGTTGGATTATTGAGGCATACCGATGGTTAGAAAAGTCACATTGTAAATAACATGTGGCCTTTTTGTTTGCTTAAAATTTTAAGGGGGTTTAAACTGTAGGAAGAAGGGAGATTATTAAATGTTAATACGTAAAATAGAGGAAGTTGATTATCAGGACGTGTATCAATTAGTTAAATATGAATTAGGATACCAAAACTTGGAATTTAATAAATTTTGTTGGCGACTTGATCAAATGCTTCAAGATACAAACTATCAAATTTATGTTGCAATTATCGATTACAGAGTAGTAGGGATAATTGGATTGATGTTAGGTTGGGGGTTAGAAATTGAAGGGAAAATTATGAGAATTATTGCGTTGGCAGTAGAACATAGATATCAAGGGCAAAAAATTGGAAGTTCTTTAATTGCGTATAGTGAACAATACGCCCTGAGCAAACAGGTAAGTGCCATCACAGTCAATAGCGGACTTGAACGTCGTCGAGCACATGAATTTTATAAGAAAAATGATTATTATAAAAAAGGTTATAGCTTTATTAAGAAATGTGAATAAGTTGTGAATAAAGTACTAATTGTTCTTGAATTTCACCTTTGACAAAGGAATACAATATTGATGAGGTTTTAGAATTGCTTGATATTAAAAATAAAAAAACTGCTTTTATTAGTGAATTATCAGGCAGACCGCATCATTACAATTGAAGATGGAATCATCATTGATGACATTAAAAGTAAATAAAAGCGTAATAATAGATTTTAGAGTTAACGTTATGAGTAGAGGGATTCAACTAATGACGTTACTCTATTTTTATTAATTGAAACAATTAATAACCTTGATATAATAATAAAAAAAGATGATTTTTAAAAGAGGCAGGTGATCTTTATATGGATATTAAGAGTTTGCTAGAGTTATTTAGAAAATCTCCCGAACTATTTTTAGATACAAGTGGGAGATCTGGTGCCAAAACCTACTGCTATCAAGATTATTATTTAAAAATTGGAAAAAAACATGAATTAGAGGCAGAGTATCGGGCATTAATATATTTTAGTAAGTATAATTACAGTCAAGCGGCGCTAGAATATAGCAGTAGTGAGCGAGATTATTTATTAACTAAGAGAATGTCAGGTATGTGCAGCTGTGCCCCAAAACTAATTTCTAATCCAGAGATATTAGCAGTAACTTTGGGAAAGCTGTTAAGAGAGTTCCATGATACAAAATTTACTGAAGCTATATCTATAAATCATAATGAAGAAATATTAAAACGTGTATTTTTAAATTATCAACAAGCCAACTTAGATGAGCAAATGACACAAGGTATTGGCTGCTTAGAACTTGACGAGGTGTTTAGTTATATTAATGCTAAAAAGGATATTTTAGTTGAAGATACAGTTATTCATGGTGATTATTGTTTGCCAAATATTTTTTTAGACCAAGATTATCGTTTTTGCGGTTTTTTGGATATGGGACGTGCGGGAGTAGGTGATCGCCATTATGATTTGTTTTGGGGAAGATGGTCACTTGCTTATAATCTAGGTAATGATAAATATGGTGATTTATTTTATGAAGCATATGGAAATGAAGTAATTGATCCAGAGCGTTTGAAATTAATCGCATATATTGCTTGTCTAGATGGATAAGGGTAAATAACTTGGCGTTTTAAAAATAAAAAATGACGAATATTCGTCATTTTAAAATAAACCTAATAGTGCTTGCATTGATAAACAAACCACAGTAATAGCCACCCAACAGCAAAATCCCATGAAAATTGGTTTGGCACCGCTTTTTACAAGTTTAACAATATTTGTATTTAATCCGATAGCTGCCATTGCCATAACAATAAAAAATTTGCTAAGATCTTTAATTGGTGCGGTAATATTACCAGGCAGGTTGAAGACTGTTGTAATAACAGAAGCTAGGATAAAGAATAAGATAAAGAAAGGAAAAATTTTCTTGAGATTAAAAGTACTTTCACTTTTTTCAGCATCGCGAGTACGTTTAAAAGCTAATACTAAGGTAATTGGAATAATTGCTAGTGTTCTTGTTAATTTAACAATCGTTGCTTGATCTAGGGTATTACTTCCATGAATACCATCCCATGCAGTTGCAGTGGCGGTAACAGAGGATGTATCATTGACTGCACTTCCAGCAAAAAGTCCAAAACCATCATTTGATAATCCTAGCATACCGCCCAAAGTTGGGAAAATTAAGGCGGCAAGAATATTGAATAAAAAGATTACTGATATAGCTTGAGCGATTTCTTCATCGTCAGCTTCGATAACTGGTGCGGTTGCAGCGATTGCAGAACCACCACAAATTGATGAACCAACCCCGATCAGTGTTGAAATCTTTGATGGCATTTTTAATACTTTGCATAGTACATAGGCTACGACTAGAGAAGTTGCAATCGTTGAGATAATTATTGGTAAAGATGAACTTCCTGTTTTTACAATATCGCTTAAATTCATACCAAATCCTAATAATATAACGGCGTATTGTAAGATTTTTTTAGAAGTATATGTGATCCCACTTTGAACTTTGCTTTTATCTTTAACTAAGAATGTAATGATCATTCCCATTAAAATGGCAAATACGGGACCGCCAATCAATGGCAGTTGTTTACCGAGATAGTATGCTGGCATTGCAATAGCTAGACATAGAATAACTCCTAAAGCATTATTTTTTATTTTTGACATTTCTAATCCCCCTTTGTCGAAGTTATTATACATAAATCAAACAATAAATAAAAATTATATATATTTATATAACGATAATAATATGTTATAGTTATAATGAGGTGATTTAATGTTAGATTTTCGGATCGATACTTTTTTGGCGGTATGCAAATATATGAATTTTACTAAAGCAAGTCAGTATTTAAATATTACTCAGCCAGCTGTTTCGGGTCATATTCGTTATTTAGAGGAATATTATGATGTTAAGTTATTTATGTATATTGGTAAAAAGATGCAATTAACTAAAGCAGGAAAAATTTTGCTTGATGTAGCTACAACATTAAAGCATGATGATATTTTTTTGAAAAATAAATTAAATAATTTGTCATTGAAACAAGAGCTGGTTTTTGGAGCAACACTTACAGTAGGGGAATATGTGATGCCTAAAGTGATTGATCAATTGTTAAATGAAAATCAAAACACAATGATTAAGATGCAGGTTGCAAATACAAGTGAGTTATTAAAGATGATCAATGAAGGACAACTTGATTTTGCTTTAGTTGAAGGATACTTTAATAAATTAGAGTATGATTATCGAAAATTTTGTCAAGATGAATATATATGTGTTGGTTCAATTGATTTTCCATTGTCAATAGTCCATGATATTAGTGAATTATTTAAGTATAATCTAATTATTCGTGAAAATGGCTCAGGTTCACGAGAAATTATTGAACGATGGTTAAAAGAGCGGAATTTAGATATTGATGATTTTAGTAATATTATTGAAATTGGTAATATTAATATGATCAAACGTCTTGTTAAAAATAATCATGGAATAACTTTTATCTATAAATTAGCTGTTGAAAAAGAATTAGCTGAAAGAAGATTGAAACAAGTCAAAGTAAATGCTTTAACAATAAAACATGATATTAATTTTATCTGGCGTAAAAATAGTGTTTTTAATGACTACTACGAAGAATTATTTGAGGTGTTTCGATTGCAAAATGATAAAGTATTGCTATAATTACGTTTGTAAGGAGTGATGATTATGCCTTTGACAGATGATGATTTTTTAAAGGATAGTAAGTTAGAACTTTATAATGAAGTGATTGAAAGTCTCCAAGAACAAGAAGAAACTACAGATGTCTTGGATTATGAATTTGATTTAGAAGAAGAATAGTGATGTATCCTCGATACATCATTTTTAAGGAGAAAATATGATTGAAGAATATATAGCTAATAATCAATTTCAAGATGCACTTGATCTATTGAATGATATGGATGACGAAATGACGCGGTATCAGCGTCTTGTTTGTCTTTATGGTTTAGGTGAATATCAAATGGCTAAAGCTGAAGGAATGTTAGCAAAAGCGAAAGCAAGTAATACCTATTATGATGTTGTAAGTATTTATGTGGCTACTTTAAAGGAACTAGAGGAGTTTGAAGAAGCAATCAATATCATGGTAGAAGAATTATCAATGCCATATATTCCGTATGAATATGAAGCAATCTTTAATGCTGCTCATGATGAACTGCTGTTAGCTAAACGTGAAGCAAACGAGGGAATGGAACGGCATAATAATGCTTTTAGTTTGGATGATATGGAAAATATTTTGATGAAAGATTTGCCTAATGAGGATTTATTGTATATGGCAATTGAACAAATGGAAGGAATTAATATTCGGCGCCTATTACCGGCTATTCGTAATTTTTTGAAAGATGAAAATAAGCCTAGCTTCGCTAAGAGTTTACTCATTGAATTGATGATTGATCAAGAAATAGATGAAGAAATGACCTTGGTAAAAAAGGGGATTGAATATGGAATTAATCCAAGTTATGCTCCATTAGTTTTGAATCAAGAAGTTGGTGGAACGATCTTAAATCTTTTATCTGAAGGAATTGAAGATGATAATCCTTCGTTATATTCATTGTGTGAGCAGTTTCTAAATTTCTATCTATATTTAGTTTATCCTAAATATATCGATGATTATGATTATCGTCCAATTGCTGCAGCAATTCATTATCATATTGCGTCGATGCAGTATATTGACATTGAATTAGATGATATCGAGTACCTTTATAATTGTGATAAAGAAGAAATTTTAGAAAAATTAAATGAAATTAAAGAAATTGAATATTAAAGTACTGAAATTGCAAGATTAATTGTTCAAAAAAGTTGAATTAATAGTATTGTTAGTATATAATACGTGATGAAACTAAAAAAGGAGAATAGTATGAAAATCAATAATAAAAAATTAGAAAATGCAATCGTAGAACTAACAGTAGCATTTGATAGTGAAGAATGGAAAGCTACTCAAGAAAAAGCACTTGATAAATTAGCTAAAAATGTAAAAATCGATGGTTTTAGACCAGGTAAAGCACCTGCAGCTATGGTAAGAGCAAGAGTTTCTAAAGCTAGTGTTTTAGAAGAAGCAACAGATATGATTTTACAAACAAAATTTGTTGAAATTTTAACTGAAGCAAATGTTGAACCAGTAGCACAACCTGCTTTAAGTGTTCAAAAAGTAGATGCTGATGAATTGGAAGTTCAAATCTTAGTACCAGTAAAACCACAAGTTGAGCTTGGTGAATATAAAGGATTAGAAGTTAAAAAAGGTCGCGTTACAGTAACTAAAAAAGAAATCGAAGAACAATTAGCAAACTATCAAACTCAATTTGCTGAATTAACAGTAAAAGAAGGTGGGAAAGTTGCTAAAGGTGATACTGCAGTAATTGATTTTGAAGGATTTGTAGACGGTGTTGCTTTTGAAGGTGGAAAAGGTGAAAACTATCCATTAGAAATCGGTAGTGGTTCATTTATTCCAGGATTTGAAGATCAAGTGATTGGAATGACTGTAGATAAAGAACAAGATATCGTTGTTACTTTCCCAGAAGATTATGGTGCAGCTGATTTGGCTGGTAAAGAAGCTACTTTCAAAGTGACTGTACATGAAATCAAAGAAAAACATTTACCAGAAATTGATGATGAATTAGCTAAAGATGTAAATATTGATGGTGTTGAAACTTTAGATCAATTGAAGGATCATATCAAAGCTAATATTAAAACTCGTAAAGAATCTGAAAATGAAAATAAATTCATGGATGATTTATATAAAGCAATCGTAGCGTCTTCTAAAGTAGAAGACAGTGATGCTTTATTAGAACAAGAACAAGGATTAATGTTACAAGAAGTTGAACAAAATTTACAAAGACAAGGGTTAAATTTTGAAGTTTACCAACAATTTACTGGTAAATCAAAAGATGATATCAAAGAAGATATTAAACCTCAAGCTGAAGAAAGAGTAAAATTAAATGCTATTCTTGCAGCAATTATCGAAGAAGAAAAATTAGCAGTTAGTGATGAAGAATTAGAAACAGAATTAAAAACAATTGCTGAATATTATCAAAAAGAATTAGACGAAGTTAAGAAAATTTTCGAAGGAAATATGAGCCGTATCGAAAACGATTTGTTAACTCGTAAAGCTGTTGATTTAGTAAAAGACAACTTAAAATAATAAAAAGACGCTCATGCGTCTTTTTAGTAAAATAGCGAAATAGGAGGAAATAGAATGAATGAACAAACTGTATTAACGTTACCGGTAGTTTGTACACGGGGCATGATTGTTTTCCCAGAAAACAGGTTAACATTAGATGTTGGTCGTCCAGTGAGTTTAAAGGCACTTGAATTAAGTGCTAATGAACATGATAACAATATCATTTTTGTCTCACAAATCAATCCATTAGTGGATAATCCTTCTTTTGATGATGTGTTCCATATTGGAACTCTTTGTAAAATTGATCGTAAAGTGCGCCGTGACAGTTCGGGAACTATCAAATTAACTGTTTTGGGGGCAAAAAGAGTTAGGCTGACTAACTTTGAAGAACAACAAGGAAGTATCTACTCAACTGTTGAAATTATTGAAGATGAATTTGGAGATCGAAATGAAGAAGTTGCTTTAGTTCGTAAGACAACTTCGTATTTTGAACAAGCAAAACGCAGTATGCCAAATATGCCGCTAGATTCAATCAATCGATTAACTAGTGGAGTATCAGCAAGTGTTTTAGCTGACACAATTGGACAATATTTACCAATTGATCTTAATCAAAAACAAAAAATCTTAGAAACTATTAATATCAATGAACGTTTATTATTAGTAGCTAGTTCAATTGAATCGGAAAAAGTGATAGGTGAAATTGAAGAAACGATTAATCGTAAAGTTCGTGAAAGTATTGATGAAAATCAACGTGAGTACTATTTAAGAGAAAAACTTCGGGCTATTAAAGAGGAATTAGGTGATAGTGTACCGAAGGAAGACGATGCAGAAATGATTCGTGAAGAACTTGAAAAAAATCCTTATCCACAGCATGTTAAGGATAAAATTGAAGAAGAATTACGCCGTTTTGAAACAATGCCAGCAGCTTCTTCAGAAGCTAATGTAGTAAGAACATATATTGACTGGATGATGAAAACACCTTGGTATCAAGAAACTAAAGATGTTGAAGATATTCAAGCAATTGAAGATGTTTTAAATGAAGATCATTATGGTCTTGAAAAGGTAAAGGAACGAATTGTTGAATACTTAGCGGTTAAACAAATGACTAAATCGCTAAAAGCACCAATTATTTGTCTTGCTGGGCCACCAGGGGTTGGGAAAACTTCAATCGCTAAAAGTATTGCCCGTGCACTACAGCGTGAATTCATCAAGGCATCATTAGGTGGAGTTAAAGATGAAGCTGAAGTACGTGGACATCGTCGTACTTATCTTGGGTCTATGCCAGGAAGAATTATTCAAGGGATGAAGAAAGCGGGAGTAATAAATCCGGTCTTCTTACTTGATGAAATCGATAAGATGTCAAGTGACTATAAAGGTGATCCGACTAGTGCAATGCTTGAAGTTTTAGACCCTGAACAAAATAGTCAATTCTCTGATAATTATTTGGAAGAACCATATGATTTATCAAAAGTATTGTTTATCGCTACTGCAAATGATCTAGGAAATATTCCAGCTCCGCTTAGAGATCGTTTGGAAATCATTGAACTATCTTCATATACAGAACAAGAAAAACTAATGATCGCTAAAAATCATTTAATTAAAAAGCAGTTAGCTTTACACGGTTTAAAGGAAGATCAACTAGTAATTGAAGATGATGCAATTATGGCGATTATTCGTCACTATACGCGCGAAGCTGGAGTTCGTGATCTTGAGAGATTGCTGGCAAAGATTTGTCGTAAAGCGGTATTAATCGTTTTAAAAGAAAAACGTGATAACTTAACAGTTAATAAAGAAAGTTTAGAAAAACATTTAGGTAAAGCACCATTTGAACATACTAAGAAATTAGATCATAGCCAAATAGGTGTCGTTACTGGTATGGCATATACACAATTTGGTGGAGATATTTTACCAATTGAAGTCAATCATTTCCAAGGATCTGGTAAATTTATTATTACTGGTCAATTAGGGGATGTAATGAAAGAATCAGCATCGATTGCATTAGACTATATGAAAGCTAATAAAGAGAAATATGGTCTTGAAAAAATTGCATTTGATAAAGAAGATATTCATATTCATGTGCCTGAAGGAGCTGTAAAGAAAGATGGCCCTAGTGCAGGTGTTACCTTGACCACTGCTATCTACTCAGCTTTTAAAAATCAGCCGGTTCGCAATGATATTGCTATGACGGGTGAAATTACATTACGGGGAAATGTGCTGCCAATTGGTGGTTTAAAAGAAAAATCAATTTCAGCGCATCGTTCTGGAATTAAAAAGATTATTATCCCAAAGGATAATGCTAAAGATATTGATGATATACCAAAATCTGTTCAAGATGAATTAGAAATCGTATTAGCTGATCATATTGATACAGTACTAGATCACGCACTTGAAAAATAGGGTTAAAAATAACCCTTTTTTTCTTATTGTGTGGTACAATGAAAAAGGTGATGAGAATGGTAAAAATAAAGAAAGCAGAATATGTTTTATCCGCAGCATGGAAAAGTCAATGGCCAGAAGAAAGTTTTCCTGAAATGTGTTTGGCGGGACGTAGTAATGTTGGTAAAAGCAGTTTTATTAATGCAATGTTAAATCATAATGGTTTAGCTAAAGTTTCAGGAACTCCAGGAAAGACAAGAACATTAAATTTTTTTAATGTCAATGATGCATTATATTTTGTTGATGTTCCTGGTTATGGTTATGCTAAAGTTAATGATAGTATTACTAAGCAATTTGGTAAGACAATGGATGAATACATAACTTTACGTTCAACTTTAAGAGGATTTATTTTATTAGTTGATTATCGTCATAAACCGACTAAAGATGATGTGCTGATGTATGAATTTGTTAAACATCATGATGTTCCGGTAATGGTCGTGGCAACCAAAGAAGATAAATTAAAAAGAAATGATCTGAAAAAGAATGAAAAAATTATCAAAGATACTTTGGGGTTTCATCCTGAAGATAAATTTGTTCGTTTTTCAAGCTTAAGGAAAAAAGGAATTGAAGAAGCATGGAACTTTATCTATGAGCTATGCGATATTAATTTTAATTAGATTTTAAAAAGTAAAATGATGGTAGATGCAAGAAAGATAGAGCTTTTAAATGTATCTACTTTTATTTTGTTTAAATAATATCAAAGTATCTAGATTCTGGTGGAACAAAGTAGAATGAATTAGTATATTCTATAAAAGGCGGTCTTTTTTCATATTTTTAAGAATCGTGCATATAGTTTGATGGGAGGTATATATGCAAAAGATATATTTTGAAAAATGGATTGATTTAAATCATCAATTGAATGAATTATTATCATTATCAGTAGATGAGTCTATTAATTACAAGATTGAAAGTGTAGGCGTTCGAGCAGTAGGAAGTTTAATTGTTAAAGGAGAGTATAATGGCAATCATAAATTTAATGAAAATATTGAATTAGATGTATTGGCAACATTTGATAAGATTGTTGATCAGCGAGATTTCAATATTAAAGTTGAAGATTTTGATTATTTTATTAAAGATGGAAATATCCAAATTAAGATTGAAGTAGGTATTCATGGGGTGGTAGAAGGAGAAGATCGATATGTACGGGATGAGCATCTTGGGCATGATGAAGCACTTGAAGAAATTGAAAACTTAATCAAGGATACTGAACCAGCTAATGCTTCAATTGAGCAATTAGTTCGAGCTAAACCTGTCGAAGTCCAAGAAACTGGGCCAGTAACTCCAGCTTACGTTGCTCAAGCAAAGCAGCCAGAAAGTAAGCCGATGGCTGCTGAAACTACGACTTCAACAGTAAAAGAGATAAAAGCAGTGGCAAAAGAAATGGATAATCATCCTAAAAACTTAGAAACATCAAAAGTTGCTGTAATACCGCAGAAATCAGAGTCATCAGTACACGCAGCAAAAGAACCGGCTGTTCATATGACCAAAGAACCAATGGCACATGTTGCTAAAGAAGCTGCTGTAATGGAAGTCAGTAAAAAAGAAACAGCTATGGCTGAGGAGATTAGTGAACAACTTCAAGAAAAGGTTTACCAAAGCAAGTCACGACCAATTTTTCAAGACACTAGCGATAGTGTGGGAACTTATTACTTATATATAGTTAAAGAAAATGATAGTTATAGTGAAGTGGCGACCCGTTATAGTGTGGATGAAGAAATAATCCGCAATTATAACCAAGATAAGGCTCTAGAAGCCGGCAGTGTCTTAATCATTCCATATGTTCCATGAACGAATTAATTAAGGAAGCCTATTCACTAGAAGTTATTGGTTATATTAAAGTAACAAAAAAAGTCTATAAAGTAAAATGTCGTGAAGGATTCTTTTGTTTAAAGTTTGTTGAAGACAATGGATTGACTGTTGTTATTGATCATATAGAGAGCTTGCATTTAAAATGCTTTTTGCCAGTAATCAGAAATTATAAAAAACAAGTTCTAACAAGTTATGAGGATAAAACTTTTTATTTAAGTCCTTGGTTAGCAAGTGATAATGCAATCGTTAAAGAATTAAAATTAAAATTTTATTATGAATGCTTATCATATTTGCATTCAACTTCTTTTTTTAATTATAGTGTTTCAAAGAGTTTTTTTAAACGTCAAATTGAAGATATAGCAAATATTATTCATGAGCGTCAAGCTTATTACAATGAAATTATGAGTAATTTTGAAGTTTTATCGTATCGTAGTCCAACAGGATGGATGTTTGTTTTAAATTATCATCGAATTGAAGGTTGTCTAAAAAAAGCCTTAGAACTTTTGGAATGCTATGAACAATATGTTTGCAATCTAGATACGATAAGATTATGTCTGACATATAATAATTTTAATTATAGTCATGTAATGATGAAAGAAAGTAAATTAATTTCTATTGATCAAATTAAAATCAACTTATGTATTTATGATATTTATAATATGTATCAAAGAATTCCAGAGTTTATCTTTGATTTTGACGTTATTCTTGATAGTTATTTTTGTAAGATAAAGCTCTTAAAAGAAGAGCGGCTTTTATTACAGTGTTTGTTACATGTTGTTCCGATCATTGAATTAGGACATGATGAAATTAATAATATTATCATGATGTCTCGCTTATTATATTATTTGGATTCAATTTCTTCGTTAAATAAAAAGTTAGCGATTGACTAGGGCTGATGATTTTGTTAGAATATTTCTAGCAATGATTAGGAGGAGTAGATCCAGAAACTTTTAAGAGAGTCCCTGGCTGGTGGAAGGGGATAAGATAATGGATTGAAGGTAGCCTAGGAGCATGTCTATTGAAAAAAAGTAGGTAGACACGTATGACTGCGTTAAGGTCTTGAGGCATAGATAAGCTATGCAAAGTAAGGTGGTACCACGAGCATTCGTCCTTATGACGGTGCTTTTTTATTTTAAGGAGGAAATTATGAGTTATTCAGTGGTTTGGATTTTATTTTTAGGTGGATGTTTATTTTTAATGTATTTTTATAGTGGTAAAATGCGTCAAGTTAAAAAATATCAAAAACAACAGCGGGCTGCATATGAAGAAAACCGGGTTAAGTATAGTCATTTTACAAGCGAAGTGTTTGATCAAACTCCTGATGAAGAGTTAACACATGCTGTTTTATTCCACCTTTTAGCAAAAGAAGATAAATTGTATGAAGGAGAAGAAATTACTGGAACATTGATTGATGTAATGACACCAAGCGAATTACTGATCTACACTATTTATCAAGTAGAACTTTCAATGGAAGGAGGGCGTGGTTCATTGCACTCATTCTTTATTAAGGAACCATATTGCCTTTATCGTCCATATGCCATTAAAGCATTTGAGGCTGTGGATTGCCATGAAATTGCTGAGTTGATGACTGCAGCAGAAAAATTAGCTGTAATGATTGAAAATGAGGAAGAAATTGAATTAGATGAAGATAGTGATTATGGAAAATATAATTTTTCTGATTTTACAAGCTCATTATTGTCAATGTTGAAATCTTCTGGAATTGTTAATAAAGCAGCTAAATTTATTCGTGAAAACAAAAATGATTTTATTGATTTGGAGGTAACAACTGATGAGCAAACAACTGGAACCGAAGTATAATCATCATAAAGTAGAAGAAGGAAAATATCGTCATTGGATCGATAAAAAATATTTTGAAGCTGGTGATACTAGCAAAAAGCCGTATTCAATTGTTATTCCCCCACCTAATGTAACTGGTAAATTACACTTAGGTCATGCTTGGGATACAACTTTACAAGATATGATCATCCGTTATAAAAGAATGCAAGGTTATGATGCTTTGTGGCTGCCGGGAATGGATCATGCGGGTATTGCAACTCAAGCTAAGGTAGAGGCAAGGATGCGTGAAGAAGGTATTTCTCGTTATGATCTTGGTCGTGATGGCTTTTTAGAAAAAGCATGGTCATGGAAGGAAGAATATGCTTCAATTATTCGAGCTCAATGGGAAAAATTAGGTTTATCATTAGATTATTCTAAAGAACGTTTTACTTTAGATGATGGTTTAAGCGAAGCAGTTAAAGAAGTATTTGTTAAATTATATAATGAAGGATTGATTTACCAAGGGAAACGGATCATTAATTGGGACCCAGTTCAAAGAACGGCATTAAGTAACATTGAAGTGATTCATAAAGAAATTGAAGGGGCGATGTATTATTTTAAATATCAAATCGTTGATAGTGATGAACAATTAATTATTGCGACAACACGTCCTGAAACAATGTTTGCCGATCAAGCTATATTTGTGCACCCTGATGATGAACGTTATACTCACCTAGTCGGGAAAAAAGCAATCAATCCAGCTAATGGTGAAGCGTTACCAATCATGGCTGATAGCTATATTGATATGTCATTTGGGACAGCGGTAATGAAATGTACCCCTGCTCATGACCCTAATGACTTTGCGTTAGCAAAAAAATATAACTTAGAAATGCCAATTTGTATGAATGATGACGGAACTATGAATGAACTGGCACATAAATATGCAGGAATGGATCGTTTTGCTTGTCGAGAGGCTTTGGTTGCTGATTTTAAAGCAGCTGGGGTTGTTGACCATATTGAAAAACATATGCATCAGGTGGGGCATTCAGAAAGAAGTAATGCAATCGTTGAACCATATTTATCAAAACAATGGTTTGTTAAAATGGAGCCATTAGCTAAGGCAGCTTTAGAAAATCAGTTAAAGGATTCTAAAGTAAATTTTGTCCCTGAACGTTTTGAAAAAACATTTAATCAGTGGATGGAAAATATTGAAGACTGGTGTATATCTCGTCAATTATGGTGGGGACATCAAGTACCGGCTTGGTATCATAAAGAAACCGGTGAAGTTTATGTTGGGAAAAATCCACCTGCTGATTTAGAAAACTGGAAACAAGACGAAGATGTCCTAGATACATGGTTTTCAAGTGCACTATGGCCATTTTCAACACTTGGATGGCCTAATACCGATAGTGAATTATTTAAGCGTTATTTTCCTACCAATACTTTAGTTACAGGGTACGATATTATTTTCTTCTGGGTGAGCAGAATGATTTTCCAATCATTACACTTCACTGAGGAAAGACCATTCGAACATGTTTTAATTCATGGTTTGATTCGTGATGAACAAGGGAGAAAGATGTCAAAATCGTTAGGCAATGGTGTTGATCCGATGGATGTTATTGATGAATATGGTGCTGATACATTACGCTTCTTCTTAACAACTAATTCGGCACCAGGAATGGATTTGCGTTATATTCCGGAAAAATTAGAAGCATCATGGAACTTTATCAATAAAATTTGGAATAGTGCTCGTTTTGTTTTAATGAATATTGATGATGAAATGAAATTTGAAGAATTATCATTTGATAATCTAAATCTTTGTGATAAATGGATTTTAAATCGTTTAAATGAAGTGATTCGTGAAGTAGATATTAACATGGATAAATTTGAATTTGTTAATGTTGGTAGTGAGTTATATAAATTTATTTGGGATGACTTCTGTTCATGGTATATTGAACTTACAAAAGTACATTTAAATAGTACTAATGACACAGAAAAACAGGCAAGTTTAAATACATTAGTTTATGTTTTAAATGCGATTGTTAAAATGCTGCATCCATTCATGCCATTTGTAACTGAAGAAATCTTCCAGGCAATTCCACATTTAGAAGAATCTATTTGTATTGCTATCTGGCCAGAAGTAAATGATCATTTTACTGATGAAAGTATTAATGATCAATTTACATATTTAATCGATATTGTAAAAGGTATCCGTGAAATCAGAACACAATATACGATTAAAAATGCAATTGAAGTGCCATACGTGATCAATACTAAAAACGATGATCTAGAAGGATTGTTAAATAAATGTTTACCTTACATCAAGAAATTATGTAATGCAGTTTGTTCAGGTTATAATCTTAATGCTGCTGGTGAGGTTGCAAATATTACAATTAAAGGTGGTAATTCATTATTAGTTGAATTAGGGGATTATATTGATAAAGATGCTGAAAAAGAAAAATTAGCTAATCAACTTAAAAAGTTAGAAGGAGAAATTAAACGTTGTCAAAATATGTTGGCAAATGAGAAGTTCACTTCAAAAGCTCCAAAAGAAAAAGTTGAACTAGAAAGAAATAAATTAGCGGATTATCAATCTAAGTATGATGCTGTAAAAGAAAAATTAGAGCAAATGTAAAAAGATGAAGAAATTCATCTTTTTTCTATTTTTAAAAGTAAAAATTATTTTCTTGCAGTAAATAATAATATAAGGTTTAGTGGTGAGTGTGACCTTAAATTCAAAAGAGGAGACAAGAAAAATGAATGAATTACAGCAATGTATGCAAATGGAAGTAATGGGCGGTGGTGTTACGGGATTTTTCTTTTGTGTCGTAATTGGAACTGCAATTTATAAGATGTTTCGTTCGGGGGCTGGACGTGTATCGATTCCTAAAATTATTTCAATCGAGTGGCGTTAAAATGAAAGAATTATCGATTACATCTCAGCAAAAGATCAATGGTGGCGGAGCGATTGTTTATGTGATTTCTTTAGTAGCTGTAGCTGCTGGTTATAGCGTTGCTAAATTATTAAGAAAACGTTTTTCAATTACACGTTAATTGAGCATATTTATAAACTGCTAACATATACTAGATTTGGAGGTGCAAGATGAAAATAGTAAGACTTGTAGTAGTGTTAGCAGTTGCTTTATCAATTTGTTTTTGTGGAATCTATTTGAAGTTTTTTTCAACGATCAATAGTTATATTAATACTTACATAGTTCAAGTAGGAATATATAAACAAGATGAAAACGCTAATGAAATGATAAAAAAGTTATCAGATTTAGGGAAACCGAATTATAAGTATCAAAAAGATAATAATTTCGTAGTGATAACAGGTGTGTTTTTGGATGAAAAGGAGGCAAAGGACATGGGGAATACAATTAGTGAAAGTGGAATCACATGTGTAATAAAACAAACGAAATTCGAAAGTAGTTTTAAAGAGGTTATTGAAAAACAAGATTATGAAGCAATTATTAAAGAATTAGGATTATGAAATTAAAAAACTATCCATTGGAAGAACGACCGCGCGAAAAAGCCTTCCATCACGGAATTGAAAGCCTAAATAATATTGAATTATTAGCATTAGTCTTAAGAACTGGAAATAAGCAAGAATCAGCGATTGAATTGGCTCAACGTGTTATAAATGAAATTGGGGGTTTTCGTTATTTGCATGATATCAATTATTATCAGTTGATTCAGATTAAAGGAATCAAACAAGCTAAAGCAATAGAAGTTTTAGCTATTATTGAAATTGCTAAACGTTTGGATAAACAGCCTGTGGCTATGTCAGCTATTAAAGAACCGCGTGATGGTTATGAATTGTTGAAAAATCAATTAATGTTTGAACAGCAGGAAAAAGTGATTGTATTATGTTTAAATTCACGCTTAGAGGTAATTAAAGAAAAAACCGTATTTATTGGTGGGAATAACATATCTATTATTAGTGGGAGAGAGCTGTTTAAAGAAGCATTGATCTGTGGTAGTAATCGTGTGATGGTCGTTCATAATCATCCTTCAGGTAATCCTGAACCATCAATTGAAGATATTGAAGCAACCGAGCGCCTATATAGTATGGCAAAAGAATTAGATATAGATGTAGTTGACCATTTAATTATTGGTCGTAGTAGATTTTATAGTTTTGCTTCAAATAAGATTATTGAAGTTTAAAGATAATTGATTATTTTATATTAATGCCTTATAATGATATGGATGTGAGGTGGTAATTTGAATAATCGTAAAAAACAAAGAAATAAGAGAATAGTTTTAATTATAACGGTAGCAATTGTTGTTTTTTCTACTATATCATTGGTATTTTCAAGAACCCAAGGGGGACTTGAGCGAATGGTCAGCGATTCGATTGCTGCAATAGAGTATTATGTAGTAAAAAAACCAGTTGAATTTGTAAGTAATTTATTTAGTGAATATAATGAGTTAAAAGATGTTTATAAAGAAAATAAGATTTTAAAAGCAAAATTATCATCTTATGCCAGTGTCGAAGTTAATACTGATGTTCTTTCAAAAGAGATTGATGAGTTGAAAAAGATGCTAAATATTGAATATTTGCCAACTGATTATAATGTTAAGACAACATCATTTGTTCGTGAAAGTGATGATTGGAATAACGAAATTACAATTGATTTAGGAAGTTTGGCTGGAGTTAGCAAAGATATGGTCGTAATTTCTTCAAAAGGAATGATTGGTAAGGTTACTTCGGTTACAGAAGTGACGGCGCGAGTTCAGTTATTAACAGCAGAGAATCCTACTTCTGCATTACCGATTCAAGTTATTAATGGTGATCAAAATGTTTATGGACTTTTAAATCGTTATGACATTGAGTCAAAATGTTTTGAAATTACTCTATTTAGTGATGTTGAAAAATTTGAAGATAATGCCAAAGTAATAACTTCTGGCTTAGGTGGGAAAGCGCCTAAAGGAATTTATATTGGAACTGTAGAAAGTTCTATTGTTTCTGAAGATGGAACATCAAAAACAATTAGAGTTAAGCCGGCAGCAGATTTTAATGATCTGTCATATGTTGCGGTAGTATTTAGGAGCGATAGTAATGAATAAGCAATTATATCGTTATTATCTAGTGATGGCATTAAGTTTTGTTGTTGATAGCATTATTAGTTATTATTTACCGTATAATTTTGATAAATTAGGAATAACAATTGTTCCTTGTGTTAGTTTGATGATGTTCACATTGCTGAATAATACAATTGGTGATGAACACCGATACATATTTGCAACTGTGACTGGACTTTATTATGCGATTGTCTACGCAAATAGTTTACTGATTTATGTGTTGCTTTATTGTGTTTATGCTTTTTTTGGAAAGAAATATACTAAATTAGCAACTTATACCCTTTTAGAGATGTTTATCGCCGTAATTGTGACAATAATCGCCCAAGAAGTTGTGATATATTGGTTAGTGTGGATAACAAATGTTACGCAGCTATCAATCGTAGCTTTCTTGACAAATCGTCTTTTACCGACGTTAGGAGCTAATTTATTATTGATTGCACCAGTATATTTTATCCACAAGAAATTAGGATTCGAGGGTAAAGTCAATGCATATCAAAGTAAAAGGAGTTAATAATCATCTAGTTTTTGTTTTAGATGATAATCAAGATTTTAATAGTTTAATGAATGAATTGGAAAGTCTCTTGGAATCACCATTGCTTAAAAGTGATGGCTATTATCCGAGGGCTTTTTTTGATTTTAAAAGTCGAATTTTAAGTATTCATGAATTATTAAGATTATTGGATTTATTATTTAGTAAGCAGGTATTATTGTTTGATGGAATCAATATGGCCAAAGTAGAGAAGAAAAATAAGATTAAAGTAATCAACAAAACTGTTCATGCTGGAGAAATTTTAGAATTGGATCAAGATGCTTTGATTATTGGTCAAGTTAATCCCGGAGCTATTGTTAGATTTAAAGGAAAGTTGTATGTAATGGGGCGCGTCAGTGGATTGGTTGAGGGATTAAATGCTCGAGCAAAAATTAGTGGACAATTCTTTAAAAATGCCCATGTTAGAATTAATGGGGTATCTCGACGAAATTATACAAGTTATGAACTTACGATGCTTTATTATAAGGACAACGAAATATTCTTAGATAAGGGGGATATGATATATGTCTAGAGTTATTGTAGTTACTTCCGGAAAAGGTGGGGTAGGTAAAAGTAGTGTTAGCGTTAATCTGGCTAGTGCCTTAGCTTTTTCAAAATTTAAAGTATGTTTAATTGATGGTGATTTTGGATTGAAGAATTTGGATGTGATGATGGGGTTAGAAAATCGTGTAGTTTATGATTTAAATGACGTCGTTGAAGGCCGCTGTACAATTGAACAAGTATTAGTTAAGGATAAGCGTATAGATGGATTGAGCTTATTACCGTCATGTAAATCTTTATCATTTGAAAATCTAGATACAGAAATAATGAATTCATTAATTGAACGATTAAATAAAGATTATGATTTTATTATTGTGGACAGTCCAGCTGGAGTCGAAAAAGGTTTTCAATATTCTGCTTCATTAGCTAATGAAGCAATTGTTGTTGTCAATTTAGATGTATCATCATTACGTGATGCCGATCGCGTTGTTGGTTTATTGATGAAAAAGGGAATTAATACTATTAATATGATCATTAATAAAGTTAATGTTGATGATATTGAAGGAGCTCGCTCATTAACGGTGGAAGATGCTCAAGAGATTTTATCATTACCGCTGCTAGGGATTGTTTACGATAGCCATGATATGATTGAAGCTAATAATCGTGGTGTGCCGATTTTCTTAAATAATCAACATTTATTACATAGCTGTTTTGTTAATATTTCAAAGCGCATACTCGGGCAGCAAGTACCTTATGCTAAATATAAAAAGAAAAGTTTAATTCGTCGATTTTTTTATTCATAATTAACGTCTTTAATATCATCAGATTCATATAATGGAATAGGTGATAGAATGAGTGATCTAGATGATGTAAGAAAAAGAATGCAAAAGCGCCGGGGCACTAATAAAAAGCCGTTAAATGATGATAATTTTAAGCGATTCTATAATTTTATGGTAAAGTTTATGGTCGTAATTTTAGTGGTTTTAGTATCAATGTCATATATTAAAATCAATCCGGATTCTAATATTAAGAAAATGATTTTGAATGATACTAATTATAAAGCGGTAACAAGCTGGATATCTGATAATTTATTTTCTTTTTTGCCAAGTGATGATGTTAGTGTTTCTAGTGGCGTGGAGTATCAGCATGTTAAAGATGACTATTATAAAAATAATAGTAATGAGGTATTAAGTATTGAAGCTGGGCGCGTAATTGCAACTGGTAATGATGAAAACTTGAGCGGATATGTAGTAATTCTAGGCAAGAATGATGTAGAAATTACTTATAGTAATATTGATAATGTAATGGTGACATTGTATGACGAGGTAGATCAAGGGATGGTTTTAGGCAGTTATCAAGATCAGTTTGTTTTACAGTTTGAACATTTAGGTAAGGAAATTAGTTATGAAGAGTATCAAAGGATGGAGTGATTGGTATATCCATCCTTTTACTTTGATTTATCTAATCGCTGCTTGGTTAAATGACAATTTATTTGCTTATTTGAGTGCTTTGTTTATTGTCTGTACTCATGAATTTGGACACTATTATTTTGCTAAAAAATTTAATTTTGAAATTGAGAAAGTTGAGATTTTCCCTTTTGGAGCTTTTTTGAGTTTAAATGATTATGGGACTCATCATATTATTGAAGAACTGGTAATAGTCATGGCGGGTCTATCTACTCATTTGGGAATGTTTATAGTAATAAAAGTATTTTTTGATAGCGAATATTTATTGGCAGTTAACCAATTAGTATTTGTTTTTAATCTCTTACCGATTTATCCTCTTGATGGATCAAAAATATTATTACTAGTTTTTTCATTATTTAAAGATTATTATCGAGCAGTCAAGTTACAAATTAAAGTTTCAATTTTTTCTTTATCAGTTTTGATTGTATTATATAATCAAATGGGATATATCTTAGTTTATTTTTATTTGCTCTATATAAATTATCAATATATTAAAGAGTTCCGTTATATAATTATCAGATTATATTTGAAAAGGATGCATGATAATCAATATCATCGGCTTAAAATTAATCATGACTACCGTTTTTACCGCCCATATGAAAATTATTATTTGATTGGTGGGAATGGTTATAGTGAAAAAGAAGTACTTCAATATTTAATAAAAAACTTAAAAAGTAATTGACTTTGATGGGTAAAAATAATATAATGCATATGTTGTAGACCTCTAGCTACAACCGCACATAAAAGGTATTAAAGCAATGCTGCCTTGGTTGGCGAGTCTTAGAATATTATAGGAGGTGCGATATGTACGCAATTATTGAAACAGGTGGAAAACAATTAAAAGTTGAAGCCGGAGATACTATCTTTGTAGAAAAATTAGATGTTGAAGCAGGAGAAAAAGTTGTTTTTGATAAAGTATTAGCTGTAGGCGATAAAACAATGAAATTAGGTGCTCCTTATGTAAAAGGTGCTACTGTTGAAGCTACTGTTGAAAAACAAGGTAAAGAAAAGAAAGTTGTTATTTATAAATATAACGCTAAAAAACATTACCACAAAAAACAAGGTCATAGACAACCTTATACAAAATTAGTAATCAATACAATTAATAAAACTGCTAAAAAAGCTGCTGAAGAAACTGCAGAAGCTTAATCAAATGATTAAGGTTTTAGTAAAACAAAATAATAATCAAATTGTTAATCTTAGTATTACAGGTCACGCTGACAGTGGAGAATATGGTAAAGATTTAGTTTGTGCTGGTGTTTCTACTGTTGGTATTGGAGCAATGAATATGCTTGCAAAAAAAGGATTCTTAGCTAAAGGCTTAGGAACGATTGAGATTAATGAAGGATATATAAATGTAGTTGTCAATCATACTGATGAAGTTTGTCAAGTGGTGCTAGAGACACTTGTTGTAACTTTAGAAACGATGGTTGAAAGCTATGGTCGATTTATTAAGATATCTAAAGTGGAGGTGTAACATATGATGTTCAAATTAGATTTACAATTATTCGCTTCTAAAAAAGGGGTAGGGTCAACTAAAAATGGTCGTGATTCTAAATCAAAAAGATTAGGAGCTAAATTATCTGACGGGCAATTTTGTACTGCAGGGTCTATTATTTATAGACAAAGAGGAACTAAAGTTCATCCAGGTACTAATGTAGGAAAAGGTGGAGATGACACTTTATTTGCTACAGTTGATGGAGTTGTAAAATTCGAAAGACTTGGTAGAGATAGAAAACAAGTTTCTGTTTACCCAGCTGCATAATTAAAATCCCTGCAAAGGGATTTTTTCTTGTACTAATAACTGATTATTTGTATCATAATAATAAAGAGATGAAAAGAGGTGGATATATGCAGTTTATTGATAAAGCAAAAATTAGAGTTGAAGCTGGAAAAGGCGGTGACGGGACAGTAGCTTTTAGACGTGAGGCCCATGTACCAAAAGGTGGTCCAGCTGGAGGTGATGGCGGTCGTGGTGGAAGTGTGATTTTTCAAGCGACGACCTCATTATCAACTTTGTTAGATTTGAAATATAATCGATTATATAAGGCACCATCTGGTCAAAATGGGATGGCTAAAAAAATGCATGGTAAAGATGCTATTGATACGGTCATTAAAGTACCGGTTGGAACAATGATTCTTAATGAAGAAACTGGGCAGATCATGGCGGATTTAACCGAAGATAAGCAACGTGTTGTAATTGCTAAAGGTGGCCGTGGTGGTCGCGGAAATGCGCGTTTTGCAACTTCACGGAATCCTGCACCACAAATTTGTGAGCGTGGTGAACCTGGTGAAAATTTCGATCTTATTTGTGAATTGAAATTATTGGCGGATGTGGGATTGGTTGGTTTTCCATCAGTAGGTAAATCAACACTCTTATCAGTTGTTTCACGAGCACGTCCGGAAATTGCAGATTATCATTTTACTACGATCGTTCCTAATTTAGGAGTGGTTCAAGTAAAAGATGGACGTAGTTTTGTTATGGCTGATTTACCAGGATTGATTGAGGGAGCGGCTCAAGGTAAAGGTTTGGGGCATCAATTCTTGCGCCATATTGAACGTTGTCGAGTAATCGTTCATATTGTTGATATGGGAGCAGTCGATGGCCGTGATCCATATGAGGATTATGTTACTATTAATAAAGAACTTGGTGAATATCAATATCGTTTATTAGAACGTCCTCAAATCGTTGTAGCAAATAAAATGGATGAAGATGGGGCTGAAGAAAATTTAGTTCGTTTTAAAAAACAGGTTGGTGAAGATGTTAAGATTTTCCCAATTAGTGCTATTATTCATGATGGTGTAGATCAGGTTTTATATGCGGTTGCTGATGCGTTAGCTACTGCACCAACTTTCACAATGGAAGATGAAGTTGAACATACTGTTCTTTATACAATGGGTGATGAGGAAGATAAACCATTTGAATTACATAATTTAGGTAATGGTAATTGGCAAATTACTGGCAAGAAGATCGAGAGAATGGTGGCAATGACATCGTTAGTAAGTGATGATTCATTAAAACGACTATTGATTAAAATGCGTAATATGGGTGTTGATGATGCACTTAGAAATGCCGGAGCTCAAGATGGTGATAATGTTGCTATCGGTGAGTTTGAATTTGATTTTTATGAGTAACCAGCTAGTAATACTAGTTGGTTTTTTTCTTTTACAATGCTATAATTGTTGAGAATGGTTTGAAACGATTTTGAGATAAAAAACAGTACGATGTGCTGTATAATAGTAAATGTGAAGGAGTAGGGAATGTATAGTTACTTAATTGGTACGGTAGTTGAGATGAATATTGATCATATTGTTGTAGAAAATAGTGGAATTGGTTATTTGATATATGTCAATAATCCATATGAATATACACGAGGTAAAGAAATAAAGATTTTTCTTTACCAACAAGTTAAAGAAGATGCATTATTATTATATGGATTTAAAACAAGTGAAGAAAAAGAAATGTTTTTAAAATTAATTCTGGTCAAAGGGATTGGTTGTAAAACAGCGATAGGAATTTTAGCTACTGGTGATGTAACAAGCATTATAAGTGCAATTGAAACAGGGAATGTAGCATATTTAAAGAAAATTCCTGGAATTGGACCAAAAGCAGCGCAGCAGATTATTTTAGATCTTCAAGGTAAGTTTAAAAATACACCAACAGCAACAACACTGATAAATAATAATGATTTAGACGAGGCGGCTGAAGTATTAATTGCCCTAGGTTATAAAAAATCTGAAGTGGATAAAGCTTTGGCAGTCCTATTAAATGAAAAACTAGATACTAACGGTTATGTAAAAAGAGCTTTAAGTTTATTAGTAAAGTAGGAGGTAGAAAATGACAAGGAATGAGATTCTTGATGCAAATGTTATTGATGATGATAGTAGTTTGCGTCCTTCATCATTCGATGAATATGTTGGTCAAACTAACTTAAAAGAAAATCTAAAAGTTTTTGTTGGGGCAGCTAAACTGCGTGACGAATCACTAGATCATGTGTTATTGTACGGGCCTCCTGGACTAGGAAAGACAACGATGTCAATGATTATTGCTAATGAGATGGGGACAAATATCAAAATTACAACTGGTCCAAGTATTGAAAAAACTGGTGATTTAGTTGCTATTCTAACAGCATTGGAACCGGGTGATGTTTTATTTATTGATGAAATTCATCGTTTAAATAAAGTGGTTGAAGAAATTCTTTATCCAGCTATGGAAGATTTTTGTGTTGATGTAGTGATTGGTAAAGAAGCATCAACACGTTCAGTAAGAATTGATTTACCGCCATTTACTTTAGTTGGAGCAACAACTAGAGCTGGTGATCTGTCAGCACCATTACGAGACCGTTTTGGAATTATTTCTAAACTGGAATATTACGATGAAACGGATTTAAAAACGATTATTGATCGGACCAGTCGTGTCTACTCAATGCCAATGGATGATGACGCTAAATCGGCTTTGGCGATGCGTTCCCGCGGAACGCCGCGTATTGCTAATCGATTATTTAGACGGGTTCGAGATTTTGCACAGTTCAACGGTGAAGAAATTATCAGTAAAGAGCGGACGATTGAGGCTTTAGATCGTCTTAAAGTAGATCAATTAGGACTAGATGATGTGGATCATAAATACTTGTTAGGAATCATTCATCGCTTTAAGGGGGGACCGGTAGGTTTGGAATCTCTGGCAGCTTCAATTGGAGAAGAACCACAAACATTAGAAGATGTCTACGAACCTTATCTTCTTCAAATCGGTTTGATAAAGAGAACTCCTCGCGGTCGTGTTGCAACGAGTGAAGCATATAAACATTTAAATATAAATATTGATGAATAAGGCTGTTTTTACAGTCTTTTTTTGTGGAGGTATTGTGAAAAAACATGAAATTATTGGTTTGTTAATTATTTTAATTATCTCAACTGTTTATTCATTTACATTGCCTGAAACATCATTAAATGAAATTGAATCAGATCCACAAGTAAAAATAATTGTTGAAGGTAAGTATAATGAAACTTTAGTATTTAATTCTTCACCAACAATCGAAGATGTATTTAAAGCATTAAATACTGATAATGTTTATGGATTTGATCAAAAAACTGTTTTGGATAGCCAAACAGTTTTTTATATCCCTATAAATAAAAATTTAATTTCTTTAAATCATGCATCAAAAGAACAATTGATGACGATTAAGGGAATTGGACCAAAAACTGCAGATAAAATTATTGATTATCGTAATGAACACCCATTTGCTACCATCGAAGAGATAAAAGAAGTATCAGGGATAGGAGAAAAAACTTATTTGCGAATAAGGGAGTTATTATGTCTTTAAGATATCATTTGATTTACTATGCGGTAGCATGTTTGTTAGGTGTTTTGGTCATGTTGATTCATCCAGTTTTTTTAGTGCTCTTAATTATTTATGCGTTCTTTATAATTCGTCATTTTGGGTGGGGACGACTTGTAACGATAGGGCTGGTTATGATTTTCTTTTTAGTGTTTATTAGGTGGCCTCAGCCGACCGATGAACCAATTATAAGCGGGTATATAATTAGTAGGGATGAAAAGAGCATTGTATTGAAAACAACAAAAACAAAGATCAAAGTATATGGTGAGTTTATTGGCTATGAAGTTGGTGATGAATTAGAAATTGAGGTTAATTATTTTGAAATTAGTCGTGCAACAAACGATAACGCATTTGATTATCGTAACTATTTGTATAGTCAAGGGATTACTAATAATGCATCTTTACTACGCCTTATAAATAGTCAAAAACATAATACGCTTTTTCAAAAACTTCAAAAACGAATAGACGGTAAAGAGCTAGTTAATAGTTATGCAAGCATGTTTATTTTGGGAATAAGAGATGAAATGATCAATGATTATTATCATCAATTAACAGAGTTGTCGATTGTTCATTTGTTTGCTTTGTCAGGACTACATATTCATATATTAAGAAGGTTGATTAAAAAAGTATTAATTTTTTTATTACCGGAATATTTAATTAATTACCTCAGTCTAATTATAATTGGTGTGTATATGTATATTATTCCATATAATATTTCTTTTATGCGGGCGTATTTAGTAATGCTTTTGATGACTTTGTTTAAAAAGTATCTAAATCAATTAGACTGCTTTAGTCTTGTTGCTATGTTTTTTGTATTTATGAATCCATATATTATTTATAATTTATCTTTTGTTTTTTCCTATTTTATGTATTTAATAATTATTTTGATTAATCATCATAGGTACCTGAATGAGATAGTTTATGGAGCTAGCGTACCAATCGTTATTTCGATTCAATATCGAATTAATATACTGTCATTGTTTTTAGGGATTATTTTAACACCACTGATTTCAGTGTTATATCAACTGCTATGGTTATATGTGATTTTTGGTAATTTCTTTAAACCGGTTATTAGTCTAGTAATTGAAGTTCTAGATAATATTGTTGTTTTTAGTACGGACTTCTCTTTTTTTATTAATTTTTCTAAACCATCTTTATTTTTTATTTTAGGATATTACTATATTTATTTTAAATTAATAGTCAAAATAAATATTAAACAGCGAATTCACCGTGAGATTCTATTACTGCTAAGTTTAGTGATCATGTTTTATTTTAAACCATACTATCAGACTTTTGGTCAAGTGGTTATGATTGATGTAGGTCAAGGTGATTGTTTTTTTATTCAACAGCCTTATAATCAAGGAAATATTTTAATCGATACTGGGGGATTGCGAAATAAAGATCTAGCTGCTTTAACATTAGTACCATATTTACGTTCGGTAGGAGTGTTTAAATTAGATCATGTTTTTATTTCTCATGATGATTTTGATCATAGTGGAGCTTATCAGTCACTTGCGGATCAAATTGAAATTGGACATACTATTACATCATACCAAGATAAATTTAAAATTGGGCAGGTAGAAATTGAGATACTGAAAACACCTGAATCAACAGATAATAATGATAGTTCGTTAGTTTTGTTGGTAACGATCAATAAGTTGAAATATTTATTTACAGGGGATATATCCAATGCAGTAGAACGACAGTTGATCAACGATTATCCAGAGCTTAAAATTGATGTATTAAAGGTTTCCCACCATGGCAGTAATACGGGGACTAGTGCAGCTTTTTTAAATGCAATAAAACCTAAAATTGCCCTAATTAGCTGTGGTAAAGATAATTATTATGGTCATCCCCATGATGATGTAATTACCCGCTTAAATGATTATGGAGTAAAGGTTTATCGTAGTGATGAAATGGGCATGGTGAAGATTGTTTATTATGGTAATGATAATTATATTTTCAATGACTTTAATGATTAAATAGTCTATAATTATTACTGTTGGAGGAACGATAAATGATATTTGTAATATATGGTGAAGAAAGTTTTTTGATGGAACAAAAATTACAGTCTTTAAAAAAAGAATATGATTGTAATGAGGATAATATGAATATTTCAACATATCGGGCTAATGAAGATAGTTTAGAAGAAGTTTATGAAGATTTGATCACACCTCCTTTTTTAACCGACAAGAAAATGGTTGTGTTGAAAAACCCTTATTTTTTAACGACAAAGAAAGTAAAAAAAGATAATAATGAGTTAGAGTATTTTGAAAAATGTTTAATTAATAGTGAAGAAGTAATATTTGTAATTTATCATGTTGGTAAAGATTTTGATGAGCGTAAAAAAATTGTTAAAAATTTACGTAAACAAGCACAATTTTTTGAAATAGATAAAGTTAATCATTATAAGCTATCAGACAGTACACGTCAAGCAATCAGACGTCGAGATGCAACGATCGATGATGATGCATTAGAATTATTATTGAGTCGTTTAGGAGATAGTTTGAATAATGTTGCTCTTGAGGTGGAAAAACTATGTTTGTACAGCAAACATATTACATATGATATTGTTGATGAATTGGTAAGTAAGCCGTTGGATGAAAATGTTTTTGCATTAACTAGTGCGATTCTTCAAAAAGATCGAAGAAAAATGTTTTCGATTTATCATGATCTAATGATTTTAAATGAGGAACCAATTAAGTTGATTGTTCTTATAGCGGGTCAAATGCGGCTAATTTACCAAGTTAAATTATTGGATCGTAAAGGTTATAATGATAAAGAAATTGGAAAAATACTGGGAGTTAATCCTTACCGATTAAAATATGTTCGTCAAGAAGGAAAAGATTTTGATTTAAATGAATTATTGCAATGTTTAGATGATTTATCACGTCTTGATGTAGAAATCAAAACAGGTAAAATGGATAAAAAAATGGGTTTAGAATTATTTATGGTAAGAATTTAGGAGGTATTATGGAATCATTAAGAGAGTTATATAAAATTGGGGTTGGACCATCTTCGTCCCATACGATGGGACCACAAAGAGCGGCATTAAAGGTTAAGGAAACCTATCCTCAGGCTACACATTTTGAAGTATATCTACATGGCTCGTTAGCATTGACAGGGAAAGGCCATTTAACAGATTACATTATTGAAGAAACTTTAGGTAAAGATAGTGTTAAGATACACTTTGTTAATACAGCATTACCTAAACATCCAAATGGGATGATTTTTGAAATATATCGGGAAAATCAATTGCTTGATAAAATTACAGTTTATTCAGTAGGTGGTGGAGCTTTAATGTATGATGATAGTTCTTTGCAACCTTCTAAGCAAGTATATCCGCATGGTAATTTAACGGAAATTTTAGAATATTGTGATCGTAAAGGAATCAATTTATATGATTATACAATCGAGTATGAAGATGAGCATTTTAAAGCTTATTTATTTGAAGTACTAAATGCAATGTTTGCTTGTGTTGAAGCTGGATTATCAACAACGGGAGTTATTCCAGGAAAACTGGGATTGAAAAGAGTTGCTAAATCAATGTATCAACAAGCAATCAACACACGTCGTAGTGGAGAACGAGATCGCTTATTAGTTAGTAGTTATGCTTATGCGGTTAGTGAAGAAAATGCCAGTGGACATCGTATTGTTACTGCACCGACATGTGGAGCTAGTGGAGTTTTACCAGCAGTCTTATATTATTGTTACAAACAATTAGAAATTCCTCGAAAAGAGATTATAAAAGCATTAGCAGTAGCTGGAATATTTGGCAATGTTATTAAAACAAATGCAACTATTTCTGGCGCTGATGGTGGTTGTCAGGCAGAAATCGGAAGTGCTTGTGCAATGGCAGCGGCTGCTTATGGCTGGATTTTAGAACTTAATAATAATCTGATTCAATATGCTGGTGAAATGGGCTTAGAACATAATCTTGGTTTAACATGTGATCCTGTAGGCGGCTATGTTCAAATTCCTTGTATTGAGCGTAATGGTTTTGGTGCACTTAGAGCAATGGATGCGGCGATGTATGCTAAGCAGCTGGGTTACTTGAGAAAAAATAAAGTTTCTTTTGATGCGGTTGTTCGGGTGATGAAAGAAACAGGAAAAGATTTAAATAGTGCGTATAAGGAAACTTCTTTAGGTGGTTTGGCTAAAGAATTTGGTTTTGAAAATGAAGACTAATTCATTATATCTGCATATTCCTTTTTGTGAACAAATTTGTGCATATTGTGACTTTTGTAAAGTTTTTTATAACGAACATCAAGCCGATGATTATTTGGCGGTTTTAAAACATGAACTTCAAGCTTTAAATATTACAGAGCCGCTAAAGACTATATATATTGGTGGTGGAACACCGAGCAGTTTAAATGATGAACAATTAGAATGGCTGATGGATATTATTAAACCATACATAAGTAGTGAGACTAAAGAGGTGTCCATAGAAGTTAATCCAGAAAGTATCGATTATTATAAATTAGATATTTTAAAAAGAGGTGGTGTTAGCCGTTTAAGTATCGGGGTTGAAACATTTAATGATATCCTTTTAAAAAAGATTAATCGCCAGCATACGACTATACAAGTTGAGCGGATTATCGATTATGCACGCAAAATTGGTTTTAATAATATTTCAATTGATCTTATGTATGGTTTGCCTAATCAAACGATTACGGATATAAAAAATGATTTAGCTAAGGTTAGACAGTTACCGATCGAGCATATTTCTTACTACTCACTAATTTTAGAAGATCATACTGTCTTGAAAAATCTAAATTATCAACCGCTTGATGAAGAAGTGGAATCGAAAATCACTCAATTGATAGAGGAATCTTTAGAACAAATAGGTTTCCATAAATATGAAATTAGTAATTTTGCGAAAACTGGATATGAGTCACTTCATAACCTAGCTTATTGGCAGTATGATAACTATTATGGAATTGGGGTAGGAGCCAGTGGAAAAATTGATGATTGCTTAATAGAACATAATCGTAATTTAAATGCTTATTTACGTCGTCAAAATACAATCACAAAGATGATTAATTCTAAAGAAGAAACGATGTTTAACCATTTAATGATGTCATTACGTTTGGTGAAAGGCTTAGATTTAAAAGAATTTGAAAAGAGATATGGTCTTAGAGCAGTTGATGTTTATCAAACTGCTATTGATAAACATTTGAAGATGAAAACGTTAGTAATTGAAAATGATTATTTACATGCAACTAGTGAATCAATTAAGTTATTAAATGAAATCTTAATAGATTTTTTATAAACGGGGATAATTAGATGAGTTATCGTATAGTGAACGGTTAAATCTTCTAAATTGGGTTTACAATAGGAAATAAAAGATGTATAATCAAATAGTAATCATTACTAATAAGGAGATTGGGATATGAACAATAAAGCATTTTTTAAGTTAAGTTATGGGTTGTATGTTGTATCTAGCAGTTGTGATGGTAAGGATAGTGCTTGTATTGCTAACACTTTTGTACAGGTTACTTCAGAGCCGGCACGAGTTTGTATTACGCTGAATAAAAATAATTATACTACATCGTTAATTGAAAATAGTTGTGTTTATAACGTTGGGGTATTACTTGATGATATTGATATGGATGTTATCAGAAGATTTGGTTTTCAGTCTGGTAAAGATGTTAACAAATTTGATGGGATTGATTATGAAGTTGATTGTCAAAATATTAAACAAATCACCGAAGGAATAGCTGCTTCATTTAGTGTTAAAGTTATTTCAATGACAGATGTTGGAACACATATTATGTTTGTTGGCGATGTTATTGATTGTAAAGTGATTAATGAAGGTGAAGTATTAACCTATGCAAATTATCATAATAAGAAAAATGGAACAACACCTAAAAATGCTTCTAGTTATCAAGCAGATACTTCAAAACATGGTTGGAGATGTACTGTTTGTGGATTTATTTTAGAAGCAGATGAATTGCCTGAAGATTTTATTTGTCCAGTTTGTAAACAACCGGCAAGTGTTTTTGAAAAAATTTAACAGCCTTAGGGCTGTTTTTTTGTGATTTTATCAAGGAATTAGATTGATTATAGAGTTGTTTTAAATAGAAATCGGATTTATAATTCTTTTTTTATTTTTTAGCACAAAGGTGTTGACAGTGCTAATTATTGATGTATAATGTATTTAGCACAAAGGAAAGATGAGTGCTAAGGGTGGTGAAACTGATGCTTACAGCGAGGCAACTATTAGTATTTAAATGTATTGTTGATGAGTTTATTGAAACGGCTGAACCAGTTGGGTCAAAAGCTTTGATGACAAAATATCAATTGCCTTATTCAAGTGCAACCATTCGTAATGAGATGAGTTTTCTTGAAGAGTATGGTTATTTAGAAAAAACTCATACATCTTCCGGACGAGTTCCTTCGGTTGAAGGATATCGATTCTATGTTGATAATCTTGCAAAGCGGGATCTAGATGAAGGGATTAAAAACCAAGTAGCGCAAATTTTTAGCGATCGTCATCGTGGTTTGAATGAAATTATTCATGAAAGTTGTGAGATGTTAAGTGAACTAACGCATCTAACATCGGTAGTCTTGGGACCAGATTCTAGCGAAGATACTTTGCAGCAAATCAATATTGTTCCTTTGAATGATAACCGAGTTACTGCGATTATTATTACGAATCAAGGCTATGTTGAAAACAAGGTGTTTGATTTAAACCGTAATCATAAAATTGATGATTTGGTGAGTTGTGTTGCAGTGATGAATGATTTATTGATAGGGACACCGATTGATCAGGTAGCATTTCGTTTAGAACGTGATGTAAAACCGGTGTTATCAGCTAAAATCAAGGAGCATGAGGAATTATTTAATGCTTTTCTTGAAGCTTTTGTTCGATTTGCTTCGAGCAATGTATATTTTTCAGGAAAAGAAAATATGTTATACCAGCCTGAGTATAATGATGTAAATAAATTGAGAAGAATCGTTAGTGCATTTGAAAACTCTCAAGTATGGAATGCCTTACAACCTTTATCTGATGAAGAAGGAGTAACGGTAAGAATTGGTTCTGATTCACCGATTAATGAAATTGAGGATGTATCGGTCATCTCAGCTTCATTTAGAACAGGAGAGAGAACCAAGGGATCTATTTCAGTAATTGGGCCAACAAGAATGCCTTATGAAAAAGTAGTTTCCTTAGTAGAGTATATTTCAAGGAATATTGAAGAGGCGTTCTTTGACGAATCAGATGATTCAAACGATGAATAGAGGTGAATGTAGTGGCTAAGGAAAAAGAAACAGTAGTAGATGAAGAATCTACAGAAAAGACTGCAGAAGAAACAGTTGAAACAAAAGAAGATGAAATTACAGTTGAAGATCAACTTAAGAATTTAGAAGATGAAGTAAATACTTGGAAAACTGATTATTATAAAGTGTTTGCTGATATGGAAAATCTTAAGAAGAGATTACAGAACGAACATGCTAATGCAATGAAATTTATGATGCAATCATTTATTGAAGAATTATTACCTGTTGTAGATAATTTTGAAAGATCGTTAGCTGTAGTTGATCCTAGTGATGAAATTAAAAACTTTTTGAAGGGTTATGAAATGATTTATAACCAACTGATGGAAGTATTAAAGTCACAAGGTGTTGAAGTAATTAAAACTGAGGGTGAAGAGTTTGATCCAAACTTCCATCAAGCAGTTATGACCGTAAAAGATGATAACTTTAAAACAAATATGATTGTTGAAGAGTTACAAAAAGGATATAAGTTAAAAGATCGCGTTATTCGTGCATCTTTAGTAAAAGTAAGTGAATAAATAGGAGGAATTTAATTATGGGTAAAATTATTGGTATTGACTTAGGTACAACAAATTCATGTGTCAGTGTTATGGAAAACGGTGAAGTTAAAGTAATCGCTAATCCAGAAGGAAACAGAACAACTCCTTCAGTAGTATCATTTAAAAATGGAGAGATTATCGTTGGTGAAGCTGCTAAACGTCAAGCAGTAACTAATCCAGATACAATTATGTCAGTTAAACGTCATATGGGTACTGATCATAAAGAACATGCAAATGGTAAAGACTATACACCACAAGAAATTTCAGCAATGATCTTACAAAACTTAAAAGCAACAGCTGAAGCATATTTAGGTGAAACTGTAACACAAGCAGTTATTACAGTTCCTGCATACTTTAACGATGCACAACGTCAAGCTACTAAAGATGCTGGTAAAATTGCTGGTTTAGAAGTAGAACGTATTATCAATGAACCAACTGCTGCTGCTTTAGCGTTTGGATTAGATAAATTAGATCAAGAACAAAAAGTATTAGTATATGACTTAGGTGGAGGTACATTTGACGTTTCTATCTTAGACTTAGCTGATGGAACTTTTGAAGTATTAGCTACTGCTGGGGATAATAAACTTGGTGGTGATGATTTTGATGAAAAAATCATGAATTGGGTTGTTGAAGAATTCAAAAAAGATCAAGGTGTTGATTTATCAAATGATAAAATGGCAATGCAACGTGTTAAAGAAGCTGCTGAAAAAGCTAAAAAAGACTTATCAGGAACTATGCAAACACAAATTTCATTACCATTCATCTCAGCTGGTGCAGCGGGGCCTTTACACTTAGAATTAACATTAACTAGAGCAAAATTTGATGAATTAACTCGTGATTTAGTTTTAAGAACTGAAACTCCTGTACGTCAAGCATTGAAAGATGCTGGTATGGACCCAACTGAAATTCATCAAGTATTATTAGTAGGAGGTTCTACTCGTATTCCTGCTGTTCAAGAATCAGTTAAAAAATTATTAGGAAAAGATCCAAATAAATCTGTTAACCCTGATGAAGTAGTATCTATGGGTGCTGCAATTCAAGGTGGGGTTATTGCTGGTGATGTTAAAGATGTATTATTACTAGATGTTACTCCATTATCATTAGGTATTGAAACTATGGGTGGTGTAATGACAGTATTAATTGAAAGAAATACAACTATTCCAACAACTAAATCTCAAGTATTCTCAACTGCTGCTGATAATCAACCTGCTGTAGATATCAACGTTTTACAAGGTGAAAGATCAATGGCTAAAGATAATAAACAATTAGGTTTATTTAAATTAGACGGTATTGAACCAGCTCCACGTGGTGTACCTCAAATCGAAGTAACTTTCAGCATTGACGTTAATGGTATCGTAAATGTTAAAGCTAAAGATTTAAAATCTCAAAAAGAACAATCTATCGTTATTCAAAACTCAACTGGTTTAAGTGATGAAGAAATTGATAGAATGGTTAAAGAAGCTGAAGCTAATAAAGCTGAAGATGAACAAAAACGTAAAGATATCGAAACAAGAAATAAAGCTGAACAAATGATTAATGAAATCGATAAAGCTTTAGCAGAACAAGGTGACAAAATTGATGCTACTCAAAAAGAATCTGCTGAAAAATTAAAAGATGAGTTAAAGGCAGCTTTAGATAACAACGATATGGCTACATTAGAAGCTAAAATGTCTGAATTAGAACAAATGGCACAACAAATGGCTTCATATGCATATCAACAACAAGGTGGAGCAGGAGCTAGTGATGCAAATACTGGTACAGCAAATGCACAAGATGATAATGTTGTTGATGCAGATTTCGAAGAAAAGAACTAATCATTTAAAGCCAAGGCTTTGCCGCCTTGGTTTTAAATAGTATAAAAAGAGGGTGAAAATATGGCTGATAAAAGAGATTATTATGAAGTCTTAGGTGTAAGTAAACAGGCTTCAGCCGATGAGATCAAACGAGCTTATCGTAAAAAAGCAAAACAATATCATCCTGATGTCAACAAAGAGCCTGGTGCTGAAGAAAAGTTCAAAGAAGTCCAAGAAGCTTATGAAGTATTATCAGATGCTAATAAAAAAGCCACTTATGACCGCTTTGGTCATGCTGCATTTGAGCAAGGTGCTGGTAATGGTGGTACTGGTGGTTTTGGTGGATTTGGATTTGAAGATGTTGATTTAGGAGATATTTTTGGATCTTTCTTTGGTGGTGGTGGAAGATCACGTCAAAGAAATACAGGACCACGTCGTGGTGATGATCGCTTAATGCGTTTAAATATCAGTTTCATGGAAGCAGTAAATGGTGTAAAGAAAGATATTAAAGTTACTTATGATGCACCATGTACTCATTGTAACGGTAGTGGGGCTAAAAATCCTAATGATGTCCAAACGTGTTCACGCTGTGGTGGACGTGGAACTGTTCAACAGCAGCAAAGTTCACCATTTGGGACATTTGTAACTGAAACTACTTGTCCTGACTGTAATGGAACTGGAAAAGTTGTTAAAGAGAAATGTCCACATTGTCATGGACGTGGATATGAAACTAAGACAGTGACAGTACAATTAGATATACCAGCTGGTATTAATTCTAATCAACAATTGCGCGTAGCTGGCAAAGGTGGACGAGGAGCAAATGGTGGACCTAATGGAGATTTATTTGTAGAAATTCAAGTAGGAAGTCACGAACATTTTAAACGTGAAGGGCGAAATATTCATATTACTATTCCTGTTTCTAATGTAGATGCTACATTAGGATGTGAAGTTGATGTTCCAACTGTTCAAGGGGATGTTACAGTAAAAATTCCTGCTGGAACACAATCAGGAACAATACTGCGTCTAAAAGGTAAGGGCGTTAAAGATCTTCGTAGTACTAATTATGGTGATGAAATGGTTAGAATCGAAGTTAAGATTCCGACTAAACTTTCATCTGAAGAAAAAGAATTATATACTAAATTATCAAAACTTTCAAAGAAGAAAGAATCAATTTTTGATGCATTTAAACGTCAATTTAAAAAATAAAAACGAAGGAAAAATATTCTTCGTTTTTTATTTTTTTAAGAATGATTATTTTTTTCATTTCAATGATTAATCTTTTCATATGAGCTTCAAACATGATATACATGCCAATAAAAATTGTTTCAGCAATCAGAGAAAAAGATATCATAATAACTACAACAGAAGCCAATGGACCGTATACGCTAGTATAATCTGCTATGCTAAAATAAAATTCAAGAGCAGATAATAAAATTAACATCAGTATACTTGAACAAAAGGCTCCTTTTACAATGTCAAAAATGTGAACATGAACATCTGGAATAATCTTATATAATAAAAATAAAATAATAAAAAAAACTAAAAATAAATATAAATCACCAAGTACTAAAATATCTTTAAAATTAATAAAATAATTAATTAGAGGGATGATTGTTAATATGGATATTATTAGTAATAATAAAACGAAAACAGCAATCGTTTTTAAAAGCATTAATAATTGTTCAATAATTATATTCCTTTGATGTGCAGAAGGAAATAAGTTTTTTGAAATTCCATAAAGCTGGTTGATTCCTCGACTAACAACAAATAATGAGATAAATAAGATAATTATTGATGATAAAGTAATATGACTTGATTTTAAGGATGCAATTATTATGTTAGAAAATTCAGGAGTTAAGTAGTTTTTTAGTAATTGTTCTAAGGTGCCAAGATCAACATTTAATATGGAGGCAAAGAAGGCAAACAGTGAACAAATCGGTATGATTGACATGATTAAATAGTAAGCAAAGCATAAACCAGCATTTTTATTAACTTTATAGCGGTAGTCGAGGACCCGATTATTAATACGATAATATAATCTTTGAATTAGTTTTTTCATTTCTATCACCTACTTTTTATTGTACCTTACTTTTTATTTAGATGTATAGATATTAAAACAAAAAAATTAGCCAAAACGGCTAATTTTTAGATTAATCATTTTTTATATCGTCACCATTGGTAGAAATAACTTTTTTATACCAATAAAAACTTTTCTTTTTATAACGTTTCATATCTTTTAAGTCTTTATCATCCCGATTAACATAAATAGTACCATAGCGTTTAGACATCTCTCCTTGAGAACTCAAAATGTCAATTGGTCCCCACATTAAATATCCACGACAGTCAACACCTTCATTAATTGCTAATGCGATTTGCTCAAGATGATCTTTCATGTAATCAATTCTTGTATCATCGATAACGGTTTCATTTTCTAAAATATCACGCATTCCAAAGCCGTTTTCAACGACCATAATCGGTAAACGATATTTCGCATAAATATCCCTTAAACCAATACGTAAACCAAGGGGATCGATTTGCCAACCCCATTCACTAGCTTTTAAATATGGATTGGTAGCTGCTTTTGCATTACCGTTCATTTCAATGCTTAGTTTGCCATGTGAAGCTACTGTTGAAAAATAATAACTTAATGATAGCCAGTCAACCTTATTCTTTTTGAGCAACTCTAAATCTCCATCTAGCATTTTTGGCAGATTATTTTCATTTTTCATTTTTGCCATCATGTAACTTGAATACTCCCCGTACGTAAACATATCAAAATACATGTCTGTAAGTGCCATTTGATTTCGAGATTCTAGCTCGTCAAGAGGATTACAAGTGGCGGCATAAGCAGGAATATATATTACCATTCCTAAGACTTTAGCATCAGCGATAGTATGAACTTTTTCAACAACTTTAGCATGAGCAACAAAAGTATTGTGAACCAGCTGATTAATAAATGTTTGTTCGTCAATGTCTTTTGGACAAACGGCACCATAAGCTACCTTACTGCTGCCTGGTAAAGCAATTGCATTTTGTTCGTTAAATGAAATCCATTTTTTTACACGATCACCATAACGGTCAATCATTTTATTAGCATAGGTAACAAACATATCTACTACTTCCCGTGAATAAAATCCGTTATATTTATTCATTAGCAATTGGGGCATTTCGAAGTGATATAATGAGCACATTGGCTCCATTCCATGCCGAATCATTGAATCAATAAAATCATCATAGAATTGCATACTTTCTTCACTAAAGTTAATACCATCTGGGCATACTCTTGACCAGTCAATTGAGAAACGATAACTGGTGAAGCCCATTTCTTCAAATAATGAAAAATCGTCATCATAACGATGATAGCTATCAATTCCGTCTTTAAAATCACTATGTTCTGGTTTAGGGAAGAGATCACACACTGCAGGACTTTTACCACCTGCGTTATAAGCACCTTCGCTCTGGTGAGCGGTTACAGCACCACCCCATAGAAAATCTTTTGGAAATGTCATTTAATTATCCTCCTAATTTATATAGTATTATCATATTAGGAAATAATTGAGGTGTAAATACATTGGGCTTGTTTATTAATATAGTTTCATTGAATAAGAAAATAATGTAAATTTAATGAAAAAAAGTTTCAAAAAAACCAATCATAGAATAACTATAATTGGATAAAATAAAAATAGTACCGCAGTACTATTTATATTATTAAGCTGATTTTCTCAAAGTTCTTAATTCTCTAGCAGAAATTCTTACAGTCGTAGGTTTACCATCTACTAAAATAGTAGCTTTTTGTAAATTAACATTCCATTTTCTTCTACTTGAGTTTAATGCATGAGAACGTGTATTTCCAGACATAGGTCCTTTACCACTGATTTGACATTTTCTTGACATAGGTTCTCCTCCTCTTCATTAGTAGTGTTTTAACGTACTTGCATATAGTATCATTTTTAGTTTTAAATTGCAATTATTTTTTGAAAAATTATTACATTTTTTTTGCTTGAATTTTTTTTATGGTTTGTTACAATAATTTCTGACTGCAATATAATTGTCAAGAACGAATTTTTAAGATATAATTAGTTATTGATGAATACAATTCAATTGTATACGAGGAGGTATATAAATGATTGAAAAAAATAATAATATGGGAACTGTTAACATTTCTTTAGATGTTGTTGCTACAATTGCTGGCGGTGCTGCAATTGAATGTTATGGCGTTGTTGGAATGGCAAGTCAAAAAAAATTAAAAGATGGTTATTATGATTTGTTACGTAAAGAAAATTATTCTAAGGGAATCGTTGCTCGAGATGGTGAAACTGGTTTAATTTTAGATCTATATGTTTTATTAGGATATGGAATTAAAATGACGGAAGTATTACGTGAAGTCCAAAAGAAAGTTAAATATGTAGTTGAGTCTACTTTAGATGTAAATGTCGAATCAGTGAATGTATATGTTCAAGGTGTTCGAGGAATAGAGTAGAGGAGATAGAAGATGAAAGTTGTAACTGGAAAATTATTTAAAGAGATGGTTTTATGTGGCGCAAATACGTTGCATAATAATCATCCTGAAATTGATGCATTAAATGTCTTTCCTGTACCTGATGGTGATACTGGAACAAATATGTCTTTGACATTTTCTGCTGGTGCTAAAGAAATTGAGGGAATGGATTCAAATAATATTGGAGAAATTTCAAAAAAATTATCTAAGGGACTTTTAATGGGAGCTCGAGGAAATTCTGGAGTTATCTTATCACAAATTTTTAGAGGGGTTTCAATGGCACTTCAAGGTCATGAAGAAGCTGACGCAGTACTTTGGGCTCAAGCACTAGAAAGTGGTGCAAAGGTTGCTTATAAAGCTGTTATGCGTCCTGTTGAAGGAACTATTTTAACAGTGATTAGAGAATCGAGTGAAGCGGTAGTAAAATACGCAAAGCCTGGAATGGAAATTGAAGATGTTTTCTCTTATTTTGTTAAAGAAGCAGAGGCTTCATTAGAAAGAACACCGGAATTATTACCAGTTTTAAAAGAAGTTGGAGTAGTAGATAGTGGTGGAGCAGGACTACTATTAGTTTTTACTGGCTTTTTAGCTGGATTAGCAGGAGAAACAGTCGATTATGTAGAAATTAAATCATCTGATTCCGCGATGAATGCTGTAGCTGATATTGAAGGTGGAGAAGAAGGTTATGGATATTGTACAGAGTTTATTGTTCGTCTAGAGCCTTCTTTGGTTGATAAATTTAAAGAGGAGCAATTAAAGAAAGAATTAGCGAGAATTCCTGGTGAAAGTATTGTTGTTGTTCAAGATGAAGATATCGTTAAAGTTCATGTTCATACTTTAAAACCTGGTAATGCTTTAAACATTGCTCAACGATTTGGTGAATTTGTTAAACTGAAAATTGAAAATATGCAAGAACAGGCAGATACTATTCAAAGTAATGCAGGAACGATTGTCGGAGTTGATGACAATGCTAAACCAAAACGTGAAGCTAAAGAAACAGCAGTTATCTCTGTTTGTGCAGGTGATGGTCTAAAGGATGCTTTTTTAGAACTACATTGTGATTATGTTGTTAGTGGTGGACAAACAATGAATCCATCAGCTGAGGATATGGTTCAAGCAGTTAGAGATGTAAATGCGAAAAATGTAATTATTCTTCCAAACAATTCTAATATTGTTATGACTGCGCAACAAACAGCAACAATTTTAGAAGATGAAGTAAATGTTATTGTTATTCCAACGAAAACTATTCCTCAAGGGTTATCAGCATGTATCATGTTTAATCCTGATGCTTCATTGGATGATAATGTTGCTGAAATGACAGAAGCAGTAGGAAATGTAAAAACAGGACAAGTAACTTTTGCAATTAAAGATACTAATATCGATGGTGTAGAAATTAAAGCTAACGACTATATGGCTTTGGTGGAAAAAGATATTGTTGCTTGTAAAGATAATAAATTAAAAGCATTAAAAGTTGTTTTAGAAAAACTAGTAGATGAGGATGCTGAATTGATTACATTGATTTATGGTGAAGACGTAAATGATGATGACATTGAAGAAATTGAAAGTTTTGTTGAAGATAATTTTGAGGCTGAATTAGAAGTAGTAAATGGTAAACAGCCTGTTTATTCATTTATAGTTGGTGTTGAATAATAAAATCAGTCAAAAAGTGCCGATAAATAGGGCGCTTTTTGTATATATAAATATTTTTGGTGTTTATTTGGTGTTTAAAGTTGTTTATGGTTGATTAATTTGAATAAAAATACTTATGATTCAAGATTAAATTCAATTAATTGTGCAACGACTTGTTGTTGCGATTTTAAGACATCAATGTAAACGTTCGCAGTTGTTTGAATATCGTTATGACCTAAATGGGCAGATACAATTTTTAAATCAACTCCATTCATTAATAGTAAAGTTGCATTTGCATGACGTAAGGAATGAACAGTGATATATTCATAGTTTGTTCCTTTTTTTAATGAACTTAATCTATTATTTATATTTGCTTTTTGGATATAGCCACCAGTATCTTGAGTAAATACTAAATTTAAATCTTGCCAGACATCTTTTAATGCTTTTTTCATTTTATCTTGTTCTTCTTTGATTTGTTGAAGAAGACTATACACTGTGTTGTTCATTCCTAGTATTCGGTAACTGTTATCTGTTTTTGGAGGACCAATTTTAAACTCACCTTTAACATAGTTGATTGTTTTGTTAATATTGATGGTACGTTTTTCAAAATCAATATCATCCCACGTAAGTGCTAGTGTTTCTCCAATTCTCATACCTGTGTATAGTTGAAAGTGAATCACAGCATTATAGGTATCAAAATTTTCACTACGTTTCAATAAATCTTTAATTTGATCAATTTCGAACGGGGGAAGTTTTTGAGTTTTGTTTCTTTTTGGCTTTATCGCATTTGTACAAGGATTATCTTTGATCCAACCTTGCTTAACTGCAATGTCAAAGAGTGTGTGTAATTTAGAAAAAATCAGTTGGGTGTAAGAATCTTTATAGTATTTTGTTGGTTTAATAGGTTTACCATCTTTATCTTTATATATAGCAACATCATATAAAAAGGCGGTAATTCTATTAGGTGAAAAGTCACCTAACTTTATATGTCCTATTTCTGGTAGAATCTTTGCTTCAACGATATTTCGCATCGTTTCTTGCGTGGATTCTCTTAGATGGTTTGGAGCGTAATATTTACTAAACCAATCCCATACTTCAGATAGTTTCATGCTAACACCACTTGCTTGATTTTTTTTATATTGATCTGTAAAATCAAGCTCCATTTGTTGAGCTATCTTTCTAGCTTGTCGTAGTGGCATATCTTTTGGAGGTTTAAAGGTTTTAGTTTTTCTTACTTGTCTATAGTTACCATTTTTATCTATTTTATATCCGTCATATGCAGTAATTCTAAAACTAATTCCAGTTTTAGTTTTTCTTTCTTGTATTGACATATTATTTCACGCTCCTTGTTTGTATAGTTAAAATGTAGTTTTTTAAAATATGATTTCTAATAGTGTAATCAGAGTCAATAGTTAAAATAGAAATTGATTTTTCATCTAATCCTAATTTTATTTGGATAAATTCATCATGGTTTCGAAAATTATCTTCGTTTAAAAGATAATCTAAAGAAACATAATAGAGTTTTGGTAGAGCATATAGGATTTTATTGCTGGGAATACAAAGCCCATGTTCGTAGTGAGATAAAGCTTGGAAACTAACAAATTTTAAAATTCTAGAAACATCACGTTGGGAATAGCCAGCATTTATTCTCGCTACTTTAAATCGATTGTTTATTTGATTGATTTTCATAATTTAGAATTTCCTTTCTAAGTTCATGTTGAACAAACCAATTAACTTTTTGAGTTAATTCTTTATTACTAGATATTTCAAATAGTAATTCTAGAAGTTCATCATTTAATCTTAATTTAGATTTTGCATATTCTATATGAGATGAGTAATCATCTAAACATAAGAGATAATCAAGAGATACATCAAAAATGTTTTTCATTTTGATTAAAGTTGTAACATTGGGCAGACGTAAATTTCGTTCATAGCATCCAATAGTTGCTTTTCCGCCCTTAAATCCTAAGGCAGTACTGAGTTCTGGTTGTGATAGACCAGCTTTTAATCGACATTCTTTAAACCTATTGGGTAAGGTTTTATCTTTGTAATAAATAGTCATTTTAATTCTCCTTTCATGAAATGTAAGTAGTTGGGAAACACCCTATATATACTTACAGGCTCTATTTTATTGGAAAGAAAATTATAAACAACGGTACGAATTTTTGATTTGTAGGTACTTCAATGCTTCTCTTTAAATTATTTGGAGTGCAGTTGTCGCATTTTTAGTGAAGTGTATTTATTTTAATGAAAAAAATTAAAAAAATTTTTTCTAATTTTCCTTCTTACATATCCATTTCAAGCGTTTGGTTATGTAGAAAGGAGTTTTTTTATGGAAAACAAATGTAAAGTGATTGCGATTGCCAATCAAAAAGGAGGTGTGGGAAAAACAGTAACATCTGTATGCTTAGGTGTTTGTCTTGCTCAAGACAATAAAAAAGTCCTCATAGTTGACTTCGATCCGCAAGGAAGCCTTACTAAAGGACTAGGTTATAGAAGTCCTGACTCTTATCAACAAAGTATTAAAGATTTACTGTTTAATGAGATTAATGAAGTTGATGTTGATTATCGTGATTCTATCATTCACACAAATGAGAAATTTGATTTATTACCATCAAACATTTCTCTATCCGGAGCAGACATTCAATTATCAAGTGTCATGAGTCGTGAAACTGTATTTAAAAGAGTATTAGATAAAATCAAAGATGATTATGATTACATTCTAATAGATAGTAATCCAGCATTAAATTTATTTACGATTAATGGCTTAGTAGCAGCAGATAGCATAATCATTCCAGTTCAAGCCGAACCATATGCTACTGACGGATTGAATGATTTACTGCATACGATTGCTACTGCAAAGAAACAAATTAATCCTAATTTAAAAATTGATGGAATCTTAATCACAATGACAGATGCAAGAACAAACTTATCAAAACATATTGCAAATGAAGTAAGAGAAAATTATGGTAAGTTTATTCGAGTATTTAAAACGGAGATTCCTAGAGCGATTAAGACAAGTGAAGCAGCATTATCTGGTCAAAGTCCTATTCAATATGCCCCTAATGCAGAATCTTCTTTAGCCTATCGTAGATTAGCAAAGGAGGTGGAGCAAATTGGCAAAAACATTACCAAAACTAGACATGAGTTCACTCGATGATCTATTTACTACTGAAGAACAAAGACAAGATGCTCAATTAGAAAAAGTAATGAAAATACCAATAAGTGAAATTCACGAGTTTAACAATCATCCTTTTGGTGTTCGATTAGATGAAGATATGACAAAACTTATTGAAAGTATTCATGATAATGGTGTATTAGTTCCAGTACTTGTTCGTCCAGACAAAGATGGCAAAGGATATGAAATGGTGTCCGGACATCGTAGAATGTTTGCCTTAGAAAAAACAGGTGCGAATGAGATTGATGCTATTGTTCGTGAATTAGATGATGACCAAGCAACAATTATCATGGTAGATAGCAATATTCAGCGTGAAAACATCTTACCTACTGAGCGTGGTTATGCTTATCGAATGAAATTAGAGGCAATGAAACATCAAGGAAAACGCCCAAATATAACTTCTACCCAAGTTGGGCAGAAGTTGAATGGAAAATATTCAGTAGAATTATTAGCCGATGAAATGAATGCTACTCGTTCACAAATACAAAGATATATTCGATTAACTTATCTTGTTAAGCCATTAAGAGATATGGTTGATGGTATTCATGAAGATGGTTTTAAGATAGCTTTAAACCCTGCTTATGAACTATCTTTTTTGACCACAAAAGAACAAAATGAATTAGTTGATTGTATTACTACCTGTTTAGCAACACCAAGTCTTGCACAAGCACAAGAATTAAAGCGAAAAAGTCAATCGAATGAATTAGATGAAACCATGATGATGGATATGCTTATGAGTGATAAGCCAAATCAAAAAGAAAAGATTAGTCTGAAAATGGAGGAAATTAATAAATATTTTCCAAAATCATATACACCTAATCAAAAGAAAGAGTTAATTATTAAATTACTGGGTGATTGGGCTAGAAAAAAAGAAAGGAGTCAAGAAAGATGAAAATTTGAAATTCATACCTATGACTTAAAAATTTGTAAAAAAGGCTGAAACAAGGGATAAGTCCGGACTTTTGCAAAATGACAGCCTCATTCTGCCCAAAAGCGTGACTGTGTTTTCCCCCTACAACCCCCTTTCAACATACCGAAGAAAAATTCCGTATGTAAAGAAAGATAATTCATTCTTAAAAGATAAATAGATCTTATATCTAGATAAGTATAAATAAGAAATAGAGTGATTTATACATTAGTTCTTTTATAGATAACAATCTAAAATGAAATTACATGAATGGAGGAATGTAGATGAAAACACGAAAATGGTTGATGATGTTAGTGACATTGCTTTTGATAACGGGATGTAGTCAAAATGATAGTTCTCAATCTAAAAAAGATTTAAAAACAGAAAGTGCTGTAAACCAGAATACGATTGAAACACAAAAAGTGAAGACAGATGAAAAATCAAAAAAAGATGTTAAAACAACACAGAAACAAGAAATTAAGAAAAGTAAAGTGGTAAATGAAAAAGAGATTATCCACATGAAAAATGAATCAAATAAGACTGTAAAAGAGGAAGTTAAGGAACAACCAAAAGAAGAATCTAAACCTATTGAGAAAGCACCTGTTGAAACAACAACTCCCCCTTCTCAAGATAACTCAGTAGTTGAAGTTCCTGAAACTCCAATTGTTGAAGAACCAGTCAAACAAGAAGCAATGGCTCAAGCCGTTATGAACCAAATCAATGCTTATCGACAACAACATGGTTTACAACCTTTAGCACAATCTAGTTATCATCAACAAAAAGCAGATAGTCATGCTTATGAAATGGCAAAAGCGAGAGCCTTATGGCATCAGGATAATGGAGAATGCATTACAAATTCTCCAGATCCATTTAGTGCTTGGGTTACTTCACCTGAACACAACGAAATATTACTAAGAGAAAATAATACACAAGGAGTGGTGTCAATTTACTATGTAGATGGATATTATTACTCCGTATTCAAAACATCTTGGTAGACAAACAATTGAATCTATTGATACAGACACGACTATACCTCGTGTCTTTTTTCATGAAAGGAGAAAATGAAAATGAAAGGTATATGGAAAAAAATCATGTTATTAACTGCATCATTTGCAATAATATTCTCATCCGTATTTTCAAATATTGCTGTTCCTGTTTATGCAGCAGGTAATGAAACGACATTCTTTGAGATAAATAAAGCAGACGATGTCATCAATGAAGCAAAGAAACATTTAGGTAAGCCTTATGTTTGGGGTGCTGCAGGACCTAACAGTTTTGACTGTTCTGGATATGTGAGCTATGTTTTAAAACAAACAGGATTATCTTTAGGTGCTGATCGTATCACAACAGATACTGCAATTAAATTTTTGAATGGAAAAGGTGTTACTGCTTATCAGTATCCAACTAATGAAAGTAATCCTAAGAATGCTAGAAAAGGAGATTTAGTTTTCTATTATGATAAAAATGGAGATGCTCTTCATATGGCATTTTATATGGGTGAAGGAAAAATTATTCACTGTGCTGAAAACATGCCTAGTGGACCACAAAAACAGGTTATGATAAGTAATGTGGATGATTTATCAACTAAACACGGATCAAGAATGGTAACTTATAAAGTTTATCGTATCTTCCCACAATCTGGTGGAATGCGAATCAAGAAAGTCAATGAAAATGGACAAGCTCTTCCCGGAGTTGTCTTTGAAATCACAAAACCAGATGGAAGTAAATCCAATGTTACAACTGGTTCAGATGGTATTTGGGATAGTGAGCGAGAAAAACTTGATTTAGAAGTTGGAACTTATAAAGTCAAAGAAATTTCAACGATTGAAGGATATTTGCTTGATAGTTCAGTGAGAACTGTTGAAGTCAAAGCTGGTCAAAAGGCAAGCGAAAATGTTTTAGTCGTTACAAATAAAGCTCCTACTGGAGAAATCACATTAACAAAATACAATGATGATAAAAGTGCAGGAGTTGCAGGTACAACATATCATGTTACAAGTGATACTGGTTATGTGAATGATGTGACTACCGATGACAGTGGAAAAATTCATTTAACAGGATTAAAACTTGGAACATATACATTTGTTGAAACGCATGCAGCTGATGGATATTTACTCAATGGAGAACCTATCACAGTAACTCTATCTTATAAAGACCAACATACTGCCATTATTACTGGTAATGCTGAACAAACTAATAAAGAACCAACCGCAAGTATCTCTTTAACAAAAGAAGATAAAGAAACCGGTGGAACTGCTCAAGGTGATGCTACTTTAAAAGGTGCAGAATATCAGTTGATTGCTGCTGAAGATATTTACAATAAAGCACATACCAAAAAATTCTATTCTAAAGGTGAAGTCGTTGCTACTCGTATTACGGATGAAAAAGGAAGCATGGAAGATGTGAAAGGATTGCCTTTAGGCTTCTACCAATTCAAAGAAACAAAAGCAAGTGAAGGATATCTAATTGATCCAACTGTTTATGACATTCATTGTGATTATGAAGGACAAAATGTAGAAGTGGTTATTAGAAACCAATCATCAAAAGAACAAGTAAAGAAACAAGCATTTCAAATCATCAAAGTATCTACTGAAGGAAGTGAAGAATCTGATCTAGTTGCTGGTGCTGAGTTTACTGTGAAATTAACAAGTGAAGTCAATCAAGTTGGGTGGGATAAAGCAAGAACTTACAATATCTTAACGACTGATAAAAAAGGTTATGCTAAATCAATCGAATTACCTTATGGAACGTATACAGTGAAAGAAACAAAAGTACCTGATGAAATGATGCCAGTGGAAGATTTCCAAGTTGTCATTACGGAAGATTCAAGAGAGCCACAAGTGTGGCGAGTATTTAATGATGCTCCATTTAAAGCATTGATTAAAGCAGTCAAAATAGATCAAGAAACTGGAAAAACTGTTTTACTTCCAGATACAACATTTAAAATTAAAAATTTAGATACAAATGAATATGTTGGTCAATGGGTATGGTTCCCTATTCCTCATTATGTAACTGAATTTAAAACAGATGAAACTGGTACAGTAACGACTCCTAGCACATTAGAAGTTGGTGAATATCAGTTAGAAGAAATTCATGCTCCTTATGGATATGTCTTAAATACGGAACCGATTAAATTCAAAGTATCAACATCGACTCCTTATCAAATTGCTGATGATGGAAAAACATCAATCATCATGGTCACAAAAGAAGATAAATCTGTCAAAGGACAAATCAATATTACTAAGATTGGTGAACAATTGGTTGATACAAAAGAAGATGAAAATGGAAATATCCAATTTATCTATGAAAAATTACCTGTTGATGGAGCAACATTCATTATTGAAGCAGATGAAGATATTTACTCTGCCGATAATCAAAAAGACTTAATTTATTTAAAAGGGCAAAAGGTTGCAGAAATCACAACTGAAAATGGTTATGCTCAATCTAAAAAATTGCCTTTAGGTAAATACAAAGTTTATGAAAAAAATGCTGGTGATGGATTTGTGTTAAACAAAGAAATCAAGAAAGTAGAATTAACATACGAGAATGAAAATGTACCTGTTGTTTTTGAAAATGTTGAATATGAAAATCAAAGACAAAAAGTAGATTTAAGTGTCATTAAGAAAGATAAAGAAGATGATACTTTATTAAAAGGTGCAACTTTTGGTTTATATGCAAGCGAAGATATTTATGGAATTGATAATACTCCTCGTGCTAAACGATTATTAATTGAAAAAGGAAAATTGATTGAAAGAGTAGAAACGGATGAAAATGGTAAAGCTATCTTCAATGCCGACTTGCCAATCAATGCAAAACTTGAAATTAAAGAAATCAAAGCTCCTATTGGTTATGCAAGTACAGATGAAATCATTTCCATTGATACAACATATCAAGGACAAGATAAAGAAGTGATTACATTTGAGGAAGTATTCAAAAATGAAATCACAAAAATTGAAGTATCGAAAAAGGATATTACGAATGATGAAGAAATCGAAGGTGCATTCATGAGCGTATATCCTAAAGACGATAAAGGAGCAATCTTTGATGCATGGATTTCTGGCCAAGATGGTAAAAATGAAGATGGTACAGTTAAGCCTCATATGATCAAAGGATTAGAAGTTGGTACAACTTATATCTTAGAAGAAATCAGTTCTCCTTATGGATATGCGATTGCTAATGAAATTGAATTTACTGTAAAAGATACTGGTGAAGTACAATCGGTTGAAATGAAAGATGAAATGGTCTTTGGTCAAGTGAAATGGAATAAGACTGGTGAAATCTTCATGCAAACAGTTACTGGACAAACTGAATTTGGTAAAACTGTTAGTCCTGTATGGGAAGAATCAAATATCTTAAATGCTGAAATTACTATTTATGCAGCACAGGATATTACCATTGGAAACCACACTTACTATAAAGAAAATGAAGCAATTCAAACATTAGAAAGTGATTGGAATGCAGTATTAAGTAAGAAATTACCTGTTGGTCGTTATTACTATGTAGAAACAAAAACTCCACATGGATATATCAACAATACTGAAAAACATTATTTTGAAGTAGAAGATAATCAAATCAATGAATTGCAAACGATTGAAACAACATTGGTTAATGATCGTCCTACTGTAGATATTGATATGACTAAGATGTTAGAAGAACAAGAAATCTTTAAAAATCCAAATGCTTATAAAGACATTGTATTTGGAATCTTTGCTCGTGAAGATATTTATAACTATATGGGTGATGTAGCCATTGAAAATGGAACAATGATTTATACTTCTGGTATAAATGAAGATGGACATTTAACATTAGCTGATACTTTCGATTTACCAAATGGTGTTTATTATTTAAAAGAACTTTCTACAAATGGTCAATATGTATTAAATGATAATGAATATGATTTTGAAATTGCTTATCATGGTGAAGATGTATCTAAGTATACTGTAAAGATTGGCAATGATGGAATTATCAATAATGAACTTGCTCGTGGTATGATTCAAGTGAAAAAGACGGATAAAGATAATGAATCTAAAGTATTATCTGATGTGCCATTCAATATTTCTGCAAAAGAAGATATGAGTGAAATCATCAAAACAGTTAAAACAAATGATAAAGGGTTTGCTATCTTTGAAGAATTAGAACTTGGAACGTACTATATTCAAGAAGCGAAACAAATTGATGGTTATGTATTAAATGATCATATCTATAAAGTTGAAGTTACGAAAAATGGTGATGCTTTAGAAATCAATTGCGTGAACACTCCAACAGAAATGCAATTTAGTAAACAAGATATTACAACTGGTAAAGAATTACCTGGTGCAACCATTACAGTTACCGATAAAGAAACTGGAAAAGTAATTGATGAATGGGTATCTACCGATAAACCACACATCATTAAATATCTAGTAGAAGGTAAAGAATATATCATGACTGAAAAAATCGCACCTAAAGGATATGACATTGCCGAAAGTATTACCTTTACTGCCGAACATGGAGAAAAGATTATCATGAAAGATGCATTAAAACCAAAAACTCCAGAAACTGGCGATCAAACAAATCTTAATTTATGGTTAGCGCTAGCTGGTATTTCATCAATCGGTGTATTAGGTTCTATCTACTTATCAAGAAGAAAAAAAGAAGGTACGAATGAATAACGCTGATTTAATGACTTGGAGTGTAGTTGGAATCTTATTATTCCTAGTTACTATAAAGATTTATTTCCAAGTACGTTCAATAAAAAAACATCAACAAAGATTAAGGGAGAAGAAATAATTTTCTCCCTTTTCCTATATATAAATATAAATAATTGAAAGGAGCTTATTTATGGAATTATTAAATACAAAAAACAAATTAATAAAGCAAATTGCAAAATTCGAGGAGGATCTTATGGATAAGTTTGCTCAACCATCGTTATTATTTCTATTGAGTAATGATATTAAAAATATTATTGGAATTTATGATGAATGTATGGATGTAGAGTATGTCGTATTAAATTTAGGAGATACTTATACTATATTAGAAAGAAATGAGATTAACTTTTCAAAACTTCAAAAAGAAGTATTTGATTCACAAATGGAGTCCTATGTACTGCAATTATTAGATGATGGTTATAATTTAAAATTTATGGACTTAGATTTTCATGCTCGTCTTTGGGATTTTATTGACGAATTCATTTATGAAGTAAATTTATATGAAAACGGATTATACAAATATCTAAGTTTTTGTGAAAAAACTGGAATCTGTTATAAAACATTAATTCAGCATACTTCTCAAATTATTTGTACTGATGCGTTATTTCATTTTTATCATGTTGAATTTAGAAATCATGGTGTTATTTTAGATAATTGTATTGGAGATCAATATTTATTATTAGGTTCTAGCTTTGATGAAAATGATAAACGATATTATTCAGTTATGCTATTAAATGATCATCATGAAGTTATTGATAAAAAAGATTATTACCAACTAGAATCTTCTATCATTGACTATAACAATCGCTTCTATGATTTAAAAATTAAAGAACATAGAGCGTGTGAAAAATATATAAGTGATTCTATTCACGATCATATTGAATTTCTTAAAGAAAGAAATGAGGAAGTACAATGAAGACGAATGAATCATATAATGAATGTTTAAAAATCTTGAAGAATCATCATTACAAACATTATAAAATTGATTATATTCTTCAAATGAGTAAATCTGATAATCATCATTTCATTGGATATGCAACTTCAAAAGAAAATAATGATGATATGGTATATATTAAATTCAAAGACAAGAGTATGTCAGAAGTATATCCGATTCCAGACTGGGACTTTAATGTAGATGGTTATCTATTATCTGAACTTGAATAAGGATATACAATTGATTATATGTCATTAGAATGCCACGATAATACATGGTGTAACATTGATGAGTGGCGTGATGAATTAGAACATTTTGATGGACTTCAAACATATCTATCCTATTGTCAAAGAAACGATATTAATTCCAATATTATGAGCATATATTCTAATAACCATTTAAATATCATGGATATGTATAAGGAAAATAATGCTGGATATGATATTATCGCATCAACTTCTATAGGGAGTCATACGATTGTATTAGGATATAACAAAAGAAAAGATGAATATGTAACTTGGCGTACTTCCCCAAATCGTAATGGTGGTTATGATGTAGGATTTTACTATACCAACTATAAAGATGCTTTCAAAAATTATGAAGGACGTTGTAATGATATATTAGAAAATCATCTTTCTTTTGAAAAGAATAAAATCAAACCAAAAGAAAAAGGTTTTGAAAGATAAATATATGTATTTATACATTAAGAATGGTAATAATAGACTCATATCCATATTCAATAAAATTATAGGTAATTAAATTTCCTAAATATGTGAATGGTGATTTACGTATTTTTGAACGCTATTCGAACGGGGATTTACGTATTTTTAGTGTTTACTTGAATGGAAAGAAAATCGAAGTAATAAATATGCATTATTAATCAAAGGAGCAAGACGTATCGAGAAAAGTACAATTGCTGAAGAGTTCACTAAAAAATGAATTTAAGTCATATATTTTAATCAATTTCGCACATACAAGTAAAGAAATCATTGATTTATATGAGGAGGATTTTGTTAAAATTGATGGTACAGGGCTTGCAGGAGATATTTACGATGCAATACTAGCAAATTTAAGCGGTAATGCATCAAGATATGTCTTATCAACTGCTAGAGAAGGCATAAGAGCGAATAGAGTACGTGAATTAATTCCTGATATGCTTAGTTCATTTACTATAAATATTGCGTATCATGCAAACAATCCTAATGTGGGTATGGCTGTAGAAAAGGATATTAGTCGTTATAAACTATTTTTTTCTGATGTGGGATTGTTCATAACACTTGCATTTAAAGATAAGGACTTTACCGATAATATGATTTATAGTAAACTCTTGTCAAATAAACTTGATACAAATTTAGGTTATGTGTACGAAAATATCGTAGCTCAAATGTTATTAGCAAATGGTAATAATTTATTTTATTATACAATGGATAGCGATAGTTCTAATCGTCTATACGAAATTGATTTCTTACTTTCAATAGGCAATAAAATATGTCCAATAGAAGTTAAATCTGGAAATTATAGATCTCATAAATCCTTAGATTTATTTAGTACTAAGTTCAGTAGTAGAATTAAAGAAAAATATGTTATTCATACGAAAGACTATAAATCAGAAAATGGAATTCAATATATTCCTATTTATATGGTTCCATTTATATAAAAAAGACATTTAATTTATTTCGCCAACCGGCACAGTAAATGGCACAGTAAACTAGTGCAGATATTGATTTAAGAAATAATATTTATAGGACAATTATAAGTGAAACTATAATGGAACTGTAAATTTCAAATAGTTTTGATAAACTATTTGCTTAATTTTCCTTCATAAAACTAAATATACTAAATTATTAGGAATTTCAAATGTTGGAGTTCCTTTTTTCATACAAAATTAAAGGAGGTGCGAAAATGCCAAGCAAATATCAATATGTTCACGAACTATGGCTAGAACAATCTCAACATATAACTTCTTCACCAGAAAGTTGGATGACATTTCTAAAAACTGCTTCATGGACATATAAATACCGATTTGAAGATCAAATTTTGATTTATTCTCAAAAACCTAACGCAAGAGCCTGTGCTGATTTTGATACATGGAATCAAAAGATGAATCGTTGGATTAAGAAAAATACCAAAGGAATTGCTTTACTGAACGAAAAAGGACATGGTCTTCGTTATGTATTTGATATTAGTGATACACGAAGTCCAACAAATAAACCATTACACCTTTGGAATATCCAAGAAGAATACTATCCTGAATTTATTGAAATGATTGATAATAAATATGGTCCATTTCAACATTCAAGTAATGATTTAGGTGAGATATTAATGAAAATGGCAGAAGTTATTGCACAAGATAACTGCCAAGATTATTTATCTTCTCTTGTTAAATATAATCGAGATAGTAATCTAGAGTACTTAGAAGAACATGAAATACAAACACTATTTGAAAGTTTAGTATCGAATACTATTGCCTTTGAATTTATCAATCGCTGTGGTTTAGATACAAGTTTATATTTTGATGAACAGGATTTTTATCCTATTACAAATTTTAACTCCCTTGATACAATCGGGCAGTTAGGAATGACTTGTCATGATTTATGTGAAATGGGAATGCAGGATATTTCTGTAAAAGCACGAGAAATTATGATTCGTACATTTGCAAAAGAAACGCAAACAATAGAAAATGATAGTGTCAAAGATGAAAGGAGCGATTTACATGAAAACAATCACATACAGTCAAGTGGGAGATTACCAGATTCCCAATCTAATGGCGAACGAACCAATTCTCAACAGCCATTACGCACGATTAAGATACCAATACCTAAAGAACAATCATCCGGGACATTTATTCGCACTGAAAGCGAAGAATCAACTCAACCAACATCTCAAAGAAATCGAAGTACAAGCCCAAGAGAGAATGGAAACAATGATGCAACAATTATTAGTGAAGTATCCAGCACCGAACAAAGAAAACAATCAAATGAAATGGGTAGCTTATATGAACAACTTGAAATCAATAGCCAACGAAGTAATTCTCAAGGAGATTATCAACAATTAGATTTAGGATTTGGATTAAACGATACAGGTGGTGACGAACAAAGTTTACCACCTTTTAATATGGATTATTTATCTACTTTACTTTGTACAGATATAGGATTAACAAAAAAGAAAGAAGACATTGTTCAATACTTTAAAGAACATACCGATGATGAAGAACGCACTGCTTTTATCTCTGAATGTTATGATGATACATTGATTCAAACCTATCGAAATCCGCAATGGTATGATTTTAACTATATTGGATATAAGAAAAATAGACATGGGTTAGACATTTGGGAAGGAAACTATTTAAATAAGAAATCTTCATCGTTTCTATCTTTTATGGAAATTCAATCTGAAATATCCAAGCTAATTGATAACTATGAATACACATTACCAAATTGGGATGGCATGTCAGGTGTTCAACTTGCTTATCAAAATAAAGTATTCAATAAATATGCATTATTTCAATTCATGATTTATAGAGCAGAGTTATTAAAACCATCAAGTGAGATTATCGCATATTTTAAAGAACATACCGATAAAGACGAACAAGCTCACTTTATTCAGGACTGTTATCCAAATCATGTTGTTGAATGGCAAGTCGATGGTGTGCCTTTGGGATATGTAAAAAATCATGAGCATCTTCACCTTTATTATGGTACTTATGATAATCAATTAGAAAGTGTTGATTACACATGGAGTCGAGTAGCTTATGAAATTGATGGACTGATATTATCACGATATTACGATCCAAATGTTCAGATACCTACTTTAGAAGAACAACAAAATGCTGTATTTGAAAATGAAGAATCTTTAAGAAATGGAATTTTCTTTTCACAAGAAGAAATTGATAGAGTTTTAACTCGTGGCAGTGGCTTTTCTCAAGGAAAATATCGAATCTATCAACAGTTGCAAAAACATAGATCATCAAAAGAAAAAGAGGCCTTTTTAAAACATGAATATGGTATTGGTGGTTCTTCTCCTGCTGTTGGATATATTAGTGAGGATCATGATGGTAAAGGAATCACGATCACACGAAGTATCGAAAATCGTAAAGATGAAATCAAGGTTACTTTAAAATGGGATAAAGTTGTAAAAAGGATAAGTGAATTGATTGCGTCAAATCGTTATCTAAGTCAAAAAGAATTAGAATACTATCCTACTTATCTGCAAGAACAAATCAACAATGAATTAGATAAAGAACGTAAGCAACTAGAAAGCACACAAACATCAAATCAAACAGAGGAAATAATACCTGCTGATGTTCCCAAAGAATATCAATGGCATATGGGAGATACGGTATATATCGGTATTTCAGAATACGAGATTATTCAAAATAATGATACGATTGTGCTTCAAGATAAAGAATTCCCATTATTTAATGAAACTTATACTCCTGATGAGTTACGCAAAGTGTTAGAGGAAAATCCTCTAAATGATGGTTTACTTGTTCCTATCCAAGAAAAAGAAACAACAAAAGATGAACTGATTCAAGAGTATATTCCTTTATTTCTTGATAAGATTAAACGTTCTTCTATTTATCCGTCTCTTCGTGATCGTGATACAACCATTGATGAAGCTCAAGATTTAATTGCTTCAGAAATGATAAGTATTATTGGTTCGATAAACGCTGAACATCGTGAAATATATGAGTTATATACGAGTGATGAGGTTATGCGTAAGATAATCATCAATGATTTAATTGATAAAACATATCAGGATTACAGTTTTTCTTCTATACAAGAAACAACTATGCCACATATGTTATATCAACAGTTAACCCAATTAAATAGTCGAATAGCTGAAACAAAATCAGCATTAATTGTTTTATATCCAAGAAACGATCGTGAATATCCGCTTATGCTGTCATATGATGATAAAACACATACAATAGATATGTTTCATTTTTATGAAATAGATGGTATAGAAGTCAATGAACCGTTTATGACTTTTAAAATTGATGCAGAAAAGCAAGTATTAACGCCTATCTATTATGAAAATCCTTTGATGAATGTTCAGTTTGATTTAAACAATACTCCTGAAGAACAAAAAGAATTTGTATCTAAGGATATGGAAAACTATGCATCAAGTTGGCTCAACAATATGATTCAAAAAAACTATTATATTGAAAGTGAGCAATTGTATAAAACTTCAGATCATAAGGGTATCTATCGTATTTATTATAATGAGGATGAAACTATCAAAGTTTCGGATATGCTTTATACTCAGTTAGCTGAGTTTGCAAAAGAATATCATTATGATATCCCAAATGACTATCGAATGTATCAAGAAATAGAAACGATTGAAGATATTTTATCTTATCTAAATATAGAAGATATCGAAGTACAGTGGGATGATGAATTTGAACAGATTATTGCTGCAGATGAAGATAATACATGGAATGGAAAAGAGTTTTATGATTTCTTACTCAACGAAGCCATTGTTTATGATGATAAAGATGCTCCAAATGGAATACCAACTTCTGTATATGAACGATTAAAAGATTTTGCTTCTATTCAAAAAATACCGGAAATTAAAGAAAGTCCTAAAATTGATTATCATATTGCTGATGAACATTTAGGTGCAGGTACTCCAAAAGAACGATATAGAAATAACATTGCAGCCATCAAGCTGCTTTTTTCTTTGGAAAAACAACATCATAGTGCTACAAAAGAAGAACAAGAAATCTTGGCAAAATATGTTGGCTGGGGTGGACTTGCCGATGTCTTTGATGAATCCAAATCCAACTGGACAAATGAATATCATGAACTGAAAGATTTACTGAACGAAGATGAATATAGAAATGCAAGAGAATCCACTTTAACTGCATTTTATACGCCATCTGTAGTTATTGAGAGTATCTATCAGATTCTTTCTAATTTAGGTTTTCGATATGGAAATATATTAGAACCAGCATGTGGTACCGGTAATTTTATGGGACTTGTTCCTGAATCAATGAAAGATTCTAAAATGTACGGAATTGAACTTGATTCTATTACTGGTCGTATTGCCAAACAACTATATCAAAATGCAAACATCAGTATCGAAGGATATGAAGATACTAAACTTCCAGATTCTTTCTTTGATGTCGCAGTCGGTAACGTTCCCTTTGGACAATTTGGTGTAGTCGATAAACGCTATGATAAGTACCATTTCAATATTCATGATTATTTCTTTGCGAAAACATTAGACAAAGTACGACCGGGAGGTATTATTGCATTTGTTACTTCTCGATTCACGATGGATAAAGCAAATAGTTCAGTTCGAAAATATATCAGTGAACGTGCTGAATTATTAGGAGCAATTCGTTTACCAAACAATACCTTTAGCGAAAGTGCAAATACGAAAGCGGTCAGCGATATTTTAGTTCTTCAAAAACGAGATCGTCCTATGGTTGTTGATGAAGCATGGTTATATACCGAAAAGGATTCTCAAGGAAATGTCATGAACAGTTACTTTGTTTCGCATCCAAATATGATTCTAGGAAATGTTGAAAAGTCAAAAAATATGTATGGTCGAGAAGATCTAACAGTAACACCTTATGAAGATGTTACCCTTAAAGAAGCATTAGATAGTGCAATACAATCTATTCATGGACATATTGAAAATAGTATTATCAATGAATTAGAATTAGATTCCAATGAACCGGATATTGTATCTATTCCAGCCAATCCTGATGTACGTAATTATAGTTATACAATGGTCGATGGCGATATTTATTTTCGTGAAAACAGTCAGATGGTCAAAATGGAGTTATCGAAAACAGCTCAAAATCGTATTACTGGTTTAATTGATATTCGTGAGTGTGTTAGAAAATTGATTGATTATCAAAAAGAAGATTATCCAGAATCCATGATTGAAAGCGAACAGAAACACTTAAATGAACTCTATGATACTTTTACAGCCCAATATGGACTGATCAATAGTCGTGGAAATGCTCTTGCTTTTCGAGAAGATAGTTCCTATTATCTTCTTTGTTCATTAGAAAATATAAATGAAGATGGCACATTAAAATCAAAAGCAGATATGTTTACAAAACGAACAATACGAAAAAAAGAAGTTGTTCAAAGTGTCGAAACATCACAAGAAGCTTTGATGTTGTCATTAGCTGAAAAGGCTACAATCGACTTTGACTATATGTCATCCTTAACTGGATTCGATAAGGAAAAGATGATTAACGATTTACATGGAGTGATTTATAAAATCCCAAATGTGAATGAACCTAGTTTAGAAGAATATGTAACAGCTGATGAATATTTGAGTGGAAATATTCGTGAGAAACTTAAAATCGCAAAGATATCAACTTTAATTGATCTTCAATATCAAGACCATGTAGATGCTCTTACAAAGGCAATGCCACAAGATCTAAGTGCTTCTGAAATTGAAGTACGACTTGGTGCTACATGGATAGATTCCGATATTTATGAACAGTTTATGTTTGAAATCTTATCTACATCCGGTTTTGCAAAACAGCATATCCATATTACCTATTCTAAATTTACAGATACTTGGAATGTATCTAATAAGAATTGGGATCGTGGCAATGCAAAAGCTGAAAAAACTTATGGAACACACCGAGCCAATGCTTATCGTTTGATTGAAGATTGTTTAAATCTTAAAGGGACAAAAATCTTCGATTATGAATACGATGATGATGGTAAAAAAGTCGCAATATTAAATAAAAAAGAAACCATGATTGCGCAACAAAAACAGGATTCCATTAAAGATGCTTTTAAAAACTGGATATGGAAAGATTTTGATCGCCGAGAGCATTTAACACAAAAATATAATGAATTATTCAATTCAACAAGACCAAGAGAATACAATGGAGATCATTTAGAGTTTCCAAATATGAATACGGAGATCACTTTAAGAAAACATCAAAAAGATGCGATTGCTCATATTCTTTATGGAAATAATGTTTTACTTGCACACGTCGTTGGTGCTGGAAAGACCTACGAAATGACTGCTGCCTGTATGGAATTGAAACGTTTGGGTATTAGCCAAAAAGCAATGTTTGTAGTTCCCAATCATTTAATTGAACAATGGGGTTCAGAATTTCTTCAATTGTATCCTAGTGCTAATATTTTGGTTGCTAGAAAACAAGACTTTGAAAAAAGTAATCGTAAAAAGTTTTGTTCAAGAATTGCCACTGGAGATTATGATGCGATTATCATTGGACATTCTATGTTTGAAAAAATACCCGTATCCATTGAACGACAAAAACGAATGATTGAAGAACAAATCGAAGGTATTACCCAAGGTATTCAAGGTTTAAGACAAAACAATGGTGAAAGATATTCCATTAAACAATTAGAAAAGACAAAGAAAACACTAAAAAAGCGATTAGAAAAATTAAATAGTGATGAAAGAAAAGATGATGTTGTAACTTTTGAAGAATTAGGAGTCGATCGAATCTTTGTAGATGAAAGTCATAACTATAAAAATCTATTCCTATATACCAAGATGAGAAATGTAGCTGGATTATCCCAAACTGAAGCCCAAAAATCATCAGATTTATTTATGAAGTGTCAATATTTAGATGAATTAACAAATGGAAAAGGAATTGTTTTTGCGACAGGAACGCCAATTTCTAACTCTATGACAGAGATGTATACGATTCAACGTTATCTTCAATTTGATGCTTTAAAGAAACAAGGATTAGAACATTTTGATGCATGGGCTTCTACTTTTGGAGAAACAATTAGTGCAATAGAACTTGCTCCAGAGGGCACTGGTTATCGAATGAAAACACGATTCGCTAAATTTTACAACTTGCCTGAACTTATCAATATGTTTAAAGAAGTAGCTGATATTAAAACAGCAGATATGTTAAATCTACCAGTGCCAACGGCTCATTATGAAAATATTTCAGTAAAACCAAGTGAAATGCAAAAAGAAATTGTAGAGTCACTTGCTGATCGAGCGCAAGAAGTTCGAGATGGTAATGTTGATCCAACACAGGATAATATGCTTAAAATCACAAATGATGGGCGTAAACTTGCATTGGAACAAAGATTAATTAATCCTTTACTTCCCGAAAATGAACATAGTAAAGTGAATGCTTGTTTAGAAAATGTCTTTCGTATTTATGAAGAAAACAAAGATAAAAAATCAACGCAGCTTATCTTTTGTGATATGTCTACACCATCAAAAACATCATCGACTTTTATTGAAAGTTTAGATTCATCAGAAAATATTCCCTATACTAATGTCTATGATGATATAGCACATAAACTGATTGATTATGGTATTCCGCCTAGTGAAATTGCTTATATTCATGATGCTGCTACCGATGTAAAGAAGAAAGAATTATTCTCAAAAGTTCGTGCCGGTACAGTACGAATTTTATTAGGTTCGACACAAAAGATGGGTGCAGGAACAAATGTTCAGGACCGCTTGATTGCGATTCATGATTTAGATTGTCCATGGCGTCCTAGTGACTTAGAACAACGAGCAGGAAGAATTGTCAGACAAGGTAATCAAAATAGTGATGTTTATATTTATCGTTATGTTACGGAACAAACCTTTGATGCGTATTTGTATCAGTTAGTAGAAAATAAACAAAAGTTCATTTCTCAAATCATGACAAGTAAATCGCCTGTTCGAAGTGCTGAAGATATTGATGAAGCTTCGTTAAATTATGCAGAAATCAAGGCATTAGCAAGTGGAAATCCAAAGATTAAAGAAAAGATGGACTTGGATATTCAAGTCAGTAAATTAAAACTGGCAAAAGCGAATTATTTAAGTGAACGATATGACTTGGAAGATAAGATTATCAAATATTATCCAATGAAGATTGCTTCTATTAAAGAACGAATTTCAAATTATCAAAAAGATTTTGAAACTACAAAAGATGTTGAACAGTTTACTGGTATGAAAGTTCATGGAAAGTTCTATGACGAAAAAGAATTGGCAGGTAATGCATTGTTGCTTGCATGTAAGAATCATAAAACAACAGATTCTAAATCAATTGGTCAATATCGTGATTTTGAAATGCTATTATCCTATGACAGTTTTTATAATTATCACAAGATCACTTTGAAAAAGAATGCTCAATATGTTGTCGACTTAGGTGATGATGTCTATGGAAATATCACTCGTTTGGATAATCAAATCAATTCTATTTCTAAAAAATTAGAAACTGAAAAAACATTATTAGTTGATATTGAACATCAGTTTGAAAATGCAAAAGAAGAAGTCAATCGTCCTTTTGAAAAGGAACAAGAACTTCAAGAAAAATCTTCTCGATTGTCTGAATTAAATAAGGAATTGGATATTGGCAATAAAGATAATCACGCTGAAGTATCGTTAGATGATGAAACTGAAGAAATCGAATCTAGAAAAAATGAAATATCAAGATAAGGGAGTTTGTTTGACTCCCTTTTATCATGGAAAGGAATGTAATGTATGAATAAAAAATTATTAAAATTTGTTCCTCAAGAACAAATAACCATCATTAAACAAATTGATCTTCTCACATATTTAAAACTATTTGAACCCAATAGTATTGTCAAAGTTGGAAGACATTATGAATCGTGTATCCATCATGGATTGATTATTACAAATAAAAAATGGCAATGGAAAGAACTTCATTTAAGTGGTAAGAGTGCTATTCAATATCTTGTTTTCGTAGAACAAATGCCGTTTATAGATGCTGCTTATTTATTATCAAAATGTTTAAATGAATTAGGACTATCATAATGAGCAAACGTAAAGGTATTAGTAAACAAGATTTAAAACGAGTAAAAGAATTGGACTTACTCACTTATTTTAAAAACTATGAGCCAGATGAATTAGTTAAAAATAGTCGTGGGGATTACACAACAAGAACACATTCTTCTTTACATTTATCGAATGGATTATGGTGCTGGTGGGCTCAAGGGATTGGAGGTAAAACGGCTTTAAAGTATTTTATTGAAGTTGAAGGATGGGATTTTTTAGATGCGGCATTGCATATTAATGACTTGCTTGATAATCAACCACCATTAAAAATAGAACAAAAAGTAAAATCAAATTATCGTTTTCGATTACCATATCGTGCTGAAAATGATGATAAAGCCATCAGTTATTTAGTTAATGAACGCTGTATAGATAAAGATATTGTTCAGTATTGTAAAGAACAGTATCTTTTTTATGAAGCTGAGAATGATCATTCTATTGTCTTTATTGGATACGATGAACAGCGAATACCAAAATATGCATGTAAAAGAGCAACTGATGATAACTGGAAAAAAGATGTATTAGGCAGTGATAAACAATACAGTTTTTCAATTACGAATAGTGATAGTCATTCCCTTCATGTTTTTGAATCCGTAATTGATTTACTTTCTTATATGACTTTATTGAAAAGAAGTGGTCGAGACTATTTAAAAGATAATTACCTTTCCATTGCAGGAGCAACTATAATTGGTAAATCTATTCAAGATTCAACTGTTCCGATTGCACTAGAAACATTCTTAAATAACCATCCAAGTATTACAAATTTATATCTTCATTTAGACAATGATAGAGCTGGAAAAGATACAACATTAAAGATTATGTATCATTATGAGGATAAATATAACATCATTGATGAACATCCTACAAAGTGTAAGGATTTTAATGATTTGTTAAAAATGAAAGTTAGATTAAAGAAATATTGTTTAATTAAGTAATATATATTGTAGTTAATATTTGAAAATGAGATAATAATTCTATATAAAATTTGAGGTGATACAAACATATGGAATTAGAGAATTTTATACAATTTATTAAATCCTTCGAGCCAAATGATTGGGTTGTTATGGTATCAGCAATAATATCTGCAGGTAGTGCATTTTATTTAGGATATAAGAACAAGAAATTCGAAGAAAAATGGAAACAAAAACAAATTGATGCTGATTTAGTAGCAAAATCAAGAATACAATGGATACAAGAGGCAAGAAAGCATACTGCTGATTTAATTTCCTTATATTATAAAATTTTAAATGAAGATAATCAAAACGAGATATATAAACTGATTTCATTAGCAAGAGAAAAGAATGAATTATTAATTTTATACTTTGGTCCAGAAAAAGGTGAAAATCAGTATATTAAAGAAAATGATAAAGATATATTAATGAATGAATTTAATAATAAAGGAAAGAATGTATATATTATTAATTTTCTTGAAAGATTATTTTATGATTTTTTAAAATATTATAAAAATGGAATTAAACCTAAGCAAAAATATCTTAGAAAACAATTAAAGAATGCAGAAAAAGAATTATATAGTAACCTTTTAGAACCACAGCATGTGATAGATTACGAATATGATGAATATGGTAATGAAAAGCCAATATATAGTATTCCTTTGCTTGATCCAAAATTAGAGATACAAATGAAGAAAATAGAGGATAACCTTATAGTCACTAACAAAGAAATTAGAGAATTACAACAAAGCATCAAATATTTTAGAGATATTATGAGACTTTATCTGAAGATAGAATGGCGAAAAGCAAAAAGAGGAGAATAGTAAATTCAAAATAATATCTTTTTGAAATATTTAACCAAATTAAAATTTCTACTATCTTTGTAGCTTAATATAGAACAAAATGCCAGCATTTCTTTGATTGGTTGAAAATAAAACCTTAAGGTTATATATAGATAAAACATTTTGTATTTCATATTAGAATGTGAAATATTAGTATTAAAATTCAAAAAGGAGGATTTGAATGTATGGACGATTTTTTAAATATTAAGAAGAAATACAATACATTAAGGGAAAATGAAAGAAAAAAAATAATAGATTCTTTGGCAAGCAAAATTGATAAAGATGGAAATCACTTATTCACTAAAAAAGACGGAACAAAGTATTGTAAAAAAAATCTTTATTGCGGAGGTAGTGGGAAACATAATTATACTTCTAATAGAAAGTTAGAGAAAAAATATGATTTATCAAATCACAAATATATAGAAACTAAATATAAAGGACAGTATGTTTTTATTTCATTGCAAAGCTTTGATATTGATCCATGCACTAAAAATATTCATATATTATATGATCGTATAGGAATAATGTTTGAAGAAGATAATATAACGAAGACAAAAGAAAATGTTGAGGTATCTAATGCTTTTATAAAAATGAAAACAACAGATTGGGAACTTCCTTTATCAAATAAAGACTTAAATGATATGATAGATTATATTATTAATCATTTTGAAAATAATAATTAAAAGTAATAGGCTTATTATATTTACAACAAAATTGATTAATTATTAAAGAGTAATTTTATAAATAGGTTGCTCTTTTCTTATGCTCAAAAGGAGGTATAACATGAAAACATATTTAGTAAAAATTACAGAAACACTTCAAAAACAAATCACAATCACAGCCAATTCTCGTGAAGAAGCTACACAAAAAGCAAAAGAAAATATAAAAATGAAGAAATTGTTTTAGATGAGAGTGATTATGTTGATACAGAATTTGAAGTATTAAAAGAAAAAAAGAATGATATTTAGAAAAGATAATTACCTCCGTATTTGACTTCTTATTCATGCTGAAAATGATGAAAAAGTTATTGATTATTTATTAAATGGCAGATGTATTGATAAAGAAATAGTTAATTGTTGTAAAGAATATTATCTATTTTATGTAATTGATAAGTCTATACAAGAATCTACTGCCCTAATTACCTTAGAAACATCTCTAAATAATCATTCTAATAACACTGATTTATATCTTAATTTACACAACGACAAATCCTGTAAGAATACGATACTAAAGACTGTTAATAATTAAGAATATAAGTATATTAAATAATAGAAAAATATAATTTGATATATTAATATTATATTTTTACAAAAAGATACATTTTGTATCATTATTTAAATATTGACAACTTATATAAGTTTGATAGAATAGATATGGAGGTATATTTATATGAAAGAACTAGTTAGGATTGAAGAGATTAAAATAAACGGTATTAAGAATGTATGCCATGGTAAAATTAGTTTTAATGAATATAGTAATATTTTGAAAGGAAACTTTCATGATTTAAAATCTGTCTTGGGTATTTATGGTCAAAATGGTTCAGGTAAAACAACAGTTTTAGAGGTAACAAAACTATTAAAGAATATTTTAATTGGAAATAAATTACCAGATTACTTTGATAAATTTATTAACAATGAATGTGAAAATGCGGAAATTAGTTATACTTTTTTTATAAATTCTATGGCTTCAAAGCAGTTGGTAACTTATACTTTTTTGATTGGCTTGATTGATGAAAAATATCAAATTTATTCAGAAAAAATCGTATCAAAGGAATATTCTGAAACTGAAAATAAATGGAAACCACAAGTAACTTTAATTGAATGTACTAATCAAGAAATTGTTTTAAAGAAACTTGCGAATAAGATTTCTAAGGATAGTTTAATTGAATTACGAGTTGCACAAGATATTGAAAAAGGGACCTCTTTTATCTTTCACAAAAGAAATAATAAAATATTATTGGAACAATTAACAAATACAATTCGAAATGATGATCAAAGACTAATTGATGTATTACGTTTATTACCACTCTATGCTGAAACTAGCTTAATCATTATCGAAAATGATGTGATGGGTAGTATTAATTTGAATACTTATGTTCCAATTAACTTATACCTTTCTAAGAATGATTCGTTAAAGATGGGAGAAATAGCTGTCAATTTATTGAAACCTAATGAAATGCCTATGGAAGTATTTAAAGATTTAGAAATAGTTATCAAGCAAATTGATATTGTTTTAAATGCAATTATCCCTTCAATACGATTGGAAATCACAAATCAGAAAAAGCAATTTTTAAAAAACGGGGAAGATGGTATTAACTTTGAAATAGTTAGCATCAGAAATAATAAACTCATTCCCCTAAAATACGAATCTGAAGGTATTAAACGCTTAATTTCTGTTATCAGTTCAATGATAGCTGCATTCAATAACTATTCTATTTGTTTAATGATTGATGAATTTGATTCTGGTATTTTTGAATATTTGTTAGGAGAGTTAGTTGAAATTATTGATGAATCTGCAAAAGGTCAATTTGTTTTTACTTCTCACAATTTAAGGGCACTAGAAAAATTATCATATAAATCTATTATCGTTACTACTGCTAATACAAATAATCGTTATATTCAATTAACTGGAATCAAATCAAATAATAATGTTCGAGATTATTATTATACAAACATTCTTTTAGGCGGACAATGTGAACCTATCTACGAAGAAACTAAGAATTTTAAAATTAAACGTGCATTTAGAAAGGCAGGGTCTTTTAATGAATAAAAAAATTCTATTATTTCTTGTAGAAGGATTAAGTGATAAAGATGCATTAGAGCCAATTCTATCTGAATTAGTTGATAGTACTAAAATACACTTTGAAGTTCTAAGATGCGATTTAACTGCGAGTTTAGATCCTGAAGTGCGTAATTTAAATATGAAACAACGTATTACTAGAGTAATTAAGAGTTTCCTAGAAAATAACCATGGTATTAAGAAAAAGCATATTGAAAAAATCATATTCCTATCAGATAGTGATGGATGTTATATTGATGATTCCTATATTTATTTTTCCGAAAATGATATTTCATTCCGCTATGAAGATGATGGAATATATACAAATCGTCCTAATGATGCAATTGATAGAAATCAAAGAAAATCTAGAAATTTAAATATGATTCATTCTACTGCAAAAGTGTACGCACTCCCAATTGAAACATATTATTTCTCTTGCAATTTAGATCATGTATTGCATAATAAAAGAAATTTAGAACAATATCTCAAAGAAGATTATGCGTTTGATTTTGCTGATAAATATGAGAACAAGGAAGAACAGTTTATCGATTTTGTGAATGATTCTTCACTATGTTTAGCGAATAATTATGCAGATACATGGACAATAATACAAGAAGATAGAAACTCTTTACTAAGATTTACTAATCTTAAAATATTTTTTGATAATAATTTTGAATTCTTGAAAGATGAAGCAAAAGAAAGAGTAGTACAGTATCAAGGAGGATAAGCAATTGGTTAGTTCTTATTATAGAAATCTTATTAAACAAGTTCTCTACAATTCTTACGGAGATACTTGGGAAGAAGCAGTTGAAGAATGGGAAATTATTGATTGGGAAGAGGATAAACAATGTAATTCTTTTTGTGTTTGTGGAAAAGAAAATATCCGTTATCTTTATACAATTCAAAATATATATACAAAGCGAATTCTATATCCAATAGGTTCATCGTGCATAAAGAAGTTTGAACGTGATGATTTAGATCAAACCACAATTATCATCGAACAAATGTTTAAACTTTTAAATGCAATTAAAAATAGAGAACGAATTGAATTAAATTCTAAATATTTTACAAAAAAACTAATAAAATACCTTTATGATGAAGGTGCATTAGATTCACAATCTAATGGTTTTGATGGTTATAATGATTATCAATTTATGCTTGATATGTTTAGAAAACGAGATAAGAATAGTATTAGTCAGAGGCAAAAAAGTAAAATTAATGGTATTATCGGATTTTCAATTAAACCTTATCTTATAAAAAAATTAGAAGAAAAAAATAGTAGATCCATTGTATAAAATAGAGTAATTCAATTTGATTTTTTATCTAAAATGGATGAATCTATCTTGTAGTTATCAGTTGAAAGTGAAATCCAATAAATATTAGATAACGATAAATTAGAATTTGAAAAGGAGAATTTAAAATGAAACCATTAGCTGAAGAAAGTAAATTATATAAGGAAATATCTGATTTATTTGATAAAAATAATGGAAAGATAACTTTGGATAATTATAAAGAAGCTATAAAAATAGCTAAAGAATATGAAAAAGAAGAAATTCAATATGTATTGTTTCGATTAAAATATGTTAACAGTGACGTAGAAACAGGAGTGATTGTAGTGGATAAAGGGCTCAACATCTTAACGAAGATAGCGAACACTTTAAAAAGAAAGGACTATAAATTAGCATTTATTTATTCTGTTTTGGAAACTGTATAAAATAAGTATAAATTTTGATTTATTGGTATGCTTTAGTTATTTAATAAAGAGTAATTCATTATGAATTGCTCTTTTTTTATTTTAAAAATGGAGGTACAACATGAAAAAATATTTAGTGGAAATTACAGAAACACTTCAAAAACAAATCACGATTACAGCTAGTTCTCGTGAAGAGGCTGAACAAAAAGTAAAAGAAAAATATAGAAATGAAGAAATTGTATTAGATGAAAATGATTATGTTGATACAGTTTTTACTGTATTAAAAGAAAAAAGAATGAAAGATATTGAGGGAAGATGATTTAAATATTGTCTTTCCTTTTTTCATCGGCAAGTAAAAAATACGAAAGGATGATGCACATTGATTAAAAAAATAAACAAAGAGATTCATCGATTGGAACAACAAAAGGAGTTGAAATCATCTCAAAAATCAAAACTTGAATTAGAAATAAATGAAATTTCCGGTAAATTGAAAGAATTAAATTCATTAAAAAATCAGTATGAAAAATTAGAAGAAGGAGTGAAAAACTTCTTTAACCCAACGGGTGAAATGGGACATTTATAGAATGTCCTGTATTGTAGCAAGCACTGATTTTGTCCGTACACAAAACCGCTTGTTAGGGTTGAACCCTAATACCCACCATGAAAGGAAGATTTTATGAAGAAGAAAAGAAAAAGAACGCATCGTGTTGAAGTAGCCATGAACGATAAAGAATACGAACAGTTTCTAACATACGTTCATGGTTGTGGTTTATCGCAACAAGCCTATTTATTATTGTTAATCAAGAATAGAATTCCACAACCATTACCAAGTGATGATTTTCAAGAAGTCATCAAACAGTTACGAAAGATTGGAAATAACTTAAATCAGTTAACAGTTATTGCTCATAAAACAGGAAGTATTGATATTATGAAATATAAGGAAGATATGAAAACTTTAAACAATTCGATTGTAGAAATTCGTGAGCAAGTCTATTTACCAAAGGAAGTATCATAATGGCAACAACAGCAATATGGGATGTGAAAGATAATCTTCAACGTGTATTGAATTATGCTTCTAATCCTAATAAAACAGAAGTTCACGAAAACAGTTATCACTATAATGGTTTAGAACAAGCCATCAGTTATACGACCAATGATTTAAAGACAGAAAAGCAATTATATGTTACTGGTTTGAATTGCAATCTTGCGACGGCTCATAAAGAAATGATGATTACCAAAAAAGGATTCAATAAGACAGATGGTATTCTTGCCTATCACGCTTATCAATCTTTTGTTCCCGGTGAAGTAGATGCAGAAACAGCACATCAAATTGGAATTGAATTAGCACAAGAAATGTGGGGAGATCATTTTGAAGTTTTGGTATCCACTCATTTAGATAAAAAACATTTCCATAATCATTTTATTATCAATTCAGTATCTTTTATTGATGGTAAGAAATATAAAGATAATAAAGAGAATTATAAAAAAATGAGAAAATGTTCCGATGATTTATGTAGAAAGTATAGGTTATCGGTGATTGAAAATCCTCAAAATAGAAAGATGCACTATGCTGAATGGATGGCTGAACAAAATCATAAACCAACATGGCGTTCTGTAATTCGTGATGATGTTGATTATGCTATCAGTCATTCAATGACCATGAAACAATTCTATTCAAATTTAGAAAAACAAGGCTATGAAATTAAATTTGGAAAACACATTGCAATCCGACCTAAAGGAAAAGAGCGTTTTGTTCGATTAAGAAGTTTAGATAAAAAGAATACCTATACTGAAGATAACATTAAGGATATGATTTTAGCTCAATCGGTTATTAAATGGGAGTCTATATCCGAACCTAAAAAACAGACACTTTATTATAAAGGTAATTTATCGAAAGCAAGAAAGATTACCGGATTTAAGGCATTATATTTTAAATATATGTATATGATGGGGATTTTACCCAAGAATGCACCTAATAAAAAAAAGGTGCATTTTTTATTGAAAGAAGATCTTATCTATATGGATAAGATAACCCAAGAAGTAACTCTTATTTCAAAAAAGAAAATTGATAATATCGCTGATTTAGATGCCAATGAATATTTTGCAAAAAGTAGATTAGATAATCTCATCAAGGAAAGAAGATGTATCTACAACAAAGTGAAACGTTGTCGAAAGCCAGAATTAAAGGAACAGCTTCAACAAGATATATCTTCATTATCAAATGAGATTAAGGAACTACGAAAGGAGGTGGTGCTTTATGAGGGTATTCGTCAGCGTTCTTTAACAATGAAGAACAAGATGAAAATGATTGAACAAGAAAGAAAGGAGAATAACGAACATGAACACGGGAGAAACATCCGATCAAATCGTTAGAATGACTTTGCAAGGAATTGAAGTTGCTGCCAATGTCGCATTAAAAGCTGGTGGTGAGATGACAAGATCATTGGCTGCTACTTTATATGCAATACTTACTGACAAGAAAAAAGTGAAAGGAAAAGCAAGACTAGATTCTTTATTGAAGTCTGGAAAAGAACTGAAAGTATTTGCAATTCGTCATGAAGATTTAAAGAAATTCTGTGAAGAAGCAAAACGTTATGGAGTTTTATATTCTGTACTAAAAGAAAAAAACAATACCGATGGTATCTGTGACATTATGGTACGTGCTGAAGATGCTTCAAAGATTAGTCGAATCGTAGATAAATTTGAACTTGCTACCATTGATACAAAGGCTATTCGAGAATCTATTATGAATGCGAAAGAAAATCCACTGCAAGATGTTCCTACACTTACTGATAAAGAACATGATGAATTAGTCAATGCTTTAATGAATTCTACGGTACAGGAGAGAAAGGTTGAAACTCCACAAAACGAAAACCCCACTCTGGCTCGCAACAAGACGAGCGACAATCTGTTCGAGCCTACATCAGAGAAAGTAAACGTCGCAGAGGATACTACTAAAGAAGTTAGACCATCCGTTCGTAAAGAACTCAAGGATATTAAAGAAAAACAACAAAAAGAGATGAAGAAAAACAAACAACAATCTCAATCAAAATATCCTCAAAAGAAAACAAAACATAAAAGAAAGAAAAAGGAGCGTTAAATCATGAACAATATATATGATGTTTTTAATGATGAACATACTAAACCACAACAACAAGAAAGAAAACCAAGATTGTCAAAAGAAGAATATGCTCAGATGATGAAAGAAAAAAGACAAGCATTATTCAATATGGCAAATGAGCAAACTTTTAAAGCAGTTGAAAATCCAGATCAATATTTGCAATATCTAAAATTACAAAGTATTTTGGATTACACTGTCACCAATACTTTATTAGTTATGGCACAAAACCCAAATGCTACCATCTTGAAAGATTACACGCATTGGAGAGAGATGAATAAATATGTTCAAAAAGGTGCTAAAGGAATTACTATTTTAGAACCTGGAAAAGAATATCAAAGACAAGATGGTTCTATTGGAATCAATTACAACCCAAAAACTGTATTTGATATTAGTCAATTAAATGGAAAAGATAATAATCCTCCCCTACCTGCAAGATTTAATATCAAAGAACTTGTTGGAGCTATTGTTCATCGAGTTGATATTAAACCAGAAATCGTTTCAGAAGATTCAGATATGCCAAAAGATGTTTATTTTGATAGAGATAGAAATTCTTTATTTGTTAAAAATGGATTGCAACCTGAAGCAATGCTTACTGGTTTAATTCGTGAGTATTGTTTTATTGATTGTGCAGATCAATTCAATTCAAGAAGTGAAGCAAGATTTATGGCAGAAAGTGCTGCTTATATGATTGCTCAAAAATATGGATTGGTGCATTATGATAAAGACTTTGTCAATAACATTTATCATCATTTTGAAGGTAAGGAACAAAAAGATATTAAGGGTGAATTAGAAAATATCAAAATATTAAAAGATAGTGTTGTTGAACGTATGGAACATGGTATTTATGTGCAACAACAAAATCGCCAAGAAAAGCAAACAAGACGAGATTCTTATTCTCGCTAATAAATGATGAAAGAAAATCATTATTCAATTGTCGTTACCGATATGGAAAGACGAATCATTATCAAAGCATTAACTTTATTAAAGGATAAGCAAATCCATGACAATAAGAAATTTGATTTTATTGATGATCTTATTGTGCGTTCTTGTGATGCACCATTAATCAATAAAAAGAATCGATTTTATGAAGAAAGATAGAACAGATGAGTATATTCTTTTAGGTATCCTTGTTGTACCAGTGATATGGGGAGCATTGTTATTTGCTCCCTATATGCATGATGGATTATTGAATGCTTTACCTCAATTCATTGAAGCTATGAATCATCCTTTTGCTATTACTTGGTGCAGAGATACTTTAAAAACAATATTTATTTTTGTACTTATGTATTTGATGGGTATTGGAATTTATTTATCTTCAATTAAAAACTATCGTAGGAAAGAGGAATATGGTTCTGCAAAATGGGCAAATAGTTCTAAAGTGAATAAAAAATATGCAAATCGAAATGTATTTGAGAACAAACTTTTTACCCAGCATTTTCGATTAGGGTTGGATGGTAAAAAACATCGGCGAAACTTAAATTCTTTAATCATTGGTGGAAGTGGTGCAGGAAAGACACGATTTTATGGAAAGCCCAATATTATGCAATGCAATACGAGTTTTGTCGTGCTAGATCCTAAAGGCGAAATTTTAAGAGATACAGGATATCTACTTGAAAAAGAAGGTTATGTCATTAAAGTTGTTGATTTAATCAATATGTCAAAAAGTCATTGTTATAATCCATTTCATTATATTCAAGATGATAAAGATGTACTGAAATTGATAACAAACCTAATTCGTAACACTACACCTAAAGGAAGTCAAACGAATGATCCATTTTGGGAAAAATCAGAAACTGCCTTATTAGAAGCATTATGTTTATACCTTATTCATGAAGCGCCAGAAGATGAACAAAACTTTACAATGGTCATGGAAATGATTGCATCGGCTGAAGTTAGAGAAGATGATGATCAGTACCAAAGTCCATTAGATGAACTATTTGAAAGACTGGAAATGAGAAAACCCCAAAGTCTAGCCGTAAAACAATATAAGATTTACAAACAAGCTGCTGGAAAAACCGCTAAATCAATTTTGATTTCTGTTGGTGTACGACTAGCAGCTTTTAATTTAGATAGTATTGCCAGTATTACTGCCGTAGACGAATTGGAACTTGAACAAATGGGAGAAAGAAAAACTGTGTTGTTTGCCGTAATTCCAGATAATGATTCTACATTTAACTTTCTTATTGGTATGTTATATACACAATTATTTCAAACGCTTTATTATCAAGCAGATATTGTTCATGGAGGAGAATTGCCTATCCCTGTTCATTTTTTGATGGACGAATTCGCTAATGTTGCATTACCTGATGAGTTTGATAAATTACTAAGTACGATGCGTTCAAGACAAATATTTGTATCAATCATCATTCAAAATCTAGCTCAAATCAAAGCACTGTATAAAGATTCATGGGAATCTATTGTTGGTAACTGTGATGAACTTTATTATCTCGGTGGTAATGAACAATCCACACATAAATTTATGAGCGAGTATTTAGGAAAAGAAACTTTAGATACAAATACCTATGGTAAGTCAACTGGACGTAGTGGAAACTATTCTACAAACTATCAACAAGCAGGACGTGAACTATTAACAGCTGATGAAGTAAGACTACTTGATAATGATTATGCTTTACTTTTTATTCGAGGCGAACGACCTATCTTTGATAAAAAATATGATATATTGAAGCACCCTAATATTAAATATACAAAAGATGGCAAGGCATTGCTTTATCATCATGGTGTTATAAAACACAACTTTGAAAACTGGCAAGATATTGTTCTATCCGATAATGAATATGAATTATATTCTGAAGAAGATATGGAAGAATACTTTGCTGAAATTGAAAAGAATACGGAGGAACATTAAATGAAAAAATGGAATAAGAAAACAACGAAATATTTTATCTTTTATGCAGTTATGATTATGACATTAAGCATGGGCGTATTACCAGTTCATGCAGAAGGTGATCCATTAACTGTGGTTAATAATTTAAGTAATTTTATCTTTGGATTGATTCGTGCAGTAGGTATGATTTTACTTGGTTTTGGTGTCGTTCAAGTTGGTTTGTCTTTGAAAAGCCATGATCCGAGCCAAAGAGCCAATGGATTTTTAACTGTTGCCGGTGGAATCATTATTACTTTCGCTAAAGAAATCTTAAATTTGATTGTTGGTGGCTAACACTAACAATCTCTTTGAAAGGAAGTGATTTTGTTGGATGGAATTATTGATAACTTAGAAAATGCAATACAGACATGGAATCAAAAACTAGCTGAAATATGGACCTTGCTCACACAATCACCTCAAGAATTTAAAGGTGGTGGTATTTGGAATATTATAACTCAAATTCATGGAGCATTGCTTGCGATAGGACTTGCGCTTCTCGTATTATTTTTTGTTTATGGAGTTGCTAAGTCCTGCACAAATCTAACAGAAATAAAACGACCAGAACATGCATTAAAATTATTCTTACGCTTTGCGATTGCTAGAGGGCTTGTCGTATATGGAATGGAATTGATGGTAACAGTATTTGAAATAATACAAGGTATTACTTCTACCATCATGACTACTGTTGGACTGGGTAGTGCAAGTCAGACAGTATTGCCCCAAGAAATCATTGATGCCGTAAGTGATTGCGGATTTTTAGAAAGTATTCCCTTATGGGCAGTAACATTACTGGGTGGTATTTTTATCACCATACTTTCTTTTATTATGATTTTAACTGTATATGGTCGTTTCTTTAAACTCTATATGTACACAGCAATTTCTCCTGTCCCATTATCTTGTTCTGCTGGGGAAACAACACAAAATATTTCAGTTACATTTATGAAATCTTATGCAGGTGTATGTTTAGAGGGTGCAATCATAGTTCTTGCTTGTATTATCTTTTCAGCATTTGCAGCTGCACCACCAGTGATAGATCCAAATGCGAGTGCAATTAGTATGGTATGGAGTTATACTGGAGAATTGATTTTTAACATGTTAGTGCTTGTTGGAACAGTTAAAATGAGTGATAGAATTGTGAAAGAAATGATGGGATTATAAATGTTATATCATTTTAATTTTAAAGATGGTAAAATGAAAACATAAAAATATGTAACAAAATCTAATGCAATAAGGAGAGATGCAAATGAAGAAAAGTATAGTCGATGAAATCATTAATGTAGTTTGTGAAACTTGGAAGAATAATATTAATAAAGATTATCTTGAAGGATTATTGTTAGAAGAACACATTGAAATGCGCTTTTTATCATCATCTAAGAACAAAACTTGGTAAATTATTAAATGAAAACAATCTTTGCATATATACTGAATATTTGGGTTCAGAATTTAAAGAATTAGGTTATCGACCAGATATGGTTGTTGTAAAAATGAAAAAGGATTGTGATGAAAAATACTTGATAAATCACATTGAAGAAGTTGTTGTAGCATTCGAATTTAAATTTAAAGATAAATACGAATTTAATACAATTGTTGCAGATGCTGATAAAATTTATAACTATATAAAACGAATCAACAATAATTGCCAATATGTTATGGCTATCATTCACGAAAAATATTGGGAAAATCCTTTTTGGCTTACTAAAAAACAAACTAATAATTGGGCAAAAGGAAGAGTAACGGAATTAGTAGCAAGTTATAACGACGAAATTACCGAAGAAATGAATTTTCTTTCTAAAGGGTATTGATGAACTAGCATTGTGCTGGTTTTTTTATTTGGAGGAGTTTATGGAAATCAAAGTAAATAAAGAAGTAAGGAATTATACAGAGAGTATATTTCTTGGCTTATCTATTCGACAATGTTTTTTTTCAGTCATTGCTTGTATAGTAGCTGTATTGATGTACTTTCTATGTATTGATTCTTTAGGAATGGAAATGACCAGTTGGTTATGTATGCTAGGTGCTGCACCTTTTGCATCACTTGGCTTTATCACATATCAAAACATGAATGCTGAACAGATTGTATTAACTGCTTGGCATTCTTTTTTATTGTCAAAGACGGATTTAATATATAAACCATTTAATTTATATCAAGAATTATTTAAAGATGTCTTTGAGAAACAAAAGAAGGAGGCGTTAGGTAAAAATGATAAAAAGTTACGCAAAATTAAAGAAACAAAATAAGGAAAAATTTAAAATACCGAAATCTGCACAAGATACTGTTCCCATTGATACCATCTACAAAGATGGTATTTTTCGTATGGGAAATAGATATTCTAAGAGTTATCGCTTTTTAGATATCAACTATTCGATTGCATCAAAAGAAGAAAAAATGGATTTATTCTTAAATTATGGAGAATTATTGAATTCGTTTGATTCTTCTATGATGGTAAAGATTACGATTAATAATCGTAAAATTGATTTAAAGCAGTTTAAAGAAGATATTCTGATACCTTTGCAAAATGACAAATTAGATTTTTATCGCAAAGAATATAATCATATGTTATTAGATAAGCTGGCAGAAAGTGATGATATTGTTCAGGAAAAATATATTACAATTACCATTTTTAGAAACAATATAGCGGAAGCACGTTCTTTCTTTTCTAGACTTACAACTGAGCTAACTTCTCATTTTTCTAAATTAGGAAGTGGCTGTATTGAGTTAGATGTCTATGATCGCTTAAAAATATTACATGATTTTTATCGAGGAGAAGAGGAAGAATTCGTTTTTGATTTAAAGGATTCCGCTAATAAAGGTCATTCTTTTAAAGATGTTATTTGTCCTTATGCTCCAAAATTTAATCATAAAGGCTTCATGTTTGGAGATAGATATGGACGTGTTTTATATTTAAGCAATTATTCAAGATTTATTAAAGATAGTTTTATTTCAGAACTATGCGATTTAAATCGTAATCTTATGTATTCAATGGATATTATTAGCGTTCCTACGGATGAAGCAGTCAAAGAAATGGAAAATAAGTTATTAGGTGTCAATACCAATATCACAAATTGGCAAAGACGTCAAAATGCAAATAATAACTTTTCAGCGGTTATTCCCTATGATATGGAACTACAAAGAGAAGAATGTAAAGAGTTCTTAGATGATTTGACTATTCGTGATCAACGAATGATGTTATGTAATATTACGATTACTCATCTTGCAGATTCAAAAAATGAATTAGATAATGATACGGAAATACTCAAGTCTATTGCTAGAAAGTATATGTGTGAGTTATCGACATTGTTCTTTTCTAAAAGACAATTAGACGGAGTATTAACAACACTTCCTATTGGAGTGAATCGTTTAGATATAACTCGTACATTGCTTACTGAAAGTGCATCGGTATTTATTCCATTTAGAGCACAGGAAATTATGGATAAAGGTGGTATTTGGTATGGTCAAAATGCTATTACTAATAACCCTATTTTATGTAATAAGGAATTGCTACAAAATCCCAATGCTTTTATCTTAGGGGTTCCGGGTGCTGGTAAATCATTCTTAACAAAAGAAGAAATTGAATTTATTATTATGTCCACCAATGATGACGTCCTTATCTGCGATCCCGAAGGTGAATATGATCCAATCATTAAAGAATTTGGTGGCGAAGTGATTGAAATATCCGTAGGAAGTAAAGATCATATTAACCCTATGGATATGGAAGAAGGATATGGTGATTCTGGAAATCCAGTTGGAGATAAATCCCAATTTATCATGTCTTTATTTGAACAGTTAGACAGAGAAAATAAATCAATTACACCGATCGAAAGAAGTTTGATTGACCGTTGTGTATCTATTGTTTATGCAGAGTATAGAAAAACAAAAATAATGCCAACACTTAAAACTTTAAGAAATATATTATTAAAGCAACCAGAAAGTGAAGCAAGAACGCTTGCTTTACGTTTGGAATATATTGCTGAAGGTACATCTGATATTTTTGCTCATGAAACGAATGTTGATGTATCTAATCGTATTATTTCTTATAATATCTTTAATCTAGGAACACAACTTAAAACAATTGGATTATTGATTATTACGGATGCCATGTTGAATCGTGTTATTTCGAACTGGAAAAAAGGAAAACGAACTCATGTATTTATTGATGAAATTCATGTTATTTTTGAGAATGAAGAAAGTGCTACGTTCTTTGCTTCTGCTTGGAGACAGTTTAGAAAGCGTGATGCTTTTCCTACAGGTATTACCCAAAATGTGAAGTATCTTTTATCTAGTCAACAAGGCACATCTATGTTATCGAACAGTGAGTTTATTGTTATGTTAAATCAGTCGCCTAATGATAGAGAGGATTTAGCTGATTTATTAAAGATCAGTGAAGAACAAATGAGTTATATCACCAATGCTCAAAGTGGTTGTGGTTTGATTAAATATGGAGCATCTTTAGTCCCATTTATTAATCGCATGCCAAAAGATATGGAACTTTATCGTTTGAATACAACGAAACCTACGGATCGAAAAGAAATGCTTGTACAGATTGAACAGTCTAATTAACGGCTGTTCTTCTTTTTTATGAAAGGTCAAAGTTTATGAAAAACAATCCAAATAAAATTAAGATAAAAGAAACTGTACATGACATTAAAACAAAAGATAGTAAACAAAACATTAAATACTTTGTTAAGGATGTAGCCATCCATGAAAAAGAAAAAATCAAAGCAAATGATAATGGGAAAACCAAAAATGACACGACACAAGATTATGCTCCAAATCGAGTGGATGAAGTACAAAAAGCAACTGCTAAACAATCTTATCGAAGAACAAAGCAATTTATAGACAAGAAAAGAAAAAGAAATAAATCATTGAATGGAAAAGATATTATTGAAAATAAAGATAGCTTATCTTTAATACAGCCAAAACAAAAGGAAAAATTGATTTCCAATCATAAAAAAAGGTTATCTATAGATTCCAAAAATAAGATTCTTACAAAGAAACAGAAAGTTAAACAAACACTTCCTTATTCCAATTCATTTCAAACAAGTGATACTTATCAAAAGAGAATGAAGTCTTTCATGATGGTTAAGCATAAAAACAAAGTAAAAGCATCGAAAGAGATTGTCAAAAAGCCTATTCAAGCAGGAAATATTCTAGTAAGAACATGGAAAAGTGGTGCTTATGTTTTAACAAAAGCAGTACATGGAATATCACACCTTTGGACCTATGGAATGGGATTAATCATATTAGTTGTGATTACTTTGTTTATCGGTGTGTTTGCTTGTTTATCCGATGATGGAGGTATTAATAGTGAGATTGAACCATTAAGTGCGGAAGTATTAGCTTATGAAGAAACCATAACAAAATATGCCGAACAATATAAAATAGAAGAGTATGTTCCTATTTTAGAAGCCATCATGATGCAAGAATCTGGAGGAAAAGGAAATGACCCAATGCAATCTAGTGAAAGTGGATTTAATACAAAATACCCTAGAAAGCCAAATGGTATCACTGATGCAGATTATTCAATAGAAGTAGGAGTTCAAACATTTTCGAATTGTCTAACAAGAGCGAAAGTTGAAAGTCCAGCTGATACAGAAAAATTATATTTAGCCTTACAAGGATATAATTACGGTAGCGGATATATCGAATGGGCAGTAACAAACTTTGGTGGATATACTAAAGCAAATGCAAAATTGTTTTCAGATAACAAAAGAGCCGAGTTAGGAACTGATGTATATGGAGATCCTTTTTATGTCAGTCATGTTATGCGATATGTCAGTTTTTCATTTCGTGGAGGAACAAAACCAAATTTTGATAATTATGATGCTTGGGTAAACAAAAATCCATATGCTCAAGCAAAGTTGTATGGACAATGTACTTGGTTTGCATGGGGACGTTTCTATGAATTATATGGATATTCACCGGGATTTATCGGAGATGGTTGGAAGTGCGTAGATCAATTATTAAAAACACATGGAGATAAATTTGAGCGCTCAACAACGCCAAAAGCAGGTGCTGTATTTTCGGGTATTGGAAGAAATCATGTCGGCATAGTCATTGATGTTAAAGGAGATGTTCTTATCATTCAAGAAGGAAATTTAGATGGGAAAACTAACACTTTTAAAGATGCACGAAAAGATTGGCATACTAAAGAATACACGTTATCTCAATTAAGAGCTGCCATGCAAGGAGTTATATTTGCCAATCCAAAATAAAAGGTACTGATTATTTCAGTACCTAATTACATATAAATAATTTATTCAAAATTTTATATCTAATTTGCGATTATCCGCATAAACACTATACTTTTAAGCATTTTGAAATATAAGAAAACACTCATTTTACCACGATTTTACCACGATTGAATGAGCCTTGATATGACCTATAAAGTAACACCCAAAAGACATCATACATCTAAATGGTGTCTTTTTTAAAAGCAGCTAATCCTAAGACTAACTGCTTTGTAAATATTGATATTTCTTTTTAGTTTACAAACGATTTAAAATGGTCGCTAAGTTCTCTTTATGCCATGAAGCACCAACCATTGTCTTATTTACCTTAAATGCTAATGTACCCTTTGATGTAGTAATTTCTAATTCGTAAGACATCAACTTTTTATTGAATTTAGTGCTTGCTATTTCTTCCTTAGAAACGAAAAGAAATGCTTCATCTTCTAATTTGCCCGTTACATTATTTAAACCGATAATAGCAATACCACTATCACTAAAGTTTATTGCGTAATACTGCATTGAAAGAGCAGTAGCAATCGGTCCAAGAGCATATGTGAATTTACTCGGAAATATAACTCCAATAATAGATGAATTTTCATTAAATGTAATATCCTTCTTCTTTAGATATTCTCTAATATCTTGTTCTTTTAGCATTTTAATATCCTCCTGTAAAATTTAATTTGTCATAAATGGTTATTCTCATTTTATCATTTGAAAAAAACGATTACAATAAAATATCATCCCATTATAAAAATATCATCCCATTATAAAAATATTATACCATTATAAAAATATGTTTAAACGAATAACGCAGATAAACCGACAAAAATACACATTACTCCAAAAATCATACACATTACATTTTTGATACCGACTTTTTTGTTAAGTACGAAAGATGATGGATTTTTAGGGTTTATATATATACGATATTCATTTCCCTTAACCATATCCTTATCTAATTTCTTAAAGCTATATGTGTTAGAACACTGACGGACATATGTTTTTCCGTTGTACTTGTATTTAAAAATAGGAGCATAGCTTGATACTGTTTTACTTGGATACGAATTATAGCCTTGATAGACCCCCATAATTTCTTCATTACAAATAGCAACAGATTTAATATTATGATAAAAAATCATCGTAATCATTCCTCCTATTGTAACGCCTATTAATATAAATGTATATTTAGCTCCGCCTGGGATAAGAAAACATATAAAAGCTAATAAAAGCCCACCGAATATCAACGCAAGAAACTTAAATGATTCAGGATCCATCTTATGCATTTTTTGTTTAAAAGCCATATAAACAATCCAACCAAAAGCTGCTACACAAAATAATAATTTTAATCCTTCAAAGTTCATTGTTTATCTATTCCTTTCCTTCAATCTTACTTACTACTATGTTTCCTATGCGTTAATGTCAAAGCAAGATATTTTTAATTCTTAATCTTTTTCATTATTTTGATTTTGTTTTTTCCATTCCTTATAATCTTTTTTTGCTTCTTGTTGTCTTTTAACATCTTCCATTTTTTCTAAAATCGCTTCTACATCTGGTTGACTGTGCTGTTCTGGTAGAGAATAGAAAATAATGTTATCATCATTTGTATATACTGAAATATTAAAAACCAAAGCACTTTCTACAATTTCTTGCATGATATAGGAAATTTCTTCTGCATATTCTTCGTCTGTTTTTCCCTCGTTAAGATATATACTTGTTTCTATTTCGTATTCTCTTTTTTTCAGATATTCTTCTACACTTTCCTTACCATTCCATTCTGTTGTGGTTGTATGCCCTTGAACTTCAATTTGATAATCTCTTATAAAAGGCTTATCTTGAAATAAAGGAGTTGCAAGTTCTTTTATTTCATCAGAAAAGTAATAAACATGGTAACTATCCTCAAAAAGTCCAGTATTTCGTGTATATACAGTAGCAGTTTGAGAAGAATTTTCTTTACTGGAAACTTCTGCCATAATCCAGTTCAATCCTATTTTTTCTTCTTTATACTTCTTCACTTCTGTAATGATAAATTCTTCATTGTATTTGTCCTTTAATTTGGATAAGATATATTTTTGTGCTTCTTCACTAGAGTTAAAATCATGCGAATAACCACTACAACCATTTAATATTCCCAAACAAAGCACGCCTGCAATAACACCTAATAAAATTTTTTTATATCGCATAATCGCCACCTCTATGTGATTTGATGATTTAATACAGTTCTACAAACTGGAAGTTACAAGTCAGTTAAAAAAATTTTTGAAATACCTTTTTTCTGAAGTTTGTATTTTTGAACTTGAGATAATGGAATTTCAAATGCTGTACTTGTCTTTGGGAATTTATTGTTCAATATATCATCATAGAGAACGGTAATAAATTTCCCCCATTCTTTTAAGTCAGTTATCTTTGTTGAATCGTCTAAGAAAGCATAACCATCACTTAAATAAAATATCTCTAATGCTAGTGCTAAATCACAACTGGGGGCAGCAAGTATTTGTTTTGGAATTTCAAATCCGTCATCCCAGTTGTATTCATTTAGTTTACTTCTTAAATCATTATATACCATTTTTATATCTCCCAAATTCTAATTTACTGCACTACAAACTGGAAGTTGTCTATTTAAAAGAAAATTACTAAATATCTTTTTAGCGGTCATTTTAATTCTCCCATAGCTACCTTAATCTATTAAAAGCTCTTAATCTATCAATAAAATCATCTAAGGCTTCTTCCTCATCTAAATAAATATCTTGTGAATTTGTAACCTTACTAGCCCTTTCATCTGTTGCATAAACAATCCACTTATCATTCTCACGCATTAACACAACTTCATTTTCTCTATCATCTTTCCTTTCATTCATATTATAACCTTGTAATTTCTCGTCCTGTATCATTTTTATTGCTTCTTTTATGTTCATGTTTCATGTTCCTATTTTTGCATTGCAACTTCAAAGTTGTCTATTCATTTTTCGTAACAGTATCAACGATTTCTTGATATTCTTCATCTGTTAATACTTTCGCCCATAATCCATAGTGAACTTCATCAAATTCTTCATAAAATGTAGGATCATTCGACTGGGTAACAGGAAATAATGCATGTCTATCTTCGCCCATCACACGATAAGGGGCAAGATTGCATAAAAAGCCTTTGTAATATATTTTCACTTCGCATTCCTCCACATACAATTTGGATTGGTCGCTTTCTTCATATCCATATTATAACAGTTACGTATATCCGCTACAATGAAAATCTATTTAGGAATACTATTTTTTCGGCTGTCCCTGCGGTGTAGGGTTCTGTGGATTGACTGCGTTCTGGTTGCCTTTATTCTTCAACACAATATTTTCTGCCTTTACATATAAATTTATGTACAGTATTGGTATTTCAAAAACAAAATAGGTTATCCCTTTCTTCCTCTTGGCTACCAAACACAGAAAAGAAAAAGTGTGATGTCATACTCAATTTTTTTATCTTGCACGCATAAAAAGATTGAAAGAGGTGTTTGTTTCCAGTATAATGTTTTTGTATAGAAGCAAGGATTGAATTTTTTGAAAGAAAGGGTTGACAGTCATGTTCACAAATTGTTACGCTTGCGACAGACAGACAGACAGACAGACAGACAGACAGACAGACAGACAGACAGACAGACAAGTAAATTCTGCCCTTTTTTCAATTTTATCAATAAGAAACAGAACGCACAGGTTACCCAGCTATAAGGGGTGCTTTGTGCGTTTTTCTATGCAGAAAATTTATGAAGAACAAGGAGCGAACAAACTATGAAGAAAAAACAAGTCCTTGCAGTAAGTTCCGCATTGATGATCGGGACAACAACTGCACTTACAGGGCTTCCTACTCCTGTCATGGCACAGGAAAACACAGAAGTTGTGCAGGAAGCCATTGTAGAAGAAAACAAGACAGAGCAAGTTCCTGTGGAACAGGAAACAGAAAACGCAGAAGTGCAGGAATATGCAACAAACAAAGAGCAGGAAAAAACAGCTGAAAATGCAGAAACTTTAAAAGAAGATTTAACAGAAGAAAGTACAAAACAGGAAACACCTGCAACACCAAAAAAAGAAGTGGTTACTGAAGATAAGACAGTCGAAGAAAACAAGAATACAGAGGTAAAGGCTGGAAGTATTGCTATTGATGAAGCACATTTTCCTAATCAGGCATTTAGATTATTTGTAGAAACTAATTTTGACAAAGATAAGGACAAAAGTTTATCAAAAGAAGAAATCAATAATGTTACTAGCATGAAAATACAAGAAAGGTATAATCAGGAATTTACATCTATAAAAGGTATAGAATACTTTACAAATTTACAGGATTTATCTCTTGCTGCACCTCTTAAAGAATTAGACTTAAGCAAAAATACAAGTTTGAAAAATCTTGAAATAATAGGTTTAAATATGTGGGGATTTGATGTAAGTAAAAATACAAATTTAAAGTCTTTAACTGCTGATACGCACTATACATGGTATAACATTGGCAACAATCCAAATCTTGAAACTGTAAATGTTGGAAATACTAACCTTTGGACTACAACAGAAAAAAATCACTTCTATTTCAAAGATATATGTAAAGGAATAGATATTTCAAAAATTACTATTTTGCAGAATGGGAAATTAGATAAAGATACAGGAATTGCTTATATTGATGATGTAAACAAAGACTTCATTTATCAATATGATTGTGGCACATATAAAGGGGGTAAAAAAACATTAGAGATTACAATACATATACTTGGAACATCATCTCTACCCGATATTTTTGCAGAAGATGTCACATTAAAAGTGGGGGATACATTTGACCCATTGAAAAATGTAACTGCCAGTGATTTTGAAGATGGTCCAATTACTTTAACACGAGAAAATATAATTGAAAATGATGTAGACACTTCTAGGGCTGGTGTTTATCATGTAACTTATGAAGTAACAGATAGTGAAGGAAAATCTAGTAGAAAAGTTATTACTGTTACTGTAGAAGGTTCAACTGATATTCCGAATACTGCTCCAACTATTTCTGCAAATGATGTTACATTGAATGTAGGCGATACTTTCAACCCATTGGCAAATGTTACAGCAACGGATAAAGAGGACGGAACGATTACTTTAACAAAAGATAATATCATTGCAAATGATGTTGATACTTCTAAGGCTGGTACTTACCATGTAACCTATAAGGTAACAGATAAAAACGGAGCTTCTTCCGAAAAAACAATTACAGTTACAGTAAAAGAAAAAACAACAAATAAACCTGTAAGTCCACAACAGCCACAGAAACCGAACAAACCAACTACTCCAACAAAGCCTAGCGGACAAAAGAACCCTGTAAAAACAGGCGATGTAACAAACGTAGGATTGTTCGCTTCTATGTTTGCTGGTTCAACTGGTGCATTAGCTGTTTTATTCCGTAAAAAACGTAAAAGAAATAGGAACGATTAACAAAATGTATAATAACAATCAATAGCGACTAATGATTGTTCATGTAAAAGGACACCAAACTATAAGGTGTCCTTTTCAAATTCCTATCGTCATATCAAGGCTCGTTCAATCGTGGTAAATTCGTGGTAAAATGAGTGTTTTCTTATATTTCAAAATGTTTAAAAGTATAGTGTTTATGCGGATAATTGAAAATTAGATATAAAATTTTGAATAAATACTTTTCGCTACTATTGTTCTTTTACCAATTTATTTGATGATTAAGCTGATAGAACCAGAAAAGTTATTCATTTCAAGAATAATATAATTACTTGCAGAAGGTAATGATATCATTTCAAAATATGAACCATTACTATCAAATAGTGTTTTTGGTTTAGCTGCACCAGTTTTTAAAATTAATTTACATGAACCATCTTTAATAATGGAATTGTATTTAATTTGTAAGTTGTTACTGTTTTTTCTTTCTAATGCAGTTCCCCCAAATAGTATTTCTTGTCCAGAAAAATGGCTATATTCGGCATCATAAGTTCCTACATAATTATCTTGTCCAAAATTACGATTACCTTGAAGTTCTTTATCTTTACTCAGACTAATATCACCTATTGTTTGTAATATGTTGTTATACTGTTCAATCATTTCGTCTTTAGTGCAAGCAGATAAACATAGTAATAAACAACATATAGTTAAAATTAAGCCTTGTGTCACTAAATTAAATAACATGTATGTAGAACTTTATGAATAAAAAATAGTTTGTATAAGGCAGAGATATCGTTGATGTCTCTGTTTTTTTGCTCATATTCGTTTAAAATGGAGTATTCTACTAATAGTAGGTTTACTTGCGAATGGAAATAACTAATAATGTGCTTGAGGAGGGATAGATTATGAAACAAATAGACAATGAAAAATTTGGTAAGTTTATTACTGAATTAAGAAAAGAAAAGAATTTAACACAAAAGAAATTAGCAGATCAATTATTTGTATCTGATAAAACTGTGAGTAAGTGGGAAAGAGGTGCAAGTTTCCCAAATGTAGTATTATTGATTCCAATTGCTGAATGTTTAGAAGTTAGTGTGACAGAACTATTGATGGGAGAACATCTAGATAGACATGATATGATTCAACACGATGATGTAGACAATATGGTTTCGTATTCATTAGAATCGTCTGTTAAAGCAATGGTTTCCTATAATAAAAGAAAATGGAAAATGATTTGGGGGATATCTTGTTTTATTGTCATTTTAGAATGTTTATATTTATTGGTATCTACATACCCGTTAGAACATATAAGAGGAATTGCTTGTGTTTCAGGAGTAATGATGATTTTTGCACTATGGGCGTGTGTTTATGCCAGAGAATTACCATCTTTTTATGACGAAAATAGAATCAATTATGTATCACAAGGTATATTTAGAATTCATATGCCAGGCTTAACTTTTAATAATTCAAACTGGCCAGAAATACTAAAGTTATTACGCTTTGATTCTTTATGTATGGCGGTAGGTACTCCTTTGTTTTATCATATCTCTATATTAATGGTCGGCTATCAATTGTTTGATAATATCAAATTGTATGCTTTATGGATTGTTATCCTTATATCAATAGGTGCAGTATATTACATAGGAAAAAAGTACGAGTAAGAGTTGTTTAACTTTTTTTGTAAAATAAGTGTATGTTATTGTAAGAAATTATTGTAAGAAATTAACTATTTTGATAAAATGGAGTAAAAGTTAATGGTAATATTTAATTAAGGGAGAGATTGTTATGCACATGAAATATTATTTAGAATGCAATTCAATTGTACTGCAAAACCCATATTACCTTTTAACATGTTCAAATTTAAGATGATTTTTAACGCATAATAACGGATAAAATTAATTTAGTTATTATGCGTTTTTTTATTTGAATAGGAGCGATTTATATTGTGAAGAAAATATTGGCATACGCTATGACTATATCTTTATTACTTTGTGGTTGTAGCTATCAAGAATCTTATAGAGGAGGGGTTGAAATGGATAAATCATATAAAGAATTATCAACTATTTTTAGACAATATGGGCTTAATGGCCTTAATGATGAGTTAGTTTATAATCTAGAACAAAGATATAAGGAACTACCTTCTGAAATAGAATTTAATAAAGCAGCGGATTTATTAACATCACTTGGAGAAGGGGATATCGATTATGAAAATATGACATGGAAACCATCTGAAAATGGAGTTTATGCTTTTGACGTAGAAATATTTGATGTTGAAAATATGTATAAAAACTTCTTAATTGGTGTTTCATATTTAGATAGAGAAGAACTAAATTTTACAAATATAGTAGAAGATACAAGTCTTGTTGATTGGGAAGATGGCACTGGATCTAGAAGTGTTTCATTTGATTGGAATGGACAACATTTTAACATTGATGCAAAAGTTGAAGGAGATTGGTTTGATTCAAGTGTTGCAGATGATTTAAATAGAATTATTATAAGTCAAGATACAGGCAAACAATTGTATTTTACAAGTGATGGATATCAAGAAGGAATTGTATTTTATTGCGATAAAGAATGGGCTAATGATTTTGAAAAGGACACAGGTTTGAAATTAGAAGAATTTAATCAATGATTGAAATTTTTAAAAAGGATTGGTGTTTTATGAGAGAACTATATTGTAAAAAATGCGGAAAGAAAGTTAATACAAAGTTATGGATGGTTCCTAATAGCTGTGTTTGTGGTGTAAATCTTGACGAATGGCAAAAAGATAGTGGAAGAACTACTTTTCGTTATTTGCTATGCTTATTTTTATTGATGCTTCCTTTGTTTTTGCTTATTTATTTACTACGAACGCTATTAAAGAATTTGATTATATTATATGCTCTTATTCTTTTGATTTCGATGATATGGCTTCGGCAAGCTGATGGACTTTTAATTCGTATAGGAATAGTAAAGATGAAGAATATTATTGTAAAGTAGTATTTCTTATTTAAATTATTTCAATCATAAGAATAACTTTGTAATAGTGAGGTGATGGAGATGCTTATTGTTTTTGGAATTGTTGTGTTGGCTAGTGCTGTATTGTTACTTTATTTAAAGTATCGTGTAGTGCTTGGCGGAGATAAATGTAAAGCCACAATTGTTGACGTTGCTAGTCGTAATGGTGGTTATGTCGTTGGTGGTGTACAAGTTAGAAAAAAAGCATTTATCGTTAAAATTAACAATCGTAAATATTATACAGCACATGGTTGTATATTCGAAAAATTTGGAAAGCAAAAAATTGGAAAAGAAATCACTGTTTATAAAAAGGAACAGTATGGTAATGAAGTTTTTAAAATGCACGATTATCGAATTGAGATTGTAAGTTTAATTTTAGTGATTTTTAGTATATTTTTAATCAGATATAGTCTATAGATACTATAAAGAAGTTCCAATTCTAAAAGTATAAATTATATAAAATAAGAAGGTGAGAATATGAAAGATTCAAACTTAAAAATAACTTCTATGAAGGATATATATGAATGATTTCTTGAACAAGGATATAATGTAACAATTGATAATGATAATTCATTTATATCTGTTATTGTAAAAGATTTTATTGTATGTGGCGATGATGATCTCGTTACATCAAAAGGGAAAAAGGATTTATTTACGACAAGTAGTCATGTTATAAGCGGTGACTTGTATGTGTATGAGGAAGTATATAAACTATTTAAATATTATACTGATAATGCAGACCAGTATATTTCAAAGAAAATATTTAATTTGTTGTGAATGATAAGTAAAAGCTAATGCTTTCTAAAACTTAGGGGGATGATATATGAAAAAAGAATTAAGACACATAATAATGATTATTGTTGCGTCAGTAGTGGGTAGCATAGTCGGTTATATCTTAGGAAAAATTCAGATTCAGCAACTACAAGATCCGGATTTTATCCAACAGCTTATGAGCCATAATATGATGATTCATGAACCTATTGGAGTTATAAACAGTATGCTGCTAGGTATTTGTATTTTTTCTGGTGTAGCTACGGGCTTGATAATCTATAATCATTTTACTTGTAAATTTACTTTAGCAACGAGAATGATTATTGGTATTTTGGCATTCCCATTCTATTCAATTCTTGGAATTTTGGGTGTTATACCATATTTTATTTATAACGTAGTGCTTTTGATGAAAAAATAAGAGGGTGATGATTATGAAATTAAAACGATTAGTAGCAGTGTTTTTGCTTTTAATATCTATGAGTGTTAGTGGCTGTGCATCAAAAGATATAGTAGATAAAAATAATAATTTAATCTATCAAGAATCAATATCTCCTAATGAAAAATATGTTGATAATAAAGAAGATGTCGTTCGCTATATCGTTGAAGTCTACCAAGAAAATGATGAAACAATTTCTATTATAGCAAAGTCAAACAGTAAGTTTTTTGAACCTTTGGATTATGAATTTTATATCAATAAGTCTTTTTCAAAAGACGATATTACTGTTGAATGGACAACGCTTATGGGCAGTACTGAAGCGACAAAAGAAAATCAATTATGTGTCGCAATGGTAAAGGTTAAAGGAAATGAAGAGGCAATAAAGATTAATTTTTTTAATAAAGGAATTGAATTGATAGAAGATGCCTTAGCTAAATAAGTAAGTTTAAAAGAGTTGAAAAAGGAGTTGTTGTTTGTAGTGGGATTTTTTAAGAAGAATAAAGAAAAATTAATAACTTTTATAATCTGTGGAACTATTTTTATTGCTGTTTTATCCGTTATTGCTTTATTTAGTGGAGCAATAATGCGATTGTTTGGTTTTCAATATCATTCTGTAGGAAGTATTATTTTATTCTTTGTTATCGCAACAATTGTTTCATATCCGATTAATCTAATTGCGGGTGGATTTCCGAAGGCTCTTTATAAATTGAAGCGAATCAGTAAAAAAAGTACAATCGGTTTATATCTAATTTTAGATACTATTGCGACATGTTTTGGATTAATGATTGTGGACTATTGTATGTCTACTATTTTTGCAAGTGATCTATCAATACTAGTCATTTCTTTTATATTAGCTTTGCCGGGCATTGGTGATTTTAAAAATATGTAAGAATACGATGGAGGATTTTATATGGAAGAAGTAGTAAATAATGGAGAAATTGTTGCAACATACCCAGCTGTATTTGTGGGTACAGCAATTGGTGGCACAATATTTGAATTTATCTGCATGATTGTTTGTATAGTTGCAGCACCACCTGAACAAAAAACACTTTTGACAACCTTATTATTAGTTATTACATCAATTTTGATTATCATTAGCATTGGTTTTAAACGCTATAAGGTTATTGTTAATAGTGAAGGCATTACAGAGATTCCATTATTAGGAAAAAGAAAATACGTTAGTTTCAAAGAAATTAAAAGCATTAAAATCAAAGGATCAAAAGCAATCTTAATTTTAGGCAATGGTGTAAAGATTTATATTGATCCTTCAGCAGTAGGGCATAAAGAAATATTCAATGTTTTTTATGAAAATGGATTAATAAAATCTTCATTCTCCAAATAAGTTATAAATTTGAGTTTTAATCTTCTGTAGTATTATCCAATCATCCTATTTCCCGTTTTTAAAAGATGTATTGAATAGAATAAGATATGTTTTAGTCGGGATTTATCTCTTTTATCAATCTGTTCGATTAATGAAGACAAAAAATGAAGTTAGAAAATAATTGGTTTTCAAAAGAAATGAAATTTTAAGTTAAGGAGGCGTAATTATGTCAGTAACTGCAAGAATTAAACAAAAATCATTATTTAAGAAAAAAATGAATCTAGAAGATATTATTAAATTTACAGGATTATCTTATGGTGTTTGTGATGAAAACTATCGCCTTGATAGAGATGAGATAGGCGAACATACTCTAATTTATGATGAAGCAAAATTAGCTAGAGGATTTGAGTTGTGGCTTGAAGGGAGTGATGTTTTACTTTCTTTAAGTTTACCAACTGCACCATCAGAAATTAGACTATTCTATAGCTTAGTAGAGAAACTTTGCAACGAGTTCAATACTAAAAAATATTTAAGAGAAGATGAAGAAGCTTATTTATATGAAGACGAAGAATTTATTAAATGGGATGAAGAAGCAAGTATTGTTGCACTAGAAGAGATGACAAGTAAAACGGAGGATGAGTATCGCTGTTTTGAAATATTTGGTATTTATAATCCAATCGCTATTGGACAAAGAGAATTACAAAGAATTGATTGCAACTTAAATAATCTTGAAGAATATCTAAATGAAATCCAATCTCTAGATGTTTATTATGCAACACCAAGCGTATATAGGAAGAAAGATACGAATGAATTATTTGGGATTTATTCGATTGTTGCTGATATTCCTTGTGTTGTTCCTAATAAACCTTATATCATTCTTGATCAAATCAAAGGAATTAATTATTGGTATGTCATGATTAGAAAAGGAATGACAGTTACATACGACGATTTTATCAATCATATCTCTTCAAAAGAATATTATGATGCAAATCATGTTATTGCCTTATTAAATGATGATGAAATTGATGCTTTGATTGAACAATATAGTGTCGAAATTTAGATTAAATGGGTAAGGATAAGGAGGCACTCTATATGGGATTGTTTGATAAATTTAAGAAGAAAAATGAATTATTAGATAATGAGCAAAATGAAGAAATTGAAGCACTAGGATGGGATGCAATAGATAAGTTATGTGATAAAGTTTATCCTAACCAAAAGAATCCTAAGCATTATGGAGCGATGATAAAATGGAGATTGGGCGGTAATGATCCCCTTGATGGTATTAGTGTATATGATGGTGGTGATTATTGGCATTTTATAACTTATGGACTATCTGAACTTTATGAAAAAGAAAGCGAAGATAAAGAGTGGAGTGGTTATGGTATGGAGTTGACTTTGAAACTCAAAAAGGATCACTACGAAAATGAAGAAGATGAAATACGTTGTATATGTGGTATATTACAATCTATTGCCAGAATTACTTTTACCCAAGGTGAATTATTTAATGCTTACGAATATCTATACACAGGTCAAACAACAGGTATAGATAGTAAAGGGACATCCAATATTACAGGATTTATAACGATACCAGATGATAAATTTGTTGAAATAAATACACCTAATGGAAAGGTAATATTTGTTGAATTTATTGGAGTGACAGATAAAGAATTAAGAGCCATTCAAAACAAGGAATATAGTGTAATAGAATTACTTGAGAAATTAAACACAGATGTTACGAGTTACACTAGATCATCAATAGTATAAGGCTGTAAGGTTAAAAAGGTTGTCACGTTAGTGAACAAGAAAATATTAGTTAATAATCATTTTATGTCATCAAATCATTATTGAAGTGAAAACATTTTAAATGGGGATAATTATGAAAGAGAGAAGTTACTTAATTAGTGTAGGAATTGTTATTTACATTGTTATGTCGGCAGTTGATAGGTTTATCTACCATATACCTAATATTATTTATATTCCATTGGCAATTCTTGGTATTACCTTAATTTTAATTGGCTTTTTCAAAGATAAATCTCAACAGCATAATATAAATGGTTAAAAAGATAGGAACTGAACTAATAAAGGAGATAAATATGGGAATATTTGAAAAGCTAAAAAAGAAGAATCATGAATTAAAATCTTTAAAAAAAATAAATAAGGTAGATATTACTCATATTGAAAAATTATTTAATATTAGTCTGCCTAGTGACTATGTTACATTTCTATTAAAATACAATGGTGTAGTTAGTAATGACGCATTTAATGAAATCTACTTAAAGGATATAAATGAAAATGTTAATGTCGATGTTATTTATGGAATAGATGCAGGGAATGATGCTTCAAATATAGAATATTGGACGAATGCTTATATTGATGATTTATTTGGAAGCACTGTTATTATTGGGGATAGTATCCAACATGGTTTCTTTGTTTTAGTTTGTGATGGGTCAAATGACGGAGTTTATTATTATGATGATTCTTATAGTCTAAGTTCATCAGATGATGAGAACAATGTTTATTTTATCGCTAATACTTTTGATGAGTTTTTTACATTATTATATAACTAATCATTGATTTAAAGGTGGTGTTATTATCAATGAAAAATAAGTATAAAGTAGGTTTAATTTTTATATCAGCTATTGTTCTGTTGTTTGTTGTTTATGTGTTATATTTTTTCAATTACATCCCACATCAAAAATATTCAAATAGCGATTTTAATATCACAACCTATAAGAGTTCACATGATGAAGATGATGATGGCATCGATGATCAAACAGATATTTTGAATAATGTAAAAGCGTATGTTAGTAGCAAGCCTAAATATAAAAGTAAATATTACGGTACAGGTTATCCCAATGATCATTTTGGAGTGTGTAGTGATGTAGTAGCTTTTGGACTAAAAGATGCTGGCTATGATTTAATGGAGTTGGTTAATCAACATGTCCAAAATCATAAAGAAGATTATGATATAGATATTATTGACAAAAATATTGATTTTAGAAGGGTGCAAAACTTGAAGATTTATTTCAAATATAACGCACAATCATTAACAACCGATATTCACCGAATTGAAGAATGGCAAGGCGGAGATATTGTCATATTTGAAAATCATATTGGTATCGTATCGGATCATCGGAATAAAAATGGTGTAAGTTTTGTTATTCATCATGCTAGTCCATACCAAAGATATTATGAAGAAGATATATTGGAGTATCGAAATGATATCGTCGGACATTATAGAATAAATTGATTTAAATTAAGGAGTAATAGCTATGGATATAATTTTAGTTATTTATGCAGTTTTAGTGTTTTTGATTGGACCTATATGGATTATCAAGAGTGTGAAAACTGATAGCCAAAATAGAATAAAAATGGTTATGACAATAATAATTGGTACTCTTTTGGTTGCAAGTGTAATTTATGCATTAATCAGTGTACTAAAATAGAATTAAATATTAAGAAAGTTGGGATGATTATGGAAAAACAGGTAATAGGATGTTCAAAGTTTGTAAAAATATTAGGGATGATAACAACTGTGGTATTTGGACTAATATGTTTAGTAACACTTATATCAGGTTATTATATTGCTGCATTTTGTTTTCTGCCTTTTGTGTTTTTAGGTGGTGCACTTTTACTAGCATGTAAAAAGCAAACGATAGTCATAGATAAAAACACACTTACTTTTAATTATGTATTAAAAAAATCAATTGAAGTACGTTATACAGAAATTAGATGTTTATTATTGATACCACTAGGAAATAGAACACAAATGGCACTGATTGATAGAGGTTATAATCGTTTAGTGACATTAGATTATGCATTTGCTAATTTAGAATTGCTTTACGAAGCTTTAGCTGAACATGGTGTAGAAATTGTTGACTTTGAGGAATTGTTAGAAAAGAAAAAAGATGTATCCAAATATGTTGGTACATTTAATGCGATTGAGCGTAATTATTATAAATCAATTGTTGAAGAGTCTAAAACAATAGAAAGAATTTCTTCAAATCACTGTGGATTTTATTTAAATAAATCTAGGAAAATTTTACGTATTCTTGGAATAGTCTTTATCGTACTCGATGTAATTGGGTTTTTAATTGGTGGAAAACTTATGATGATTATGTATGTTTTTGTAATACTTGGATCATATGCAGTATACCTATGGTATTATCCATATATTTATATTGAAACAAAGACTAAAAAAGGTGAAGAAGTCATGTTACAAATGCCATTTCTAGGTGCTGCAATTGCTTTGCTTTTAAATTTAGCGACAGCAAAAATTTTTGGGTATGATTTTATTGATTATTTAAAAATAACATTGCTTTTAACAGTTATTTTCTCCATTCTTTTTATCATTAAAACATTGCGTACAAAAGTTCCACAAAGATTTGGTCGTAAATTATCGGTTATTTTTGCAGTTTTGGTGTTCTCGTTTACAATTACATTTCCTGTCAATTTCTTATTAACGTTTGGAAAGTCAGAACATGAAACAATTGTTATTACAGATAAAGATGTCGATACGGGCAATAGTTTGACAGATTATCAATTAATTGCTTCTTGGCGTGGTGAAGAAAAGGAATTTAATGTATCGAAAAGTCAATATTTAAAAACTAATATTGGTGACAGTCGTAGAGTATGTATCCGTAAAAGTTTGTTAGGCTTAGAGTACTATAGTGTTCATGAGTAAAATTATTAAGTTCGAGGTGTTTATGTTATGGCGATTTTGGTTCATATATTAACAATTCTATTTGGTTTCGTGACGTTTGTTATTATAAAAAATAAAAGATACAAAGATGTTCCACTTGTTAGTTCTATCATGATTTTCTCTTTTGTGGGATTTGGTATGATTTCGGTTATCACTATTTTTGTCCCTTCAGGAAAATTATTAGTTTTTCCTTTGGGTTGCATTATCTTTGGGCTAATCATAATTTTGATGCTCATTAATGATGTGTATTCACTTGTTAGATGCAATGAAAAAATTAATGGTGTGTATTGTGGATACAATACTTACTATGGTGGTAATGGAGTTTCTACTCAAGCACCAGTGTTTGAATATACATATCAAGGTCATGTATATAAAGAACAAACAACTCAAAATATTTCCTACAAACAATTAACAAAAAAGATGAGAGAAGGAGAAACTTATCAAATTTATGTTGATTCAAAACATCCAGCTGTATTTATTCTTCAAAAAAAGATCAAAATGAGTTCTATTGTCGTAGCATTTTTTGGAATTCTATTTTTAGTAGGTGGAATAGTTACTCTCTATGATGCATTTCCATACTTTTTAAAGATTATGAATTAAATATTTTTTTAATTAGAGGTTTGTAAAAGGTGTTTGACAAACAAATTTCATGTTGACATGTATATTGATGAATTAAGATACATTAAGATATGAGATGAAAGGAGAGAGAAGAAGATGGATGTTAGAACAAAGTTGAAAAAAGCAAGGAAGAATTATGGTCTGTCACAGGATGACCTAGCACTTAAATTATTTTTATCGAGGCAAACAATCTCTAATTGGGAGACGAATAAAACGTTACCAGATATTAAAAGTCTAATTAATATATCCTATATCTTTAATGTATCTTTAGATAACTTATTAAAAGAAGATTTGGAGGAAATGAAGAAAATGGTTGATAAAGGATTTGTTAAAAGATTTAATAAGCTCAGCATCTTGTTTTTTAGCGAATTAGTTCTATTGGCGGTTACGGCATATCCATTGTTTATTGAGGGTGTTCTAGGTTTCTCTACATGGTTTATTTTATTTTTGGTAACACTTTATACATCTAGTAAAGCCGAGAATTAAAAAAAAGAAAATGATTTACAAACATATAAAGAAATTATTGCTTATATTGAAGGAAATACACTAAGTCATGATGAGATAGAACAAGAAAAGGGTAAGAGGTCATATCAAACGATTGCATTTGTATTACTGGTTGGTATAACTACATTTATAATCATGCTTATCTCTATATTGATTTGCCATCAAGTTTTATGATATCTACACCTAAAAGCGTAAAAGAAGATAAGTATTTTGGTGAAGTGGATTAAAATTCTATTTGTTAAAGAGCTTTGACAATATTTTAAAGGTCTTTGAGGTTGCGTATTAAGATTTATATAATTGATTACGATGAAAAAAGCGAAAAGTGAATTTAGAGAAGAATATTTTAACATTTAGAAAAAAGTTAAGACTTTCTTAAGAAAAGTTAGGCAATGTAATTAGAGTAACTCGTCAAACTATTTCTAATTGGGGGTGTAGTTTGCTAATACTAGATGCATATTAATTGCTAGCGTTGGCTAAGGCACTACAGGTAAGTTTGGATACGCTTGTAGGTAATTTATTAGAATCTCTAGATATTGAAAAAGTAAATACTGTAGAAGAAATTAAAAACGCAAATTGCTTATTGAATTTGTTTTAATGATTTCAATTGGTAATATTTTTATTTTTTTAAAAAATGCTTCGATAAATATCTGATTGCTAGAAGCATTAGATGTTTTGTATGTGGGTTGAGCAATTACCTGCTTCATAAGTACGTATTAAAATCAATCTAATAACTAGGATACTGTGGGTTCAGTTTTATTAACTGAACTTTTTATTTTTACTGTATATAATATATATTGACAGTATTGATAGTTAGGTATATACTGTCTATGTAAGATATATACAGTATATAAAATTACGAGGTGAAAAAATGGAAATTATACTTAGTAGCTCGAGTTCTAAACCAATTTATGAACAAATCGTCATACAAATTAAAGAAATGATCATGAATGGTGAACTCAAAGCGAATGATCCTTTACCTTCGATGCGCAAGTTGGCCAAGGATTTACATGTTAGTATTATTACAACGCAAAGAGCTTATGATGAATTATCAAAAGATGGATTTATCCATGTTATTCCCGCAAAAGGAGCATTTGTATCTAAACAAAATAAAGATTTAATTCGAGAAGAAAATCTACGCAGAATTGAAAAGCAAATGGATGACATATGTTTGTTGGCAAAACAAAGTGGAGTAACTATGGATGAATTGGAAAAAATACTTCATTTGATGTATGAGGAGAGTTAATTATGGAAAATGCAATTGAAATTAAAAATCTAAGTAAAAGTTATGAGGATTTTTGTTTAAATAATATAATATTAAATATTCCCAAAGGAAGCATTGTCGGTTTGATTGGAGAAAATGGGGCTGGTAAATCAACATTAATTAGTTCGCTATTAGGGATTATAAAATCTTCTTATGAGGAATTAAAAATATTTGGAATGGATTTTAAAACAGATGAAATTCAAATAAAAAAAGATATTGCGGTGATATTTGATACCACACACTATGATGATGAGTTTACTCCAAAGTTTATAGGACAAATATTGAGTAAGGTTTATTCAAATTGGGATCAAGCAACTTATCTTAAATATATTCATCAATTTAATTTACCAATGAAAAAGAAAATCAAAAAGTTTTCTCGTGGTATGAAAATGAAATTAGAATTTGCGATTGCATTTAGCCATGATGCAAAACTATTGATATTAGATGAAGCAACTAGTGGGTTAGATCCAATAATTCGTGATGAGATTTTATCAATTATTCGTGAGTATACAGAAGATGAAAATCATACAGTATTGATGTCTTCACATATAACAAGTGATTTAGATAAGATTTCGGATTATATTGCTTATATTCATGAAGGCGAGCTTTTATTTATGAAGCCATATGATGAGCTAAGAGAAGAGTATGGCGTTCTTCATGTGGGTAAAGAATTATTAGATTCATTAAATCGAGAAGATATCATTGGATATACTAAAGGAGCCTATAGTTATACTATATTAGTTAAAAATCGTTTGGCAATACAAAGCGTTTTTAAAGATCTTGAAATTATGAGGCCAACGGTTGAAGAAATTATGTTGTTTTATGCAAAAGGGGGATGCTAAGTATGCTAGGGATTATGTTAAAAGATTTTTATGAAACATTTTGTATAAAGAAGAATCTATTAGGATTTGTATTTAGTATTTTATTGTATTGTTTTATTTTCTTTTTGATGCCAAGTGAATATATTATTATACTTTTAGTAGCATTATCAGTTCCAATGATGAGTGTCTCGCCATTACAGTATTCTATTGAAAGAGATGAAATTTCAAAATTTGATCAAATTTTGCTGACATATCCAATATCTAAAAAACAAATTGTAATTACTAAAATTTTAGAGACATATATTTTTACTGCTATATGTCAATTAGTGCTTTCTTTACCGATTATATTGATGTCTGTTTATGGGTATCATATTTTAGATTTGCAAGAAGGATTACTTATATTGTCAGTAGGGATTATTTTTTCTTTAATTATGTTACCAATTAATAATGCTGGATTTATGGCGCTTGGAAATAAAAAAGGAGCGATTATGTATGTAATTTTACTTGTTGCTTTTGTAATTGGATTTATTGCTTTAAACTTTGTAGTAGGAATAGAACAGTTATTGCTTATTCCTTTAAATAATTGGTTGTTATATGGTAGTATTTTAGCAGTTATATTAAATATCTTAGGATATTTTGCTTGTTTGAAAATATATGATATAAAACATTCTTAAAAGAAGTGGTAAATCTGTTTTGATGAAAGAATAGATTAACTATTTGGGAGTAATTTCAAGATTATCTTTATTAATTTTATAGATCTTTCTTTTGAACATTTAAAGAATATTGGTACTATGTCAAGAAAAAGTACCAAGTATCAAATTGGAAGAATGGAAAAAGTTATCCTGATTTGGAGATGATTATCAAGATTAGTAATCATTTTAATATTTCTGTCGATAACTTATTGAAACAAGACCATCAAATTGTATCAAAAATAGATTTTCAAAAAAGAAATCAAGAGTTTATTTTGTTATGTTGATCATGGTTTTAGTTATAAGTATTTTAATTGTTATGGGCATATATTCTTACTATAAAGAAAGTAATGCGGTTGCCTTTTCAATGAATAGAGATGAAACTTATAATGCTAGTGAAACTAGTAAATCAGAATTAAAAGTAGCAACTGGTTATTTTTCACTTGCTAAATCTGAAAAATTAAATGTAGATATAGACGCTAGTATCGATGATGGTAAAATGCATATCTATATTTTAAATGAAAATGATAAGCTTTGTTATCAACTAGATGGTCAGGATATTGCAGATTTACAAAAATTATTTTTAGAAAAAGGCTCTTATATGGTTCAAGTCGTTGTTGATGGATATAAGGAGGATGTAGTTTCGTTGAATTACGATATTAATATTCATAATTAAATAACTATCATCAGCTTAATTAAATTATGAGAAAATTATTTTCAGGAAGTACATTAAAAGTTATAGCAGTGAGTGCAATGCTGTTAGATCACTTTGGACAAGTTGTGTTAAAAAATGGTATAACATTAAAAGTACCTTACTCTATGTTTACGGACTTTCAATTTTCAAACTTATTGAATATAATTGATGTCTTACATATGATCGGTAGATTAGCATTTCCAATTTTTTGTTTTTTACTTGTTGAAGGATTTATGCATACACACAATTTAAAGAAGATTTAGCAAATTTATTAATATTTGCTGGTATCTCAGAGCTAATATACGATCTATCGTTAACAGGAAATATATTTGATGTAAGGCAGCAAAATGTATTGTTTACACTTTTAATAGGACTTCTTGTTATTGCAATTATTAAAAATAGCAGTAATAATTGGATTGTAGCTATTCCAATAATTTTAGGTGGAGCTTTTATATCATATATTTGTATGATGGATGGTTCGTATTATGGTATTGGCTTAATTAGTGTTTTTTACTTGTTTTATAATAGAATGTATTGTAAATATATTATTTCTATTATTTTTATGTTTGTTTGTGGACTAGATTTTTTAATTTGTGGATTGTTTGATGGGTATTTTTTAACTGCTGTTTTTTCGATATTACTGATAAGTTTGTATAATGGTAAAAGAGGAGTTAATTTAAAGTATTTCTTTTATATATTTTATCCCGGTCATTTATTAGGATTATATCTAGTGGCACTATGGATAGGGTGTCTATTTCAATAGAAAAGTAAATATATGTGTAATCTATTAGGTTATACATTTTTTTATTATTATAGAAATTAAATGATTTTTATACCAATTTTTTAACATATAGAATATAATATTTTATCATAATATAAAATAAATTAGATTACAAAAATATATGGAGATGGTATGAAGTGTACAAGATTATGATTATTGAAGATGATGCAGTCATTGCTCAACAAATTAAAAAATACTTACAAACATGGGATTATGATGTAGAGTGTGCTTGTTGTTTTAATCATATTATGGATGATTTTTCACAGATGAATCCAGATTTGATTTTATTAGATTTAACATTGCCATACAAAAATGGATTTTATTGGTGTAATAAAATACGAAAGATTTCTAAAATACCGATTATGTTTATATCATCGGCTACTGATAATATGAATATTGTCATGGCTATGAATGCTGGGGCTGATGATTTTATTTCTAAACCGTTTGATCTTAATGTGTTACTTGCAAAAATACAAGCTTTATTAAGGAGAAGTTATGATTTTACTTCTCAAATGAATTATTTAGAATATAAAGGGGTTCGATTGAACTTAGGAAATAGTGTTGTAAGTTATGAGGGTAAAAGTGTTGAACTGACAAAAAATGAAAGTAAGATTTTAAAAATATTATTAGAATACAAAGATGAAATCGTGGAAAGAGATACTTTGATGGAGTATCTATGGCAAACGGACTGTTATGTGGATGATAATACGTTATCGGTCAATGTCAATCGTTTAAGAAAAACCTTAGAAAAGATCGGTATTCATGATTTGATTAAAACAAAGAAAGGGATTGGATATATCCTATGAAGTGGTGGTCACTGATTAAACCTTATTTAAGGGAACGAAGTTTTTATATTATCACATTGTCTATTTTTATTGTTATTTATTGTGGTGTTTATTTTGTTTATGATATTGAATTACAAGCTGTATTTTATGCTACATATTTAGTTTTATTTATATTAGTTATTGTTGCTTGTATAGATTTTTATACTTATTATCGAAAGTATCAAGAATTAAAATTAATGAAGCAAAATGTATTGGTATTTAATAATCCTAGCTATAAGTTAGGATTATTCGATAAAGAGTATCTAGATGTTGTTGAGGAAATAAAAAGATTATATTATGAAAATGATGGAATCACTAATCAACAGTTTAAAGATTTAGAAGATTATTTTACTTTGTGGGTTCATCAAATTAAATTACCTATCTCCGCTATTAAATTATTGTTAGAAACGGAAAAAGTGCCGGATAAAAAACTTTTAAAATCTGAACTTTTACGTATTAATCAATATACAGATATGGTATTGGCTTATTTAAGAATGCGAAGTATCGATACCGATTATGTCTTTGAAATTTATGAATTAGATGATTTAATTCGTCAAGCTATTCGTAAATTCTCAACTGAATTTATTCGAAAAAAGCTTCAAATTCAATTTGATGAAACACATATAAAAGTATTAACTGATGAAAAATGGCTTGTCTTTGTCTTAGAACAATTACTATCTAATGCAATTAAATATACAAATCAAGGGTACGTTCATATCTATGGAAATGATAACACCTTATATATTGAAGATACCGGAATAGGTATTGATGCTTCAGATTTACCTAGAGTATTTGATAAAGGATTTACAGGATATAACGGTCGTAGTGATAAAAAAGCATCTGGATTAGGTTTATATTTATGTAAGAATATTATTGATAAGTTATCTCATAGATTAGAATTAGAATCACAAGTTGATAAAGGAACAAAGGTTATTTTACATCTTGAGCGTAAGGATTTAAGAGTAGAATAGCCTTTTCTTACAAAAATGTCCAAAATGATATCAAAGTGTAAGATAAATCGATGGCTAACAATCGTTGTATTTTTTATACTTGGAGATGTAAAAAGGAGGAATTGAAATATGATGTTATTAAAAGTTAAAAATTTAAAAAAGATATATGCTACTCGATTTGGAGGACAAAAGATAGAAGCATTAAAGAATGTTAATTTAGAAGTAGAAAATGGCGAATATGTTGCAATCATGGGTGAATCAGGGAGTGGGAAGACGACCTTGTTGAATATGTTAGCTGCTTTAGATAAACCAACTAATGGCCAAATTATTTTAAATGGAAGAAACATTGTCGATATTAGTGATAAAGATATTTCTGCTTTTAGAAGAGAACACTTAGGTTTTGTATTTCAAGATTTCAATTTATTAGATACCTTTTCTTTGAAAGATAATATCTTCTTACCATTAGTTTTATCGAAAACAAATTACAAAGAAATGGAAAATCGTATCGTTCCTATTGCAAAAGATTTAGGAATTAGTGATTTATTAGAAAAATATCCTTATGAAGTATCTGGAGGACAAAAACAAAGATGTGCAATAGCAAGAGCGTTAATCACAAAGCCAGAACTAATATTAGCAGATGAGCCAACAGGAGCACTTGATTCAAAATCTACAAATGATTTATTGACACTGTTTAATAAGATAAATGAAAATGGACAAACAATTATTATGGTGACCCATTCAACGTTGGCAGCCAGTCATGCTAGTCGTGTGTTGTTTATCAAAGATGGAGAAGTTTTCCATCAAATTTATAAAGGAACTAAAACAAATGAAGAAATGTATCAAAGTATCTCTGATACATTAACATTATTGGCTACAGGTGGTGTTAGAAATGAATAAACTTTTTTATCCTAAACTAGCACTTACAAATATTAAGAAGAACAGTAAAACTTACATACCATTTTTGTTAACGTGTATCATAACGATTGCTTTGTTTTATGATATATGCTCATTAGCTGGTAATAGCGGATTAGATTCTATGCCAGGTGCGGGTGAAATGAGAATGATGTTAATACTTGGAACTTATGTAGTTGGGTTCTTTGCAATTATTTTCTTGTTTTATACAAATAGTTTCTTAATGAAACGTAGAAAAAAAGAATTTGGTTTATTTAACATATTAGGAATGGAAAAAAGACATGTGTCTTTGATTATTGCTTATGAAACATTATTAACAGCAGTTATTAGTTTGTCATTAGGCTTTCTGATTGGTATTTCTTTAGATAAACTTTTATTTATGGCAATTGGAAAAATGTTTGATTCTAATATAACTTTAGGCTTCTATATTTCATCAAGTGCAATAAAAACTTCATTGATTTTATTTGGCCTTATTTTCTTATTCATGTACTTGAATTCTATTCGACAAATTAAGCTCGCAAATCCAATTGAACTTCTTCATAGTACAGAGTATGGAGAAAAAGAACCAAAGTCGAAATGGATCATGACAATTTTAGGAATCGTGTGTTTATCGATAGGATATTATATTTCCTTAACAACGAAAAATCCGATAACTGCGATGATGTTGTTTTTTGCTGCGGTCATCTTAGTTATTATTGGTACTTATCTATTATTTACTGCAGGAAGTGTAACGTTATTAAAAGCATTAAAAAAGAATAAAGGATATTTCTACAAACCAAATCATTTTATTAGTGTATCAGGTATGATTTATCGTATGAAACAAAATGCAGCAGGACTTGCCAATATTTGTATACTATCAACAATGGTATTGGTAATGATTTCTACAACCTTTAGTTTATGGATTGGTATTGATGATTTAACTAGACAAAGATATCCAAGAGAAATTGTTGCTTATACAAATGCGAATGAAGATGATATACAAACGATTCGTGATGTGTCAGATCAACTTCTTAAAGATAAGAATCTTGAAAAAGAGAATATACTAGATTATAGATATGTGGAATTTACAGGTTATCAAAAAGAGCAATCCATACTTACAGATAGAAAAAATATTTATGCGAATATGACAGATGCAATTTGTACAGTAATGGTTACAGATTTAGATGATTATAACCAAAGTATGAATACAAATTATACACTCAATGAGAATGAAATATTACTGTATGGCAATAGAAAAGAATTTGAATACGATCAATTTGAAGTATTTGACTATAAATTTAAAGTAAAAGAACAAGTTGATGAATTTATGGGAAATGGTAATTCGGCAGCGAATGTTGCATCAGGATATTTCATCGTTGTAAAAGATGAAACAATTGTAAATGATATTTATCGATTACAAAAAGAAGTATATGGTGATTATGCCTCTAATTTATATAATTATTATGGATTTGATATAGATGCATCGGATACTGTAATCAAGGAATACTATCATTCATTGGTAAGAAATCTAGGAGATGTTGGACTTGAGGGTTATGATGTTGAATGTAAAACAATAAGCTATGCAGGATTTATTGCATTGTATGGAGGATTCTTATTCATCGGTATTTTCTTAAGTATTCTATTTATCATGGCTACAATTTTGATTATTTACTACAAACAAATTACGGAAGGTTATGAAGATAAAGAAAGATTTGAAATTATGCAAAAAGTAGGAATGGACCATAAACTTGTAAAGAAATCTATCAATTCACAAGTATTAACTGTATTCTTTTTACCATTAGTTACAGCGGTTATTCATTTAGCATTTGCATTTCCAATTGTAAGCAAACTACTTTCTATGTTGATGTTATCAGATATTGAATTGTTTATATATTGTACATTAGGTTGTATTGGAGTATTTACATTAGTTTATATATTCATTTATTCAATTACAGCGAAGTCATATTATTCTATTGTAAAAAGAAATTAGTAGATATTAACAGGTCAATATAAAAGGAAGGTATGATTTATGGGCAAGAGAATTAAATTTATTTCATCATTATTAATTGTAACTATTATTAGCTGCTTTCTAACAGGATGTTCGTTACAAGATAAAATAGATGAATATGCAAGTGATAAAGAACAATGTTATTTGAATTCTGAGGATGTAACACAGTTCATATATAAAAAGAAGAATTATACAATTTTAGAAGATACTGTTTCAGATAGAGAACTAGGTGATTGGGTTGGATATTTTAGACAGTTGGTTGTTGTTGATGAAACTGGAAAAATTCTTTATCAGGAAGAAACAAAAACAAATATTATTGATTCATTAAAGGATATGCCGGACAACATTGCTAGTGAATCTTATGTTATTCCTTTTCTAAATATTTATACGAATACAAAAGATGATAATTCCTTAATAGTAGAGGTAAATGGAGAATATCATAAAGCAATATTTAATAAAAATGTAAAAGATATGGATAAAATCTTTGATTTTAAAACTTTAAATCAATCAATAAGTGATAAATTTGAAGTCAATCCTGAAAATACAACACAACTTATTTATGGGAAAAGAATTTATCAAATTACCACAGAAATTATTTCAAAAAATGAATTAGGTAATTACATTGATGTTTTAGCAGAAAATATCGTATTCGATGCCATAACAAAGATTCCATTGTCTGATAAAGAATTAGGAGAAATTGACTGGTCTGGAAATGAAAGTAATCATCAACGTGAACAATGGATATATAAGGATATTTATGAGATTAAAAACATTGATAAAAATGAAGCAATAGCAGTAATGATAAATAATCAGTATTATGTTGCAAGACATCAATAATAGAACTTGAATAAATAACAAGGCATTAAGATTATTCTTAGTGTCTTTTTCTAAATGAGTTAAAATGCTATATGGAAATCATGATTTAGGAAAATACTCGATTCATAATAAAGGTACAGTTGAAGAAATAACATCATTAATTGAATCGAATGGAATTTATATGTCAAATGATGAAATTACACTCATTGGTAGAAGTGATTATAGTTTGCATGATAGAAAAGAAATGAGTTCTTATGAGTTAAACAATAGTACATATAATATAGTGCTTGACCATCAACCAAGAGAACTTGAAAAATGTTCTAATAACAATGCTGATTTGCATTTGTCGGGATATACTCATGCTGGACAAATCTTTCCATTATATTATGATTATGAGTTTTTAAATATTAATGAACTAAATTATGGATTAGAAACAGATAATCAAATGAATGCCATAAATACTTCGGTATTTCTGGATAGGGATTTCCAATTAGAACCGAATAACATAGTGAATATGTAATTGACATTCGTTAAAAATAATGTACTTTATAAATTTATTATGAGATAATGAAAATAAATTAAGGAAGTGATAATTGTGAAATACATTTTTCTACATGGATTAGGTCAAACATCTTCAAGTTGGGATAAAGTAATAGATAATTTAGATTTTAAAGATGATATTTTATGTCCTAATTTATCAAAATGGACTAAAAATAAAGAAACTTGTTACCATACATTATATACGGAACTTGAAAACTACTGTAGTGAAATTAGAGAACCTATATGCCTTTGTGGACTGTCATTAGGTGGAATATTAGCAATGCAGTATGCTATTGAACATTCTAATAAAGTTCATGCAGTTGTGCTAATCGGTACACAATACAAAATTCCAAAACTATTATTAAAAATACAAAATGTTATATTTCGTTTTATGCCTCATTCAATGTTTTCTAAAATGGGATTTCAAAAAGCTGATTTCATTCACCTTTGTAAGTCTATGATTGAACTAGATTTTACAAATGATTTAAAGAGAATAAGTTGTCCTGCTTTGATTTTATGTGGTGAAAAGGATAAAGCAAATAAAGAGGCTTGTATCCAGTTACAAAAGATGTTATCAAATGCGACACTTAAACTTATTTCCAATGCAAGTCATGAAGTTAATATTGATAATTCAAATATATTAGCAGATATTATCAAAGATTTTTTTGGTAATCATTAACATAAATAATAAAAATCAAATCGTAAAATTTAGTTTACATTACATTTTTGCGTAGAAATTGAAATATTATAATGCATTATCCGGAAATGATTAGAGTTTTATAGAAGGTTATATTAGAAAAAATTTAATCGAATAAAATTCTATGTTCAAGTAATGTTGCTTATAATATGAAATTGATATATCATTCCTATTATTAATGGATATATTTGAGTTTATCTTGTTAATTGCTTTTGTATAGGAATTTTAAATCATTTGTTTTGTATGAAATACTTGTTTTGCTAGATGGAAAAGAGGTGTATTTATTATGCAATATCTATTAACATCTGATTTTATATATGAGTTATTAGTGTTATTGGCTAATACAATCACTGTTGCAGGTATTATGTCGACTTATTTAAAAACGAGAAATATAAAGCCGAAACTTAAAATATATTTTATAGCACTTATTTTTGTGATGATAAGCTATACGTTTATTTTTGACATCTTATTAAAACCTTTGGTAGAAAATCTAAATCCAGATAGTTATACTGATATATTAATTTCTTGGTTATATGCAAATCTTTCAAACTATTCAATGATTGTTTTATCAATTCATCTATTTCTGGATAAAAATTTAAAATTGAATTTATTTATAACATCTATATTTTGGTCTATGTATGGATTATTATTTTTCTGTTTTAACAACTTTCTATATTTATTTACATCTCCTGAAATGTTGTTATATCCAATGCTTGGAATAATTATGGCTATTGTTATATTTATTATCCAATATTCTTCTGTAAAATTTTTGCGATTTAAAGAATTGTTTGAAGAATTTAACAATAGAAATTATCCATATTGGTTTGTAATTTCAGTTTCTATACTTGTCTTAATGATTGTTGTATGGGTTCCAGCAGTAATACCTAGATATGATTCAGAGTTTAGGATAGAAGAATTATTTACACTGGTTGTTATTCTTTCATTATTAGTACTACTTGTACGATATTCATATAATCTTATCCGTATTAAAACAGAATACGAGTATAATCAAATGATTTTAAATCAACAAAATTTATACATTAAAGATTTAGAAGATATCCAACAAAATATGCGTATATTTAAACATGATTATAAAAATATGATGTCTAGTATTTATCTGAATTCAAAAGAAGGGAATTTAAAAGAAATTGAAAATTTAATTTCAGATATGATTGATGAATTTGATGAAAATATTGATTCTAAGATGTCCTTGACAACTCAACTTTCAAATATACAAATTAATGAAGTTAAGAGCTTACTTTTTAAAAAGATTACTGAGATTCATAAGCGAAATATAGATTTTCATTTAGAAGTTGTAAAACCTGTTCAAAAGAATAACATTCAAACAGTTGATTTAGTAAGAATGTTAGGAATTTTGCTAGATAATGCAATTGAGGAAGTAGAAGAGAATCATGGAGACATAACACTACTTATGATTCAAGATGAAGACGCGCTTACAATTGTTGTAGATAATTATGTAAATCGAGATGTAAATATAAATGAAATTGACGGAAATGGGTTCAGCACAAAAGAAAATCATTTGGGTATAGGACTTCATAGTTTAGAAAATATAATAAACAAATATTCAAATATCTCTCATAATATATCTTGTAAAAATAATCGATTTGTTCAAGAAATAATTATTTTAATGGTTAGGAGGTAAAGAAGTGTTAAATGTATTTATATGTGATGATGAAAAAGAAATTTTAGATTTTATAAGTAAAGAAATAGAAAATCAAATCATAATCCAAAATTATGATATGAAAATTATATCAAGTACAATCAATCCAAAAAATCTTATAGATAACCTAAAAAAGAGTCAATCAAAAAGAAATTTATATTTTCTTGATGTAGAGTTTAAAAATAGTCAATATGATGGATTTGCTTTAGGAAAAGAGATTCGTAAAATAGATCTGAATGGAACAATTGTTTATATCACAAGTTATAAAGACCTAGCATACAAAACTTTTCAATATCATTTGGAAGCCTTCGATTACATTATTAAAGATACAGATAAAAAATTAAGAGAATCAATTTGTGATTGTTTAAAGTCTATAATTGAAAGCATGGTACAAGAAACAATAGATCCAAGTGAATTTTATACATTTAAAACAGGTGAAAGGTTATGTCATATACCACTTGATGAAATTGATTATTTTGAAACATCACCAAGATCTCATTATGTGGTTCTACATGCTAAGCATGATAGAAAAGAGTTTATAGGTAATCTATCGGATATTGAAAAACAATTGTTTCCTAGATTTTTAAAAATTCATCGTTCTTACTTAGTTGCATTAGATAAGATAGATCAACTTGATTTAAAGAATAACCAAGTTTTTATCGAAGGAAATGTTTGCTTAGTATCTAGAAAGATGAAATCAAAATTATTAGAAGAAATGAACAGGATACGCTAATGTATCTTGTTTTTTGCTGTTTAGGAAATAAAATGACCATTTAAGAAATTTTTGACATAGAAAAATATAGTTCTTTTATAATCATCATGAAAGGAATGGTGATTATGCAAAAAGTGTATATTCGATTAGAGCATATATCTAAGAGTTTTGGAAGTACGCAAGTACTGAAAGATATATGTGGAAAATTATATAAAGGAGAAATACTAGGTTTTTTAGGCCCAAGTGGTGCTGGTAAGACAACAACGATTAAAATTCTTACAGGACAACTAAAAGCCACAAGCGGGGATGCCTATGTATTAGATATTCATTCTAATAATATAGATGAAACAATTTATGAACAAATTGGAATTGTTACGGATAATAGTGGTGTCTATGAAAGAATGAGCGTATATGATAATTTAAGATATTTTTCAAGGATATTAAATGTACCAAAAGAAAGAATTGACTATTTATTAAATAGAGTTGGTTTATATGAACATAAAAACAAACTTGCAAGTCAGTTATCAAAGGGGCAAAAACAAAGATTAGTTTTAGCAAGGTCTATCTTACATAATCCAAAAGTTTTATTCTTAGATGAACCAACGAGTGGATTGGATCCTTCAACAGCTTTAGAAATTCATAAATTATTACTTGAACTTAAAGAAAGTGGAATGTCGATTTTTCTTACAACTCATAACATGGAAGAAGCTACTAAATTATGTGACCATGTAGCTTTGTTGAATGATGGAAAAATTGTAGAATATGGAACACCTAAAGACTTATGTATCAAATACAATACAGATAAGAAATATAAAGTTACTTTAGTAAATGATGAAGAATATGTATTAACAAGTTCTATAAATGATATTAAAACTTTAATAAACTTAATCAATGAAGGAAAGATTGAAACAATACACTCTTGTGAACCGACTTTAGAACATGTATTTATTAAAGTTACTGGAAGGGAGTTGAATTAGATGATTAGCTTTAGAAAAGTATTTGCGATTATGGATGCAAAAACTAAAACACTAATGAGTAAGAATTTCTTTCTAATGATGTTATTTTCTATTGGTTATGGAATATTAATGAATTCAGTTATAGGTGAAGTAACTACTTATGCTCTAGCATTAGCGGTCGTATGTAATGTTGGAATGGCTTTATATATTACCACACTTATACTAGCTGAAGAAAAAGAAAAGAACACACTACGAGTTCTTATGACTTCATCAGTAACTGGGATTGAATATTTTTTAGGAACAGTGATTCCAATATTGATTGAGTTAGAGATTGTTAATTTAATTCTAGTCATTGTTTTAGGGGTACAAATGAGTTTAACAGCATGGATTATTTATATATTAATGACGACTCTAGCTACACTTTCATGTGCTATGATAGGAATGATTTTTGGAATTTATGCAAAGAATCAAATGAATGCTAATTCAGTAGTCACTCCTGCTGTACTTATCTTAATGTTAATTCCAATGTTTGCTGATTTAATGCCTATTATGGCTATTCTTTCTAATTATCTATTTACAGGAGTAGTTATTGAAAGCATAAATAGTCTTACTTATAATTCCATTATAGTTACTCCTATGCAATGGACAGTACTTCTAATAGAATGTGTATTATCTATAATCGCTTTTCTTTTTCTTTATAAGAAAAATGGATTTGAAGCATAAATAAACTTAATCAATATATATAAGTATGATAAGAGGTGGATATAAATTGATTTCGATGTCAATGGTGGGAACTAATAAGGCAATTTTGGTATTTAAGTTGTAAATTATAATTTATACTGGACACAAAGCAGTCAAGGGATTGACTGCTTTATATGTATAGACTAAAGTTATAATAAAATTAAATGGATATTAAATCATAAATTTTATTTTATATTACATTTTTGCAAGGTATCTCATATTTATTGAACTCTCGTCCATAAAGTTTATAATAGATAGAAAAGGAGTGATATTATGTATGATATTACTATTCTTATTGTTGAGGATGATAAGATATTAGCAAATGAATTTAAAGAATATTTAAATAAATATGGATATCAAGTGAATCTTATTGAAAATTTCTCAAAAGTATTGAATGAATGTATGAATATTTGTCCTGATTTAATTTTAATGGATATAAACTTGCCATTTTATGATGGCTTTTACTGGTGCTCTAAAATTAGAGAATATTCCCAAGTGCCGATGATCTTTATCAGTAGTAGAAACTCCGATAATGATAAAATTATGGCCATTGCTCAAGGCGGAGATGATTATGTTGAAAAGCCATTTAATTTACCAGTTTTGAGGGCAAAAATAGAAGCTATTACAAGAAGAACATATCAATATAAAGTAAATCAAAAAATATATATTAAAGATAATATCTTTTATGACTATTCAAATAACTGCATTTATTTTAAAAATGAAAAAGTTGATTTAACAAAATCAGAAAATATTATCATTAAAGTATTGTTGGAAGAAAAGGATAAAGTGGTATCAAGAAATGCACTTATGGATGAATTGTGGAATACGGATGAATTTATTTCAGATAATACTCTTACAGTATTAATATCAAGGTTGAGATTGAAATTGAAAGATGTTATTGGAGACGAATTAATATGCACAAAAAAAGGACAAGGATACTACATTGAATGAAATATATAAGAAAAAATTTTAAATATTTATTCTGTTTAGTATTAATTTTTGTTTCCTTTAACCTTTATTTTATTTTTCTTCTTCCAGAAGTAGATAATCAGTATTTACTTTATTTAGATTTATTACTTAGTGTTTGTCTAGGGATTTTCTCGTTTGTAGATGGAATGAAATTCTATCGAAGAGAAAAGGAAATTGAAGAGTATTTAAAATTGGATGATTTTATTTATACAGAACTAGATGATTTAGAACATAAAGATATTATGGAGCATGATTTTCAAGTTTTTCAAGTAAAATTGAATGAACAAGTTGCGATTAATCAAGATTTACAAGATTTTTTTGCGAAATGGTGTCATGAAGTCAAAATACCACTTTCTGCAGCAATGTTAATGAATGAAAAAATAGAGAATTCACTATTAAAACTACAATTAAAAGAACAATTAGAAAAAATGAATCTATATCTAAATTTGGCTTTAGTAAGTTGTAAAGTACAAGGAGCATTTGATGATTTGCAGATACAAAAACTGAAATTAAAAGAATGGGTTAATGCTTCTATAAGAAATAATCGTTTTTTCTTAATGAACGAAAATGTGAATCTAAAGATTGATTTACATAATGAATACGTTTATTCGGATAAAACATGGCTTGTGTATATCATTGATCAACTTCTAGGAAATGCAATAAAATATGCTAGAGAAAATGCCAAAATTCATATTTATAGTGAACAGAACGAACGAAGCGTTCAGCTATATATTAAAGATGAGGGAGAAGGTATAAAAGATTATGATTTGCCAAGAATATTTGATCGAGGTTATGTGGGGAGCAATCATCATAATGGAAAATATAAATCAACAGGTATGGGATTATACATGGTCAATCTTATGATTAAAAAACTCGGACATCAAATAAGTGTTGATAGTCAATATCAACAATATACTTGTTTCTGTATTACTTTTCAAAACATAGAAAAGCACTTCAATCTCTAATGTTGCAGCAATGTAATACTAGAGATTGTTTTTGTAACATAAATGCAAGGATTTATTTTTGTGCATTCTCTATAATGAAAGATGTAAGGAGGAATTTATATATGAGCGAAAATACAGTTTTAGAAATTAAGAACCTTGTTAAAAATTATGGTACAAAAGGGTTCAAAACAAGTGTTTTAAAAGGATTGGATTTAAAAGTAAATAAGAATGATTTTATTGCGATCATGGGACCAAGTGGTTCTGGAAAAACAACGTTATTAAATATTCTATCTACAATTGATAAACCTACACAGGGATCTGTCATTATTGATGGCAAGGATATTACAAAATTAAAAAACAAAGAATTATCAAATCTTCGTAAGGATAAGATTGGTTTTGTTTTTCAAGATTATAATTTGCTAGATACGATGACGTTACAAGATAACATTGCTTTACCACTTTCATTAAATGGTGTATCAAGTAAAGAATGCATTCAAAAGACAAATGAATTGGCAGAAATGTTTGGATTAAGAGAACATTTAAAAAAATATCCTTATCAATTATCCGGTGGACAAAAGCAAAGAGGTGCAACTTGTCGTGCCTTAATTACGGATCCAGAAATAATCTTTGCTGATGAACCAACGGGAGCTTTGGATTCTAAGTCAAGCCATGATTTACTTGAATGTTTAAAGTTAGTAAATGATAATGATCAAGCAACTATTTTAATGGTTACGCATGATGCTTTCAGTGCTTCCTATGCGAAAGAAGTTTATATTTTAAGCGATGGTGCAATTAAATGTAAACTTACAAAAGGGCAAAACCAAAAAGAGTTTTATGATCGCATCATTGAAATGCAGGCATCTATGGGAAGTGATTTCTCATGAGTATGTTAAAATTAGCTTTTCAAAACTTTAAATCTAGTTTTAAAAGTTATTTATCTTTGATTATTTCTCTTTCTTTTACTATTTTAATCTTATCTAATTTTATGAATCTTGTTTCTTCAGGTATTTTAAATCAATTAGGAGAATCACAAGCATCTAATATTGAAGTATTTATTCAAATTTTATCCTTTGTAGTTTCTTGTTTTATGGTGTTTTTTGTATGGTATTCTACGAATGTATTTTTAACAAAACGTAAAAAAGAAATTGGAACTTATGTATTCATGGGGTTATCGAATCAAAAGATTGGAAAACTTTACATGATTGAAACTTCATTGATTGGTTTGGTTTCTTTGGTAATTGGAATTGGATTTGGAGTTTTAACTTCACAATTATTTACAATGATTATCATGAGATTATCTGATATTGCCATTCAGATAGAGTTTAACTTTACATTAAGTTCTATTTTAATAACATGTTTGATATTCACTGTGATTTATCTGATTTTTGTGATTAAAGGATATGTTAATATTGTAAGAAGCAGTGTATTAGAAATGGTTTCGGCTAATAGACAAAATGAATATGTAAAACAAAATAATGTAGTTTTTATATTGAAATCTATATTAGGAATTGTACTATTAGGCGTTGGTTTTTATCTTGCGACAAAAGATGCAGGATTAGAAGTAGTAGGGAATATTCTAATTGCAACAGTTATGGTTATTGTTGGAATCTATATGCTGTTTGGTGGACTTGTTCCATTTGTTTTTCAAACACTAGCAAAGAATAAGAAATTTTTATACAAAAAAGAAAGAAACTTATGGATTAACAATATGATTTTTCGTATGAAGAAAAATTATAGAACGTATGCTATTGTATGTGTACTTATGCTTTGTTCAGTAACAGCATTAGGATTTGGATTTGCAATGAAAAATAGAAATGATAATATCAGTCATTTTGAAAATATTTATACTTATCAGGTTCTGGGTAGTCAAAAAGGAATTCGGGATGAATTTACTTCTTTGATTAAAAAAGAAAATGAAATTAAATATTCATCAGAAGTTGAAGTTGCTGTTCTTCCAAATGAAGTAACCGATAATGAGTATGAAAATACACCTTATGCTATATTATCTTATTCACAAATAAAACAAATCGCAAAAGATACAGGTCTAGAGTTTGAATTGTCTGAACCAAAAGATGACGAGTATATCAAATTAGGACATTTATATCTTATGTCGTTAACGAATGATAGTATAGTTAATACGAGTGAGATAAACAATAAAGTATACACAGAAATAGAAGAATCAAGTGTTCCGTACCTTGGCTATCTTCAAGAGGACATGGAATATATGATTGTAAATGATACAGTCTTTGATGAATTGCACGAATTAGGACAATCTATGTATCTATACAACTATAAATTAGCACAACCAAAACATTTTGAATTATCTGTTGATGATATTCAAACAAGTCCACATTATTTAGGTTTAGTGAAAATAGATCCAGAAAGAAATGAGAATGCATGGATAAATATCATGTTTAGTGTATCATTCTTTGTGTTCATGGTCTTTGTATTAGCAAGCGGTAGTATCTTATTTATGAAGATTTATAATGATGCATTTGAGGAAAAAGAACGCTATCAAGTATTATCAAAGATAGGAATTGATAGAAAAGTATTAAATAAAGCAATTGCTAATGAATTAAAGGTTGCATATCTTCTTCCTCTGATAGTTATGACAATATCATCTTATTTTTCTATTCAAGCAATTGCTAATTTGATGCAAAGTAAATCATTGTTGCAAGTCAATATAGTTAGTATTCTTATTATTTATGGATTCTTTATCATTTGTTATTTCTTATCGAAAGCTATGTATAGAAAAAATTTAAATATTTAACAAATAAGGTTATGAATAGAAAACACTAATCCAAAATTAAATAAGTATGTTATAAAATTTATCGAGTAATGGGAGTTCTTAATAGAATTCCTGTTTTCTTTTTGTGTTGACTAAAATATTATATCATTTTCAATTTCTGTGATATATAATATAAATTAAAAGGAGGGACCTTAATGAAAAAAATTCTGATTGTTGAAGATGAAGAGGATATTCAAGAGTTATTAAAATTTTTTCTAGAAGATAATGATTATCAAACCATGATTGCAAGTGATGGTATAGAAGCTATTGATACGTTTCATCGTTTTCAACCGGATATGATTTTGTTAGATATTATGATTCCCAAGATTGATGGATATGCAGTATGTGAGTTAATTCGTAAGGAATCAAAAATTCCTATCATTATGATTACTGCACTATCTGATGAGACTAATCAATTAAAAGGATTTGATCTTTTGATTGATGATTATGTTACTAAGCCTTTTTCTATGCCTATCTTACTTAGAAAGATACAAGCAATATTTAGAAGAATAGATAATGATTTGAATACAAAACAAGAGCTGATTCAATACAAGGATATTGTTTTAAATATGAATGAATACACTGTATCAATTAACAAAGAATTCATCGATTTTACTCGTAAAGAGTTTGAAATCTTGAAGGAATTATTAGCACATCCGGGATATGTTCAAACAAGAGAGATGCTTTTAGATAAAGTTTGGCAGTATGAATATTATGATAGCGATCGTGTGGTAGACAATCATATAAAAAATATTAGAAAAAAATTGGGTAAGGATTATATAAAAACAGTAAAAGGAATTGGGTATAAAGTTGAAAAAGATTAGACAGCATTTAAATGCAAAAGTATTTATTATTACCACAACTTTACTAATGTCTATTAGTTTAATAACATATTTATTCATATTCTTTACAGCTCCTAAAAGTTATTTAACTGAAATAAATACAAGTGTTGATCGTGCAGCACAAAACTTGGTTTCATATTTATCTAATGCTGACAAAGATGAATGCATTACATTGTTAGAAAACTTTGCAGAAGAGCATAATATTTCGTATGAAGTTTACGATAAAAAAGGAAATCTATTAAATTTCTCAGCCACTTCTATTCAACCAGCACCAAATCAAGAGGCTCAAGAGCTAGCAAAAAAAACACATACAATTAAACAATATAAATTTCGTTTGGAAGATTCTCAAGAGGAGTTCACATTAAAAGTTTTAGGTACACAAGAAAGAGTGAATTTATTTGCAAATACATTAAAGAAAAATCTTCCTTTTATAACATTACTTGTTTTCTTAATATCTATTTTGATTTCTTATTTCTATTCCAAATTTATTACCACTCCTATATTGCGAATTAGTGATTTGTCAAAAAAACTAGCTTCATTAGATTTTTCGGTTAATTTTTCTAATAATAGAAATGATGAAATTGGTGTGTTGAGTGATAATCTAGATGATTTATCTAATCAATTATCATCTGCGCTTGAGGATTTAAAAATAGCAAATAAAAAACTAAAAGAAGATGTGGAAAAGGAAAAACAATTAGAACAGCAACAACTTTCTTTTTTCTCAGCAGTATCTCATGAATTAAAAACCCCGATTACAATTTTAAAAGGGCAACTTCAAGGTATGATTTACAATGTAGGAGGTTATAAAGATAGGGATAAATATCTTCAAAAAAGTTATCAAGTAACTGAACGTATGGAAAATCTTGTTCAAGAAATACTTTCAATTTCAAAGATGAAAAACTCTACTTTTGATTTAAGTTTGAATAAAACCGATATGGCACAATTACTGTATAGTTGCATCAATGAAAATAACGAGCTAGCAATTCAGCACAATATTGAAATTATTGAACAAATAGATAATTCTATTTTTGTGAATGTGGACAGTTCACTTATGAAAAAAGCATTGAATAATATTATTCATAACGCTATTGTCTATTCACCAGATGAAAATGTGGTTCAAATTAAATTACATAAAATTCAAGATAAAATTATATTAGATATAGAAAATACAGGCGCTCATATTGATGAGCACGAGATTTCAGAGTTGTTTCTTCCTTTTACTAGACACGAAAAGTCAAGAAACAGAAATACAGGTGGGAGTGGTTTAGGACTATATTTAGTGAAAATGATTTTGGATTTGCATAAGATGCCATTTACAATGAAAAATACTAAACGGGGAATTTTATTTTCTATTTGCATGGAAAGAGATTGCATGAAATAGGATTAATTATTAAAATTTTCAATTGTTAAATAACTTTGACAATGTTCAAAAGATTTTTGGTAGATAAATTAACTCTCAATTTATATAATTTATTTGATGAAAGAAGTGAAATGATGGATTTAGGAAATAACATACAGATATTCAGAAAGAAGTTAAGACTTTCTCAAGAAAAACTTGGTGAAGCAGTTGGAGTTACAAGGCAAACTGTATCTAATTGGGAATGTAATTCAACTGTGCCTGATGCATATCAACTGATTGCATTGGCAAAGGCTTTACAGGTAAGTTTAGATACTCTTGTCGGAAACTCTGTCGATTCTTTACTTATAGAAAAAGTGAATAATGTAGAAACAGAGGTTGTAAAAGCAAATAACCTGTTAAAAATTTCAATCTATATTTTAGTATTTGTTATTTTACTTTTACTATTTGTCTTCATTTCGTCAAATTAGTTATATTGGAGGTAATTATGAATAAAGCGAAACTGTTAGATGATTTTAAAGTTCTTTTTGTACTTATCATTTCCATTTTAGTAGGAAATGTGTTTATGCATTTTTTTGGAAAAATGCCTTTGAATATTTGGGTGGCTAGAGGAATTGGATGTTTGGTATGCGGAGTAGTTTATATTCTAATAGATAAATATGTACTAAAAAAGCCGACAGATAATTAAAGTATAGCAATATAAAAGTAAAGACTATCAATTATATTTTTAAATTTCGGTTAATAAATTAAAAAATATGTATTTCAATAACTCATTATTTTGATGAGTTTTTTTGTGCATCTATTTCTACACATAAAAAACACATAAAGCATACATTGATTATATTTTGGTTTGTTAAACTCAATATGTATTCAAAAACTAGGAGGAATTTCAAATGAAAAAGAATAGATTGTTTTTAACAAGTTTAGTAATTGGAACTGTAATGTTAGGAGGTTGCTCTAAAGATGTAGAACCAGATAATCAATCATCTCAAAATAATACTGGTTATCATAATGAGAATAGTTCTAGTAATCAAAATAATGGAACAAGAGATGTTTTGAATGATGCAGATTATACTGGATATGTTACAAAGTTTTCAAACGAAGGGTTTTCTTTGAATCTTGTTCGAACAGAAAAAACAGAGGATGGTGGAGACTTAGCTATTGTAGGTAGTGGTAATGGGGAAAACAGTGGTACGGGTAATTTAGATGTTCAATATGCTTCTGATGTTATTGTTAAAACGATAGTAATAAATATGAGTTCTTCAACCTATACAGTATCGGATGATGGAAACAAAGAGGATATTTTAAAAGATACTCAAGTTGCAATTCATGGAACATTAAACGGAAAGATATTTGTCGCCAATGAAGTTTATCTTATAAGATATGTGGGGTAGTGACATGAACATATTATCGCGAACTATTAAATATATTACTCGAAAAAAAAGTAAAAGCGTTTTGCTTTTGTTAGTATTTCTTGTTGTTAATGTTATGCTGCTTTCAACAAATGCAATGATTCATTCTTTAGAAAATACAAAAGATCAAATTAAACAAAATACGAAATCTAAGTTAATAGTGAATATTCTTGATGATAACAATCCAATAAAAAATACTGTTATTCAAGAATTAGAAGAGTTAAATAATATAAATTTTATCAATAAACGAAGTAGTATCATTATGTCTATGGATACTTTGAAAGCAGTAAATGATACATCTGATAAAAATTTACTTAATATTATTGCATATGATGATTTATCCAAAGATAGTTTGTTTGAAGAAGGAAAATATAAATTATTAGAGGGTAAAATACAAAATTTACATGGGGATGAAGTTATTGTTAATCATACTTTTGCTGAGGTTAATGGCTTAGCTATAGGAGACATATTAACAATTAAAGAAGATATAGTAGTTAAAATTGTTGGTATTTTTATGTCGAATGATGAAGAAAATCAACCAAAAATGATTGCTTCAAAAGATAGAATAGAAAATCAAATTTATATTTCACAAGAATTAATGAATAAAATTAATGATAATCCAGTTTATACAGAAGTATATGCATATGTGGACAATCCAGATCTTATTCAAACAATGCAAACGAAAGTAAGTGATATTTGCAAAGAGTATGTGGTAACAAACACAGATACTTTATACCAGCAAATTAAAATTCCAATTGATCAAGTGCAAAGGATTGCTAGTCTTATTCAAATAATTACGATCATTACTTCTTGTGTGATTACTACATTAATATTGAGTATGTGGATACGTGCAAGATATAAAGAAATGGCTGTTATGATAAGTTTAGGAATTTCTAAATTTCACATATATCTTCAAACATTTTTAGAGTCATTTATATTATTTATCATAGGAAGTATAGTGGCAAGTGGATTAACATTTATTTTTCTAGATACACTTACAACATTCATGCCTATGGTAGAAAATGTTTCTATTCATTTGAAATTAACATTAAATGATATTTTTATGCAGATAGGAATAGGAACAATAACAATTACAATTGCTTTGCTAGTTGCACAAATACCGGTATTAAAAACTAATCCAAAAGAAATATTATCTAAAATGGAGGGATAGATGTGAGCGATTTTAATAGAGCAATACGTTCAATGTTTAGAAAACCAATGAAAAGTATTTTGTTACTTTGTGTTGTTACGTTTATTGGTGTATTTATGGTTGTTGGTTTTGCAACTAAAAATACCAATGTCAATTTACAAGATAACGCTCGACAAGCTATAGGTGCTAGTTATCAATTAGAATTAAATATGAATAATCGACGAGAAAGGCTTTTAGAACTGTCTGAAAAACTTGGAGAAAAAGAAGGAGAAATAGATGGATATTGGCAAAAACAAACCGAATCAGGACAATGGCTAACTGGGACTGATAATGAATTTGAAACAGTTTTTTATGAAGATGTAATGAAAATCAGTGAAGTTGATGGAATTTCGAAATTTAATATAACAACCTTAGATACTGCAGTAAATCCATATAATTTTAAAAGAATCGAAGATAAAAATGCAGATCAAAGTTATGATTTAAAAGGTGTTCATTTAATTGGCAATTATAGTTCTAATATGGATAAAAACTTTGTTAATGGAAATGTAGAATTAATTGAAGGTAGACATATTACAAATGAAGATAAAGATGTATGCATTATCTCTGAAGAACTTGCTAAATTAAATCAACTTAATGTTGGAGACAGTATTCAATTTAATGACTCACACGATCTAAACAAATCTGAGGTTTATACTGCTAATATTATTGGTATTTATAAAACAAGTAAACCAATTCCCGCAACAATTACAGGGGATACTTATCGAAGTGAAAATACGATTTTTACAGATTTAAGATTTCCAGAAAAGCCAAGTGGTCATAAAGATGATCCCTTATTTATGACGGCAACTTTTAAGGTAGATGATGTTAATCAATATGAAGAAGTGAAAGAAAGAATTTTAGATACAGATATTAATTGGGAAAGATATGATTTGCTTGATGATAAAGGAAATTTAGATACAATGTCATCAAACTTTAATACATTGGAAGAGACAAGTAATATGATGATTATTGTTATAACGATAGCAAGTTTTATAATATTAACTTTAATTTTTATATTTTGGATTAAGACTCGTTCAAAAGAAGTGGCAATTTATATGTCATTGGGTTTAACAAAATTTAATATTATTAAACAAATCTTGATAGAAGCACTACTTGTAGGCATAGTGGCACTTTCAATATCAGCAATTGCTTCTATTCCTGTATCAAAAATAGCAGTTAATTATATTGTTGATAATCAGGTGCAACAAATGGAAGAACAACAAATTATGCAGCAAGGACAAGTCAGTGGATATGATGAAAATGCAGGTCAAAGTGTAAAAGGTACTGAAGTAAAGATTACACCTTCTATATATGGAACATCTTTTGCAACAATTTTAATCTTAGAAGTTTTAACTGTAAATGTTGCAGGTATATTGATCATGAAAAAGAAACCAAAAGAAATATTAAGTGAAATGAGTTAGTTAAGGAGAAAATAAATATGTTAGAAATTATAAATGTGAGTTATTATTATAAGACAAATAAAAGTAAGAAGATATTGGATGAAGTCTCTATGCAGTTTGAAGAAGGAGTTTTTTATGCGATTGTTGGACCAAGTGGTTCTGGTAAGACTACGTTTCTATCTTTATTAGCAGGTTTGGACACTCCGATTGATGGAATGATTTTATATGATGGTATGCCAGTAACTAAAAATAAACTGACAGAACATAGAAAACATAATATTTCGTTGGTATTCCAGAATTACAATCTTATTGATTATTTAACGCCTGAAGAAAATGTGCGATTAGGTGGAAATAGAAATGCTGTTCTACTTTTACAGGAGGTAGGAATCGATAAACATGATATGAAACGTAATGTTATGCAACTATCCGGAGGACAACAACAACGTGTGGCAATTGCACGCGCATTAGCGAGTGATGCAAAGGTATTGCTTGCGGATGAGCCGACTGGAAATCTTGATGAAAACACTGCTGAAGAAATAATTGGACTCTTAAAGAAAAGTGCTCACGAATTAAAGAAGTGTGTTATTGTAGTTACTCATAGTAATTTGTTAGCTGATGAAGCAGATAAGGTAATTGAGATTAAAAATGGTAAACTTATGGATGTGAGTCATCAATGATAAAAAGAAAGAAAAAAATAATCTTACATAGATTATTTGCATTAAATTATTCATTAGATATACCAGCAGAAATTGATGATAAAAATTATAATTTAAGGATTATTTCTGATTTGAATTATTCTGCTATAGATTATAGTAATTTAATTTCAGCCATCGAATTAGCTCAAACTAAAATAGAAATTTTATTAGAAGAGGAACTTCTAGAGAAGGATGACAAAGAATATCTAATTCAAACAAATCAAAACTTATTAAGGATGATCGTAAAATATAAAAATTTGAAATTTAAAGAGTATATAACTGAATCCATCGTAGCAGTAGTCAATTCTGCAACGAGTGAATTTGAAGAAGAGATAAAAAATACTGCCGAAGCACAAGAAAATAAATTGAGTATATTTAAAACTAATATTACCAATATGACTAATAAAATATTAGATGTTATAGAGATAGAAAATAAGGCAATACCTTCTGTATTAAATATGTTTGAAGCTTTTGAGATAAAAGAGGAAGATAATCCTATAGGTAATTATCATTTTATAACAAGAGTGCTTACTCCGAATATCACTAAGAGTATTATGGAGAAATTGTTGATGTTTCCCTTTAGCAGAAAAGAAAGTATTGAATGTTTAAATAAAATTGATTTAGATAACTTCGAATCAAATTGTAAGAAAACAGAGATTGAGATTTTTCAAAAAGATGGAGTAGATATAAAAACAGTTTATAAAGATTGTGTTAAAAATTATATCAAAAATAATATTCTTAAAATTGAAAATGTTATACTGTTAGATAATGATGATATTTCCACAGGTAATTCACCTGGAAAAAATGCGTTAATATATCTTGATGTTTTTTCAAAAGATAGTACAATAAAATTCTATATGGTTGATCAACCAGGAGATGATGTTTCTCAAAATAAAATTTCTACTGAACTAATTAAAATTTTGAGAAAAATGTCTGAATCTAAGCAAGTTTTATTTATTACTCACAAGCCAGAATTAGTTGTGAATTTAGATGTAGATAATGTTATAATTCTAAAGAACGATGAGAACAATAATCTCAAAATAGCTTATGGCTCACTTGAATATATGGATAAAGAAATCAATGTTTTGAATGAGGTAGCCAACATTTTGGATGGTGGAGTAGAAGTGATTAGGAGAAGGTGGAAAAGATATGACAAATAAAGTAATAATTAAAATAGAAATCACAGATGATAAGAATATTAAAATCAGTAATAATGATCACCAGATAATTATTGATAAAAATATAAAAACTATTAATGCACAAAATATATATGATTTACTAGATTACAGTATAGATAATGAATATTTACAACCTTTTGAGAAAATCGAAGGCGAAAGTGAAGAAACTGCAGATACTATAAGATTATTTAATTATACAATTGATTTAATGAATAAGGTAATCACAGGGATAAATGAAAAATCAATAAAATTAAGAGAAGAAAAAAACAAACCTGAAGAAACAGAAAATGAAGCTTCTAATTAAAAATTATAGTATATGCGGACATAATTGTATCTAAATAGGGAATAAATAGATAATTCAAAATATTGTAATAATCAATTAGTTTTAAATCTTTAACTATAGTAATAAAACCTCCAATATTTAGATAGCTAAATATTCAAAATAACTTCAATTAAAAAGAGGATATTTTCATCTTTAGGAGCTCATTTGGAGTTTAAAACCATTTTATACTCTCAAAATCAGTCAACTGGAGGGAACGCATATATACAAAAAACACCCTATTTATCGTATTATTTGCATTTCAGTAAACTAGAGAGAAGGAGCTATAAAATTGGTGTTGAATAATAAAGAGAAATTAAAAAATAATGTATTGTAGTGACCCCTAAAAGGAGGTCACTTTTTATATGGGATAGTAAAAAATTTAAATTAGAATATATTTAAAAATATAAGGATGGGAATATCTAAAAAATCTATCGAGTGTATGTCATAAGAATTTTTGACTCGACGAGTAGAATAAGATTAGAACATAATAAGCTGACTTTATCCATCGAAAAAAATGGAACTGATAAATAGAGTTGGAAACAGAAAAAATTATCGGTTAGTAGCTTTAACTTCCAGTATAAGGCGATGTATTAATAAAAAACTCAACATCTTAGTTTGCAATTATTATTTAATCTCAAAAGGATTAATCTTTCATTTAGATCAAGAATGACATTGTCAGCATAAAACCTATCAAAAATGGTTAAGTGACAAAGAAATCAAGTAATTACATTCTCATAAAGAAAATTGCATGAACAATTCAAAGCTGCAATTATTAAATATATCGAGTATTATAATAATGAGAAAATTAATACAAAAAGAAAAGGATTGAGTTCGCTTGCATGTAGACTACAGACCTTTTCAAGATTCAGTTTTAATTTAATATGTCTAACTTTTTGGTGACATTACATAAATATAGCGTTTTATAATATAAATAAGTGAATAAGAGTAAAAGATAAGAAAAAATTTGATATTGGGGTAATTTGTCATTAACCGAAGTATATGTATATAAATATTCAATAATTCATATATATTCTTTGCATAATCCTTGAGAATCAAAGTGATTATTAAATATCATGCAAAATTAGATTTTAGAATGAATAGTAATGTTTTTAAAATAAGTTAGTAAGGAATGTGATAAATATTGGAGTGTCTTTATTGTTTTAAACACATTATGTGAAATATTACTGTTTTAATATATAAATTTATAATAAATATCTTGTAAATAAAAGTGAGTTAAATGATAAGATACCAAGTGATTACATTTAGTGCCTTTTTAAAAGTTATGTTTGAAATTCAAATAAGTTATAATATTATAGATAATGATCACTATCATGGATATAAGAGGGATTAATCAGAAATTATAAAAAATGATATATTCTACTTAAATTGTAAATTTTGAGTGGTAACATAAAGACTGTTTTTATGGACTAGTATATAAATTAAGTTTTTTTATTATTATAAATTGGTTTGGCTCTACGATTTTTATCGTAGAGTTTTTTTGTATTTGAATTGAGTGTAGAATAGGGCACTTACTATTAAACGCTAGATCATAAAATTTATTTCTTATGCATAAAAGATTCCCATAAAGAAGCCACAACTAATTTCTTATTTCCAATAATTTAATAAAAACAGGCCGAAATAAAGTAATTAAATTTTATTTTTAACCTGTTTTAAAATAAAATTATTTATAAAAAATTATAGTCTGGAAATTTTATTAATTTGTTTCTTTTTAAATTCTAAACTTGAATGTACATAAAGATTAAGCGTGGTTCCTACATTTGAATGACCAAGCATTTCACTAAGTGATTTAGTATCCACTTCGTTCATAACGCAATTAGTAGCATAAGAATGGCGAAGAGTATGGAAGTTAGTATTAAAATCAAACTGTTTACATAATTTGTTAAAACGATACTGAGTTGTTCTGGGATCAGGTATTTTATTATTGCCGGTAATGATAAAAACATTATTATCTTCGATTTGATATCGACTTTTATAATTAACTAAGAATTCATTAAGAAATAATGGAATAGGAACAATTCTTTTAGATGAACTGGTTTTAGGGTTAAGTATCATGAGTGCAGTTTTATTACCGGTGTCCTCCTTGCTTTTTAAACGTTCAACTGTTTTATATACATAAATATAGTTGTCTTCAAAATTAATATCTTCCCATTTTAAAGCACAAATTTCACCAATCCGAAGACCGGTATATAAAGAAATGGCAACAGCTATAGAGATTGGTTGAAAATTATTAAAGCAGTAGTTAGATAAATTGATTTTTTGAGAATTAGACAACGTATTAATTTGTCTTTGTTTCTTGGCAATTTTAATTAGCTCAAAACTACAATTATTAGTTTTATATTTTTGATGAGAATAATTAATAATGGCTCTTAATACATATCGAATACTTAGAAGGGTACTATTGGCATAGTTTTCTTTAGTAGACAGTTTATTAAAATAGGCAATGATAATATCTTCATTAAACTGTTCCATCGTATAATCATTGAATTGATGGGCTAACTGTGTGTCAATAACGACTCTATATTTAGCAATTGTCGGATATTTTACTGATAGCTTTTTTAACTCAATCCATTCATTTGATATTTCTTTAAATTTTTTTGTCTTCATAATTTGCTTTTCTCCTTATTTTTATATTTACTTTTCTATGAATACGTCAATTATTTGACATTAAAAAAGTATAAAGAAAAAATTAATATACAGATAGTGTCAAAAATCATTACAAAAATTTATATTTAGTTTTTTTTAATAAAAAGATAACAGTTATTGCATGGTTTATTTTATTGAATATGGGATAAAGAAGATTAAAGGTATCAAAGATAATATTTACTAGTTTTGCTATTTATAATGCTTTAAAGGTATCATACTGATAGATGATAGGTATTAGACATTATAATATTCCTAATATACAATGTTTTTGTAAAGAAAAAGGGAGGTAGAAACAATGTTTTCTAATAAGGCATTAAAAAAACTAATTTTACCACTGATCATTGAACAAATTTTAATCATGGCAGTAGGAGTAGCTGATACTGTAATGGTATCTTATGCAGGTGAGGTGGCTATTTCAGGTGTTGGATTAGTAGATATGTTCAATAATTTAATCATTACTGTACTAGCTGCTATTGATGCTGGTGGAGCGATAATTGTTTCACAATATATTGGAAATAAAGATCGAAAGAATGCTAACAAAGCATCTAGTCAGCTTTTGACGATTACAATAGTAATTGCTACTGTAATTATGCTGGGGTGTCTCGTATTTCATCGTATACTCCTTAGTACATTTTTTGGTGCGATTGAAATGGATGTTATGAAAGCAGCAACGACGTATTTTCTAATTTCAGCTATTTCTTTTCCATTTTTAGGTGTGTATAATTCAGCAGCGGCATTATATAGATCAATGGAAAAAACAAGAACTACGATGTATGTATCAATCTTAATGAATATTATTAATGTTGTTGGAAATTATATTGGGGTATTTATTTTACATGCTGGAGTAGCAGGGGTAGCTGTACCAACATTGATATCAAGGATTGTTGCAGCGATTATTATGTTCGCATTATCACTAAACTCATCTAATTTAGTTTATGTAAAGATTAAAAACGTATTTGCATGGAATCAAGAAATGATTAGTAGAATTTTAAAAATTGCAGTACCTAATGGAATTGAAAATGGATTATTTACGCTTGGTCGGGTGTTAGTAACGAGTATTGTTGCTTTATTTGGGACAAGTCAAATTGCTGCTAATAGCGTTGCTGGAAGTATTGATCAAATTGCAGTTGTTGTTGTAAATGCAATTAATTTGGGTATTGTAGTTGTTGTAGGACAATGTATTGGAGCCAATGATTATGAGCAGGCAAAATACTATATAAAAAAATTAATGAAAATATCCTATATTGTCACAGGAATCATTGGCAGTGCTGTTATATTGTTATTGCCGTGGATCTTGAATCTATATTCTTTATCAAGTGAAGCAAGAAATTTAACTTTTATTTTAGTTATTATGCATAATATCATGGCAACAGCATTACATCCAACTGCTTTTGTTTTACCAAATGGATTACGGGCTGCTGGTGATGTTAAATTTTCAATGGTTGTTGGAATTGTATCGATGATCTTATTTAGACTAGGTGCAGCCGTGTTATTTGGAATTATCTTTAATCTAGGAATTATTGGTGTATGGATTGCAATGGGGTCTGACTGGTTATGTCGTTCAGTTTGTTTTGTAATAAGATTTATAAAAGGTAAATGGCGTCAATTTAAAGTTATTTAATTAATAGTATAAATAAATGAAAACCTATATAATATTGATATAAGTGATTGAAATTGGTATATTGATTGTTTTTTGCCAACTACCTCATTATTATTTAGGTTTTATTTTATCATAATTATAAACGACTATTAAGAAGGTGAAAAAATGGAAATAAGAGTATTGAAATATTTTTTGACAGTAGCAAGAGAAGGAAATATCACTCGTGCAGCAGAATTATTGCATATTACTCAGCCTACTTTAAGCAGGCAATTAATGCAGTTAGAAGATGAACTAGGTGCCGTCCTTTTTATTCGTGGAAAACGCAAGATGGTCTTGACTGAAGAGGGAATGGTTTTGAAAAGACGAGCCGAGGAAATTATTATTTTATCTGAAAAAGCGGAATTAGAAGTTGGCAGTCAAAGTCATGATATCAGTGGAGAAATAGCAATAGGCTGTGGAGTTACAGAAGCTACTCAGACAATGGGAAAATTAATAAAAAAATTTTCAGAAATATATCCCCATGTATCTTTTCGAATAAGAAACGGAAATAGTGATTTTATTTTAGAAAATATTGATAATGGCTTGCTTGATATTGGAGTTGTTTTAGAGCCGGTTGAGCTTGAAAAATTAAATTTTATTCATTTTAACGCTGAAGAAAAATGGGGAATATTAATGAAAAAGAATGCTTCACTGGCAAAAAAAGAATATATAACATCTAAAGATCTAATAGATTTACCTTTAATTGCTTCAGCGCGTAGTGAAGCGCAGACTATATTTTCCAACTGGTACGGAACAGGATATGAAAATCTATCATTTTGTGCAACTTCTGATTTAACGACTACGGCGGCAATATTAGTGAAAAATGATGTAGGTTATGCCGTAGTGGTTGAAGGGTCAATTTGTGATGCGGCAAGTGACGAACTATGCTTTAGACCTCTCTATCCAAGTTTAAATTCACATTCATTATTTGTCTGGAAAAAATATCAGTCATTTAGTTTAACTGTTACAAAATTTATTGATTTTATTTCTAAGGAAATAAAGAAGTTATAGAAAATTATTAAGAGATTGACGATACTAGTCTAAATTATCATTGATTAATTTCTTTTTACTAAGTTCATAAAGAAAAAGATAATAGAGATTAAAAAAATTTTGTTTAATAGCTAAAGATGCGATATAATAGTACTAAACTTATTTTGAAAATAGTAAGATTAATGAAAGAAGGTATTAGAATATGATTATTGGAATTCCTAAAGAAATAAAAAATAACGAGAATAGAGTATCAATGACGCCGGCTGGAGTATTTGCCTTATGCAAGGCCGGACATCAAGTATATGTTGAAACAATGGCAGGAACTGGCAGTGGTTTTAATGACGATGAATATAAAGAAGCCGGAGCAATAATCTGTAGTTGTGATGAAGTTTTTGCTAAAGCAGATTTGATCGTTAAGGTAAAAGAATATCTAGAAAGTGAATACAAATATTTACGCGAAGATCAAATGATATTTACTTATTTACATATTGCAAATGATCAACCGTTTGCACAAGCATTGATTGATTCAAAAACAACTGCAATTGCTTATGAAACCGTTGAATTAAATCATAATTTGCCACTTTTAACCCCAATGAGTGAAGTGGCTGGACGTATGGCAGTCCAAATAGGGGCTAACATGCTACAAAAAGCAAATGGCGGCAGTGGCCTTTTATTAGGTGGCGTACCTGGAGTAATGCCGGCTAAAGTTGTGGTTATCGGTGGTGGAAAAGTCGGTTTAAATGCTGCTAAAATCGCTTGTGGGTTAGGTGCTAGCGTAAGAGTTTTTGATATTAATGCAGAACGTATGGCATATATCGATGATATTAGTAATGGGGTTATTCATACGATTTATAATAATGAATATAATTTGCGACAAGCTCTAAAAACAGCTGATCTAGTAATTGGAGCGGTATTAATTCCCGGAGCTAAAGCCCCTAAATTAGTAACCGAAGATATGGTTAAAACAATGAAAGAAGGTAGTGCGATTGTCGATGTTGCAATTGACCAAGGTGGGTGTATTGAAACTTGTGATCATATCACTACTCATGATGATCCTGTTTTTATAAAACATGGAGTATTACATTATTCAGTGGCTAATATGCCTGGAGCAGTACCAAGAACTTCAACTATTGCTCTATCAAATGCAACTTTACCATATATTTTAAAACTTGCCGACAAAGGTATAGAGGCGCTTAAAGAAGACGCTGGATTTATGAAAGGATTAAATACTTATAAAGGATATTTTACTTGTAAGCCGGTAGCTCAAGCACTTAATGGTAAATATAAAGAAGTAGAAGAATTACTTTAAATACAAGTCCTTAACGGGACTTGTATTTTTTCTAAAATTGAACAAAATTTGTCGATATTTAAAATATATGGTATGGTTATAATATTAAGATAAAAAATATTGAAGGGAATCTAACGATGGATAAAACAAAAAATTTATATTTAATGGTTTCCAAAACACCAACAAGATTTGGTTACATGATTAGAAAAGTTGGAAGGATTCGCTATAATCATAGTGCCATCGCATTAGATGAAAATCTTCAAGCGTTATATTCATTTGCTCGTCTACAGCATAATTCATTATTTTTAGCCGGGATTGTCCTTGAAACAATTCCTCGCTATACATTAAGAAAAGAAACATTTGTTGATGTTGCAATTATAAAAATTCCGGTTAGTTTAGAACAATATAAATTAGCTAATGAGATTATTGGGGAGTTGTATGGTAATGAAGAATATTTATATAACCTTTTTTCGGTTCTTACTTACCCAGTAACAAAGGGATTTGCTACATATCAATCATATACATGTGTTGAATTTGTTATCCATGTGTTAAGCCAAATCGGTTTTAAATTCAGTGCCCCGGGATATTATTATAAACCCGATGATCTACTTACTATTTTTAAAGACAATATTTATTTTGAGGGGAATCTCTTGGATTATTGCCCAGATGAAAGAATCGATGAACAGTATTTTGCACCAATGAGTTTTGAAGTTGCTAAAAAGAGTGCCAAATGTTTTGGCAAAATAGTTGGACGCAGTATATTTTGTCGAGGTGATGATTATTTTAAAAACAAGGAAATGTTTTGGGATAAAAACAATTTTCACTAAAAGGGTTGACAGTAACCGTTTACAATGATAGTATTTAGTTTGTAAAAATTGAAATAGTGTGTAACTGGTAATGCAGGCATCAACTATACTAGATTTATATTAAGATATTTTTTATCTTTATATATTTTTTTAGTATATGTTGATGCCTTTTTTGATGAAAAAGCGCGCGTTCATCTTTATCCTATAGCATACATCTTTTTACAGTTTTATATGGAGGAGAAAATCGATGAGAATGAAAAAAAGAGGTATCATGAAAAAAGGACTGATTTTAGGATTGTCATGCATGATGTTGGGCTCTACAATAACGATTACAAGAGCAGCTGAGAATACAAAACCCCTTACTGATTTTGGAAATGTTTTAGATGTAACTGCCGATCCAAAAGAAAAAATCTACGGGACATATAGTACAAATGAATATAATAACTTTTCAGATATGGGAGCTTGGCATGGTTACTATCTACATCAAAAAACAGCAACAGATCTATATGGGGGATTTGCTGGACCAGTAATCATTGCAGAAGAATATCCAATTAATTTATCTGATTCAATTAATAAAATTAATTTAGAAAAAGTAACAGCACAAGGAAATGAAAAAATTGATTTAACTAAAGCGACTACTAATGAGGTATATTATCCAGGTCGTCTTGAACAAACTTATGATTTGGCTGAGTTAACATTAAAATTAAAATTAATTTTTGGTACTAACCGAAGTGCTTTGATCGAAACAAAAATAATTAATAAAACTAATAATGATTTAAAATTAAATTTATCTTGGGATGGACATTTATTTACTTGGTATACTAGTGAAAATAAAAGTATGGGAACTACTTTGAGTGAAAGTGCAGATGGGGTGAAAGTTAACTTCATTGAAAAAAGAGGCACTTGGGAATATATGACAACAACTGAAAACTCATTTGATGTAGTATTAAGTGAAGATGATATTAAAACAACGGTAAGTGATGATCGGTTATCATATACAATTACCAAAAATGAATCAATAACGATTGGAGCTGATAGCGAATATAATACTTATCAAACACAAAGTTTTACTTTCACAAATGAAGAAAGAGTTTCAGAAAAAACTAAAGTAACTAATTTATTAAAAAATCCTCAAAAATATTTCGAGAAAAATAATTCTCGTTGGCAAGGATATGTAGATACTATTTTTGAAAATGGAGTAGATGCTAATGTTAATTATCAACGGGCTGCAGTAAAATCAATAGAAACATTGATGACTAACTGGTTTTCTGCTGCTGGAGCAATCAAACATGATGGAATCGTTCCATCAATGTCATATAAATGGTTCATCGGTATGTGGGCATGGGATTCTTGGAAACAAGTAGTAGCTACAACATATTTTAATGAAGAATTAGCTAAAGATAATGTTCGTGCTTTATTTGATTATCAAATTAAAAGTGATGATGCAGTACGCCCTCAAGATGCAGGAGCTATCATTGACTGTATTTTCTATAATCAAAATGAAGATCGCGGTGGTGATGGCGGTAACTGGAATGAACGAAATTCTAAACCAGCTTTAGCAGCATGGGCAGTTGAAAATGTTTATCGTCAAACTGGTGATAAAGAGTTTTTAAAAGAAATGTATCCCAAATTAGCTGCTTATCATAACTGGTGGTATACAAATCGTGATATTGATAAAAATGGTATTGCTGAATATGGTGGAATGGTGCATGAAACATGTTATGATTGGCGTAATTATGAATATACAGTTGGTCAGTATGTTGAAGGGTTTGGTACAGTTAATGAAGACGGTTATATTTTAGATGATAATGGGGAACGTATTGTATGCCCAGAAGCTGGAATTGAAGCGGCTGCTTGGGAAAGTGGAATGGATAATGCAACACGTTTTGACCGTGAAGGAAACGGGGCAGATGATAAAGGCATTGAAATTTATACAGTAAGAAATAATCAACATGCGCCAATTGGATATGTTATTAATCAAGAATCAGTGGATTTAAATGCTTATTTATATGCTGAAAAAGGTTTCTTGAAATCAATGGCAGAAGAATTGGGGTATCAAAATGATGTAGTAAAATATACACAAGAGGCACAATATATTCAAGAATATATTAATGATAGAATGTACGATGAAGAAACTGGATTCTATTATGATGTTCAAACAAATGAAGATGGTTCAGAAAAGAAATTATTAGTGAATCGGGGTAAAGGAACTGAAGGATGGATCCCACTATGGGCTAAAGCAGCGACTAAAGATAAAGCTGCACGAGTTGTAGAAAGTATGACAGATGCTAATAAGTTTGATACATTTGTACCTTTCCCAACAGCTTCAAAAGATAATAATAAATATGCACCAGAAAAATATTGGCGTGGACCAGTATGGCTAGATCAAGCTCTATATGCGGTAGAAGCTTTACAAAATTACGGCTATTATGATGAAGCGAAAGTGGCAACAACGAAATTATTTGATCATGCTAAAGGCTTGTTAGGAACAGGACCAATCCATGAAAATTATAACCCTGAAACGGGAGAAGGGCTACATACTAAGAATTTTAGCTGGAGTGCTTCCGCTTTCTATCTGCTATATCAAAATACATTAACTTCTACTAATACAACATCACAAACAGGATTCGATATTCCTAATGTAAATATTGAAGTAAATATAAATAAAGAGTTATTATTAGAAGCTATAAAAAAAGCAGAATTAATCAAAGAATCTGAGTATACTAAAGATTCTTATCAGGGTTTAGTAATTGCTTTAGAAAACGGTAGAGCTGTATATGATGATAAAAATGCAACGCAAGATATGGTTGACATAGCAGCTGCTAAATTAAATGAGGCATTGAATGCACTTGTTAAAATTAAAATAACGGATAATGAAGGCACTAGTCCTAAAACTGGAGATAGCATTGAAACTATAGGCTATGCTGTTTTATTAGGTCTTACAGGAGGTGCATTAGCATTAGCAGGTAAAAGAAAAAAACACAATTAATGCTGTGAGGATAAAAACACACGATTAGATTCGTGTGTTTTTAGAATGTAAAAAATGTTTTTGATTCAATACAATTTATTGACCGAAAGCACTTTCAATGATACCATAGAGAAAGTGGATTTCGTTGGATTCGGAGGAAAGAATGAAAGAGCGAATTTTTGCGCTGTTACAAAGAATCGAACGAAGTTTTATGTTATCAATAGCAGTTCTACCAGTTACGAGATCGGTGTTCGGATTAGCAATTGCTTTTGCAAATGAAACAATGATCACTTCATATAATTTGTAGAAGATTTTAGGCGAGGTGACGATAATAAATGCTCTACTTGTTATAATGAAAAAAGCGGGTTTAGGAATCATTGATAATCTATCTTTTATTTTTGCAGCTGGAATGGCTTTGGGAATGGCAAAAAGAGAAAGAGCAGTTACGGTTTTATCGTCGGTGATTGCTTTCTTTGTAATGTATGCATTAATTAATGTGTTATTGGTAATTAACGGTCAAATCTTAGCTGATAATTCGATAGTAATAATGTTTTAAAGGGTACGATTACGGTAATATGCGTAATTCCGACTTTAGAAATGGAAATTTTTGGCGGAATAGTTGTTGGAACGACGGTAGCGTACTTGCATAATCATTTTTTTACCGAACTAAGCTTTCTAAATGTGTATCCTGTATTGAAAAATTAAAATTCACACCGATTCTTTCGATTTTTATTATTATGGGAATTATAATGTATGTGATTTGACCGCAGATTTAAAGTATTATTTATACACTGGGAAGTTTGGTAAATGAAACTGGATATTTAGGGACTTTTATTTTTGGTGTAATAAAGCGTTTATTAGTTCCCTTTGGACTGCATCATGTATTTTGTCTACCATTTTGGCAAACTGCAGTAGGCGGGAGTATGCTTATTGATGGTTTATTAGTTCAAGGTGGACAGAATATTTTCTTTGCCCAACTAGCTGATCCTAACATACTCTATTTTAGTGTAGCAGCTACGCGCTATTTTTCAGGAGGGTTTATATTTATGATATTTGGACTACCTGATGTGGCTCTAGCGATATATCAATGTGCCGATTCACAATAAAAAAGTTGGTATGTAGAATATTGCTGACTGCGGCATTAATGTGTATATTAACAGGAATCACAGAATCGATTGAATTTTCTTTTATTTTTATGGCACCAATGTTATTTGGGATGCAAGTATTTTGGCGGAAAGTGCTTATCTTGCTGCACATATTTTGAATATTACAGTAGGATTAACTTGATTTAATTATATTCGGGATATTGCAGGGGAACGCCAAAACAAATTGGCTGCTAATAATTCCAGTGGGGATTATTTATTTTCTTTTATATTATAGTAGTTTTAAATATTTAATTCTAAAATATAACTTAAAAACATTGGGACGTAGTAATAACGGTAAGTTGCTATTGCAGCAAGATGAGAAAAATTTTGATGTTTTAACAGCCAGTAAAGTTATAGATGGTTTTAATCAGCAATTTTATTATATTGTAAAAGGACTGGGTGGAAAGAATAACTTTAAATATTTGGATAGTTGAAATAATAGGTTTGTTAATGATCTTGCAAAGATAGATGAAAATATACTAAAGAAATCAGGTGTTATAGGAATTATTTATCGGGAATTAAATATCCAGCTGGTCTTTGGCCTAAGGCATCAAACCTAAAAATGAAATTAGAAGAATATTTAGAAAAGCTAAATAAGGTTTAATTAGGTAAGAGTAATATAAATCAAGTTAGATTATAGTAAGTTTATAATGGTGATAAACATGTGAAACATAAAATGATTTTGCTGCTTAAGGAAAACGGATAAGATGGGAAGGGATAATCATGTATCGAATAGAAAAAGTGTTAAATAATAATAGTATTTTAGCAAGTAAAGATAATCAGGAAGTTATTTTTTTAGGTAAGGGTATTGGTTTTGGTAAAAAGATAAACGATATTTATATTCCAGGTGATGGAGTTAAAAAGTATAAGATGGAAACAAAAGAACAGGAAAAAAGGTTGCCACACGAGATTATCAGGAATGTTGATCCCGTTTTTATTGAAATCGCATCCGATATAATTAGATTTGCTCAAGAACAATTTGATCACGTAGATACAAAGATTTTATTGCCGTTAGCCGATCATATTGATTTTGCAATTAAAAGAATCCAAGAAAATGTTAATATGTCTAATCCGTTTACCAAAGATATTGAATTACTATTTCCAGAAGAATATAAGGTGGCATTAAAAGGTAAACAATTAATCAATTCAATTACTGGTTTCGAAATAACTGAAGATGAAGTTGGTTATATAACATTACATGTTCATTCAGCCATTAGTACTGATCATGTTGGCGAATCGATGCAGGCAATGGAAATAATTCATGAGAGTATTGATAAATTACGAAAAGAATTGAATATTGGAATTGATCGTAATTCAATCTCTTATATTCGACTGATGAATCACATTAAATATTTATTATTACGTCTTAATACTGAAGAAAAATTACAAATGGATATTAGTGATTTTACCCAAGAAAGATTTCCTTTTGCATATGAACGTTCTAAAGAAATTTGTATTCGTTTATCAAAGGTAATGAAAAAAGAGATTCCACAATCAGAAATTGGTTATTTAGCTTTACATTTAGAAAGAATTTTATCAATTGAACTAAAATAGGGGATATTTTACTATATTTTTTCATAAAATAAACAGTGAATCGTTTTATGTCAAAATTTATTTTTAAATTCTGAAAATTGTAGTAATTTTAATTTCATTGTGATAAAATCGTTTCATATGTAAATGATAAATGTTTATGGAGGTATATTTATGTATAAAATTTTGCTATGCTGTGCATCTGGTTTAACTACTAGTATGCTTGTAAATGCAATGAAAAAAGATGCAAAAGAAAAGAACATAGATGTGATGATTTGGGCAGTTGCTGAAAGCGCAATCGACTTATCTTGGGCTGATGCTGATTGTATTTTAGTTGCTCCTCAAAATGCTGGAGATCTTGAAAAGGTTAAAGGTATCGTTAATAGTTCTATTCCGGTTGCTTCAATTGATGGTGTTAACTTTTCTAAAATGGATGGGCAAGCTGTTTTAGAACAAGCAATTGAAATGATCAATAAATAAGTTATTCGATTGAATAACTTATTTTTTTATATTTTGAAAAAAGAATAAAAAAAGTTTAAAAAGTAGTTATGATTGTCTTATCATATAAAAAGGGGAATAAATATGTTTGATGTGTTAATAAAGGCTTTAGGTTTTGTAATTGTAATAGTTATCGGTTTTTTATTAAAACAATTTAGAATATTAAAAAAGGAAGACGGTTATACTTTGGCAACAATTATTATGAATGTTACATTGCCATGTGCACTTTTTTCTAATGCTAATGGAATTACGATCAATGGTGCTATGATTGTTTTAATTTTAATGGGGATTATTTTAAACGTTTTAATGGTTGCAATTGGGTATTTTGTTAGTAACGGGAAATCGGCACCAACAAGAGCAGCGTATATGATCAATTGTTCGGGCTACAATATTGGTAATTTTGTTTTACCGTTTGTTCAAGCTTTTTTCCCAGGAATGGGTGTAGCTTATTTATGTATGTTTGATGTTGGAAATGCGTTAATGGGATTAGGGGGAACCTTTGCGATTGCTTCAAGTGTTGTTAGTAGTGAACAGAAGTTATCCGTAAGCAATGTAATAAAAAAATTATTTTCATCAATTCCTTTTGATGTATATATTGTTATTTTCTTTTTAGCATTATTTAAAATAAAAATACCAGCTCCAATTTTATCAATCACTGATTTTATTGGCGCTGGAAATGGTTTTTTAGCAATGCTGATGATTGGACTGTTATTAGAAATTAAAATTTCACATGATGACTTCAAGGATTTAATCTCTATTTTATCATACCGTCTTTTAGGAAATATGTTATTAATGGCTTTGTGCTTCTTCTTATTACCATTGCCGCTGCTTGCTAAAAAGATTTTAATTATTGCTTTAGCTGCACCGATCAGTACAGTATCTGCAGTCTTTACAAGACAGTGTAAATATGAAGGAGAAGTAGCTGCTGTAGCCAATTCTTTATCAATTTTAATTGGGATTGGAGTCTTAGTTGTTTTATTAATGCTTTTTGTATAATAGTAGATATTTTTGTTTAAATAATATACAATGTTCGTGGTGATAATATGACTAAACAAATACCGTTACAACAATTAAAAATAAATACAAATCGTATTGAATTATTAAATAATATGAATATCTATTCAGTTCGCGATCTTGTTTTACATTTCCCTTATCGTTATGAATCGATTGAAGAAACACCTTTAATAGATAACGAAAAAGTTATTATTGAAGGTGTTTTAATTGATGAGCCTAAAATATTTTATAAGGGGCGCTTATCTAGATTATCTTTTCAAATATTATATAAGCAGGAGGTTTATAAAGTAACTTTATTTAATCGTCATTTTTTGAAAAAAAATATGACTAAAGAAATGCCTTTGACCATTATTGGTAAATATAATAGTAAAACAAAAAGTATCACTGCTAGTGATTTACGATTAAAACCACTTGATGAAATCAGTGGGATTACACCAATATACTCATTAAAAGAAGGAATTACTCAAAAATCTTTTCAAGGTTATGTAAAAAAGGCATTAAATTTTTATCATGGTCATATTCAAGACGAGGTTCCTACTAATTTATTAATTAAACATCATTTAATCCATAAAGAATTAGCATTGAATTTAATTCATTTTCCTAGTAATAATGATGATGTAAAAGAGGCGTTACGTTATCTAAAATATGAGGAATTTTTACGTTTTCAATTAACTATGCAATACATTAAATTATCTAGGAAAGATAATTTGGGAATAAAAAAGCAATTTAATCGCCAAACTCTAGATGAGTTTATTGCCCAATTGCCTTTTGAATTGACTTTTGATCAAGAACAAGCAGCGTTGGAAGTAATTAATGATTTACAAAAAGAAACAATGATGTATCGCTTTGTTCAAGGAGACGTTGGAAGTGGTAAAACAGTGGTTGGAGCAATTGGTTTATATGCAAATTATTTAGCTGGATATCAAGGAGCAATGATGGCGCCAACAGAAATATTAGCTACTCAGCATTATCGTTCATTAATCAAATTATTTAAAAAAATAGATATCAATATTGCTTTGTTAACAGGACATTTATCAAATAAAGAAAAACAAAGAATCTATAATGATTTAGAAAACGGGACTATTGATATTGTGGTTGGAACACATGCGTTATTTCAAGAAAAAGTAATTTATCAAAAACTTGGTTTAGTTATTACAGATGAACAACATCGTTTTGGAGTAAATCAACGTAAAGCACTAAAAGAAAAAGGTAAACAAGTAGATTTTATGGTTATGTCAGCAACTCCGATTCCTCGAACACTGGCCATAAGTATATATGGGGATATGGATGTATCAACTATTAAAACGATGCCAAGTGGAAGAAAAACAGTAATTACAGAAGTTTTTAAGACACATAGTATGAAACCTATTTTAAACCGTTTGAAAGAGTATTTAGCAAGTGGAGGACAATGTTATGTTGTCTGCCCTCTGGTTGAAGAAAGTGAAGCTATCGATAGCAGGGATGCTACGGGAATATATAATGGGATGAAGGCCTATTTTAAAGAACAGTATCAAATTGGTCTGCTTCATGGTAAAATGGACGATGAAACAAAGGATCAGATCATGGCAGCATTTAAAGCTAATGAGATTCAAATCTTAGTTTCAACAACTGTAATTGAGGTTGGGGTAGATGTAAGTAATGCAAATTGGATTGTTATTTACAATGCTGAGCGATTTGGATTGAGTCAGATTCATCAGCTGCGTGGTCGTGTTGGTCGTAGTGATCAGCAGGGATATTGTTTTTTATTAAGTAATTCTTCAAGTCAAGAGGCATGGGAACGTTTAGAATTTTTAAGAAATTGTCATGATGGTTTTGAAGTTTCTTACTATGATTTAAAATTGCGCGGACCGGGGGATATACTTGGAAATCAACAAAGTGGATTACCGGTGTTTAGTGTTGGAAATATTTTCGAAGATGCCAATATTTTAGAAATTTCTAGAAAGGATGCATTAGAACTGCTTGAAAGCAAATCTAATGATTTAATATATTTAAAATTAATAAAAGAAATCGAAGAACAATTAATCAACAATAATAAATATATTGATTAATTTATGTTATAATTATGACTAATATGAGGTGAAGTAGATGAAATTAGGAATTGATGCCATGAGTGGTGATTTAGGAAGCAGAATAGTTGTGGAAGCATGTCTATCATTTTTAGAGAAAAATAAAACAGATGAATTATATGTTGTGGGAAAGATTGAGGAATTAGAAGCATTAAAACCATATGATCAAGTGACTTTGATCGATGCGCGAGAAGTTCTGGAAATGACAGAAAATATTTTAGCCATTCGTCGTAAAAAGGAATCAAGTATGGTTAAAACAATGATGCTGGCTCGTAAGGGCGAAGTTGATGCAGTCTTATCTTGTGGAAATACTGGTGCCTATTATGCAAGTGCAATGTTATTTTTAAAACGTATTGAAGGTGTTGAAAAATCTTGTTTAATGGCAATGATGCCTACTTACAGTGATAATAAAGTAGCAATGCTTGACGTTGGGGCAAATTCAGAAAATACAGCTGAACAGTTGAAATCATTTGCAATCATGGGTAACGCTTATGCTAAAAATGTTTTAAAAATTACCAACCCTAAAATTGCTTTATTAAATATTGGAAGTGAACATCATAAAGGTGATGAGATTCATCAAGAAACATATAAATTGTTAGAAGATATGCAAGAAATTAATTTTGTTGGTAATATTGAAGGTAAAGAGATTTTGGATGGTGAAGTTGATGTTGTCGTAACGGATGGCTTTACAGGTAATGTAGCATTAAAGACAATTGAAGGTGTTGCAAAAGTGCTGGTTAAAAGTTTAAAAGATGGTTTTATGTCATCAACTAGAACCAAGGCAGGAGCGGTTCTTGCTAAGCCGGCTTTAAAACAGTTATTGACTAAATTTGATACTAAGGCAGCAGGTGGTGCTTTAATGATGGGTTTTGTTAAACCGGTTATTAAAGCCCATGGTTCAAGTGATGCAATTGCTTTTGAAAATGCAATTAACTTAGCTTTTGAAATGGTTTCTAGTGACGTTGTGGAAAAAATGAAAGAAGGATTGAATTAACGTGGAATTAGAACAATTTTTACAAAAAATGGAAATACCTTATCAGAATATAGAAATATTTAAGGAAGCTTTTACGCATCCTTCATATGCAAATGAAAATAAAATGAAAAATCATGATTATGAACGGTTGGAGTTTTTAGGTGATGCGGTTTTACAGTATCATGTTTCTCGGCATATCTTTGATTTATACCCGGAATTGCCAGAAGGCCGTCTAACCAAACTTAGAGCAAAACTTGTTCGTGAAGAATCATTAGCACGTTTTGCTAGAGAACTTGATCTAGGCCCGCTTATTTATTTAGGAGCAGGTGAGTTGAATAATGGTGGGCGTGATCGTGATAGTGTTTTAGCCGATATTTTTGAAGCTTTTATGGGTGCGATATGTCATGACTGTGGACCAGAATATGTTGAAAAAATGCTGGATATTACGATCTATAAGCATGTTGAGGATGTTAATTACGATGAAATTACAGATTTTAAAACAAAATTGCAGGAATTGATTCAGGCTGATCAGAGAAAGACGGTAACTTATGATCTAATCTCATCATCAGGACCGTCAAATAATCCAGTATTCGAAATGGCTGTTAAAATGGATGAGATGGTATTAGGGGTTGGAGTAGGTTCTTCGAAGAAAAGAGCAGAGCAACAGGCAGCTAAAGATGCATTAAATAAATTAGCAAGATAACGGACTTTTTTATGAAGTCTGTTTTTTTGCCTATTTATTATTTTTTTATTTGAATAGGTTATGGTAGGAGGGATGTACATGTACGAAGATTACATGGATAATTTGTTTGATCGGCGACCAATGCCAACAGTTGCACCAAAGGTAGGTGATATCTTTCTATATACTGTAAATCGTGGTGATAACGTTTATGCAATTGCACGACGATTTAATACACGAGTTGACTATATTAAAAATATGAATAGCCTAGATGATAAAATGATGATCTATCCTGGGCAACAATTATTAGTTCCAGTACTATTTGAAAAAATGCCACCAATGAAGCCACAGCCATTACCACAGCCGCAACCACAACCAAGACAGTCTTATGAACTATATTTCTAAAATAACTAGATTTTTATAAGAAAAAAGTTTATTATAATGATAAATATATACAAGGAGAACAATAGATGGATTTACATGCAGGAAGTAAACGTAATTTAACATTGGTAATGGATCTATATGAATTAACAATGTCTTATAATTATTTTAAACAAGGCAATAAAGATGAATATGTGTATTTTGATATGTATTATCGTAAAAATCCAGATAATGGTGGATTCTCAATATTTGCTGGTCTTCAGCAGTTGATTGAATGTATCGAACACCTACATTTTAGTGAGGGAGATATTAAATATCTCCGCTCACTAAATAAGTTTGATGAAGAATTTTTTGATTATTTACGAGATTTTCATTTTACGGGGTCAATATATGCGGTTAAAGAAGGTACACCGGTTTTCCCTAATGAACCTTTAATTACAATTCGTGCAAAATTTATAGAAGCACAATTAATTGAAACTTTATTATTGGTAACTGTAAACCATCAATCATTGATTGCTACAAAAGCTAACCGCATTGTTCGAGAAGCAAAAGGACGACCGGTTTTAGAATTTGGGGCAAGGCGAGCTCAAGGCTATGATAGTGCTACATATGGAGCTCGAGCTGCTTATATTGGTGGAGTTGCCGGGACAGCTACAGTTTCTGCGGGGATGATGTTTAATATTCCTGTAGTAGGAACAATGGCTCATTCATTTGTTCAATCATTTGAAAGTGAATTTGAAGCTTTTAAAGCGTATGCTCTTACATATCCGGATGATTGTGTATTATTAGTTGATACATATGATACATTAAAAAGTGGTGTGCCTAATGCTATAAAAGTAGCAAATGAAGTTTTAGCGCCGTTAGGTAAAAAATTAAAAGGCATCCGCTTAGACAGTGGTGACATTGCTTATTTATCAAAGCGAGCGCGAGTGATGCTTGATGTTGCGGGATTAGTTGATGCTAAGATAACAGCATCAAATTCATTAGATGAATATTTGATTCGTTCTTTATTGGATCAAGGAGCCCAGCTGGATTCATTTGGGGTGGGTGAAAACCTTATTGTTTCACGGAGTGCGCCAGTTTTTGGTGGTGTATATAAGTTAGTGGCTCTGGAAAAAAATGGAAAAATTATTCCTAAAATCAAAATTTCTGAAAATACGGAAAAAATAACGAATCCAGGATATAAAAAAGTATATCGCTTATTCGAAAATGAAACAGGAAAAGCAATTGGTGATGTAATTGCTTTTCATGATGAAGAGATTTCCAGTAGTCACGATTTAACAATATATCATCAATCGAATATTTGGAAATTTAAGACAATAGCTGCTAATACATACAGTGTAGAAGAGTTACAAGTACCAGTCTTTATTAATGGTAAACGGGTATACCCCGAATATACTGTAGAAGAAATTCGTGAATATTCTAATCAACAAAAAGCACGTTTGTGGGATGAAGTGTTCCGCTTAGAATACCCTCATGATTACTATGTTGATTTAACAAAAAAACTGTTAGATTATAAAATTAAGATGTTAGAAGAAAAAAGAAAGTAGTTAATGGAGGAATAAAAGTGGCAAGATTTGATCGTAAGGTTGAAAGACAAAAAAAGGAATTTGATTTTTATCATAAAGAAAAAACTAAAAAATCTAAGATGACTGAATTTAAAGAAAATTTTAGTTTTCGGTGGATAAAGATAAATTTACGAACAGTGATTTATATAGTTTTAGATTTTTTGGCTGTAAGTTTAGCTTTCATTCCTTTATTAATGAAATACTATGATGCTAAAACTGCCTTTATTTTAGGGCATGGGGTATTGACTAGTTTGTTAGTAGTTTTAACATTCTATTTTATCAATAAGGAAGAGAAACCGCCACTAAGCGCTTTGTTTATTCGTTATTGTTTTATGGCATTGCTTTTAGGGGCAACGTCATTGATTGCAGTATTTTTAGTTTAAAGTGTAAGAAATATTATAATTTTATGGAGCTTACTTTTACTGAGAATAATATTACATATAAGGTAAGACCAGATAATTAAATAATCGAGGAGGTCTTTATGATTATTACAGTAGTAGGTCTCGGAGTAGTTGGAGGCAGTTTTGTTAAAGCCTTAAAAGGTCAAAGTCATGAAGTTTATGGGATTGATATCGATGAAAAGACTTTACAAATGGCGAAAAATGAAGGAACTATAATTGAGGGATTTACAGATGGAAAAGAAATTATTGCACAATCTGACTTAACTATTATATGTTTATATCCTTCATTGGTTTTAAAATTTATTAAAGAGAATAAATTTAAAAAAGGAAGTATCATTACTGATGCGGTAGGGATTAAATCTTATTTCTTAGAAGAAGCAATGACAATTATTGATCCTGAAGTTGAATTTGTTAGTGGACATCCAATGGCTGGACGAGAGAAAAAAGGATATGGGTACGCTAGTAAAGAAGTTTTTAAAAATGCTAATTATATACTGATTGAACATCCGGTTAATCAAAAAGAATGCATTAGTTTTATGGAACGTTTTGTTGGAACTTTAGGTTTTAAGAGTGTTAAAATCATGTCGCCACAAGCTCATGATGAAATTATTTCATTTACATCACAGTTGCCACATGCAATTGCAGTGTCTTTGATTAATAGTGATAATGAAAAATATGAAACTGGTAAGTACATAGGAGATTCATACCGTGATTTAACTCGAATTGCAAATATTAATGAAAATTTATGGTCAGAGTTATTTTTACGAAATAGTGATTATTTGTTGGCTTCAATTGAAGCATTTGAAGAACAACTAGACTTAATTAAAGTGGCTTTAAAAGATAATGACGAACGATTACTAAAAGATTTATTTATTAAATCTTCGTTACGACGGGAAAAATTAGAGAAATAATAGGTCTAGGCCTATTATTTTTTTGCTATTAAGTATAATATATTAAACAAATTGTTAAATGATAGTTGCTTTATTGACAAGATTCGTTATAATTAGACTGTTGAAAAGAATAAATGATGGAGGTGTCTTATGGATATCGGGAGTAAGGTAAAAAGATTACGGCAAGCTAATGGTTTAACTTTAGAAGAACTAGCCAATCGCAGTGAATTAACAAAAGGCTTTCTATCGCAATTAGAACGGGATTTGACATCACCTTCGGTTGCTACTTTAGAAGATATTTTAGAAGCTTTGGGAACTAATCTGCAAGAGTTCTTTAGTGAAAAAGAAGCGGAACAACTAGTTTTTAAACAAGATGATTTTTTTGAAAATATTCAAGATGATTATAAAATTTCATATATTATTCCTAACGCTCAAAAAAATGATATGGAACCAATTTTAATTGAATTAGAAAAAGATAAACAGTCAATGATAATTGCTCCTCATGAAGGACAGGAATTTGGGTATGTTGTTCAAGGACGGGTTAAGTTGATTTATGGTGATAATGAATTTGTGTTGAAAAAAGGAGAAACTTTCTATTTGAAGGGATTAGTATCGCATTATTTATTTAATCCTGGGGAAACTAAGGCTAAGGTTATTTGGGTTTCAACACCACCATTATTTTAAAGGAGACATTATGACAAAATTAATTGAATTAGACAATCTAACAAAAGAATATAATGGTCAAGTTGTTTTAAAAGGTATTCATTTAGAAATTAATGAAAAAGAATTTGTAACTTTACTTGGACCAAGTGGTTGCGGTAAGACTACAACTTTAAGAATTATGGGTGGTTTTGAAGAAGCTAATGGTGGAACTGTTTTATTTGATGGTCAAGATATTAGTGGGTTACCGCCGTATAAAAGAGAACTAAATACAGTTTTTCAGAAATATGCGTTATTTCCTCATATGGATGTTTTTGATAATATTGCTTTTGGTTTAAAAATAAAAAAAATGGACAAAGAAACAATTAAGCATAAAGTTAATCGGATGCTTGATTTAGTTGGGTTAGCTGGCTTTGGACAAAGAAATATAAATCAGTTATCAGGTGGACAGCAGCAGCGAGTAGCGATTGCACGAGCTTTAGTAAATGAGCCTAAAGTGTTGTTATTGGATGAACCTTTGGGAGCCTTGGATTTAAAAATGCGTAAAACGATGCAAATAGAATTAAAAAATATTCAGCAGGAAGTAGGAATTACTTTTGTTTATGTTACTCATGATCAAGAGGAAGCTCTAACGATGTCAGATACGATCGTAGTTATGAATGAGGGACAAATTCAACAAATTGGAACACCAATCGATATTTATAATGAACCTGAAAATCGTTTTGTAGCTCAATTTATAGGAGAATCAAATATTATTGAAGGGATTTTTGTAAAAGATTACTTAGTTGAATTTGATGGAAAGCAATTTGAATGTGTTGATAAAGGTTTTGATGATGGTCAAGATGTTGATATTGTTTTGCGACCAGAAGATTTAGATATTGTTGAAGTTGGTAAAGGAAAAATAGAAGGGGTTGTAACTTCTATTGTTTTTAAAGGCGTTCATTACGAGATTATTGTAGAGACAAAAGATCGTGATTATATGGTACACACAACAGATATTAGTGAAGTAGGGAAAAAAGTTAATTTGGATTTTTGGCCTGAAGATATTCATGTTATGGATAAAATGGGTAGCTATTAATGAAACAGTTTCGTAAGTTGGTTGGCCCATATTGTTTTTGGCTGTTTGTTTTGACAGTTGTACCAATGCTTTTAATTATGATCTATGCCTTTGTTCAAAAAGGAAATACGATTACTACATTTAATTTTACATTAGAAAATTTTTCTAAATTTTTTGATCCAATTTTTGTTTCAGTATTAGTCAAATCGTTTGTTTTAGGTGCAATTACAACGGTTTTATGCTTGGCAATTGGATATCCAGTGGCTTATGCAATTTCAAGGTGTAAAGAAAAAACGCAGACACTTCTTATTTTATTGATTACGTTTCCAACTTGGATCAATATGTTGATGCGAACATATGCGTGGATCAATATATTGAGTAGTAAGGGAATCATCAGTAATTTTGTCCAATTTCTAGGATTTGGTGAAGTTAGCTTTTTATATACGGACTTTGCCGTTGTTTTAGGAATGGTTTATGATTTCTTACCATTTATGATTTTACCTATTCATACCGCTTTAACTAAAATGGATAAATCTTTAGTTGAGGCAAGCAATGATCTAGGAGCGAATCCGATTACTACTTTTTGGAAAATTACTTTTAGATTGTCATTAGGTGGAGTATTAACAGGAATTACAATGGTATTTTTACCAGCTATTTCCTCATTTGTAATTCCAAAATTGTTAGGGGGTGGACAGTACTCTCTAATTGGTAATTTTATTGAACAGCAATTTATTAATGTAGGGGATTGGCATTTTGGTAGTGCTGTTTCTTTGATTTTAGCTGTTTTAGTTATTGTCCTCATGGGACTTATTAACCGGGTTGAAAAATACGCGGGGTATCAAGAGGAGGCTAAACGTGAAAAAACTAAAAAACTTTAAGTTTAATTTTAATAGTAGTTTATGGATTGGTTTTGCTTTAGCGTTCTTGTATTTACCGCTTGTGATTATGGCAATTTTTTCGTTCAATGATTCTAAATCACTTTCAAGCTGGAGTGGTTTTTCATTACGCTGGTATCAAGAGTTATTTGTAAATCAACAAATGATCGATGCTATTGTTGTGTCAGTTAGTATCGCAATCCTTTCAACCGTTATTTCAACAGTTTTGGGAACGATCACAGCAATTGGAGTATCAAAGTCAAAACCATTATTACGTAAGTTAGTTTTACAAGTAAATAATTTACCAATAATGAACCCTGATATAGTTACCGGGATATCCTTGATGTTGTTGTTTTCGTTTATTAAAGTAGAAAAGGGCTATTTAACTATGTTATTAGCTCATGTAGCTTTTTGTACTCCATTTGTAATTACAAATGTTTTACCAAAGGTACGACAGTTAGATGTTAATTTAGCCGATGCTGCGATGGATTTGGGGGCAACTCCATTTCAGGCTCTTACAAAAGTAATTATCCCTCAGATCAAACCGGGAATAATTTCAGGGGCTTTATTGGCTTTTACTATGTCATTTGATGATTTTATTATTTCTTATTTTGTTAGCGGGAATGGAATTGAAAATATTTCGATCGTTATTTACAATATGTCAAAGCGAACTAATCCTAGTATTTATGCACTTGCGACTATTATATTAGTTGTTGTATTACTTTTTGTGGCAATTGGAACATTAGTGCCGAAATTCTTTCCAAAAGCGACAAATAAACTATTAAGCAGTAAAACTGCTAAGATAGTTATTGCTGTTTGTCTAGTTTTATCTGTAGTGTGGTCAATTTCTACTGGTGTCAGTCGTAAAACGTTACGAGTGTATAATTGGGGAGAGTATATTGATAAAACAGTTATTAGTGATTTTGAAGATAAGTTCGATTGTCGGATTATTTATGAAACGTTTGATTCAAATGAAATTATGTACACTAAATATATGAGTGGAAATAGTTATGATGTACTAGTTCCTTCAGAATATATGATTGAACGAATGATCAAAGAGGATTTATTACAGCCTGTTGATAAATCATTAATTCCTAATTTGGATAATATTAATGAAGGAATTTTAGGACAGTCATTCGATTTGAGTAATAATTATTGGGTACCGTATTTTTGTGGTAATGTAGGTATTTTATATGATAAAACTGTTGTAGATGAAAAAGATTTAGAAGCAGGATGGAGTATCTTACGGAACACAAAATACAAAAATCAAATTTATATGTATGATTCAGAGCGTGATAGTTTTATGGTTGCTCTCAAAGCTTTAGGATATTCAATGAATACTACAAAAGAACGTGAAATAAATGAAGCTTATCAGTGGCTGTTAGAGCAACGTGAAGAAATGAATCCGGTTTATGTAGGTGATGAGTCAATTGATACAATGATCAGTGGTGTTAAGGCGATGGCGATAATGTATTCTGGTGATGCAGCAGCAGTAATGTCGGAAAATCCTAATATGGGTTACTATATGCCGAAAGAAGGGACTAATGTCTGGTTTGATGGATTTGTTATTTCGAAAGAGTGCAAGCAAACAAAACTTGCAAATGAATTTATTAATTATATGATAAGTGATAAAGTATCTTATAAGAATACTGTCGAAGTAGGATATTTAACTGCAAATGTTAATGCAGCGGCTCAGGCTGAAAAAGAGGAGTTTAAAGATATTAGTGCTTATGGACTGCGCACTGGCCCGAATGATGAAGTATTTGCTTATCAGGATAATGCTGTAAAAGAGATGTATAATTCTCGCTGGACGAAAGTGAAAGCAAAATAGTTAAAACTGTTGATTAAAAATCAGCAGTTTTTTTAAAAATATAAATATAAAAATTATTGATAAAATGAATCTTTTTTAGTGTGTTTTTTCTTATATATAAGAAAATGGTAATTTTTTTATAAAAAATACTTGAAATTATTTTCTGTTTAACATATAATAAATGAGCAGTCTGGTGATGACACCGACTGATAAAAACAAGAACAACAAGTAATGGTTCCATGGCCAAGTTGGTAAGGCAACAGACTGCAACTCTGTTATCATCGGTTCGAGTCCGGTTGGAACCTCCATTAATGTGTTGCCCAGGTGGCGAAACTGGTAGACGCACAGGACTTAAAATCCTGCGGACCTTAAAATCCGTGCCGGTTCGATTCCGGCCCTGGGCACCATTTCTTAAAAGAATAAATCTTGCAAAAGCTAATAAGATGTGTTAATATAGATAGGCGTTGTAAGTGAACGATGCGCTAGTAGCTCAACTGGATAGAGTGCTTGACTACGGATCAAGAGGTTGTGGGTTCGATTCCTGCCTAGCGCGCCATTTGAGTAAAAAAAGAAATAGAACGGGAAGTAGCACAGCTTGGTAGTGCACCTGGTTTGGGACCAGGGGGTCGCAGGTTCAAATCCTGTCTTCCCGACCATTTAAAATAATAATTGGGGCCTTAGCTCAGCTGGGAGAGCACCTGCCTTGCACGCAGGGGGTCAGCGGTTCGATCCCGCTAGGCTCCACCATTAATTATTAAATTATAGCATTGCTGTAGTTGATTACGGCGGGGTAGCTCAGTTGGCTAGAGCAATCGGTTCATACCCGGTGGGTCGGGGGTTCGAATCCCTTCCCCGCTACCAATTTAATAACGGTGCCCGTAAGTCAAGAAACAACAAGGACCCTTAGCTCAGTTGGTTAGAGCTATCGGCTCATAACCGATCGGTCGTTGGTTCGAGTCCAACAGGGTCCACCAATTTAAGAATGCGAGGGATTACCCAAGTCCGGCTGAAGGGATCGGTCTTGAAAACCGACAGGGGATTAACGTCCCGCGGGGGTTCGAATCCCTCATCCCTCGCCATTTAATTTAAAATTCAGCCGAAATAAAATAATGCAAAAAATATCGCGGGATGGAGCAGTCTGGTAGCTCGTCGGGCTCATAACCCGAAGGTCGTTGGTTCAAATCCTTCTCCCGCAACCATTGGTCTGGTAGTTCAGTTGGTTAGAATGCCGCCCTGTCACGGCGGAGGTCGCGGGTTCGAGTCCCGTCCAGACCGCCAATGGTTCCGTAGCTCAGTCGGTAGAGCAGAGGACTGAAAATCCTCGTGTCGCTGGTTCGATTCCGGCCGGAACCACCATTGAATTTTGACGAACTAATAATTAATAATGAGATAACACATATTGATGTGTTATCTCATTTTTTTTGCTTATGAAGAAAACTTCCTGATATAAAGGAGGCTTTTTTGATATGGGTAAAAGGATAAAAGTACAAAAAGATAATACAAGGATACAAGTGAATTTTTCGCCAAGTGAAATAAGATACTTGGAATTACTATCTTTAGACTTCAAAGGATTAACAATAGCCAATACCAACAGGCTACTGATCAATTATTTGATTGATAATGAAGTTGATGTGGCCACTTTAAAAGACTATATTAAAATTTCTACAGTTCGTTCAAACTACGGTAACTATAGAATTAATCAGTTGGACAAGTTCGAACATGTAGAAGATATATTTAAAAAACAAAATAATCATAATAGTAGAGTACTTGCAAATCTAAACGGTGAAGTTAAAACAATTTTTGATTACTTAACTAAGGAGCTTGATAATGGTGATTGATCATTCGAGCAGTAAATTAGTAAAGATAAAGCAAGAAGCAGCTATTATGAATGTTAAGGAAAACTTATACATATTGGGGGAATGTATAGATAATATGCCTAACATATTTAATTTTGTAAAGCTATATGGTGGAAGTATTATAAAAGCTTATTCAGGATCTACTAGTACTAATTATAATGCATTGAGCAGAGCATTAAATAATGAAGAATCAGTTTCCTGCTTTGTACAAAAATATCTCTCTATTATTGAGTCATTGGAAGAGAGATATCGTAGTATGATTTTGAACAAATATATAAGACACAAGACATCATATGATCTTCAATTCGGAGACGATGATATAAGTGGGCATTCAAGGTATTACAAAATTCTACATGAAGCATATACTCAAATCGCAATCTTAGATGAAAAGATTGATTATACCATAAATGATCATTTATTATCTCTTAAATTTGAGAACATGCAGCAAAGTAAGGCCGTGAATAAGATAATTGTACTTTTGATAAGGCATAATGAAATTTATTATGATAAGTACCTCGATTACTTGATTCACGCTCTCCCAGATTCTCTTTTTAAGGCATTAGATGATTATATTAACAACGATTATAACACAGAAACTACTTATCAGTATCAGCTTGTGCGAAGAGCAATTTTTACACTAGCACTACAGCATAAAGAGATATCTTATAATCTTGACGATTTTTATAATGATATAAAATTAACAGGAAGTGGCTGGAAAAAATATTATAACTCAGTATTACAGCTTTCCTTATTTTAAAATATCAATGTCCATTTTGGGGTAAAAATTAAAAATATACTATATTACCATTAAAGAAACCTTTAATGTCAATTTAAATATCAAATGAATTAGCATACCTTATAAAAAACATCTAAGTACCTTAGATGTCAATTCAAATGTGACTTAGGAGGGATTTGCACGTGATTACAAAAGGATATTTCGTTCGATATGAAACATTTACTAATTCTGACGAAGTATGGGATTTTTTAAATAAAGGAATTATATATTCTAAAGTAGATAACTATTCAACAGAAATTGAAAAACTTGTTACATATAAAAAAGAACATTCGTATGCTTATAAATCTAAGAATGGCAAAAGAAAGTATGAAAATATATATGCTTATTACTTGGAAGTATTGATTCCAAAATTTATTAAAAAAAATGAAATTGATAATTTTATTAATAAATATGTAGTCTGCTTAGATAAAAGGTTTAAAAACTTACTGTACGTGTATAAAAAAGCTTCTAAAGGAGATGGTGACTATGCTCTGATTATGTTATTTCCTAGATATGTATATAAGAAAAAAATTTACAAAACAGAAAAATACAATAGTGATTATTACTGGAATCCTACTACCAAAAGAAAATGTAAAGCAAGTGATCCTGAAGCAGTTTTGCTACATAAAAAAGGTGAAAAAAAACTAGACGACGAGGGGAAACCAATTCGTAAATTACAAACTTGTAAAGTCAAAGCAGAGAGAGTTTTTATTTATACTAGTTTTAATGCGTTTATGCTTAAACTTAAAGAAAAACTATGTAAAACTGCTGGTGAATTTGATGACACAATAAAAGTATATAAACGTGTATCTAAAATTACTGTTGATAAAAACGATAGTAATTTAATAAAAAGATTAAAAATTAAGAGAAATGTTTTTATAGATTCTGTAAATAATTATCTAAAAGATTATCAGGATAGTGCTTCTTTAATGAAGGCAGACGACTGGCTTAGTGAAGAGTTAGAAAAACTTTATAAAAGGGTAAACGAAATGATACATGTCGAAAAAATAGATGGAAGTATGGTTATTTCTTATCTTAAAGAGTGGTGGATAAAAAATGTTACACAGGAAATTATTGGAGAACACTAAAAGATTACATACAAATAGGAAAAAAGATATTGTAGAGATTAATCAGATTTTAGAAATATTAAAACATCAGGGTCTAGAATTTGAAGATTCTATAGAACTGAAAACGTTTATTGAAGATGAAGTAAACAAAAATTTGAAAGAAAATATGGATGAGAAAAAGTGACTTGATTATTGGATTAATTTTGATTGTAAATATATTTATTACATCTAAATATCAAAAAACTCAGATGTCTATTAAATCGAATATTATAGTTATATTATAATATCTTTTCTTAAATTTATTAAAGGTATAAAGCAGCTAAAAAAGATAAAGTAAACGATTTTAATAGGTAGAAGTAAAGCGAAATTACTAAATAATACTATCCATTTTAAACAGACTTTCTAAGAAAAAATATTTGTAATGGAAAATTCATTGTTATTGCTTATCAATATTTTAGTGTAGAAATAGAGTTGGAAGGAAATTAAATGATAAAGGAAAAAGAGTTGTTAGAGGATATTAATAGCTATATAGATCAATACAGGAGCGAATTGGCTAAACAGCAGGCAAAAAGTATTTTGAATAATCTATCTTTTATTTATTATAAAATAAAAAGTCTAATAATAGAACTTGAAGGTGTGGAAAACAGCCACGAAAAGACGATTACTATAATTAAGAATTATCTTGAATATCTAAAAGATTTTAAATTGGCGGATACGAATGAATTTAAAGGCTACTGGAAACCATTGGGAAAATTTGTCTGGTGGATAGACTTGATTTATTTTTTAAACAGACCTGGTAATGAATTTGAAGTAGAACTCGATGATCTTATCAAAAAAATTAAAAATTCTTATAAATAACGAAATAGTAAAAGATGATGAGGAACAAAAGAGAAATTATGAATACTGATAAAATAATTAAACTTATGGAAGAAAAAAATATTACATTGTACAGATTAGGTAAAATGACCAATTTAAACGAATCCAATTTAGGTAAAATCGTGTCAGGAAAAACAAAGGATCCACGTATCAGTTATGTAAAAGCAATAGCAGATGCATTAGAGGTAGGCGTAGATGAAATGGTAATCAGAAATAATTATAAATAAGTTTATATAAGCTGACTATATATTTTAACAGATATGGTGGGTGATTAGATGAAAAAGAAAATTTTAGATGTATGCTGTGGATCTAGAATGTTTTGGTTTGATAAAGAAAATGAAAACACAATATATATGGACAAAAGACAATTAGAGGATACTTTATGTGATGGCCGTAAATTAATGATAAATCCAGATGTGATTGGAGATTTTAGAAATATCCCTTATGAAGATAATTCTTTTAAATTAGTAATATTTGATCCTCCACATTTAGTAAAAGCAGGAGAAAGTTCATGGGTGGCCAAGAAGTATGGAAAGTTAAATGATTCATGGCCAATAGATATAAAAAAAGGTTTTGATGAATGTATGAGGGTTCTTGATAAAAGTGGAGTATTAATTTTTAAATGGAATGAAGAACAAATAAAATTAAAACAGATATTAGATTTAATAGACTATAAACCATTAATAGGCAATAAAAGAGCAAAGACACATTGGTTAGTGTTTATGAAAGATTAATATAAAAATATTTGAATAAAGAAGTAGGGAGAAATATGATAATAAAACGTTTAATTTATAATAATTTTAATGTACTAAAGCAGATCAGCGAGAGTATTCTATGACAATGTGGAATGTCATGTTAGAGAATTCGAAGAAAAGCGTTTCTTTCCAGTACAGATGGTTAATATTAAGGAGTGAAATAAAAAATGGAAAAATTACAAAAGATTAAATTGATAATAATTATATTAGGAATTGTGTTAGCGTTTGTATTATTAATTTCAATGATATTTGTATCAAATTATAATTCAGTTGTAAGACTGGAAGAAGAAATTAATGAATCGTCTGGAAATATTGAAGTAAGTCAAAAAAGACGAATGGATCTAATTCCAAATTATGTTGATTCTGTTCAAGATTATAAAAAATTTGAAAAAGAAACTTTAGAAGAAATCACAAAGGCTAGAAGTCAATCCGATAATGGGGATGTAGAAGGAGCAGCAAAAACGTTGAGTGTAGTTGTTGAAAAATATCCGGATTTAAAGTCTAGTGAACTATATAAAAACCTCCAATTTGAACTTGCTACAACTGAAAATGATATAGCAAGTTATAGAAGAGCTTATAATGCTGATGTCAAAGATTACAATAAAAAAATCAAATCATTTCCTACTAATGTGATTCTTAACATTATGGGATATGAAAGTAAAGATTTTGAATTTACTAAGTATGAAAATAATGCTATTGATTCACCGGGCAATTTATTTGAATAGGTATTTTGTATGAAAAGAACAGTCTATAGTAATTTATATATGGAAATTACATTAAGAGAAATATTAGTAAGTATTGCTATATTTCTCGTACTAAGCGGGATCAGTCATTTAATATATGGAAATATTGATGATAAAAGTGTAATTAAAAAATATGAAACTGCACAAATCATAGAAGACAACAAAGAAAAACTTGATTATCTTATTAATACAAAATTTGGAAATGTTTTAGTTTCTTCCACGTTTAAAACCAGTGATAAAGATGCTGTTAAATTTGATGAAATTAATGGCAAATATGCATTTATTAAAAGAGTTAAAGAAAGATATACAATGCATACTAGAACGGTATGCAGTGGCAGTGGTAAAAATAACATATGTAGAACTGAAACATATTGGACATGGGATTATGTTGACAGTGATAGAAAATATGCAAAAAACATTGATTTCCTTGGATATAGTTTTGATGGTGAAAAACTACTAAATCAAGTACCTAAGAAAAATTTAAAGTTATCTGAGAAAATATATAAGCAAAAGTATAAAAAAATTAAAGCTAAATATGTATATGAAACTAGCGATGTGAGATATTACTATGAATATATACCATTGAATTTTAAAGCAACAATATTTACAAACACAAGAGATAAAGAAATATTTAAAGATTACACTTTATTTTATGAAAAGACACCAGAGCAAGCTGTAGAAAACATAAAATCCACAACAAAAACTAGTAAGTTACTATTTATTGTTGTGTGGTCATTAATGAGTGCTGGAGTTATATTTTGGTATATATCGCTAGATAATAACTACTTAGAAGATTAAATTTAACGCATTTCAATTTATATATTAGGAGTCATATAAAATGAAAAATGAAAATCTTAAAAATATAATTAACAGAAAGAATATTTCTATTAACGAATTAAGTCGTATTACGCACTTAAACGATTCACATTTGGGTAAAATAATTAATGGTAAAACAAAAAATCCTGGTATTGATTATCTGATAGCTATTGCTGAAGCATTAGAACTGTCGAATGATGAGTTTGCCGAATTGTGTGGATATAAAAATGACAATTAAAAATATCGTGGCATCTATTTTTTATGCAATAACAAATAAAGTAGTGGTTTACATTTTTATATCAACAGGTATTTTCGTTTTAGCAGTAACTGTGTATGGTGTCATAAAGTATTTTATCAATAAAAAAATCGAATTTACAGGACGAAGTATCTTTTTAAAAAAATTAATGTATTTATTATTTTCATTATTTATGAGTTATATAATATTTTTAATGCTTATAACTCATTTAGGTATTTTATATGATGTTTTTTAAAAAAATAAAAATCATTATAAATGGTATTATATATGAAGGAACATATAAAATTAATCTCATAAGCATTTCTTTATATAATTTTGTCGGTTTGATTAATTTAAATGATTTTTGCAAAGTAAAGAAAAACCATGTAATTTGAAACATATAAGCAAAGAAAGAGATACTGCTCATATTTAATAAAAGTATAGAATCGTTAATAAAATTTTCTGTTAATAAAACAGAACAGATAATAATTAGAAAAGTATCAGTTATTATTTTAAGTGAATAGTGTTTCATAGCAATTATATTTTTTAAAATAGTACATCTTTTATTTATGAAAAAAAGCAAGACAAATAACGAATAAAAGATATTTATAACAGATATAAGTATTATTGTTCTTATCGTTGCAGTATATATACTGTTTCCGTTATCAGTACATTCCATTAATTGATAAATATAATAAATACCTATAACTATCATATGAAAAGTAAATAGAGAATTTGCTATGAAAGATTTATTTTGATTATTTACTGACTGATCATCTGTATGTTCAATTGAACAATTATTAGTCACAAAATAAATCGGGTTTATTTGAAGAATACGCTGGTCAGTATATGTAGGATCTGAATTAGATTGTTTAAAAGAGAAATATGTTGAAATAACCGTGAAAATTAAACTTATAATTGCAATAGCTAATTCAATATATGTAGTTATCAAGTGTTTAACCTCCTAATAATTTATGATGAATATATTATATAACTTTTTACCGATATAGTCTAATCTTAGAAAGGAAAATTGAAAATATGAATATTGAATATCTGTTAAATTTATTAAAAGAAAATAATATTTCAAGATATAAATTATGTAAATTAATTGGCTTTAGCTATGGAAGTTTATCTGATCTGATAAGTGGTCGTTCTGCAATACCTAGATTAGATACTATTGTTAAAATAGCTCAAGCATTAGATTTAAATGATCATGAGTTCGCCGAATTGTGTGGATATAAAAATGATAAATAGCCAGGGAACAAGTTCCACAGATAGATTGAGACAAGTAAAAAAATTTGTTCTTTAACAAA
>OASU01000021.1_pt1 | contig 170675 bp, 184 predicted proteins | sample 1475801 | NCBI WGS metagenome assembly OASU01 (sample SAMEA2579919, study PRJEB22360) | human gut metagenome | biome: human gut; feature: human-associated habitat; material: faeces | place: Denmark | collected 2008/2010 | reverse complement strand
GGAATGATTATGGAACTTTGGTTCGCATATCGGCTCTAGGACTTGCAGGATACATTGTTGTACCAGCCTGTCCCAGATACACGGAATCCCCAATGGACGCATTTTATCGCTCCCAGCTTTTGGAATGAAAACACGTCTGACTGATTTGGGGCGGTAGTTGCTAAGGCTTTCCCGAACGGTAGCAACAATCTCAGCATTGCTGAGTTGTTTTATATCGTCTATCGTCATTCCATCCGTTCCAGCCGTTTTACTGCCACTGTTTGATTTCAGATTACGGTAAGCTAAACAAATATTTTGTTCCGAACCAATAATTTCAAGTAACTTATAAAAGTTATTACCGTTCTTGCTCTGTGCGTATAACTCGTCATAAATATGTTGCATATCATAATACTCGTTATAGCGGAGCTTGTTTTTCTTTAGCATGGTCTGTACCCTCCTTGTTTGCAGGAGCAAGTACATCTCTTAGTCTTACTCGAACCCATACCATTTTTCTTAGTAATTCTATTCTTCATATGACTAGTGGCTATCCCTCCACCGCTTGTTATCACGGTTTCATAGGTACTGTGCCACCACTCTCACTGACATTAACACACCTTATATCATTGCTAATCTCACAATAACTTTCTGATGTGAACACTTCACAGACAGTAAAATCTCCATGTTGTCAGCTTTCAACGTTCCAAACACACTATCTGTACATATATCCTTAGGTTTCCTCTATAAGCCTGCTACCTTGATAACGCCTTTAACGTTATATGGATTTTCATAAATGCGGAGTCTTACTCACCCACAGTAGCGACACTGTTTGTGTCACTGGACATTTCTATCCAGCCCCGATATAGACCTGTACATTCAAGGATTCGTCAGTAGACCTCTCATCTACATTCTAACCATAGATATTTTATAGACTTCCGGCATATAGGACACAACGCCCACCTCTGGGAATCTTTCGTCAGCATTATCTGTTACGGTGTCTGTCTGCCGACTTCACCGAGCTTCTGACAGAGCCTTGTTTACTCAAGTTTCTGCCAGTCGGAGTATTAAAGTAGCCTTTCAGGGCGTTACCCCGTCATTCGACTATTCGTGTGTTTAGTTCTCCAACACACATTAAATATTGATTTAATGAAGTGCTGTGCCTACTCTTTTCAAGTAGGAACGTTTCGCACCTGATTTTGGGTCTAAGATAACTGCTTGTCCTCCAAAGAGAACCGAGTAATACACAAGAAGATTGTTGCAGAACGACTTACCACCGCCAAGCGAACCGACAAAAGCAGAAGCTAAAGCGTTGGTAACTGTACCTTTTATACCTTGACTGGCAAGGGACGGTTGCAGGTACACATTTCTTCCCGTATCAACGGAATAGCCCATATAGATACCCGTAGTTTCCCCTAACTGCTGGGTAGCTCCAAAGCCCAGCCCAGCTAAAAAATCTGATTTTACATACTGCACATAGTCATTGATATATCGCTTGCTGGCTGGTAAAAATTCAGAATGAAGCCCCAGCATATCCCCAGCAGGACGCACCAGCTTTACATTGAGGTCGTCGTAAAAGTCCTTGACTTCATCACAACGGCGTTTCAGCTCGTCAAGATCGGGTGCAGACACCCGTATCACGTAGCTTAACTTATACATACTTTCTTTTGTCTGGTCTAAATCAGTTTCCAGCTCGTCCACGCTGTCTAAGGCGTCTACCACATTTGAGCTGGTTTCACTTCCTGCTTGATAAGCGTGATTGTCAAGGTCTTTCAATTCCTTTTTCTTATTTCTTACTGTGGTAAGAGCCTTTCTGTTCTCCACGATTTCTACATTCATAGAAGTATCAACAGGGAATGTGAATTGCTGTTGCTGGAAATAGAAGATTTCAGACGACGGAAAATCAAGCTCGCCGACAATCGCATTGACGGTAAAATAGGACACATAACTTTCCTTGTCCTCATGTTCCAATCGTAAATATCGCTGGCTTTCTTCAATCGCACACCTTGTCGGACGGATAAGGTCGTAGTATTTTATCAGCGTTTCTTTGTTCAATTTTTTCTTTGGTAGCTGGTACTCATAATCTTCATAGGCGATACCGTCCCTGCCGTAAAGATGTTCCATGAGATACCCAAAATCATTGATTTCCAAGCGACGCACCTTAAAGCGACGGGAGATTTTATTTTCCAGTAATTTTTCCATTTTCATGTAACGGTTGATTTCATCATTCGGCATGGAAACAAAATCATTCATCAGCGTGTGGTTCACTTCATGGAGAAATTCCGTGAACGTCAGCCACGCCGATTTTTTGATGTTCTTCAGATTGAGCTGTTCTTCCGTAACCATGAGCTTAAAGCCAAGAAAAAAGCGGTAGTCCACTTGATTGTCCCCAATCATAGATACTAACGCTTCGGTCTGTTCGTCTATCTTCTGATAGGCAACTTCCTTTAATTTTCCCGTTACCAGTTTCTTTGACTGCTCCTGCATACTTCTTATGGAGCTTTCTGTGGCAATCTGCAAGGCATGAATTTTACCCTCACGGGACTGTGCGATAAGCTGTCGGAAACTGTCATGCACGATAAATTTCTGCTCTGCGGATAAGAAAGAATAGTTGTACGGTATCAGCTCATAATAGGCAAACACTTCATTGTCCTTGTTCCAGACAAGGTTATTGTCAATATATTTTATCGGGAACATCGTTCACACTCCTTACTGCCGTGATTGTTTCATTCAATATCTGCTTATGCAGTTTTACGGCTTTTCCTGCATAAGTGATTTTCGGTCGCAGGGCATACGTTATCTGTGATTTCAAAAAGCTGTACGGCTTCTTTCCGTCAAAGGTTTTCTGCGACATAAACCAAGTGAGAGCAACGGGAATACCGAAATATTTGAGAAATGCTCCCTCAATCATGGAAAGTGGGGGAATATCCCCAAACAGAATGATGATAAATTCTGTAATCACAAACCATGTAATCTGTGTAAAGGTAACGGGAAAGGGTAAGTTAAAGTCATTGATTGCATACAAGACTTTTTCCACGTTCCAGATACCCGTATAAGATTTAATCTTTTTCAAGTTCTTTCAGCTCCTTTCGTAAGTTTCTAAATGGAAAAGGACAGCCATTTTCAGACTGTCCCTTAAAGAGAAATACGCTGTCAGTAGCAACCATGCTTGTTGCTGATCTTCCAGCTTAATTTATATTATTATTTTCGATTACTATCACGAATACAATTAGTTCGTTTTTCTTTCATATATACTTGACTCCTTTCCATAATAAAAGCAGTTAATCCTAAGACTAACTGCTTTCTTTTAAACCTCATTCAATTTAATAATAATACTTAAAACATTATTGCTATAATCAGCAGAAATATTACCGTCCATTTTTTCAATCAACGCTTTGGCAATAGATAAACCTAACCCCGTAGATTTTCTTGCGGTATTTACTGTATAAAATCTATCAAACAATTTTCCAATTTGTATTTCGTTAAGGTCAGAAGTGTGATTTGAAAATACAATTTTCCCATTTTCAAATAATGATATTGTTAAATCTCCCTCACTATATTTGATTGCATTATCTATAACATTATTGAAAATACGAAGTAAGGCAGTTTTATCAACGGAACGCACAATTTTTTGTTCGCACAAATTTATATTCGGAGTAATGCCTTTTTCCTTAAATATCGCATAATAGGATGAAATACAATCTTCTAAAACATTGTTGATAACGGTTTCTGTATAAACGCTATTTTCGGTATCAGAAATAATAGTTGTATATCGAAATAGTTCTTCTACTAGCTGTTTTAATGCAAAAGTACGATTTTTAATGATTGATAATTGTCTAGCAATATGTTCGCTTTTTTCTTCTTTGTCTAATAAGCTTAAGTAACCGCAAATTGTTGTAAGAGGAGTTCGTAAGTCATGGGATATATTTGTAATAGCGTTTTTTAATTCTTTATCGCCTTGTATATAGCGGTGCTTTTGTTTTTGTAATTCTTTCAACTCTACATTTATGTCATTTGCTAAAGAAGAAACCAATTTATCATGTGAGGAAAGCATAATCGGAGTATTCGTATCTGTATATAATTTTTCTGAAAACCCTCTTTTTATCTCTCTAATTGCTTTTCTCATATAAAAGATTTTCAAAAGTAAAGCAAATATTATTACCAACAAGAAAAACACCATTATTTTCCACAACATAACATCATTCCCTACAAATTCATTTTAAATTCTTTTGCTCAAAGACCATTATACCTGTTCCCGTGCTTATTACAAGTATCAGTATATTGTAAAGAATCATTTCCGTAGCTTGTGTAGTTTGCAAATTGATTAAATTTAAAAGTTGTCCTGTTGGTAAAAAGATATTTAAAAATTCATAAATTTGTTTCACAATGCTATCTGAATGAGCCATATCAGAAGAAAACAACACACTTAACACATAAAATGATATTCCAAACATCAATAAACTAACTACTAAACAGATGATTGAAGAAGAAGCCTTATTTTGATTTATCATAACAATCATGGTATTTATTCCAGCAAATGTTATTGTTGCAAGAATAGAAATCCCTATAATTAAAGATATAGTGTGAATATCGGTTTTAAATGGAGCTATTAACCAAGTACCCAGCCCAATGATTGTTATTTGATGTGCCACCACTAAAATAACACTGGCAATCACACATATCAGCAAAGCAGAAATATATATTTTTAAACGACTATTGCCTGCAATGATTTTATTTCTAATTGTTCCGTCTGAATAATCTGTTCCTAAGAACCAAGAACAGAAGATAGCAACAATAAAACCGATTATAAGAAAATGCCATACCAGTCTGCTTTCTAAAGTATAATCTGTTCCATATGCTATCATTTCACGGTGTGCTAGTATAGGAATAATTATTCCAGAAAGTATCATAAGTCCAAGCAAACACCAGTACAATCTACTTTTAAGTAAGCGTTGAAAATATGCTGAAAGTAAGTTATTCATTACGGTTTCCTCCAATCAGATTGATATAATAATTCTCTAGGCTTTCGTCCTGCTCTTGAATATTAAGAACATTGCATTCTTTTTTTGCCAGTTCTACAACAAGTGATGTTATATCTAATTTGGCAAATACATCTATTTCTTTATCTGATATGACAGAATAATCATATCCTTTTTCTGTGAGAACGTTACATAACACCTCCATATTTGAAACGGTCAGTTTTACACATTTCCTACATTTCGTATTTAATTCCAAAGCACTTATTTCTTGTATCATTTGCCCTTTATCTATAAATCCAAAATGTGTGGCAATGCGAGAAAGCTCATCAAGAATATGGCTGGAAATTAAAACCGTAATATCATGTTCGTGATTAAGTTTTAAAATCAGTTCTCTAATTTCAATAATACCTTGTGGGTCAAGTCCATTTATCGGCTCATCTAAGATAAGGAAATCTGGAGAACCCGATAAAGCGATTGCAATTCCTAGTCGTTGACGCATACCTAAAGAAAAATTTCTAGCTTTCTTTTTACCCGTATTTTCAAGTCCGACTAATTTTAATAAATCTGGAATAGTGCTGTAAGAGGGAATACCTAATATCCGATACTGCTGTTTTAAATTATCTTCCGCACTCATATCTAAATAAATAGACGGTGTTTCAACAACAGCTCCTATTCGTTTTCTGGTACGAACAATCTCTTTAGAGTGATTATTTATTCCGTATAGCGAAAAATCCCCCTCCGTTGCTTTTTGTAATCCACAAATCAAACGAATTAAAGTTGTTTTTCCAACCCCATTTCTACCAATCAAACCGTAGATAGAACCTTTAGGGACATTCATTAAAAGTCCATTTAATGCGTTATAATTACCGTATGTTTTCTTTAAATCTTTCGTTTTCAATACATATTCCATTTTTTCAGCCTCCTTTATTTACAGTCAAAATACTAAATCAAAAGTGTTAAGAAAGCTGTTAAGGAAATTGTTAAGAAAGTGTAAAGATTTATTCTTCAGCCATTTTAAATCCAATCCCCCATACTGCTTCAATATATTCTCTATCAGAAATGTCCCTTAATTTTTTTCTTAGATTACTTATATGCACTCTTAGTGAACTTTCCATACAATCAGGTGTTTCTTCGCTTATACGTTCAAGCAGAATATTTTTAGTAATAACTTGTTTGGGATTTTCCATTAGTATTTTCAATATCGCATATTCTGTTTTTGTTAATTTAACTTCTATATTTTTAATAGATACAGTACGGGTGTTTAAGTCCAATCGAATATCTTCATGTTCTAAAATGGAATTTATAGAATTAGTCTGACTGTGTCTAAGTTGAGCAACAATCCGTGCCAGTAACTCGTCTACATCAAATGGCTTTGTAACATAATCTACTGCACCATTTAATAGCAAAGATATTTTGTTTTTAGTATCTATTTTTGCACTAATTACAATAACGGGTATATGTGAAATTTCCTCTATAATTTCTTCGCCACTTAACCCTGGCAACATTAAATCCAGCAAAATTAAATCTGGTTTTGTGCTAGGCAAAAGAAGCAGGGCTTCTGTACCAGAATAAGCATGAGTTACTTTATAACCTGCACTTGTGAGAACTTCTTCCAACATTTGATTTATATGTATATCATCATCAACAATCATAATATGTTTCATTTTTAAAGCACCTCTTTTCTTGTGTAAATCATATTATAAATTCCTACCGTTCTAATATCAATGACTATTATTTTCTTGTACTAATTTATTTACGCAAATTTAGTCTATTTGAAGCCCTTACTCAATTTATTCATGCTGTCAGTAGCAACAATCCTTGTCGCTGATCTTCCAGCGTTAATATGGTATCTCGCACATACCTCGGCTTGTTTCAATAAAGCAACCGCCCATATCCAAATCTCGCCCGTAGGCTTCATAGTCAATGTAGTTCTGTAAGCTGGGTGGAATATCGCCAAGTGCCTGCAATTCGTCTATGTAGTAGTAGGCAACGTCTGTCATGGTTTCACAGTCGGGATAATAATAAATGTCGTCCTTGTGTTCCACGACTTCTTCCAGCGTCCCGTAGTGGCTGATAAATTCGTCCAGACATTCTACGATATAGTCGGGAAGTTCCTCTATCATTTCATACATCTCATTGAGTTCTTCAATGGAAACATACTCGCCAATCGCAATAGGGAAGTTATCGGTATCATGGATTGCGTATTCCTCGTACTGTTCATTCAAGCCGATTTTTTCTTTTACATCTTCCTCGTCAATGGGAAACGTGAACCAAGCACCGACTAAATAGCCCTCATTGTATTTGCCAAGATTAGCAATGTAAACCGCCATATCATCAATCATAAGCACCACCTCATTTCCTACTCTGGCAGTTCAAAGATACCGTGTTCCGTTACTAAAAATTTCCCGTGTTCCTGCAAGTGAGAAGCGTAGGCTTCAAAGTCAAAATAGTATTCTTGACAGTCCTCGGATAAATGCTTGAACGTCGGGTCATTCATCAGCTTTTGCCTTGCAACATCTATCATGCTTTTGCAGTCAGGATAAACCGTAATCACGTTCCTGCAAATATAAAGTGCTTCTAAATTCTCAAACACCGTAAGTAGTGATACATATTCTTCTTGCATATCACTTGAAAGCTGGCGGTACATAAAATCTAATTCGTTGAGCTGATACACGCTTGTATGTTCGTGAACTTCATCAGCAAAGGGCAACACTTTTTCGATAATGCGGTAATCCCCACTTTCTGCACCGACACCTAACTTTTCTTCAAACTCGGCAACATCTATCGGCAGGTCGAACCAGTATGATATTGTTTCTTCGCCAGTTGTTCCTCTCGTTTCCACCAGCACCCTTGTTTCCTGCATTGTTCCTCACGTCCTTTCTGTTGTTTCATTACATCTTTTAAGGTCTGGTACGACATACCAAACACATATTTTGAAAAATCTTCTAACTGTCTTTCTTCATAATCGGCAGGGTTCAGCCGTTTCATTTCCTGCCACACCTTACGTTTGTAAGAGGGCAGGTCGGAAATGTATTCACAGCCGACTTTTGACTGCATATCCTTAAAAATATCGCTCATTTCATCACTCCAATCTGAAATTTTGGTAAGAAAAAAGCAGTCAATCATAAGACTAACTGCTTTGTGTATATGGATATGAAATTGTCAAACTGAAATTTACTTATTCCGTCTAAAATACATTTCAAATAATAATCCAAGTCCGGAAACAATAGATAATATTATTCCTGCTGTGTACCAGTTTATCTCATTCGCTAAAAATCTGCTAAATTCCGAAGCTCCTAAAATCATGACTATGCCAATAATAAATAAAATAATCCATATTTTTCTTTTAGTCATTCTGAAACCCTCCTTTGATTTTTCTAAATTCAAATTTGCCGTTTTCTTCATATCCACATTATACCATTCTCATATCAGCACCACAATAAAATTTTATGCACCGATAATCTTATTGAACAGCTCTAACAGTACATCTTTCACACCACCAGCATTGAATACCAAGCCGACAGCAATTAAGGCAACTACCAAGAAGCCAATGAGCTTTGAAAACTCACGCTTGAACCCTAAGTAGATACCGATAACCACAATCGCCATAAGCACTAAGCTCTGTGCGTTTGATAAAAACCATTGATATAAATTTTGTCCGAAATTCATTTAATTGTCCTCGCTTTCATTTAATTGTTTCATTTCACAGTCAGCTTCTTTGCCGACATTCAAAATACACATCAAGACTACGCCGATACCCATTCCCATAGATACCAGCAGGAAGTCTTTTAATAATACCCACATTTTTTATCACTCCTAACTTTCCACCAAATCTTTTGCAGGGGTCGTCTGCTGTTTGATTATCATTTCATGCTTTTCTGTGAGCTTTGCCTGCTGTTCGATTGTTTCCATGTAGTCTGTACCGTTTCCCTTATCAATCTTTTTCAGCATTTTCAAGGTCGGTGCTACCTGCCTTTGTACCCAACGCAATGTACGGTCTAAGGTATAAGGCTCTGGCTTTGTCGTCAGCTTCAAATTCTGTCTGTTGTCGCCGATAAACCAAGCCCAGCGGTCATTGAGCTTCCAGTCATTTTTTCGCTTGTCTGGTTCTTCATCAACAAACCGCACATACTGGTTGATGATAGAAAAGGCGGTCTGCTCTGCGTCATAATAAGTCAGCAAATCTCGTACTGCATAATAGGCACGTTCATTTCTAAGCCGTATCTCAAAACGGTTGATAATGTCGGCTTCTTCCAGAGGTGTCCCCAACTTGACGTACTGCTCATAGTCCTTTTCATAGATACAGAAATATACATCAGATTTCAGCGAACCAAGATAAAGGGTACGCCCCATATATTCTCTGTCGTCCTCTCTGTGCTTGATAAGCTCGCCCGACTGGTAGAACTTATAACTTCTGGACTTTCCAATATATTCCCGTTTCCTGCATTTTTCCGCAAGCTCTGGAATATCCAAAATGCCCGTATGGTCGTTGATAGCAAGGTCGATACGCTTCATCACGCCACCGTCTACGAGTGCGTCCATGAGAAAGTCATACCAGCTTCTTTGCTGTGCCAGCAGGTAACTTTCAAACTGTCTGCAACCACGCCCCTTTAACTCTAAAAGGACACCTTTTTCTTCGTCAGCCGACGTATAGATAAAGATGTCCCCTAAAGAATAATGCTCCGTATAACTGTAATGTCCGTAATCTTCATGGAGCATATAATTGATATTCAGTTTTAATATATCTTTGATGATGTGCTGTATATCCAGCGTGGGAAAACGAATTTTCACATAATCAAACAGCATGGTAAGCGGTGCTTCTGGATTGAACCTTGCCAGTTCCTTATGCAGAGTTTCCAGAAGTTCCTTTGACGGCTTCATTTTTCCGCTTTCTATCTTGTTGAGATATTCTCTTGTGATACCAGAAGCCACCGCCAGCCTGCCTTGTGAGATACCGTAAGCAATCCGTTTCTCCCGTAATTCTTTTATCCATTGTTCTTCATTCAGAACCATACCCCCAATCTGTCAAGTGTGAAGTTTTTTAAGGCGACTTCACAACCGATTTTTGCTAGGAAACCATGCCAGAAGCCTTATGTTTCCTATGTTTTTTGTCTATTGTCTATTTGCAAACGTACCCCTCTGTTAGATACCGAGGGGTTTTACCTGCTGGCGTGGCTTACGCCACACCAGCAACGGCTAGTCCGTGCCGTCGCCTTTCGCTTCGCACGTCGCCGTCCCGTCCTGCCTTGCTTGTGCAAGAGAGCCGATAGTCTGCAAAAAATCATGTCCTTTCGGGACTAAAGGCGTGTAAAACTCACTGATAACGCTTGTTCCCACATCACAATAGCCACGCCCCTTGATACGCTTCTGAAAAAACTGTTTTTTCACATCTGAACCGAACAGCATACCGTAACCTAATTCGCTGATACGCCCCAAGCCCACACGGAAATTGAAGTTATCTCTGATACCGTCCGAGAAATACTTTGCGTCTGGACGCTGGCAGGCAACGATAAGGAAATAACCTGCTTGTCGCCCTAACATAACGATTTTCTTTAGCTGGCTAAGTAAGCCCACGCTTTCTTTCGTCCCCAGCATTTCAAAAAACGCCACATATTCATCAAAGATAAGAAAGCAGGGTGGAAGTCCCAGATAGGCATAGTTTTCGCCCGTCTTATAGTTCGGGTGTCGCTTCATTTCCTCACTTCGCTGTACCATACCCTCATAAAAGGCATTGACGCAATCTATCATTTCTTCTTTGGTGTGATACACATTTCCCATAACTGTTCCTAAGTCCGCAAGGTCAGCGTTCTTCGGGTCTAAGATATAAAGGACAGCGTTGGTATGCAGTAAGGCTTCAATGAGTGTCAGCAGAAAATAAGTTTTACCGCCACCCGTACCACCAGCAATCAGAGCGTGTGGGAGTGCGTCATATTCCCAGACAAGATTTTTCATCAGTCTAAGACAGCCGTTTTCTGCCCGTACTTCATCAATGGTAATGCGGTTCGCTATCATATCATAAAGCAGGGTATATTCGATATAGCCGTCATGTAAGGTCTTGTCAGTCAGCTCACAATACAAGCCACTTTCCAATTTATCCTCTAACCGTAAAAGCTGGTCTTGATATTTTCCTAATGTGATTTCACAGCGGATATGAAGCAGTCCCTTTTCCATTTGATAATAAATCTTTGGAAACCAGACGATTTTTTCCCTTGATCTGCTTTGCAGGTCAGTAAAAAAACCGCTGTCTTGTACGGTATCAGCTTCATACCACTTATTTTCCAGTACCATTCTTGCCAGCTTTTGACGGTGCAGGAGCTTCTTGAAACTGTCGTAACAGAAGCGGTAATACAGAAAAGCGACTAATGCACAAACACCAGTCGCTATCAGTATGGTTATGAAGTTGTAAGGGGAGAGCGTCAAGCCGTTCTCTAACAAGCTGAAATGTTCCCAATCGGTACGCATGAGCTGTTTGATATTCAGTAGCAGGAGAACCGCCACGAATACAAACAAAAGCGTCCCTATGGAAAAGTGGTAGACAAGGTGCTTGTCGCTGGCTCTGATACGGTGTCCTTTATTCCAAATCTTATGCATAAGTCAATCACTCCTTTCTGGGTACAAAAAAGCAGTCAATCCTAAGACTAACTGCTTTATGTGTGATATGAAGTTGTCAGACAATTCGCAAACAAGAAATATATTATCGACCCAATAACATAGTCAAAAGTTTTAATAACAAATCAATTCCATACGTAAATATGAATAAACCTAATATTATTGCAACTATTGTTCCTATTTTAACATGCTCTACAAACCGCTTTCTTTCAAAAAGTCTTCTTTATTTATAACTCTTTTATAAAATTCTTGCTTTATTTCTTTTCTTAAAAGTCTATTTTGAATTTTTCTCATATTATTAAAATCCAATGTAAACTCTTCAAAAATTTCTTGCAAAGAATTTATGATTTTTTCTGCTTCTTCAATATCAACTATGGCAAATATTATATTTTCTCCATTTTTTGTTGCTATTGATAATTTTTCAAACGATGAATATAAAGATTTGCGTTCTTCTATCAAATCCAAAACTAATTTTCTTGGTATATAAACTTCATCAGCATAAATCCATTTAGATGAATAATATATTTCAATCTTTCCAGATTTCTTCTCGTCAATAACGACTTTTGAAAATGATTCATTATTAATTCGGTCTTTCAACTCTCTAAAAGATAAATATTTTTTTACTACTGTCATACACCTAAAACTTTTAGGTATTAATAGTCTATATAAAAAGTAAAGGAAACAAACAAGCACAACAATAAAAAGAAATGCGACTCCAAAATCTCTTTGTAATTTATCTGTTCCCATAATACTTTTTTGCAATGAGATTGCAAAAATTATAGTACACATAAATGTAATTATTGCTAATGTAATCCTTTTAAATGTCCATATTCTTTTAATCATTTTCTTCTCCAACCTTTTTAATAAATTCTAATTGAACAAAATCGCTGCGCGATGGCCTGCCAAGGCTGTGGCATAGCGATTTTCTGTTTTCTATAATACAAATTTGTTTTACTTTCGGATAATCTTTCTATTCTTTCCCTACCTTAAAGATTTGGATACTTTTTCTTCACTGATTTGATATTTTATTTTATCTTCTTCATCGCCAAATTTCTCTATCAGCAGCATACGGATTTCGTCTATATGTTCCATTTTTTCATAAAAATCCATTTTTCCAAACTTACTGTTATTTAGATATTCCTTAGCTATTTCAGTATTTTTTCTATGCCACGGAATTCCTGCAACGTTACTTCCTAAAATTCCTGATTTTTTCCATAAATACCCATATAGTTCCTTGCTTTTTTCATAATATAGGTCAGACAAAATAATTTCTCCTACTTCCCCATCCACATACATCAATTTAATTTGTGAATGCATATGATTAGGGGATGTCCTCAATCCAAAATCTATTGCCACCACCATCTTTTTATGTAACAGCAATCCACCAATCCAGAACCAATTTCTACTTTCTTTTATGTATGGATAGATGGACATTTCTTTAAATTCCTCTATTTCCTGAAAATCCTCATTCTCCAGCATTTTGTTTAGTTCTGTTTTGCTAAGCACATCTCCGACATGAGGAAGGCAACGATAGTTGGAACTTATATACTTTCTCATAGGTGAAAATGTAGCAATTGTAGTGATTATAAAAATGATGTAGCCAAACAATGTCTTAGAAACCGCTTCTTGCTCAGTACAATAAAATATCGTACCTATCAATACTGTAAACAAACAGATATTCCATAATAGAAAAGCAATAAATTTCTTCAATGGATACCACTTTTTCCACTCTATTCGTAATAGCACGTTCTTTGGTTTTCCAGACTTTTCTTTAGTTGAGGCATACTCCTTATATGGTCTATGCAGCACCCTATACAAGGCATTTCCAAGTATCATAAACAGGATTCCGAATGTCGATAATAATGCTCTCACTAATATGTATTGATTCCCTAATCCTATACATATATAAACCCGTTGTGAACATATTAATCCAAATATAAGTAACTGCATTCCTACAATAACTAATATCGCACCTACTTTTCGTTTCACCATACCACTCCTTTTTCATTCAGGATTTGTTTCGTTAAATAAGTTTTTTATAGCGCATATGAACCACCTCAATGTTGTTATGTTTTAAACAATTCTATCCAAATAATAGTTATCATCTTCCTGAATTTTTATTAAAAATTCTTCTAATGAGTCTGCAATCTTAACATCATAATAAAAAATATTGCTTGAATTACCATCTGTCAACTCTATTGATATTAATGCTGATTCACGACCTTCAAAAAATATTAATTTACCATCTTCATATTCATCATATATTTCAATTTCAGGATAAAATTCAAAATCACCTTTTCTTAATCTAAAATCTCTTATTGAATCAGTATCCATAATACGATTTATACTATTTTCCGACCCCTTGATAAATCCATATCCAATTCCTAATAATAAATCCTTCAACTCTTTTGGAACAGTTAAGTTTAGCTTTTTTTCCAATTCATTTATCTCTTCTACTTTAACTGGATAAAATTTACTTCCATCGTGGTATTTTAAAAATTCATAAATAATGTTCTTCTTCATCAACTTCAACCTCGTGTGCAAATTCTAATTTGTCGCTTTCTTCATATCCATATTATAACAGTTCCATATATCCGCTACAATTAAAATCTATTCAGCAAGCCTATTTTTTCGGCTGTCCCTGCGGTGTATGGTTCTGTGGATTGCCTGCGTTCTGGTTGCCTTTATTCTTCAATATAATATCCTCTGCCTTTACATACCAGTCCACATCTGCACCCGTATAGGTCTTTCTTGATACCGTATCGGCTACGGGATTGACAAGTTCCACGACTGCATTGTACGGAAATTCTCTTAACGGTACTTCTGGCGGTACGGACACGGGGATAATTCCACCATGCAGACTGCACTTCAAATCATAGATACGCTTTTTAAGCTGGGTACTCGGTGTCCCGTCCTCATTCTGCAAGAACACATCACGCACCGCTGTAAATTTTAATTCTCCAAATGTTTTCTCTTTGTCAATAATAAACCCGTTTGATAATCTCATAAATTCTTCACTCCTTTACTTTTCTTCAACTGCTACAATATCATCAGCAACTAACACATAATCGGTATGTCCCATATCCCCGATTGCGTAACCTCTGCCGTATAACTTCGGATTGACAAGTTTTACTTTCTGCTCATACTTGAACTTCTTTTCGCCAGCCTGCACGGGAATTTCTACCACAACATTTTCGCCTTTCTGTACGTCAGAATAAAGATTATAACTTCGTCTGGCTAAGACCCTGCGGTTATTTTTATCTCTTTCAAAGACTGGCTCGCTTTCGCCTGCAAATTCAAGAGTTCCAAAAGACTGTGCCATATCTGGCACGACATATTTCATTTCCATATTGTTTTACCTCGTTTCTTTCTATATTTGATAAGTTTTTTGATTGTGATTTCTTATTCTGGCGGTTTGGGAAGTACCAGCAATCCCCCAGATAGTAAAGGGTAAAATCAATGCTTACGCACCCTTGACTATCCGTGTTCTTGCAGGTTGTAGGCAGACAAGCCAGAATAAGCAAAAGTCTGCCGTTTGACAGCTTCGGCGGAGAGCGTGATTTTTCTTTCACCATACCGTTACCGCCTTATGATTTCTTCATTTTACGGCGTTTGTAGAAGAAGATACCTGCCAGTCCAGCACCAGAAGTCATAAGAAGTGCAAGCAGTCCGTAAAGGTTCGTGTTATCGCCCGTTTTGGGACTGTCGCTAGGTCTGCTAGGCTTTTCTGGTGTCGGTGGTGTTTCGGGTTTCTCTGGTTCTTCTGGGACTTCGGGTTTTTCCTTAAAGGTAATCGTCTGTCCCTTATCCTCAATGTCTTTATGCTCGGTAACTTTCTTCGGCTTGTCTGGATTGCTTAAATCGTATAATTCTTCAAAAGTTACAAGCTGTTTACCGTCAAGGGAAGTAGCGTCAAAGGTAAAGGCAACTTCCACTTTCATAGTTTCGCTGTCAGCAGTAAAAGTATAATCACTTTCCACACGCTTTCCATTGATAAGAAGTTCTGCATTTTCTTCTTTCAACATCTGCCAGCCCACAAGTTTGTACTGTGTACCGACTTCTAAGCCCTCTAAGATTACGGTATCAATGATTGTAACCTTTTTTCCTGCTTCAAGCTCTTTGTTGCCGTCTTTATCGGTAGCCATCGTATGAATTTTGATGATACGCTCTGTGATAAGTACCGTCTGCCCGTCGTCCTCAATGTCTTTATGTTCCGCAACTTTTACGGGTTCGTCTGGATTGCTTAAATCATACAATTCTTCAAAGGTAACAAGGTTCTTGCCACCTAAAGCAGACGCATTGAATGTATAGGTAATTTCTATTTTCATTTCTTCATCATCAGCGACAAAGGTATAATCGTTTTCAACACGTTTCCCGTCAATGATAAGCTCAGCGTTTTCTTCCTTTAACATCTGCCAGCCTTTGAGCTGATATTTTGTGCCTTTGGTAAGTCCGTCTAATTTTACAGTATCTACAATCGTGATTTCTTTTCCAGCAAGGATAGTCTTTTCGCCGTCCTTGCTGGTCGCTGTGGTATGGATAGAGATTTCTTTTTCGTATTCATCAGTTAAAGTCCCTAAATCAACCCCAAGATTATTTCTTGATACCACGATTTCAAAAGGTGGGATAAGCTCAAAGCCTTTGTTGTTTTCGCATTTCAATTCTTCAATGATGTAGGTATCGTAAGGTAACGCACCTTTGCTGTCGTCTGGTTCAGAAGTTCCGAACCACACACCGTCCTCGCTGGTCTTGCCTGCGTTTGTATTGTGCTTATGTGAAGCCCAGTCAGAAGAAGTGGAGAATTGCCCGTTATCATCAGTTACCACAACATGACTTTCTCCCGTCGTCTTGCTTGTGATCCTAAAGGAAACATCAGCAAGACGCTTGTGTGTGCCTGCACCGATTTTCACGCCCTCAATATCTCCACGTTTAATCTGATTGTAGATAGAGTGGGCTTCGTCGGTTAAGTCCACGATTTTTCCGTTCTCTGTGATTACAAAGTCAATCGGCTTCGCACCGTCTGTCAAGTAACCGTTTGGAGCTTCACTCTCAACGATACGGAATTTTCCATAAGGTAAAAGGTCTGCGGAAGTAGAAGCGATACCCTCAATATCCGTATGGATTGTCTTTACCACTTCATTTTTCTTGTATAGCTTGCCCTCAACCAATACCGCATTATCATTTAAGGAAATGATATCAAAGGCAGTATCTTTCAAAGTGGCACTTCCTTGTGGCTTTGTATCGCCCGTTTCTAAATCTCGTTTCTGAATTTTGACACCGCCACGGATAACCTTGTCTGATACGGAAAACTGGTTACTTCCAGATAGTACGGCAAGGTCGCCGTCCTCGGTAATCTGTGTTACATATAAGCCCTTAATCTGTTCGGACTTATCGCCAGCCTGCATATATGCACCGTCTAACAAGTAACCGTTTGGAGCTTTTGTTTCCTCAACGGTTAGTGTCCCAAGTGGAAGAACCGCTTTGCCGTCCTGCATATAGAAGCTGTCGCCAGATACCTTGTATGCGTCCGTTAATTTTGTGATGTAATGAGTTGTCCCGTCGCTGTCAGTTTCAGCGATTGTCTTTGTAACCCATGTACGAGTAGCTTCGGCAGGGAGATTGTCTTTGTTATAGAAGCCAGCATAATACTTCCATGTAAATTCCGCACCTGCTAAAGAAGCGTTCCCTTGCGGATTGTCTTTCTGTGTTTCCATATCTATCTTGAAAAGCTCAATCAAAGTGTCTGTTACTTTCGGTGTATCTGATACTTTCAAAGTCGCTGTTTTTCCAGCTTCAACCTTTAAGGAATATACAGTTTTATCTACTTTATATCCTGCTGGTGCGGATAATTCCTTGATATAGACTGTGCCTGCTTTTACCTCTGCAACATCTGTATTTCCGTTTTCATCAGTCGTAAGGGTGGCAAGCTGTTTTGTGCAGTCCTTATCAGCAAAGACACCGTAAGTTGCACCAGCGATTGAGTAATTCCCGTTACCGTCTGTAATGCTGGCATTACTGGAAGTCTTTTGCAGTTTTGCATTTCCGACATTCAGCTTCGCCCAGAATTGTCCTAATTCCTGCCCCTCGCCAGAGTAGATATAACCGCCACATTCATAGCGTCCTTTATTCTCTTTGACAAAGGCTTTTGCACCAGAGAAAACTTCGTCCTGTGTTGCCTTTGGAATTTCATCATAAGAAGCTCGCACGTTATCACATTGCCAGCCAAGATGTACGCTCAATCTCTGCCAGACTACAAGCTGTCTTAAAAGGTAAGCGTGATTTTTGCTTATTCCGCTGTGGCTGTCTGTGTACTGTTTTACATATTCGATAGATAAGGCAACGTCGCTTATCTGGTCGGCACTCATACGGGTGCTTGCGTCAGCTCTGGTCTTGTAACCATTCTTAAAATCTGTGTTAATGTCGATACAGTAAGCGTCCTCGCCCTCAACGGTCAAATGTCCCTCATTAAAGGTAGAACCAATCGAACCGTCATTCATTACTTTTTCAACGATACCGACACGCTCTTTTGACTCCGTCCAGTATTGCTTACTTTCTGCATGAACGGGTGTAGTCGGTAAAGCAGTAACGACAGTTGCAAGAGCTAAGAAGCCCGTACACAATCGTTTCCATGTCTTTTTCATAAATCTAATGCTCCTTTCATTTTGGGTAATAAAATAGCCGTCCAATAAGAACGGCTGGAAATAGAAAAGGAACGTCATGTTAGGCGTTCCATAGTCTATGAAATATTCAATTTTTTCTTGTTTCAATACTGATGTGTTGTACCATATCTTTGCATATCTAGGAAAACTTGCGTATCAAGGCTCATTCGTTAGTAGTAAATAAGTAGTAAATTGATGTGTTTGTTTCCTTGAAAATGCTGATAGATACTGTGTTTTAGCGGATAATCAGATTTTTATTGTGTTTTTTATATAAAAAGGTAAAAATTTTTCACCGTTATTTTCAAACACATCAATGTTGAAGCAACTATTACTTATTTCAAAACGAGCATAAAATTCATTGTTTTTCAAAGTTTTTTCAACAATAAAAAGATTATCAAGACGTTTGAATCCATATTTTACTAGGGCATCTTCTTGCATATAATAATTATTAAGTACCTCATCTCTATCCATGATCTAGTCCCCCTATAATTCATCGTTACTATAACATTATAGCGTATCTAGTCATTGTTTTATAGTCAATCTTATCTTACTTATATTTCTTTAACGGGTACATCTTATTGATAATATTTTTAAACCACTCAATATTTTCTATTACTTGTAAAGATGTAATAGTACCTTGAGGTTTATCTAATAACCGCCAATGACATGGTAATGTTAGTTCTAAAAAAGTATAGCCGTTGGCTTCAAGTTGGTGCCCAATTGCCTCTTTCATATAACGCTTTACTTCAGTAATTCGTTTAATATCTGTAAAACTTCCACGAGCAACTAATGCAGCGTCTTTTGAAATACATAGTATTTCGCAAAGATCTATAGCATATTCATCAGAAGTTGGTTTTAATTTTAAATTAGAAAAATAATTAAGCATGTGAAAAATAGTAATTGGTGTATTATCAAGTTCTTTAAAATCACTGATTGCTTGTTTATGCTGCCATGGCTCTTCATCAGTATAATATACAACAACTATCTTTTCTGGATGATTATGTTTATACTCTAACGCATCTTTAAGATAATTATCACTTCCGTAAATTTCTACGTTTATTTCAAAACGGGCATCTTTTGATTTAAATATAACTAATTTATTCTCAAGTTTCATCGCTTCACAAACCTCTGCCAATAGCCGCTCAATCATCCCTTGATAACAACCTGTATGAAAAGGAATCGTCACTCCCTTTAATAACACGGGAAAAGTACTCTTTTCTTCATTTTTAAACTCAATTGCAAGATATGGGCAAACCTGTTGACAAATTTGACACCTAGTGCATTTATCAAAATCTGTGATTACACAATGACCATTAGAAATTTTTAAAATTTTTTGTGGACAATTAATCGTACAAATTCCACAACCTGTACATCTATTTTGATTATAAACTCGTTTCAACATTATCATTATCCTCCGTGTTTATTAGATTTTTACCCTTACTAGCAATTACTTGTTGATACCAGTAAAAAGATTTTTTCTTAGTTCGAGTTAATGTTCCATTGCCAAAATCATCTAAATCAACATAAACAAAACCATATCGCTTTTTCATTTCACCAGTACCCGCCGAAATAATATCGATTGGTCCCCACATTGCATAACCAAAACAATTTACTAAATCAATCTCAATTGCTTCTTTCATTGCTCGAAGATGTTCTTGTAAATATGAAATTCGATAATCATCAATAATTGTGCCATCCTTTTCTATTTGATCAATCGCTCCTAATCCGTTTTCACTAATAAATAAAGGAAGTTGATAGCGATCATACAATTGATTTAAAGAATAACGTAAACCAACAGGATCGATCTGCCAACCCCACTCAGTCGTTGTTAAATATGGATTTTTCCCGCCAGAAGATAAATTTCCCTCTACCATCTCAATATCAGCTACGCCTTCAACAGCAGAAAAATAATAACTAAAACTAATATAATCAACTGTTCCTTGAAGCAAAATTTCTTCATCACCGGCTTCAATTACTAAATGACCATTACATTTTTTTAAATAAGATTTACAAGTATTTGTATAGTAACCTCGTACCTGAACATCACCAAAATAATATGTTGGTAATAGCTTTTCACGGGCAATCACTTGATCTGTGGGATTACAAGTTGCCCCATAGGTACAAGGGTATAATAACATGTTTCCAATCATAAAATTAGGATTAATTTTATGTCCTTCTATGACAGTTAAAGCACTTGCCAGCAGCTGATAATGAGCAACCTGAAACTTAACTTGATTTAAATCTTCATCTTGCTGATAGATAATTCCTGCCATATGCCATGGTCGATCAGTTAAAAAGAGTGCATTGATTTCATTAAAAGTCATCCAATATTTAACTTTATTTCGATATCGTTCCATGACCGTCTTTGCATATCTAACCGATAATTCAACTAATTTTCGATTTCTCCATCCCCCATATTTTTTTACTAATGATAACGGTAATTCAAAATGATGCAAAGTAACAATTGGTTCTATCCCATATTTGATTAATTCATCAAATATTTTATCATAAAATTCTAATCCAGCTTCATTACATTCCAAATCATCTCCATTTGGAAAAATCCGCGACCAGGCAATTGACATTCTAAAACATTTAAATCCCATCTCCGCCATTAAATCAATATCCTCTTGGTAATGATGATAAAAATCTGTAGCTATATGACTTGGATAATAAGTATCTTTATGCACATATTCATGAATTTCCCTGATTTTTCCATGTCCTGCTCCCAACTCAACATCATTAATACTAAGACCTCGACCATCTAAATTATATCCGCCTTCATATTGATTAGCAGCACTTGCGCCACCCCATAAAAAATTACTATCCATGCTTATTTCCTCCTCGACATTATAAATTTTATCAAGTTATTTTAAAAGACTAAAGAATTAAAGGAAATGTTGTATCAAGATTACGCTTTTTAATAAATTGAAATAAAAAAAGCGGAATTACGTTCCGCTTTGAGTATTATCTTCTTTCATTATCTCTAACGTAGACTCCCGTCCCACCTCTGCTTGTTCCGAGATTGCAATTCGTCGAGCTAAATTATCATCATACATTAAATTAAAATAACATGAATACAAAATATCAAGAATTAGTTTAATACTATTTTCATTAGAATATCCAGCAATTTTTGAATATAATTTTTCGCGAGTTGAAATATGAAGGACAACATCAGCATATTTTTTTAGCTCATTATCCCCTAAACTTGTTATTGCAATAATTGGCACGCTTCTTCCTTTTAAAGTCCTAGCCAAACTACATAAATTATGAATTTCTCCTGAATACGAAATAATGATTATGCAATCATTATTTTTAATTACCGCAGGTAAAAATAACTCTTCACCATTAGTGTTACAAATATTAACATTTTTTCCAATTCTAAGCATGTCTAATTTAAAAATTTGTCCCAATAATAAAGAATAAGAAATTGCCGCTAAATGAATTTGATTGGCCTTCTGCATAATTCGAAGAGCTTTTTGTAAATTATCATGCTCTAGCAAAGCTAATGTATCTGATAATGTCTCTTGTGCAAGTAATGTTACTTTACTTGCAATTTTTTGAATATTATCAGTTTTAACAAATGGGAAATTGGGATCAATATTCTTAAAATGAGTATCTAAATAATAAACTTCTTTTAAAAAATCAGCCTTAAAATCTTCATAACCATGATATCCCAATTTTTTGGCTAATCTGATAATCGTTCCCGTTGATGTATATGTTGCTACAGCTAGTTCCTTGATTGTCATATCCTTTATATTACTTCTTTTTTCCAGAAGATAATCAGCAATTAATTGTTGGCTTTGAGATAATCTTGCACGTTCTATTTTTTGTTCAATCAACATATATTTCCACCTCATCTAATTTTATTCTATTATAAGTAATGATAATAAGCAAATATTGAATATAATAAAAATAAAAGAACTAAAAAGTCAACTTAGACCTTTTAATTCTTCTATTATAGCCTATTTTTCAAAATGAGCAGCCACTTCTTGAAGTCCTTCAATAATATTTAAATGTTGTGGACAAACATTCTCACATTGACCGCATGCAATACAGTCACTTGCTTTACCAAACGTTTTTGTCAGATTTGCATAATATTCGCCTTGTGGAGTCCAGCCCTTTTCTGCTACTTCTTGTAAATCTGCATTATATAATGAAAAATATTTTGGAATATTAATATTCATTGGACAGCCATCTGTACAGTACGAACATCCCGTACAAGGAATTTTTATAGTAGAATTAATAGCTGCAACTGCTTTATTAATAAGTTTGTATTCCTTGTCATTTAAAGGTTTAAAATTAGCCATATATTCAGTATTATCTAACAATTGTTCCATATTAGACATACCACTTAATACCATGACTACATTATCTAGACTAGCAACAAAACGAATCGCCCAAGATGGAATTGAACTTTGTGGAGCATAGTCCTTAAACATTTTCGTAACTTCCTCAGGTACATTTGCTAATGTTCCACCTTTAACCGGCTCCATTACAATAACTGGCTTATGATGTTTTGTCGCAACTTCATAACATTTACGAGATTGTACTCCTGCACTATCCCAATCTAAGTAATTGATCTGTAATTGAACTAGTTCAAATTCAGGATGCTCAGTTAAAACTTTATCCAGTAACTCCGGCCCATCATGATAAGAAAAACCTATTTTCTTTACTAATCCTTGTTTTTTCTTTTCAACAATCCAATTAAAACAATCTAATTCATTATAAGTATCAATACTATGGGTATTAATATCATGCAATAAGTAATAATCAAAATATTCTACCCCTGTCTTTTTTAGCTGCTCATTGAAAATGCGATCACGATCTTCTTTTGATTTTAAAAATCCTGCATGTAATTTTGTTGTTAATGTAAAACTATCACGAGGATAGCGGTCCACTAATGCTTCTTTAGCAGCATTCTCACTTGCAAAACCACAGTACATCCAAGCTGTATCAAAGTAAGTAAATCCCCTTTCCAAAAATAGATCAACCATTTGCTTTGTTTGTTCAATATCAATCTTCGCTGGATCATTAGGATCCAATGAAGGTAAACGCATTAAACCAAATCCCAATTTCTTATTATCCATATTTTGCCCTTCCTTTCAAAACTATTATAAGCCTTAAAGCATACTTTAGCGCAAGAATTTTTTTAAAGATAATATAAATTATTTACTAATACAAAGACAGCATTTTTGCTTATTTATCATTTCAAATTTTTTTAGTGCAGCTTCTATTAAATTATATTGATAATCATAAATATTTAGCAATAAAATTGAAAAATCCTGCATAATTTCATAATTATAAAATTTTTTAAAAATAAAATAATCTGCTTCTAATTCCTTAATTAATAAATGACATTGATTAGATGGTACTATAATTGTAATTACTTTCATCTTAATACTCCTCCATAATTGTTCAAATAATACTTTATTTCAATTATAAAACTTATAGTGAACTATAAGTCAATTAGAAATATTCGACTATAGCTTCATCCTATAGCCAAACAGCTTTTTTTAGTATTATAAAAGTATGCCATTTTTCTTTATAATATTTATATTAAAATAAAAGGAGAACAAAAATATGTTGAAGATAAAATATGATATTGTTGGTTCTTTTTTAAGACCTGAAAAAATCAAAGAAGCACGAGCAAAATATTTTAATCAAGAGATTGATCTAAAAACACTTAGAAAAATTGAAGATGATGAAATTGCTAAACTTGTCGATAAACAAGTTGCTCATGGACTAAAAATTGTCACTGATGGCGAGTTTAGAAGAAGATGGTGGCATTTGGACTGGTTAAAAGAATTTAATGGCTTTACAACTCAACATCTTGATAAAACGAGAAATGGTGTAACAAATCACATTGAATTAGGAATGATCAACGGTAAAATAACCTATGATAAAGATAAATATCATCCAGAAATCGAGGCTTGGGACTACTTATTCAACCTAGTAACAAAATATCCTGGAATTGAGGCCAAAAAATGTATCTCTGGACCAAATATGATCTTAGTTGATCATTTTCTTCAATTAGGTTTAAAAGAGGTACCATATTATAATGGTGATATTGATGCTCTTATCGATGATATTGGAAAAGCATTTCAAATTGCAATTAAAGATTTATATGATCATGGTTGTCGTTATTTACAAATTGATGATACATCATGGACCTATATGATTGATGATAATTTCCTTTTAAAAGTAAGCTCACTTGGATACAAAAAAGAAGATATTTTAGAATGGTTTAGAAAAGTATCTACAAAAGCATTAGAAAATAAACCTATTGACATGACCATTGCTAACCATTTTTGTAAAGGAAATTTTAAAGGCTATCCTCTTTTTTCTGGTTTATATGATACTGTTGCCCCTATCATTTGTCAAATCCCATATGATGGCTTCTTTGTAGAATATGATGATGAGCGTTCAGGTTCATTTACACCATGGGCACGATTAAAAAATACTAATGTTACTTTTGTAGCTGGCTTAATTTCAACTAAAAATCCTAAACTAGAAACATATGATGAAATAAAAACACGTTATTTTGAAGCAAAAAGAATTGTTGGTAAAAATATTGCATTATCACCTCAATGTGGCTTCGCCTCTGTTGAAGAGGGAAACTGTATTGATGAAAAAACTCAATGGGCAAAAATAGACCTTTTAGTTTCATGTCAGGATTTTTTATAAATTTTATTAGAGAAACAATTAGTTTCTCTTTTTTATTTTCTTCATTATATAAAAAAACAATTGACTTAGAGTCAAGTCGAGGTTGTATTATATGAAAAACGGAGGAATATATATGTTTAAATTTATTGAACCAAAAATACAATTAGATAAAAAACGGCAAATCTTTACAAATAAGCATCTACGAGCTCTAATCATCCCCTTGATCATTGAACAATTATTGATCTTATTAGTTGGGATAGCTGATACTCTAATGGTTAGTTATGCTGGTGAAGCAGCCGTATCTGGTGTCTCACTAGTCAACCAGTTGAATACGGTCTTCATTCTTGTCTTTACTGCATTAGCATCTGGTGGTGCCGTTGTTGCCAGCCAATATATCGGTAATAAAAACAAGGAAAATGGAGTGTTAGCAGCTAGTCAATTAGTTATGATAACAACAATAATTTCAGTTATTTTATTAGTATTATCGGTTATTTTTCGAGAACAATTACTAACATTATTGTTTGGAAAAGTCGCTCCAGATGTAATGGATGCCTGCTTAAAATATTTAGTTATTTCTGCTTTTTCTTTTCCTGCTTTAGCAATCTATAACAGTTGTGCCGGATTGTTTAGAAGTATGTCTAAAACAAGTGTTATCATGTATGTATCAATCATCATGAATATTATTAATATTATTGGTAATGCTATTGGAATTTTTATTCTTCATGCAGGTGTTGCAGGAGTCGCATACCCTTCACTAATTTCTCGAGTCGTTGCGGCTTTAATTTTATTAATTATATCTTTTAATCAGAAAAATATTATTTATATTCGCATTAAGGATATTTTTAAATGGAATGCTCAAATGATTAAGCGTATCCTAAATATTGCTATTCCCAACGGCATTGAAAATGGCTTATTTCAATTATCTAAAGTTGCTTTAAGTAGTATTGTCGCAATGTTTGGAACTAGCCAGATTGCTGCAAACGGGGTTGCACAAAGCTTTTGGTCAATGGCCGCTCTTTTTTGTATTGCAATGGGACCAGCTTTTATCACTGTTATCGGTCAATGTATGGGAGCCGGTGATAAAGAAGCGGCGGACTATTATATGAAAAAATTATTAAGAATCACTTATATTGGCGGGATCATTTGGAATATTGTATTTTTCCTATTTACCCCTATCATTCTTAAATTGTATAGTTTATCGAACGAAACGATTAAACTAATTATTATTTTATGTTTTATTCATAACCTATTTAATGCCTTATTATGCCCTATAGCCTCATCATTATCAAATGGCCTTAGAGCAGCTGGTGACGTAAAATACACGATGTATACTTCAATTTTTTCAACTGTTGTGTGTCGTGTCATCTTATCATTTATTTTTGGGGTTTGGATGAACCTTGGTGTAATTGGAATTGCATTAGCAATGGTTGGCGATTGGGCTATTAAATCTGCTCTTATCTTAGTACGTTATTTACAAGGGCAATGGAAAAATTTTAAAGTCATCTAATTATCTTGACTATTTATTTTTAAACAAACTGATTATTTTTCATTTTTATCTGTGCTATAATTAAACAGAGGAGTCTAGTTATAATGAAAAAAATAATAAAACCTATTCAACCAATAAAACCAAGCCCACCAACAAAAAACAAACCAAAAAATTCTTCAATTAAAAAGCCATCTAAATAAATGGCTTTTTATTATTATAAAAATTCTCTTTTTATTTCAGAAGAAATATTTTTAATTACTTTAGATGTAAAAGGATTACTGAAACCTGAGTCTTTTAATGCATCTAAGTAATCAACATTGAGAGTGTTTTGAGTCATATTGCGATATGCATTTAATGCATCTTCACGATTTTTTGTACCTACTAACCATAATTCTAATGATGAAACTGCACTCGTAGCATAACTAATATAATAAAACGGCGTTTCAAAATGATGATGAATATCGACCCATTCATACTCTAAAGGATAACCCATATATTTTTGATAAATTTGACCATGTAAAGTATTCATTTCTTCTAATGAAATATCTGGATTTTCAAAAACTTTTCGTTGAAATTCATCTTCTATGCATCCTTGTAAGATGCTATTTAACATATCATTAATAACCTTTATCTCCATTAGTTTTGCATCACTACCGTATATTTCATCATAATATTCAAACATCAACAGCTCAAATGCTTGTGAATGAATCTCGGCAATATCGAGATTATTACCATCATTCCAAGATGTTCCTCCCATCAAATAAAAATTGTAATAATGCCCAAATTCATGAAATAAAGTTGAAGGATCTTTGTAGTCTGAAGTATTAATAAATAAAAATGGCTCATTCCCAATAATTGTCGTATACCCAGCATGGAGCATATTTGAATCGTCATCAATTTGGTAAAGGTGATGTTTTTGCATATAATCATAAGCATCTTGCATTGCTTTAGGAAATTCCTGTTTTAATGCTGTTTTTAAATATGAAAAACCAGATTCGACTGTAATTTCACTAGTATCCAATTTTTGTAATTTTTCTTGATATTTTGTATCCATCTTTGCTGCTAGTGGTGCCACATACTCTAAAACTGCTTCCTCAAATTTTTCTGCATCTTCTTTACTAAAATCTCGACCTAACAAATCATAAGCATAATCCGTATAATTTTCATATCCTAATTTTTTCGCAATTTCAACTCTAATACTGACTAATTTTTTATAAATCGTTCCTAACTCTTTATTTTTTTGTTCATAAATATCATAATACCCGTCAATATCTTCTTGTTTATTAAAATCTAAGTCATCAATTGTTTTACTCTGCCCATTGATCATCGTAGTATATTCTTTAGCAGCAGTTTTACTGTATTCATTAATCAGTGCTGTTTCTTGTTCACTTAGTTCCTCAATTTCTGGAGAATTGAGTTTCTTATTCTTCTCATAACGTTCGATAAAATCTTCTCCCATCTTTTTAACAAACGCATCTTTATATGAAGTTGTCAAAATAGCTTCGGTTAATTCGTTCATACGATTATCTAGTTTTACAAAAGCACTAGTAAGAAATTGGTATTCTTCTTCATAATAAGAGTCTGACAAATCAATATTATTTTTTATAGATGCTAATGACTCCATTTGATCAACCTCTTTTAAATCATTTAATATTTCATCATATCCTTTTAAAATTTCTTCTTGATTTCCTTCTAGCACTACCTTCGCTAATAAATCATTTATTTTTTGATTTATTGCATCAATATCTGGTCTCTCATAGCTCATATCTTCAAAATTTAAATCAGAATGTTCAGGAACAACCTCAGCTTGTGGTTGCGGAATATTATAACCATCTGTAGTACATCCAGTTAACCCCAACATAAAAACCAATAAACATGTCAATAATCTATACTTCTTTTTCATCTTTATCCTCCTTATCTATCTTTAATAATTTTTTAGTTATATACAATAAAATATAAAGTATTACCCTAATTTTTAACAAAATATTCTTTTGTAAACATTAATAATAAATCTTTTCATATAATAAAAAAACGTAAAATGCGATAGTTATAATAAACGATTCAACGAATAAACTTAAAGTAATAATCAATAAATATGTCTTTATCAGAGTAACAAAAAAATTAATCTACTAAAAAAATAAATGTATCTAATTAAATATAGACAACAACCCTTTTATTTGAATTAATGCATCCATTTTTAGAGATACTATCTTTTTTACCTTTACAGATTATTTTAACTGTTGTGCCATCCATTGCCAAACTCTAATTCCACAACGATCAGATACTGCCTCATTATTAAAGAAGTAAATCCATGACCAATGACCACTATATCGTAATGGCTCTCCATCTTTATCATTAAAACGCCCAGAAGTATCAATAACATGCTTTGAAACAAAAGTATGAACGTTGCTGGCCCCAGCCCCTAACAAGCGCCTAATCGTTGGCAATTCATGGGTTTCAGGGGCTACGACATCATCATCTCTGGAATAAATAAAGAATATTGGCAATTTTTTTAATTGTTTAATTTCTTCATCAGATATTTTTTCATTTAAAAAAGCTTCACAAATTGGCACATAGGCATTATATTCTTTACCATACTTAAGTGCCATCAACATTGTCATATAGCCACCATTTGAACATCCTGTGATAATAACTTTCTCACTTTTAGTTTCTTTTCGATAAAAATTAATCAATTCATGTAAAGAATCACAATAATATGAAGTCCCATCTGCTTCCGTAAATTTAGTTGCTAAACTATCACCAGTTTTATCCATCCAAAAAGTTGGACACTGAGGTACCAGAATATTAGCCCCACCAATCGTATTTTGGAACTCTTGACCCGCTAATGAACTAACCTTGTTAGCTAATACAGTAATATAAGGATCAGTATTAATTGTTCCTCCCTCACCTAGCCCATGTAACCAAACAACCAAAGTATCACTTGCTTGCACAGGATTATAAGCAGCATATTTATAACTCACTCCATCACAAGATTCATATAACGCTTCTTCAAACAGATCTGCACTAGTAATCTTATCTTTCATTTTTTTAGCAATATTTATTTGTTTAACTTTTTGACCTAATGAGGTCATTTCATGTCCATCAGCTATCATGATGTCCAATTCATATAAATCATTATATGTATTATATTGTGTCTGCATTGAAAACAATAATGGATTTCCTTCTGCTGGACTGATTTTCATTTCTATCATAATAAAATTAGATGGTTCACTAGTTATTTGACCACTATAGTCTACTAAATAAACATTTGTTACAGTTCTATAAATAATACTTTCAATAATCGGATATAGCGTATCACAATAATCTGTAGTCAACTTCTTCTCTTTAACCACAAAACTCAGATTATTAACCTGATCAATTTTATGATCGAGACTTAGCAATATTTTATTGACACCGCATCCCCAGTCATCGCCTTTAATAAAAGCTGTATAACTTCCAGATACAATCAAATCTTTTAAATTATTATTTTTACTTTCCATACATTTTCTCCCTTTAATAACTCCTTTATTATAACATATTTAAGTTATTCATTTAGAGTCTTTAAAATAAAAATCCTACATAACGTAGGACTTTTTAGTCAATTAAACCATATTTTTTCATTGAATTATAAATACCATCATCTTTAATATCGTCTGTCACTTCATCAGCAATTTCTTTTAATGCCTCTTTAGCATTACCTACCGCAATCCCATATTGACAAAATTCCAGCATATCTGCATCATTTAATCCGTCACCAAAAGCATATGTATTTTCTTTAGGGATACCTAACTCATCAATCAAAGCATTAATAGCTGAAGCTTTGTTAACTCCAGGAACCGATAACTCTCCACTGTTATCACCAAAAATAGGAACAGTGCAATGAATTACATTAAACTCTTGCTCAAATTCTTTTTTTATTTTTTCAAAAGGGAAATTATCTTTTTCCAAAAAACAAATCTTATTAACATCATCACGATGAAGATCATAACCTTCTTTTAATGATCCAATAAAATGATTAGGAGTTTCAGCTTTAGTTCTACGTGCAACTGGATCATTTTCCAAATCCCCATACATTATTCTTTCTAATCGTGGAATTAAATTCTTACTTGCATATAATCCACCATTACTTTCAATGTAATAATCAAATTCATTAGCCTCAAAATAATCAACAACATGGTTGATTGCTGTGCGAGAAACTTGTTTGTGATATAACATTCGATCTCCAATTTCAACGAAACCACCACCAGCTCCAATAATTCCATCAAAACCAACATCCATGATATGATCAAAAATCTCAGCTTTACTTCTTCCCGTACACAAAAAACATAAATTTCCTTTAGCTCTTGTCGCTTGGACAGCCTTAACGGTCGAAGCAGGAATATATTCTTGTGATGGTCGAACATCTACTAAAGTTCCATCAACATCAAAAAAAATAATTTTCTTTGTCATAATACCCTCCAATATTTTTATAATTAATACGATTATACTATTAATTAAAATGTATTTAACTTTTTTTCTAAATAAAAAAATTTATGTCTGAATTATCATAATTAACTATGAAAATATCTAAATTATACTAGATTTACTACTAAAAATAGTTTTATGAGGACAAGAAAAGTTTTTCCCATATTCCTCCATCGATTCAAGATCAGGATTTTCTAACCATTCTCTCAATAACACAACAAGCCCTAAAATAAAAATATTTAAAGTTTGTCGAACTTCTTGACTACATGAATACTCTTTTAATAATTGTAAAATAATAACTTTCTTAATATCTTGATAAAAAGAAAATGAAAAATCTTGATTCACTAAAATCTTATATGTTTCATAATCTTTTTTAAGATACTTATTACCTCATTGAGTAATAGATCTATTTTATCATTTAATCCTCGTCCTTTATTTTTTCAGTAAAGCTGCTTGGTTGAGCCAAAAATTCTTTTTGAAAGCTTTCCGACAAATCTATTGTATCTTAATAACGTGCATAAAAAGTCCTACAACTAATACTAGCACTTTTAATATTATCAGTGACTATAATCTTACGTGTAGGTTTCTTCTTCAATAATTCAATAAGCACCTCTTTGTTCAAAGCTTTAGATCTTAGGGTATTTCTATATTTTATTGGCATAATTACTCCTCCCAATTTTATACAATGATTACAAATTTATCTATGATTAAATAAATCTAAAGATATTGAATATTGTTGTTTTATTTTCTTAACAGTATAGTATAAATATACAGTTAAGATAAGCATTTTATAAAAAAGTAGAGGAATGCTTATGCCAAATTGGAAACTTATAAATTATTGATCATAAAATCTTTCTCTTACAGTCTTTAAAAAATATATACTAATCATAACATAAATTTAGCTGATAATGATTTAAAAATTATTCTTGATATTATTAAGAACAACCTTTATTCTATTCTTAATGAAACGTATTTCCCAATTATATTTTTTAAAGACACATGAAAGAATATCTAACTATTTTAAACTCTTAATAGCAAAGCATTAACTGATTCAAAAAATTTCAAAGGCGTATTCTTAGAATATGCCTAAACCTTTTTATATGTTAATTCTCCGGCCCATTCAAAACCTTTTTTTTGCAAATATTACACCAATCAATTCATTAATCACTGCGGCAGTAGCAATCGTTCTTTGAATAATCTGAGCAGCTTCTGTTGAAACAGCAATTCCAGTAAATACTAAAGATACTCAAGAATGTGGTAATAGTGTAAAACCAAGATATTTAATGACTGTAGCAGGACACATAATCAAAGTTACCCCTAATCGTGCAATTCATAATATTGGATTAAACTCATGCATTAGTGAAGATAATTCAGACTCACTAAACATATTTGCAAAAACAGCTGAAAGTATCATTCCAATCAATATAAAATTAAGAATTGGTTTTGGTAAAAAATAGTCATTAATGATCATTCCTAAAACTGTAGCTATAATAATTGTTTTCACCTTAAATAAACATTATCTATTTTTTAGATCAATTGGCATCAAAAACTATATCCATCTTATTCTTAATTCTTAAAAATATCATAATTGACCCTAATGAATGACTGATTAAAATAACTTTTCCAATGCTTTTACAATGACTTGGTGATCTTCATGAGGTCTTAATCCAGTAACAGTAATTGCCCCTGCTGGTACTCCTTTTATAAATATAGGAAAACTTCCCCCACAAAGACCATATTCTTCATCAAAAATCATTTGATTATAATTATGGGTATCTATATTATCAAGAAAAATAAAATACGAGGAATGTTTTGTTTCAAGACATACCCGCTCTTTACGGCCTAACCATTTAATACTTTCTTCATTATAACTATTAACAAAACATTGCCTGATTATTTTATTGTTATAAACTATTCTTGCAGCAAATGGTCGATTATAATATTTAGCTTCATCAATTATTTTATCCATAATCAAAGCAGCAGTCTGGAGATTAAAATATTCAAAAATATATTTATGTTCTTCTTTTAAAATATCTAGTTTATTTGGATGATTTCCTTTATTTACAAAATAGTTATAATAATTTTCCATTTTATTCCTCCTGATAAGAAATCTAATTAATTATATTGTTGAACCCATTTGATAAGCTTCATCATAACTTGGGTGTGTGTAAGCATCACCTTTATTAAATGCTCCTAAACCATAAATAATTCCTCCTTCATCCACCTTTTTGAGCACCTTAATAAACCCTCTAAAGCTTTCAATTGTTCCGTGCATTTGTTCACGATCAGTACTTCCACTTGTTAAAATTAAATAAGCTGTTTTTCGTTTAGGGCTATTTCTGATTTCATATTCACGTGCAAACATACGATCAATTAAAATTTTAAGCTGTGCACTCAGACTATAAAAATAAACTGGTGTTGCCATTACAAATACATCAGCATTAACAATTTCCTCAATTACCTTATTCGCATCATCTTTTAAAACACACCTATTGTGATGTCCTCGACAGTATTCACAAGCTTGGCATGGAGCAATTCTATAATTTGCTAAATTGATTTTTATTACTTTGTGTCCCACGCTCGTCGCACCTTTGATAAATTGATCAGCTAAAATTTCACTATTACCATTTTTTCTAGGACTTGATGATATAACGACTATCTTTTTCATATAGGCTTCCTCTTTCATTTTTTATTAATTTTCTTTTTATTATCATAGCCCTTCAACTTTACTTTAAGTCAAGGGGTTTATTAAGTCTAAAATAAAAGATTATGGATAAGTTCATAATCTTTTATTTCTATTAATTATCTAAAACCATATTGATTGTGTGGCACATATGGTTCTTCCAAATATGCTATCTCATCTGGGGTTAGGACGATATCTAGTGCTTGTAAAGCATCTTCTAAATATTTAATTTTAGAGCTACCTACTAACGGCGATGTAATATATGGCTTACTTAAAACCCATGCTAAAGCAATTTGACTAGTTGGTTTTTGATATTTTTTAGCTAATTCATAAACTCTTTTAATGATTTCACAATCATGAGCTAATTGATAATCATTTTGCAGTTTACCACAGCCATCTGTCCGCGGAGTATCAACCGCCTTATTAAAGACACCGTGAGCAAGTGGTGAAAATGGTGTAAGAGCAATATTTTCGTATTGACACATTGGAATCATTTCTTTTTCTTCTTCACGATACACTAAATTATACATATTCTGCATACTAATAAATTTTGCCCATCCATTCTTTTCTGCAATACTATTAGCTTTCACAAACTTCCAAGCATACATCGCACTAGCTCCAATATAACGAATTTTCCCCATTCTTACTAAATCATTCAACGCTTCCATTGTTTCTTCGATCGGAGTAGTATAATCCCAGCGATGAATAATATACAGATCGATATAATCCGTCTGTAATCTCTTTAGCGAATTTTCAACTTCTGTAAAAACAGCTTTACGTGATAATCCTTTTGCATTAACACCATCAAACATTGGGTAATACAATTTAGTTGCAATTACAACATCTTCTCGATTAGCATAATCTTTTAATGCTTGTCCAAGAATTTCTTCGCTCGCACCAAGACTATAATAATTAGCTGTGTCAAAAAAGTTAATACCATGTTCTAGCGCATATTTAATAATTTCTCGAGCTTCTTTTTCTGCAGTTTTTCCAGGGATTCCCCCACGATCTAATTCACCAAATCCCATACATCCTAAACATATTTTAGAAACTTTTAATCCTGTTTTTCCTAAATTTACATATTCCATACTTTTCTCCTTAAATTAACTTTTATTTTTTGGTTTTAGTGGTCCATAAAAATATGCAGCAGTAGCCCCACCGTCAATTAAAAAATCTGCACCTGTAATAAATGCTCCTTGGGGTCCCATCAATAGTTCTGCTACATTTGCAACTTCATCAGCCGTTCCAGGCCGCCCAGCTGGACACTTTGCAAACATATTTTTATAAAAATCTCCTCTTGGACCATTAAATTCATCAATAGCCAATGGAGTTACAATAATTCCAGGTGAGATGGCATTTATCCGAGCACCCTTTTGTCCCCATTTAATTGCCTCAGCCATTACTCTTTTTTCATTACAGCGTTTAGCAAGCTGATACGCATGAAGTGTATCTTGAATATTATGTGGCTGCAGTACTTCTAAGTCCAATAATTTATTCGTTTCTGTAATAGCCAGCATTTCATCAATTTCAACTCCTAAAGCTGGCATTCGATGACCTGACTGACTTGAAATCGTCACCCCAACTCCACCGTCTTTTATTACTTTACCTATTTCTTCTAATAAAACTGCAGTTCCATATAAATCAACTTTTAAAATTGTTTCAATCGATGCTTGACTAGGTGAAACTCCTGCTCCATTAACAAGCATACTAATTTCCCCATAATTCTGAGCAACCTTAATCATCTTTAAAATAGACTTTCTAGATGATAAGTCCATTTCAACTGGTATTACATCAAAGCCAGCATCATTCATTATCTTTGTAATCCTATTAGCATTATCAATATTTTTATCACCAATAATAATTTTTTTACCATATCCAAGTCTTCTTGCAATAGCCATACTAATCTGACCAGCACCGGTTACGATCATAACTTCCTTATTCACTTTTCCTACCTCCTCATTATTTGTATGGAATCCCATATACTTTTTAAATTATTTTATTACTTCATTAATACAACGTAAAGCATTTAAACTTCTTGGATATCCAAGAAAAGGAATTCCTCTAGAAATCACCTTTATTAAAAAAGCTCTATCGTTCCCTAATCTAATATTTGCTTCAATATGTGATACCAACTGTGGCTCACACCCTCCTTGTGCTGCTAAAAAGCAAAATGTAATCATTTCACGCTGTTTGTAATCTAAGCCTTTTCTAGTATAATAATCTCCAAAACAATTATCTGTTAACCAATAATTGATGTGTTTTATATCTGCTGTTCCACTTTTATAAAATTCACACATATCTTGACCAAAAATATCAACCTGTGCTTGTATTCCTTTTTCTAAACGATTGCTTTGATTAGTCGTAGATTGTCCTTGTAAAGGTAAAGTAATACCATTTTTAGTACAAAAATCGTTAACTACGTGTAAAAAAGGAAATACTCTCCCAATCCCTAAATAAGCTGTTGCTTGATAAATAATTTCTTTCATTTCAATTGGTGTTACACCAAAATTATACGCAGCAGTCAGCATCGCTTTAAATTCATCAATACCTTGGCAGCCTAGAAGCATTGCTAAAATTGCAATCATACTTGTTTTATCATCTAAATCATTTTGATTAACTACTTCGTCAAATGCGAAATTATCAAATAATTCAATAAATTCTGGATCTGTTTTTAATAATTTTGACTCATAGCCTGGAAACATTCGTTCATGATAGTTTTGAGCATTTTTAGTTATTGCCATATTTCAATTCTCCTTTAACCACTTAAATATTTTTTCGTCACTGTCAAATACTTGACTACCAAAAATATCCAATCCCTGATGAATTATTGCATTAGGACAAATTTTATTTAAATCACTAATACTTTTACCTAACCCACTTCCTTCATGAGTACAAAATGGATATATGTGTTTATTGGTGAAATCGTAACTTTCTAAAAAAGTCCAAAGACACATCGGCATCGTTGACCACCAATTTGGATAGCCAAGATAAATATTTTCATATTCCTCAAAATGACTAATAATATTTATTATTTTTGGTCTTGCATTAGTCTCTAGTTCATCTTTAGCTAATTTTGTACACTCATCATATTTAGACGGATATTCATGAAGAGGATGAATTTCAAATAATTCTGCTCCTATTATGGCTTGAACTTTTTTAGCAATCACTTCCGTATTCCCTATTTTTAAATCTTTAATAGCACCTGCTACATAATTTTCTTTCCGATGCGAAAAGTATACAATCAAACTTTTTTTCATCTTACTCACCCTTTCTTTTACAGTTATATTTTAAAATATTAATAAAACTATAACAATTTTAATTGCTAATCATTCTCATAAGTAAAACTTATATGAAAAAAGAACTCCAAAGAGTTCTAAAAATATAATAAGCCATATTTAATCATTATTTAATAAATTACGTAGTAATTCAGCAAATTCTTCAATATAATAATTAGTCTTTTCCTTATGCCAAAAGGCACAATAATTACGTTGTAATGGCTTGTGATGGTGATAAAGTGGAATTCGTGTAATTCCAGTCGCAGGTGGTGGTAATGTTCCAACTGCTTCAATTGGCATAAATCCTCGATTACTTACAACCATTAAACGTCCCTCTTCTAAAGTATCAGCAAATAAAAATTGATTAGCAAAACCAAGTGTATTTTGATAAAAATCTTTTTCAACCTCTTGTTGTTCTTTAGTTGAAATTAAAATACAGGTATTTCTCTTTAAATCAGTAATTGTTAGAATATCCCGCTGACTTAATGGATGCCGACTTGAAATCTCAATATAACAATCACTATACAATAACTCATAATTGTAATAATCATCATTAAATGCTCGCCGTTGATCACTGATTACCAAATCAACTTGTCCAGAGCGTAAAAGATCATATAACTCCTCATGAGTTCCATTAACAATTGATAGTGATACCTCGGAATATGTTTTGCTAAATTTAGCGATTGCATGATGTAATTCTTGAGCTCCATAACATCTTAAATATCCTATCTTTAAAGATAACTCCTGATCTTGTCCGCGACGTACAGTTTCTCTCTTTAAATTATCTATTTCGCTTACCAGCTCCACTCCATGACGATAAAAATACTCACCAGCAGGAGTCAAGGTAAATTGTCGATTATTACGTTTGATCAAATCAACACCTAATTCCTGCTCTAATGCTTTAATTTGTTGGGAAATTGCAGATTGAGATATATAACATTGTTCAGCTGCTTCTGTAAAACTATTACACTCGACTACACTAATAAAATATTTCATTTGTTTCAACAACATATATTATCCTCCCAAAAAACTTGTATAAAAATTATATCATATTTTTTACAATTAAAGCTAGCTTAAGCTTTCGCCATTACTTTTAATTACTTTTTGATACCAATAAAATGACTCTTTGCAGCTTCTTTTTAATGTTCCTTTACCATTATCATCCATATCAACATAAATAAAACCATATCGTTTTTTCATTTCTCCAGTTCCCGCTGAAACTAAATCAATACATCCCCATGGTGTATACCCAATTAATTCTACTCCATCTTCATCTACAGCTTTTTTCATTTCAATAATATGTTCTCTTAAATAATCAATGCGATATTCATCATGGATTTTTCCATCTTCAGCAATTTGATCATTTGCACCTAAACCATTTTCAACGATAAATAATGGTTTTTGATAACGATCCCATAATAAATTTAAGGAAATTCTTAATCCTATCGGGTCAATTGGCCATTTCCACTCACTTTCTTTTAAGTAAGGATTTGCTGCCATTTTAATACCATTGCCTAATGTCATTTCGGCATCCTTGCGAGTTGTTACTACTCCAGAATTATAATAGCTAAAACCAATATAATCAACACAACCATTTTTTAAAAGGTTATCATCATCTTCTAAACTGTTAATCGTTATCCCTTGCTGTTTTAAAGAATTTACAATATAAGAAGGATAATATCCTCGACATTGAACATCACTGTAAAAATATTTTAATTTACGCGAAACATCTAATTCTAAAGCAACATCTCTAGGATTGCAAGTTTCACTATATGTAAGAATATTTGCCAACATCATCCCAATTTGATTATTTGAATCTATTTTATGTCCTAAAATAATTGCTTTTGCACTAGCAACGAAAATATGATGTAAGGCTTGATAGTAGCGAGCGGGGGTCATTTCATGTACTCCCAATGTATCATATCCCCTTAACAAATTAATTTCATTAAAAGTCATCCAATATTTTACTTTGCCCCGATAATATTTAAAAACAGTTTTGCAATATTGTATAAAATATTCAACAGTTTGCCGATTTAACCAGCCATTTTGATGATCAGCCAAATAAATTGGCATATCAAAATGATTAAGAGTAACAATTGGTTCTATTCCATATTTCAAACACTCGTCAAAAATATGATCATAGAAATCTAGACCTGCCTGATTAGGTGAGCTTTCATTTCCCCTAGGATAAATACGTGTCCATGATATTGACATTCTAAAACACTTAAAACCCATTTGAGCAAGTAAAGCAATATCATCTTCATAACGATGATAAAAATCCACTGCTCTATGACTTGGATAATACATTTTCTCATCAATAACACTTTGATAAGCTTGGGGAATTTTTTCACTACCATGTAAATAAACAATCTTACCATTAGAATCTAAAAAACTATGTTTTCGTTTTTTATTCATTGACCCATTTGTTTTAGTATCCGATGTCGCAAGGCCACGTCCTCCTAAATTATAACCACCTTCAAACTGGTTAGCAGCAGTAGCTCCACCCCATAAAAAATTATTTTTAAACATTTTTTATCCTCTTTTCTTAAAATTTTATATCTTCTAAAAACAAATCATTATACAATAATATTGAAAGGATGATTTTATGATTCAAACGAAACAAGAATTAATCAATCTACTTCCCACTATTTATCAAAATTTAAATACTCCACTATTTTTAATTTCTCCTGATTTAAAGATCATTGCTTCTCCAAAAAAATTTTTAAAATTAGAAATAAATTATTTTCAACAAATTTTCAATTTTACAATTATGAAACAGCATGAAATATATATTCACTTTCATCAAAATGCCACATATTTCTTTTTTTGTACTAAGCTAGATGAAATTCCTTATATTTGTGTAGGACCTATTTTTAATCGAAAAATAACAACCCAAGATTCACCTGCTGAGTACGAGTTATTTCAACATGTAATCTCATCGTATACGCTAGATGATTTCTTTAATCTCCCCAGCATTACTGTAGAAACAAAAAATCATTTTATTTTTATTTATCAAATAATTACTGGTAAAATTCTTGATTCTAAATTACTAAAAATTACTTTTAAAGGTTCTAAGGATAATCCTTTAAAACAAGAAAATTCTCTTGAAAAAGAAATCTTTCAAATTCGCGAAACACCTTTGCATGAATTTAGTTATACTTATGAACAAAAAATTCTAAATTATATTCAAAATGAGGATAGTACCAGTGCTAGAATCTTAATGATTGAACTGCTTCAAATCAAAGATGAACGTCATTTATCTAAAAATCAGCTTCAGTCAGCTAAATATAAAGTTGTTGCAGCTATCGCGGTATTTACTCGTGGAGTAATCAGTATCGGTGTTCCTGTCGATAAAGCTTATTCGTTAAGTGATGTGTATATTGTTAAAGTCGACCAGTCTAATACTATTAATCAACTTCACAAACTTATTTCTGACGCAATCATTGATTTTACACAATTAGTTAAACGTTATCGAAATATTCAAAATCCCTATTGGGTAAAAATTTGCAAAAACTATATTTCTCATAATTTACATAAGAATATTACTTTATTAGATTTAGCCAAGGTAACAGAGATGAATACTACTTACTTATCAACCCAATTCAAAAAAACAACCGGTCAATCAATTAAACAATACATTAATCATAAAAAAATCCAAGAAGCTCAATTTTTAATTAAAAACTCTCAATACTCTTTAGCTCAAATTGCTGATATTTTACAATTCTCAAGTCAAAGTCACTTTAATAAAGTTTTTAAACAAATTGTTGGAAAAAGCCCTATTCAATATAAAAATAGTTAAACGATGAAAGTTTATCTCTCATCGTTTTTTCTTAAATAGTGAAGATAAGCGCCTACCATATTAGCATCATTACAGTACTTGCACTTAACGATCTCTGGCTGAGGAAATGGAATAGGCAATGATTGATAAAATCGTTTTACTGCCGTCTTAATTCCATCAATAAAAATTTGATTTTCACTAACTCCACCCCCTATACAAATGCGTTGTGGATCTAGGATACATTGAATATTATGAAGCTGCCAAATCACATCATCACAATAGTCATCAAAAAGCTCACAGCTAATCAAATCACCTGTTTTGATCCAATCAAAGATCAATCTGCCATCATCCGTTTTAACACCTTTAGCAGCTGCTATTTTATCAATTAGGTTTTTAATACTACCCAATGCTCCAAAAAGATGATGATTAGTTACGTCACTGATTCTATGTGCAAAAATCATACTAACTTCGCCGCTAATCAAATGACTTCCTTTAAAAATATCACCATTAATAATAATTCCACCACCTACCCCAGTTCCAAAAGTAAGTACTAAACCATTTTGAATGCCTTGCATATTTCCTTGTCCAAGTTCTGCAATGGCTGCACACCGAGCATCGTTTTCAGCCTGAATAGGCAAATTAAAATAATTTTCCCATTCTTTCAAATCACAGTGATCGTTATATCTTAGACTCCCACCCGCATAAATATACTGCCGATAAACATCGATGACCCCTGGCAACGAAAAGGCAATTCCTTCAATATTGCTCATTTTATCTAAAACTGCTTTAATTGCTTTTAAGAAACTTTCTTGACTATCTTGAGGAGTTGGTATTTTGCCAGCTTGCGTTATTTTACCATCAATCATCAGGCAATGTTTAACAAATGTACCACCGACATCAAAAACTGCTATATTCATAAATCTTCTCCATCAGTAGCAATAACTTTCTTATACCAGGCAAATGATTTTTTCTTACTACGTTTTAATGTTCCATTTCCCTGATCATCACGATCAACATAGATAAAACCATAACGTTTTTTCATTTCTCCAGTCCCTGCAGAGACAAGATCAATACATCCCCAGGGTGTATAGCCAATTACGTCAACACCATCTTCAAGAATAGCACTTTTCATTTCTTTAATATGTTCTTTTAAATAAGTAATCCGATAATCATCTTCAACATAGCCATTCTCATCCACCTGGTCATCATATCCGAGGCCATTTTCAACAATAAATAACGGGATTTCATAACGCTCATAAAATCGATTTAAGATATATCGTAATCCTTTAGCATCAATTTGCCAGCCCCATTCACTAGTCGGTAAATATGGATTTTTAACCCCGGAAACTATATTTCCAGCTGTTGTTTCAACATTAGTATCCGTTGATGCAGCCGATGAAGAATAATATGAAAATCCAACAAAGTCAACACAACCTTCTTTCAAACTTTTTAAATCATCCGGCTTTACTTCAATTTTTAAATCTATTTTTTGTATTAGTTTTTTTACATAATTAGGATAATGTCCACGAACTTGTATATCGCTAAACGCAAATGTTCCATAACGCATTTTTTCTTCAGCTAATAGCACATCTTCAGGTTTTGCTGTAAGAGGATACTTGATCAAAGTTAATACCATGCATCCAATCATATTTTTTGAATCAATTTGATGTCCCAATTTAACAGCTTTCGCACTAGCAACAAACTGGTGATGTGCAGCCTGAAAACTTCGTTGTTTAAAATCTGCTTGTTCACGGCCAATAATTCCTGCGACTTCCGGCATAAAAATAACTGAATTAATTTCATTAAAAGTCATCCAATATTTAACTTTACCACTATATCGTTTATAAATTACTTCACAAAAATTCAAATAAAAATCAATTAACTTACGATTAGCCCAGCCACCATATTGCTTAGCTAAATATAACGGCATTTCATAATGAGAAATAGTTACAACCGGCTCCATTCCTCGTTTAATCATCTCATCAAATAAATCATCATAATATTTTAAACCTAATTCATTAGGAAGCTTTTCATCACCATTAGGGAAAATACGGCTCCAAGCGATTGAGGTCCTAAAACATTTGAAACCCATTTCTTCAAATAAAGCTAAGTCTTCTTTATATTTATGGTAAAAATCTATCCCCTCATGATTAGGATAATAAATTCCTTTTTTAATCCCATCTGTAAACTGTCGTGAAACATCTTTGCTGGCACTAGTCGCAATATCCATTAAAGATAACCCCTTACCATCGGCATCATATGCTCCTTCAGCCTGATTTGCAGCAATTGCACCTCCCCATAAAAAATCTTTACTTAACTTACTCAATTTTTCCACCAACTTTCGCTAATTGCTCTTCTTCGTAGGCTTTCTTATCAGCAATTCTAAAAAATGGATAATACATTAAAGTATTTACTACCAATAAAATTAGTACCATGATCAATAATGAAATTCCTCCTGCTAAAAATGCTTTTACAAAAAATGGAGTTGTCCATGGTAATAATGACATAGCCGGATTGTATGTAAATGTAAAAATTTGGGTTGCAAACAAACCAATAAAGCCCATTACAACATTACAGAAAACCATTGGAATAAAGAAAACAGGATTCAACATTACTGGCATTCCAAAAATCAATGGTTCATTGATATTAAACAAATTAGGAATAAAAGCTAATTTTAGCATCTTCTTATATCTCTCACTTCTCGCTGTAAACATCGATAAACATAATCCAAGTGTATTACCATTACCGCCAAAAGATGCAAACAGTGAAACTAAAGTGATTGTTAAATAAGTTAATGGTTTTCCTGCTTGAGCATCAGCAATATTTGTCATAATTAGTGTCATTTGTAATGGTACAAATGCACTATATACCGTATTTGGATGAATTCCAAAGAACCATAATAAATTAGCAACAAAATATAATAAGAAGATTGTCGGTAATGATAATCCAATTTTAATAATGAAGGCTCCAATTGTTTGATCGAAAAAACTTAAGAAATTTCCAAATGGAGTATAACCAAAACCAACTCGAACTACGAAAGCAAAAGTAACTATGATCATTGATATAAAAATTGGTTCAAAAGATTCACTAACCATTGGTGGAACCCCTTCTGGCATTTTAAATTTTAATCCTTTACCAGCTAAATAATGAAACAAATGTCCTACGATAATAGCAAAAATCAAAGCCACTAAAATCCCTGTACCGCTTAAATAGGTTATATCAAAAGCTGTTATATCCCCTTCAACTCCAGCTACTGTTTGAGGAATTATAATCAGGAAACTTAATAATGATAAAATTCCACAAGATAAAGCATTATCGCCTTTTCTTTTGGCAAAAGAATGAGCAACTGTAAATGAAACATATAAAGCTAAAATATTTAAACTAGCATTTGAAATAGCATCAAAATGTACTTTAAGACCAACGTTTGTTAACCAATCCGAATAACCAGTAAAGGGTAAATTCCCCAAAATAACAAATATACATACTCCAAAAGTGACAGGCCCAGTTCTCATAAACCCCTCTGCTACAGACTGAATTGTATCATTCTCACTCATCTTCTTAGCGATTGGTCCAATAAATCTATTCAATAATTTCTCTAACTTTTCCATATATTCTCCTTATTTTTTTTGAAATACGTATTTCATTCTATCGACAATTATCATTATAGAGATTAAAAAATATTGATTTAATAAATATTTTTGTTTTTTTATATTTTTTATCACTTGATTATTATACTTTTCAATAAATACAAAAATAAAAGAGTTTCTTGTTAAGGAAACTCTTTTAAATCCTATTCACTTCTTAAAGCTGTTACAGGATCTTCTAATGCTGCTTTCTTAGACGGAATCAAACCACCTAGCAAAGTCAACAAGACACTTAATACAATTAGAATAATTGCTCCCATGATTGGTAATGTTGCACTAACACTAGTATTACCAGCTATTTCATGAATTAATGCATTCCCCGGAATAAGTAGAATCAAAGTTATCCCTATTCCTAATACTCCAGCTAGTAATCCAATAATAAAAGTTTCTGCATTAAAGACTTGTGAAATATTTTTCTTAGAAGCACCAATCGCTCTTAAAATTCCAATTTCTTTTTTTCGCTCTAGAACACTAATATAAGTGATAACTCCTATCATAATAGAAGATACTACTAATGAAATAGCGACAAAAGCAATTAATACATAACTAATCACATTTATAATATCTGTAACTGAAGACATTAATGTCCCAACATAATCAGTATATGAAATTACTTTATCCTCATCAATCTTTTTAATATTTTCATTATAACTATCTAAAATATTGATTACTTCCTGTTTCGTTTCAAAATCCTTAGGATAAATATTTATTGCACTAGGCTTATCAAAATCAGCATATCCTAGATTTTTAAGATTCCCCTCATATGAAGAAGACTCAGTGGTCATTAATGACATCATTAATTCTGAGAGCTCTTCTTCATTCATATTCATTTTTATCGCTTGGGCAAAAACACTTGTATCAATCTTTATCGCATCTTGCATACTATTGGCAAGATTTCCCATTTGCTTAGTTATTTGTGTACTTATTTGTTGTTGTAATGATTTAGTGATCGTTTCGGTATATTGAGTCATTACTGTTTGCATTTGCCTTTCCAACTGAGCTTGAAACTGTTCAGTTGCCCCACTTGACTGGAGAAGTTTGATCATCTCATCCTGCATTAATTTTTGAGCCTGATCAGTTTGTAAAAATACCATAAAGTATTCATTCATTTTAGTTGGATCGATTAATCCATTATCTTTTAAATATTGTTGAAACTGTGTCATAACTGCCTGCGTAAAACTCTCAATATTCTCTTTAGGAATATCGACTTTCATATTAGCAAAAATGTTATCCATATTAATACTCGGTAAAGAAGCTGAATCCAGTTTAATCTGACTTAAATCTAAATCTCCCATATCAAAAGAAAGTTTATTTTGATCAAATGAAAAAGCTTTCTTCATCATCTCTCCATCGACAGTAAATAAAGAGTTCATATCTAATTGATTGCTATTTTTATCACTGAATTCTTTTCCTGTAAAAACATCAATATTAGGATTACTTATTTGTTTATTAACAATCTCACTTGAAGCTGCCTGCTCAATTACATGATTAGTTAACGCTGCAGGATATCCAATTCCAGATTGTAACATCGTTGCGCTGGCAGAATCTTTAGGCTGTACAATTCCAACGATTTTAATATTCTCGCCATTTTGAATCAGATTTTTCATATAATTTTCATCATCAGTTTTATCTTTATAAACATTATATTTACTATCATATTGATAATAATCTGAGGCATTAACAAGTTTAAACTCTGTTCCTAAAATATCTTTATAAGAATATGACTTAATATCTGTAGGCACATTAACGGTTTCTTCTTTTGAAAACTGTTCAATCATTTTATCAAGTTCTGAATAATCACGTAAGCCTAAAGTATAAAGCATAAAATCGTTAATATTTCCATTTTTAGTTAACACTAGAACACATTCATTATAATTCTTTGGCCAATTTCCAGCTTTAATATCATATTGATCTTCATAAAGGCTTGTATTACTTGGCATTTGATAAAATACATCCGTACTCATCATCGAAGACATTAGGCTATTTGAATTGGCTGATGAGCCTAGTCCTAATGATGAAAATGACTTATCAGGATTTACTTGACGAATTAAATCAGTATTAGTACTGTAAATTTGTGGCGCAACATTATAAGTATATTCAATTGAATTAGTATTCTCTTTGATATTACTTTTTCCACTATCAAGATACTTCTTTAATGAAGTCAAATCATTAGAACCTATTTTCGAGAACATATTTGTAATCATTTGTGATACATGTATTTTAGTATCATCTTTTTCCTCATTATTCTGATTAGGCTGTGTATCAGTCATCATTGACGTTATATCAAAACCTGTACTTTGAATCTGTAATGGATACTCTGAAAGAGTTTCTTCTTCAATTGACTGTATATATTGATTAACCCCATTTGAAAGTGAAAGAATTAAGGCAATTCCAATAATTCCAATTGAACCTGCAAATGAAGTTAAAATCGTTCGTGCCTTTTTTGTACGAAGATTGTTAAAACTTAACAACAGTGATGTTAAAAAAGACATTGATGATTTCCCCATATTTTCATGTCTTGGAACTTCTAGTTTATCTGAACTAACTTCATAAGGATTAGAATCACTGCGAATGATTCCATCTCGTAATTCTACAATTCTAGTTGCATAAGCTTCGGCTAGTTCAGGATTATGAGTAACCATAACTACCAAACGATCCCGGGCAACTTCTTTGAGTAATTCCATTACTTGAACACTGGTTTCACTATCAAGCGCCCCTGTTGGTTCATCTGCTAAAAGTATATCCGGATCATTTACTAATGCTCGAGCAATCGCGACTCGCTGCATTTGTCCCCCAGACATCTGATTAGGTCGTTTATGAAGATGTTCTCCGAGTCCAACTTCCTTTAAAGCATCAATTGCTCGTTTACGTCGCTCATTCTTGGAAATTCCTGAAATTGTTAATGCTAATTCAACATTAGCTAAAACTGTTTGATGGGGAATTAGGTTATAACTTTGAAAAACAAAGCCAATTGTATGATTACGATATGAATCCCAATCACGATCTTTATATCGCTTTGTTGAAATACCATTAATAATTAAATCTCCACTGTCATAACGATCTAAACCGCCAATTATATTTAAAAGTGTTGTTTTTCCAGAACCACTAGGTCCAAGAATTGCAACAAATTCATTATCACGAAGATTTAACGAAATACCATTTAATGCTATTTGATGTAAATCTCCAGTAATATATTCCTTAGTTATCTTCTGTATTTGAAGCATATGATTTTCTCCTTTTTCAATAATAAGTAAATTCTACTCCTCTTAAATAAACTGAAGATTAACAAAAATATTTTCAATAAAAAGTTTATATCAACATAATTACTAAAGTTAATTAAAAGAAAAAAGAATCCAAATAAATTAATCCTAAATCATTAATACTATATATTTCTATAATTATACCACTTAGAGTCGTTATAAAGTTAAAGAAATAATATTTTTTCTTTAACATATATTAAAAATACTATTGTCATTCCAATTTAATTTATTTTATAAAAAAAGATCATATCTTAATGATATAATCTTTATTGATAATATTTTTGATAATAACGAATCCGCAAAATATCAAAAATCATCATAATTTGATAATTAAATTGCAAACCATCAAATTTACCAAGAACATGCGCAAAATAATCAGCACAAACATTCTCATAATCACGATATGCCAGATTTTGTGTAATTAGAACCAAATAAGCATCACAAATATTTTGTGGCTTTAATTTTTTTACATTTCTTTCCATCATTCTACCAGTTGCTGTAATAAAGAAGACAACATCGTCATCACTAAACTCAAAATTCAAATCAAAATGATGATACTCAACAACTTCTTTTCCCAATGAAATTAAATCTGTCTGGAAATCAACTGCTACACTACTTGGATATAGCGCTCCAAGAATAACAATTCTCTGCTTATTAAAAATCAATTCACAAAGTTCATCAATCCACTGTATAAATTCTTCCTTAGAATAATCAGTATTTACATGCTCAAGGAAATCATTTATATCAGTGTTTAACATCCGCGCATGAATTTGTTCAAGACGTCCCTGATGATCGGCTAAAAGACGTTCTTTAAATTCATCAAAACTATGTATTCCAAAATGTTGACAAAAGTCCAAGAGTTCTTCTTGACTGCATTTTGCTGCATCAATAAATGATACCATAGTATGATTTTCTATCAATGTATAATTTTTAATTATAAAATTACCAATCCTATACATATGATCATCATCTAAACACCCATTTAAATATTTTAAAATCCGTGAAATCATTAATTCCATTATTATTCCTACCTCCTTTTATCAAACATTAAATAATCCATTACCTATATTATATAATAATTAAGTTAAAAATTAAATTAATACATCTTTTCTAACTAATTTTTTTGCCTTTATAGCCTATCTTCTTAACCATGCCATCATTGCTCAATTGATAATCTAAACGATTAATAATTAATAACAAATACGACTTTAATATTAAAGAAACTCACTATAATATACAGTGAGTCATAAATATTCAAAATTTAGTCTTTATAAAAATACTTCCTGCACACGAGAAACAATATTATTACAATTATATTGTGCAAAATCAACAGGATTCATTATTAAAAAACGTTTGTGATACTTCGCTGCCATACTTTTAGTATAGTGTTGAACTTGTGGTGCCATCAACACTAAATCATATTCTTTCGATAGCGTATCATCATCATAGATACTAGTGGCTGAAAAATGGTATGGTAAATGATTATTATTACTAAAATCTTGTAACATTTGAGCAAACATTGCTGTTGTTAACCCACTAGAACAACACAGTAAAATATTTCGTTCACCATCATCTTCACTCACTTCATACTCTTTCTGGCAAACACAAAACATTCTTCGCTTAAAACTTTTGATTAATTCTTTAATCTGATTACGATCTTCCATCTCATAATGAAGATAAAAAATTTGTTCATTATTTGTACAATCAGTGATGATTTCTTCTACAACCGAATTATTCCATACGACAATTTGTCCAAAAAGATTATCTTTAAGATAATTATATGTCTCTTTTTGATCATCCTCTTTGATACAAAATTCAGTTCCCGGCTGTTCTTCGTGTAAAGTGGATAGCCATGCTTTAAATTCATCAGTATTAAAATTTCTTCTACAACATCCCATTTTTAGCCCTCCTATCTACTTATATCTATAAATAATATCATCATCAAACTAAACTTTCAATTTAGTTAATTTAATTTAATTTCGAATCTTAAAAGTATTCCCAGCCCACTTAAGTACTAAAATACAAGCAATGACACAATAGCCAATACAAAATAGAATACAAACAATTCCAAAGGAAAGAATTGGTAACTCAAGTTTAGTAAAAGCATAACAAATAATATAGGTCAATGAAATAATTGTTGAATAAATAGGACTTTTTACTTCAGTATGCGCATTATATGGCTGCAATAAATAATATAAGATTAAATAGTGTGTTGAAAAAAATATGCTCATTGAAATTATTGAGATAAAAGATATAAATGCCAGAAATGCTTGATCAATTCCTCCACAAATAAATAAAATAGCCATATATCCTAATGCTAAAACAATTGCTGGCAATAAATTGATTTTAACTATTTCTCTTAAACGAATTTTAAATAATATTAAAATATTTTTAGGAATTCGATAAAAAGAATAAGTCAACATTGAATGATCGCAGTTTACAAACATTGCTTGTGTAATATTTTTAGCAGTATTTAATAAATACATAATAAAAACAAAAAAAGGTAAAATACTTGTCATAGCATTATTTGCATCTTTTTGAGTTTCAACATCATAAAATAAGATACCAATTATCACAACTATTATAAATGCAATCATATAAGTTTGTCGTTTAGCTGTTTTCCATAAAATTTTCTTATGTCTTTGCATAAATAATTCATTAAAATACTCAAAACCAGTTTTATTACTTTTAGTATCAGCTTCTAAAGTAATCATTTTATGATATGAATCATTAATAATATCTTGAGTATCTGTATTTAATAACGAATCGATATTTTTTAATAATTTATGACTAAGCTGATGATAATCATCATACTTTAATACATAACTCATCAAAATAACCGCTAATATACTAAGGATTATTAAAACAATCAGCATCATCTTAATCGGAATAATCAGATTAGAAAAAATAAGTGCATAACCCACTAATAAACATCCGATACTAAATCCAATTATTGCTGGTGAATTATTATTTTCACTTCGTGCCTTTCGATTCCTTTTAAAATCTTTAAGATAAACACTAACAGCTATTAGCTTTAAACCAATAATAAATAACGGTAATATATAACTTAACCAAAAAGGGTATTGTAATATAAAAGATAAAATCATGAATGCTGTCATATATCCAACATAATGTCGGAACAGAGTATATAAGTATTGTGATAGTACAAACTCTCGTCCATCCATTTTCATTAAAATAACTGCATAATATTTATCTTTCGAGGGATCAAACATTCCTGTATTAAAAAATGCTCCGCCTAAACTTAGAAAAAACAATAATTGTAACATTGCACGAAAGTTAAATACATTCATAAAATTCAAAGGTATTATGAGCATAATTGCAAAATATATTATTTTTCCTAAAAAAACTGATATAATTTCCCAAATAGTATTTAAGATAGTAACAAATATTTTTAGACTTTGATTTTTATAAAGTGACATAGGTAACACTCTTCTAATAATTGGAATTTGTTTAAACATATAAATAATGCTATTAACACGATAAGTATTTTTCAAACGAAATGAAATTAGAAAGGTATCAAGCATGATCTTCATCCTTTAAAATCTTGATTATCTTTTCTTGAAAAGCATCATCATCCAGATCCTCTTTATTAATTAATGATAATTGTCCTTTATTAAGGATAACTATCTCGTCACATAAATCAACTGCCAACTCCATTATATGAGTTGAAAAAATAATAATATGCTCTTTTTTTATACTTTTTAAAAGCTTTTTCATCTCATCTGCAACAACAACATCTAATGATGTTAACGGCTCATCTAACAATAGAACATCAGGGTGTGCAATGAACTGAATCAACATCTGCATCTTATTTTTCATTCCGTGTAAAAAATCTTTTAATAAACGATCACGATCTTCTTCCAATAAATTAACCATATCAAAATATTGATCAATAGTTTTTAAATTTTTTATATTCTTAATATTGATCTCAATAAAAAACTTTAAAAATTCTCGTGCCGTTAGAAATTCCGGTACTGTTGGAGTTGATAAAACATAACCAATATCACTCATCGTTAATGGCTTACGGCCATTATCTTCAAGATAAAAATCGCCTTTATCTATTTCTAAATCTTGGTTCAAACAATTAAACAAAGTTGTTTTGCCAGCTCCATTACGACCTAATAAACCATAGATTTTTCCTTTCTCAAAGCAAAAACTGATATCTTCTAAAACTTTTTTATCTTCAAAATTCTTTTGTAGATGTTCAATAATTAGTTTCATAACTTCCCTCCCTATTTTTACTAAGTATATCATCGTTAAACTGTCATCACAATAATAAGCATAATAAAACACCTTCATGCACTTTACAAAATATTATTTATAAAACAAAAATAAGAATAAACTAACTAATAGTTTATTCTTACTTAAATTTCTTTATTTAAAAAATTGTGGTAAATACTTCTTGTGTGCTTCTAACATTTCATCGAGTATTTGTCGAGCTGTTATTTCACTTTGAACTAATGGATTAATTGCCATAGCAACTAGGGCATCATCATAATTGCCACTAACTGCCACATTGGTAGTTAAGATTTCAAATGCCTTTAATTGCTGAATTAATCCAACTACTTGAACTGGTAATTCTCCTACTGGGATAGGAACAGGTCCATCTTTAGTTATAATACTACTAACTTCAACGACTACATCATTAGGTAAGTTAGTAATTGCACCATTATTTAGTGTGTCAACTACTTGAATATCTCCTTTATCATTGTATAATGAAGAAATTAAATTGCAAGCTGCATCACTATAATAAGCTCCACCACGTTGTTCTAATTCCTTAGGCTTCACATCCAAATTTTCATCTTTATATTTCTCAAATAGTTCTTTTTCAACCTTCTTCACAACTTGAGCACGACATTGATGTTTAGCTGCATCCTCTTGACAATGTTCCAGCATTTGCTGTTTTTGTAAATAATAGCGTAAATATCCAATCCCTAAATAACCATAACTATTTAAAAATTCATTGCTCCATGGTAAATCAACAATATTTTTTAAAGATTCTTTATTTCCATCATTTATCATCGTATCAATCAAATTACGATTAGCATTTTTACCGTTTAATTGAATATCTAATGCATAGATCATATGATTAATTCCACCAATTTTAACATCTAAATGGTCTTCTTCTTTAACTTTTAAAATTTTTTCAATGTCTTTGATCATATTTACAGGTCCATTACATAACCCAATAAATTTTTTCCAGCCAGTATGTCTAAACACTGCTTCAGCATTGATTCCAGAAGGATTTGTAAAAGAAATGATCCAAGCATTTGGACACAATTCTTCACAGTCTTTAATAATTTCAAAAATAACCGGAATAGTTCTTAATGCTTTGAACATTCCACCTGGACCATTTGTCTCTTGACCAATCACTCCATATTTTAGGGGAATCAACTCATCTTTTTCTCTAGCATCTAATTGTCCGACTCTAAACTGGGTTGTTACAAAATCAGCATCTTTTAGTGCTTCACGACGATTTAAAGTCAAATGCACTTCCATATCAAGTCCAGCTTTTTTTATCATTCGTTTAGCCAGATTACCAACAATTTCTAATTTTTCTTTTCCCTCTTCAATATCTACTAACCATAATTCTTTAACTGGTAATTCTGCATATCTTTTAATAAATCCTTCTACTAATTCTGGAGTATAACTGCTGCCTCCTCCAATTGTAACGATTTTAACGCCTTTCATAAGTTTCCTCCTTCAAATTGGCTGCTGCACATTGATCTAATACTACAATTACATTATTGTGTGTTTGAATTATAGAGCTAGGAAAGTCTTCACTAACTGGACCATATAACATTCTTTCCACTAATTTAGCTTTTTTATTTCCTTTGGCAATCATAATTAGTTGTCTTGCCTTCATAATCGTTTTGATTCCTTGCGTAACTCCTTGCGTTGGAACATCTTCAATTTTTGTAAAACCATAATCCAATGAACTTTGAATTGACTCGGGGTGTAAATCAACAACATGACTTTCACTATCAAATGAACTACCTGGTTCATTATAAGCAATATGACCATCCATTCCTATTCCCAATATTTGAATATCGATAGGATTATTAATGATCAATTGATCGTATTCTTTACATTCTTTTGTCATATCCTTAGCATTTCCATTTAAAGAATAAATATTTTCTTCTTTAATATTAATTTTACTGAAAAGATAATCTTTCATTGCTCTTGCAAAGCTTTGAGGATGATCTTTTTCAATCCCAACATATTCATCAAGATTAAAGGCTCTAACTTTTGAAAAATCTGTTTTTCCACTTTGGTATGAATCAATTAAATAGTCGTATGCTCCTAATGGTGTAGACCCCGTGGCAAAACCAATCACTGGAGCATCATTATTTTGAATAAATGTACTAATTTGCTGTCCAACATATGTATCAACATCTTGTTCGGTTTTAAATACATAAACTTGCATAAAGTCCTCCTATTCTTGTAGCAATTCTTTTTTCTTAGCATTTTTTAATAAATCACGATCTAACACTTTTACAAATGGGAAATAAATAGCAGTAGCAACAGCAAAATTGACAATTTGAAGAATCAATGCGTTCCATCCCCCTGCTATCCAGCCAGAAATAAATACTGGTGTTGTCCAAGGAATCTCAATCCCCTGTAATAATGGTACAAGACCTAAACTCATTGCCAGATATGTCGTAACACATAAAACTATTGGTACTATTACAAATGGTATCATCATTATAGGGTTTAAGACAATAGGTATCCCAAAAATAACCGGTTCATTAATATTAAATATAGCAGCTGGTCCAGATAACTTAGCAACTGTCTTTAATTCTGGACTCTTTGCCCCAAACCAAATAGAAACAAGCAATGATAATGTTGCTCCCGTTCCTCCTGCAATTAAATATACATCTCTAAATTGTTGACAAATAATATTAATTGGCTCTTTACCAGCTTGGACTAGAGCTAGATTTTCTGCTGATAAACCGCGCCAAATTGGACCCATAATAGCACTAACGACGTTATCACCATGAACTCCGAAGCACCAAAATAAACCAATTAGCCCCTCACTGATCATCTGTGATGGCAATGAATTTCCTAGTGCAGATAACGGCTGTTGTAAACATTGATAAATTAAATCAAATACAGTTGCATATGGTGTATATTCAAAAATAACTTTAATTAAAAATACTACTGTTAAGATAATTGCCGCAGGAATTAATGAAGAAAATGAGCGACTTACAGCCGGCGGAACAGAATCAGGCATTTTAATTACCCATCCTCTTTCTTTGATCCAATGATAACTCTCAACTGTCAAAATAGTACAAATCATTGCAACAAACAAACCTGCAGCTCCAAGATATCCCATAGGAATAACTCCCCCTGAAGTGACTGTTTCACCAGCTTCAGTTGTCAATGTAATTGTAAAATTATTTAACAATAAAAACGTAATAATTGGTAAAATCAATGCACTTGTATCTTTAATATGATGATATTCTAACAATGATTTAGCAATTCCAATAATTACAAGCAGTGCCATAATATTAAAAGTCGGTTCTAACAAATAACCCAACTTAGCAATATTTTCAGCACCAAAAATACTTCCTAAAAAATTATTTAAAGCTTCCGAAGGTAAATTTGATAACAACAAGAATATTGAACCAATGATTAAAAAAGGCATGATGCTCGTGAAGCCCTCACGAATTGCACTTAAATAACGGTTTTGTTCAACCTTCTCAGCAATTGGCATTAGAGTTTTCTCTAACATTTGTGTAAATCTATCCATAATAGTTTCCTCCCTTTCTTTACAATTACATTATATTATTTATAAATGAAAGTTACCTTACACATAATTTCGCTATACTTAGAGCAATTCTATGCAAACTCTGGCTCTAATGCTTGATTTTCATAAATAATTCTTTTGCTTGATTATAAATTTTTTGGCCATCCAACTTCCCATATGCTTTCATATCGATTAGTCCTACTATTTGTGTACGCAGCGTCATCATTCGTTCAATTACAGGCATTCGATAACGGATCTGTGGACTCACCAAAACAACATCATAATCACCTATCACACCTACTAGTTCTTCAAACGATGATGATTCAATATAATCCCCTTCATCAGCATATAAATACATTGTTTGTACTAACAAACTTGTTGACATCCCCTGTCCGCATACAAGCAATACTCGCATATTTTTTTGTTTTTGAAAATTTTCTATACCTAAATATGTTTTTATTTCTTGAACTTGCTCATAAAGACTAATAATTTCTTTTGCCATTTCTAATTGTGTTTGTGCCCCACAAAGATGATCTTGAGCATGAACTAAAAGCATATTTGGATTAAAATGATCTACTTTTGCACTTTTAGCTAACAATTTTGATTGAATTTTATGCGCTAATAATAACTCTTCTTGAGCCTCGTTCATTTTAAAATCTGCTTCTTGAATATCCCCCTGACGAGCATATTCAATTGCTTCCATCGAAGATGATTTAGAATTTCCAGAATGTAAAATTAATTCAAAACTTGTTTCATTCATCTTTTCTCTCCCCCTTATCCAATCAGTTTTCCTAAATTCTTTGTAAAAGTTTGATAATCACCTCTACAAATAACATCTTGAACACTTTGCTGATCCATCATAAATTTTGAAATACACTCAAATAATACTCTTAAATCTTTTTGATTTCCTTTTTCAACACAAATCAAAAAAATCAATTGTGCCTTTTGCTTCGACCATACAATCGGTTTATCTAAAATAGCGGTAATAACAATCGTTTTTTGAGAAATCAAATGATCAGGATGCGGTAAAGCAATCAGCTGTCCATATGCCGTACTGCCTAATTCCTCGCGACGAATACATGATTGAAACAAGTCTTCTTCAAACTCATTATATTTATTTGCAACTTCACACATCAATTGAATAACTTCTTTTTGATTTTTGGCATCAATCATGCCCATAAAATACTCCTCTTTAAAATACTTTAATAATTCACCTGCTTCACTTTGACCTTGTAAAGAATTTTTTATTCTTTGAATATCTTTTTGATCAATAAAAAAATTTATTCTTAAAGCTCGTTTAGGAATCAGTGGATGATTCAAAAATGTTGCAAAAATACAGTCATAATCATCTAAATTATATTGTGGTATCTCTAACGCATTGATAATCTCTAAATCACTGATCATTTCATTAAACTCTTTTAAAAAAGTATGTTGAATCATTAAATAATCGCCTCTACGAGCATTACAAATTATTAAGACTTTTTTAGGATTAATTTTATTTTCTTTTTTTGAAAGCGATAAAGAAAAATGCACTGCTAAATAACCTACCTCATCACTGCTTAGTTGATAATGTTTTTGTTCACTGATATACGATGCCGCAATAACTGCCACATCATACGCTAAAGGATAATTCGCCTGAATATCTTGAATCATTGTATTTTGTAATTGCATTTGGCTTTCTAGCCGAACTAATAAGGGCACCAGATGTAAAGCCAATGAAATCTTCAATTCAACATCACCATAAAAATCAATATCAGTTTTAATCTTAATTTCCTCCAACATGCCATTAACAAAATAATCGATTTCTTTGCTGATTAAATCATTTTCTTCATAACTACGCTTTCCAAGTAGATGAATTGCTAAAAAAGATATTTCATTTTCAGTAACAATAAAATGATATATTGAAGCTAATTCATCCAAAATTTTTTTGGCAATTACATGCTCATGCCCATATTGCCTTGCCATTTGTGGATTATCAATGTATATTCCATGCTGCATTCGTTGAATTGAAACACATATGTGTAAAACCAAGTTTTGTAAGACCACATCGCTAATCCGATATTTTGCTTTCATCAGACTATCAACAACTATATCACTTATAGTAGCTAGCCATTCCTTTTTAATTGTTGAATGTCCTAATTGCAATTCTAATTGCTCTTTAATAATACAATCTCTTTTATCCTTCTCTAAGCCAACAACAATCATGCCATAATTAGGCTTATGTTCTATTTTTAATTGATATTTTTCGAGAACTCTCTTGACTATCTTTAAATCACTTGAAACACTGGATCGTGAAACATACATTTGACTAGCCAAATCATCCGCTTTAACAAAATGATTATCAGATAATAATGTACTTAAAATATATGTAATTCGATAACCCTGATTATTAAAATCTTTTTTATCATCACTTTCTAATAATAACTGTTTAAAATCATTATATTCTTGTTGATCATGGATAATCAGATTATATCCTTTGCTTGTCATTGAAATAATTTCTAGTTGATATTTTTCTAAAATTATTTTCATCTCTTTTACTGTATTTTGTAATGTTTTCAAACTACAATTTACTTTATTAGCTAATTCAATCCCTTTAATAAAACTATTTTTATTCTCATCTAAGCATAAAAATATTTGTTTCTGTCGTTCATTTAGCATCATAATCTCTCCTTATCCATAATAAATATACTCTATTAATAATTATTTGTCCTTGCAGTTTTTTCGCCAAGCTTAGAGTAATTTTCTGTAAGGATATTTTAAAAGAATTGTCTATACTAAAATTATAAGAAGATTCTTAAGGAGCGTCAATCATGAAAAGAATATTTAACCATTCATCAGTACATAATCACCAAGCACCATTTGTTAAACGACTAATTGCATATTTTATTGACTGGTATATCATCAGTGTCATGACAATTTTACCTATAAACTTGATTTATAGCATTATCTATCATCAAAAGAATTTTACTAGTTCAATTGTCAATCTTCCTCTAATTCCCGCAATTAGTGCATTTTTAATAGGCTTACTGCTCTCTTTACTATATTTAGTTTATTTTCCTTACAAATATAATGGTCAAACAATTGGTAAAAAAATCTTTGGTTTAAAAATTGTTAAGAATAATGAAATTAATATTGATTTAAAAACTTTATTAATTAGAAATGGAGTTGGATTAATTTTAATTGAAGGTACATTTTATAGCTGCTCAATCTATTTTTGGGAACTGATAAACATTATCTTTGAAGCATCAATAGCTTCATTTGCATTATCAATTTTAGGAATAGTATCGTTTATTTCAATGTTTATGAGCCTCCTTAATTCTAATCATCGTATGTTGCATGATTATCTTTCAAAAACTAGTGTGGTCACGGTTCATAAATAACAAAAATGGTAGCAAGTTTATTTACAAACTTGCTACCATTTCTTATTTTGAAAATGATTAAAAATCAAATTCATCCGCCCATGCAAAATAAGCCGATTCTTCAAGATTTGGTGTATATGGATTGATATCAATATAAGGGATACTAACTATCTCTGTTTGATAATCGATTACGATGACTTCTACAACACTTAAAGCAATTGGATCTTGAAATCTTATACTGAGCATTTTTTGTAACCAATTTACTAATGATAAATAAGTATCAGCAATATTAGAAAAATCTCCATATATCACCATACAAGCCATTATTTCAACAGCTGAGGTGTATCGAAATTTAAAAAGCTTCTCGATAGTGACAGCTTTTCTAATTGATACTCACAATTCTACATCAACATCATATTCACGGTAATCTTCATCATAATAAATTGAAAAATATTTTGCTGAAACATCTCTTCTATGCTCAGCAGTAAAGTTTAATAATTCTTCCTACAACTTACTTTCAGCATAATAATCAGAAATTATTTTTCTAAATGAAAGTACAAAATAACTTGGAGTTTATTTTATTAGAACATTATAATTCATCCCATTTTTATTACCTAATAATTCTTTTTTTGCTAATTCGATTTTTTTAATTTTACTTGTTCCTCCAATATATTTTTGCTCCAGTTATTCAATAATAAACTGATTTCCTTGGTTATTTAAAACAAGTGCTATCTCTGTTAATTAAATCCACTACCTTACAAATATATAATTTTATTTAAGCGAAGAATTTGTTCACTTGAATACATGGCGCGATATCCAGTTGTTTAATCAACTGCAGCCAGTTTTAAAAGTCCCATTTCATCATAATATCTTAACATTCTAACAGTAGCCTATGTTAATTTAGAAAACGCTCCAATTTTAAACATGATTTCATCCATCTTTACAATATTTCCTTCTGTGTATTTATCAATAAAATCAAAATATTCTATTTCATGATCAGCATAATACTGTTCATCAATTTGATCTAATTGATTACTGATTTCTTGATTTGAGTACATCTCGATTCGTTTATTTGGATAGATATTAATTGCAGCTTGTAAATAATCTTTACTTATCGTTAGTTCCAAATCTCTAAAAGCTTCAAGCGTAAAATCAGAATGATGATAATAATTTGAAATAAACTGCTCAACTCCCCCCACATTCAACTTCCATATGAAAATTATAGAGAAACCAAAAATTTTGCTCTACCAGAGTACAATCATTAAACCGTTCACCATAATTAGATTTTTCGTCAATTAATGTAAAGAGATTAAATAATCTTTCTTCCCTCTCTTGAACTATAATTTCTGTGATTGACAAATCAGGATTATAACCATTAAGTAGATAATTAAATAATTCTCCATCTTCATCAGATAATCAAGGCTTATTTAATAAAAAATAACCAATCCCTAATAGACATATGACTATTCCCATAATAATTGTTTTCTTCTGCATTATTTCTTCCCTTCCAGCCTTTATATCACTATTCTATTCATAGTCTCATCAAGAAACAAAAAATGACCTCTGCCTTGACACAAATGGAGTTCTACAAATGAAAACTGTGATAAGATTTGCGCAGTTTTTCGAATATTTTTAAAACTGGCTTGACTATAAATTATATTAACCGGGCAGTTGATTTGTTGACATCGCTTAATATGATTTTGTTTTTCATACTCATTCATAAGCTTTAAATAAAATGAATTAACAGTACGATTCCATTCCCTTGACGATATTCTTATTCGTTCTGATGAACTAATGTTTTTGAATTTCGTACAACATTCTAATATTTTAAATAACTTAATCTGCTTTTGAAATATTCGATAGCCGCTGCAGTATCCTGGCAACAGTGTCAACCATAACCATTTCGGTAAATAAATCATTGTTTCTATCAAAATTAAACGCTCAATAAAATATGGATTACGAATCGCAAAATCAAGTGCAAATGCACCCCCTAAACAATATCCAACAATAGTACAAGATTTGATATTTTCGCACTTCACTAATTTTAATACCAGCTGATTAAATACTACCATATTAAAATTCTTTGTTTCTATCGAAGAATCCCCATATCCGCATAAATCAACTAAAACCAAAGAATAATTTTTTAATAAATGTTGCAGTTGATCTGTTTTATACATTTCTCTAGTCATATTCATTCCATGAAAACAAATACAGACTGGTTTATTTAAATTTTCAATTTCATAGCAAAGAATATTTCCTAAATAAGTCACTTGCTTTCTCATTTTTTATAACCTCGCATTAGTTTATAAAATCGAGGTAATTGTTTACAAATATCACAATTTTTAGCAATACATTGACAATGCGGGCCATTTATTGCTTTTGACATTTTTACCCAAATATATTGAATATTTTCATTCAACACATTTCCAAATGTCGGCTCAATAAAGTCACAGGGACCAAAATTACCATGTCCATCAATATATGAATGCTGTACTCCAGCTCCACAGCCAAATTGTTCTGCACTTTCAAAATATGGAAAGACACTGGCTTTAGGATATCGAGAATCTCTATTTAATGTAATATGCAATTGCTTTAATTGTTTTTTTTCGTTATCAGTTAGAACTTCTTCCAATTTGTTTTTTAAAGCACCACAAGGTAAGGGCTCCATGATTCGCATTTCATCTATTTCTAATTTTTTTAAATACAGTGCCAGCTTTAAAATTCCTCCATTAATCAGTAATTCTCGTGTACATACCGTTTGACTCATTGTATAAAGCCCTGCCTTTTTAGCATTTTTAATAGCTTCAACAGCATAATCGTAAGCATGATCATTATGGCGCATTCCATTATGTCTTTGGGCATCTAAAGAATCGAGACTTATTGCAATACCAAATAACCCCGCTTCTTTTAAAGCCAGAGCACGTTGATAAGTTAATTTATATCCGGTTGTAAAAATATAACTAACACTACGTTCATCAATACTTGCAATAAGCTCCTCTAAATCTTCACGCAATAAAGGTTCACCACCTGTAAAACCAATAATTGCTACACCTAATCTTTGTAATTGGGCAATGATTTTTTTTAATTCTAAAGTCGAAAATTGACTATTTGATGTGGCATCTTTCATAAACTTAGATGCACTGCAATGCCAGCAATGGTACATACATTTATCTGTAACAGCAATATATGTAGAAATCGGAGCCAGCCGAATCCCTTCAGTGTGATTAACAAAAAAATTTTTTCCTTTACCAGGAACCATCTTAACTACTGTCCTAAAAGCTTCAGTATTAATCGGTGGAATAAATGAATTCACTAAATAATAACCATCATGCTGGACTAAATGATCATTTATAATTATATTTAATCCACATTTTACCATATTTCTAACCTTATAATCTTCATGCTTGCGAAATTGGCAATGCAAATTTAAAAATGTTTTAATAATGTGGGGATTGATACACATTTTAATAATCATCCGTTTGTTCACTCAGGTCACCCCTTCTTAAATATTCCCATCACGAAATGATGAGTAATGCATGGTTTAGTAAAAAACTTCTGCAGCTGCTCAACAAGAGTATTAAAAATTTTTTCATTTTTCAAATCCAACATTGCATCATAACCAGCCAAAGCACCTGTTGAGGTAACAAATTTTGCGGCCCGATTCCAATCTGTGAAATAAAATTCTTGTTTTTTTGAAGTTACTCGACAATTTTTTAATCCCGCTTTTTTAGCCCAACGTTCCAATTGCTGCGCATTGTTTGGCATTGGTAAATCAAACATTAATTTATTAATTGAGCCTACATATTCAATTAATAATTTTGGATAAATTTTTCGAATTTGTGGCAATGTTTGCTGATCATTTACTAAGATATACAAATATCCTCCATTTTTTAATAACCGCTGACATTGATTTAATACTTTTTGTGGTTGTTCGTACATCAATGCCCAAGTACATACGATTGCATCATAGCAACAACTTTCTTGTACTGTTAAAAATTCAAGCATTCCTTTACACACTTTATTAATGCTTGAATTCTGACATTGTTTTAACATTTGCTTTGAAATATCCACAAGATCAATTGAATAATCATTATATTCTTGGATAAAATTTGAATTATAACCAGTTCCTCCAGCCAAGTCTAGAATACGGCCTTTAGAAATATGTTTGATTAGATGATTTAAAAGAATATCATTATATGTATGCATTATTTTTAAATATTCTTGCTGATAAGTTTTACTAACCAGATCATAAGAATTGCCAATATCACTTCTAGTCACAATTTTTCTTGTTATAAATAAATATCCTACCTTTTATTTTGAAGCGAAAAATAAACCAACTGTTCAGGTTTGACTGGTTTTATTTTTTCAAAACAACAACGTTCAAAAAGAAAAAGTAATTTTATTCTAAATGCTCTTTGATTAAAATCATGAATCAAAATAAAACCGTTATTATTTAGATAATTTAGCATCAATTTAAGACATTTTTCTTGATTCATTAAATGATGTAAACAATCTCGACAAATGATAACATCGACTTTATTTATTGGAAGACCTTTTTGTATCGATGCATGAATTAATTTTACATTAGTGTTTTTCTTTTTAGCTTCTTTAAGCATTGATAAACTAGAATCCACAATTGTGACTTGATGACCAGCAGCTTGTAAATCAGCGGCTAGTGTTCCACTTCCTCCGCCAACATCCAAAATATGATATTGCCCCTTCGATAATTTGTGTTCAATAACACTTGTATCATCTAAATGAAACAAGCGCATAAAATGATCATATATCTTTGCATAACTATCAAATAAATAGCTCATAATTATCACCCTTTATTTCATTATATTATATATAATTAGTTATAGCTAATAAAAAAGATACCTAGTAAAGTGAACCCAAGTATTTTATCCAATTATCAGATCATGATAACAGAGCAGCTTTCAAAGCATAATTAAACTTCTTCCAATATAAACTGCTAATTTGGAGATTTTCTCTTTGAGCATTAGTTAATTTCATCAATAACTAAAAATCTCTCTAAAACTTTTATTTTATATGCGGTAACCCATCTTTATTTCTTTCTATAGCTTAAATTATTTAGATTATCACCATTATTTTAAAATAAAATTAATATAAAAATGGACTATTAAAAATCCATTTTCTACAATTTATGAAAAATTGGTTTCATTTGTTTAAAAGTACAAAATTCTTTAAAGCCAATCTTTTTTAAATCCTTTTTCATCGTTTCAATATGAGCACCTAGATGAACTTTTTCGTGACTATCACTACCTATTGTAATAATTCTTCCCCCAAGATCGTAATATAGCTGAAAAATATCACGTGATGGCATTAAATCATCAAGACCATATCTAACTGAAGATGTATTTAATTCAATTCCCTTTCCATCTTCAATAATATATTTAAGTATCCTAGTGATTATCTCCTTGTGTTCATTGAAGGCATCATAACCATCTTTATCATCATAACGTTTAATTAAATCCATATGTCCCAAAACACTGTAATCATGATAGTTTCTTACAACATCATACATTTCTTGGTAGTATCTTTGATAATATTCAGCCTCACTTAGTCCAGCTTGAAAATCATTAGTCCAAAACTCTTTATTTTCAACTTGATGAATTGAAAGAATAATAAAATCAAATGGATATTTATTAAAAAGTTTTTGAAATTTATCAATAGTATGCATTTGTATTCCAAATTCCATTCCTTTTTTTATCGTAATTTGGTTACAATATTTCTCTGTTAAAGAATCAATTTTTTGAAAATACTGTGGATAATTGACATTGGCAATAGTCTTTTCATTCTCTTTAATTATTAAATTTGGATCATCCCAATCTAATTTGATTCCATAATCAACATGATCTGTAAAACATATTTCTTTAATACCTAAAACGATCGCATCCCTAATAACATCCTCCATTAGATAGCAAGAATCATCGCTATACTCTGTATGTACATGATAATCACAAAACATTTTCAAGCTCCCTTCTATTAATGACTAAATTATAACAGTTATCCTATCTTTTTTGTTACTATACCAAATTTTGAAAAAATTTTTTCTATTCTTCTAACTACTTTAATCAAAAAGCTGCAAAAATATTCCATAATGTTTAAAGAGTCTATAATCTGTTCCCATTTTTTGTATAATAAGCACAATGATAGATAAAGGAGTGAGATAATATGAATAACTTTTTAAAACAAGTAAACTATTTGGTTATGTATCAGTGGGCAAAAGATAAATTTCCAAATGAATATTATGAAAACAATGAAAGATTTTAGATGTATTGATAATACTTGAAAAAAGTTTTAATTTATTGCAGCTAGGGATTTACTTCTTCTTTTTTGCTTACAACATACAAAAATTCCTTGATTTAAATCAAGGAAAACTAAAAATAGAATCTGTTGATATTAACACTCTAAATAAAAATATTAATAACAAAGATGATTTGATTCTTTTATTACCACTTATCAATCGCTGTAAAGCTAACTTAAAAATAAATTTATTACTAACATAATTTCCATTCTAAACAGTGAGCATACTTGCAATAAATATCCCAACGTTTTATCTATCATTAATAAAGATACTTAAGATGAAAATATTGTTGGTTAGCAATACAGGAATGACAGTTAACCTACTTGCTGTGCAAATGAAAAAATATCCACTTCATAATGAAGTGGATATTTTTAATTATATTTGTGTCTAATTACTTCTTCCAACTTAAATACTCCATCATTAAATTGATAAACAAAAATACAGCAATTTCCAAACCCTTTATTTAATTCTTCAGTTGGATCTTGAATTGCTCTTAAAAAGTTAAAGCAAGCTCCACTATGGCTAACAGCTAAAACATTAAAATGATCATCTCGTTCCATAATATTTGTCAATGTCTGCATCATTCGATCTCTAACTGTATTTGAAGATTCTCCACCATATTGTAAATAGAAAGTTTCGCAATCCTTTGGTGTCAAGTGACAATTTAACCTTTCACTCTCACCTTCTAATTGACCATAAAAATTTTCTTTTAACCCTTTTAAACGCGTATACGGCATATCTGTAACTAATTCTAAGGTATCACTACATCTCTCACTAGTAGAACAATAGGCATGATCAAAAGTAATTTGATGATCTTTAAAATATTGTCCGGCTACTTTAGTTTGATACTGCCCCAACTCTGTTAATGGCGAATCACACCAGCCTTGAATTTTATTTTGAAGATTAAATAGTGTTTGTCCATGACGCATTAAATATAATTTTTTCACCATTTTTTCATCCTTTCTAATTATGTCCCATAATTACATGAGGCTGATAGCATTCTTCTAAATATTCTATATCTTCTTGTGTTAGTTTAACTGTTAAAGCACCCGCAAAATCGTCTAAATATTTTTCTTTTGTAATCCCTACAATTGGTGCAGTCACGCCTTTAGCCCATAACCATGCAACAGCAACTTGAGATTTAGTGACTTGATATTTATCTGCAATTTCAGCAACTCTTTCAACAATTTTTCGATCTGTATCTACAGTACTATCATATTTTCGTTTTGCAACCAAATCTTCTTGAGCTCTTTTTGAATCTGAATTCCAATCACGAGTTAATCGTCCTGCCGCTAGTGGACTATAAGGCACCAAAGCTACTTTCATATCTTTGCATAAAGGAATCATTTCTCGCTCTTCTTCACGATATAATAAATTATAATGACCCTGCATTACAGAAAATTTAGTCCATCCATTTTTTTCTGCAAGATACTGTGCTTTTTGAAATTGCCAGGCATACATCGATGAAGCACCTAAATAATGAACCTTTCCTGCTCTAACCAAATCATTTAGAGCACACATCGTTTCTTCAATTGGAGTATTATAATCCCAGCGATGAATATAAAGTAAATCAATATAATCGGTTCCCAATCTTTTTAAACATTGTTCAACTTCATGCAAAATTGCTTTTCGCGATAATCCTTTCCCATTTGGTCCTTCATGCATTTGACCGCTTACTTTTGTAGCGATTACAATTTCTTCCCGTTTAGCATACTCCTGAAGCGCTCGTCCTAAAATTTCTTCACTGGCCCCTAATCCATAAACATTAGCAGTATCAAAAAAATTGATTCCTAAATCTAATGCTTTTTTTATAATCTTACGAGAATCAGTTTCATTCAGTACCCAACTATGGATCCAACGTTGAGGATCCCCGAAACTCATACAACCTAAACATATTTTAGATACTTCTAAACCTGTATTTCCTAATTTTACATATTCCATTGTCTTATCTCCTTTTATAATTTTTCATATTCTTCATCTGTAACTGGTTCACACCACTCATTAGAAGCATCCTTAGCCGGCACTTCAACAGCTAAATGACTAAACCAGCTATCCTTTACTGCTCCATGCCAATGTTTTATCTCAGGTGGAATATTTACAATATCACCTGGTTTTAAACATTGTACTGGTTTTCCCCACTCTTGATAATAACCTTTTCCACCAGTAACGATTAAGATTTGACCACCTTTATGATGAATATGCCAATTATTACGACAACCGGGTTCAAATGTGACATTGACAACACCAACTCCTTCTGTTGTTAGATGTTTCAAATAACTTTGACCAATAAAATATTTTGCATACGCATCATTAGGTTCTCCTAATTCAAATACTGCAGATGGTCCTAAACTTTCTTCACGATTCATTTTACATTCCTCCATTTTTATTTCTTAGTTATTTCATTAATAATTGCAATTGCATTTAATGTTCTTGGAAATCCTATATACGGTTGACATTGAGTGATTGTTTCAATTAAAGTATCACGATTATTTCCAACTGTTAGATTTGCCCCAACATGAGCTCGCAATTGATTCTCACAACCTCCTAAAGTAGCTAACATCACCATTGTAATCAATTCTCTTGTTGGTAAATCCAAACCATTTCTTGTATAAAAATCTCCAAAACAGTATTCAGATAAATAATTTTGAATGTGCTTTAATTCCTTTGGAGCATGGTCGTGACCTGCTTGAATATGCTCTTGTCCAAATGCAGCACTTTGAACTGCAAATCCCTTTTCAAATCTATTATCACCTTGTACCGTTGCTTGTGGTAATAGTGGTAAACTAATATTTTTCTCTTCAAAAACAAGATTAACTATTTCTAATGCTTCTTCTACTTTGCCTAATCCTATATAGGGAGTGCATTGATATACTGCTTCTTTAATTTCTACAGGTGTTACTCCGACACTCAAGCCACTTGTCACATGTTCCTTTAAAGCCTTTAAAGTATGATTGGTAGTATTAACGACAATTAAAATAAGCTCTCTTAATTTAAAATCAAGGTTACCATGGTGATAGACATCCCCATAAAGATAATTAATCATAATTTCCCGAAGTTCTGGATCCTTTACTAAAAAATCCTTTCCATCATTTAAATCACTAAATAACTGTTCTGCTTTCTTATTCATAATCTTTCCTCCTCTATTCTTTTGTTTTGGCAGTTAATGTTAAAGTAATTACACAAACTGCAATCATTGCTAGAGCAATGATAAATGCATATAAATAAGAGCCAAAGAAATCATATATATACCCTACCATAGATAAAGAAATTGCTGCTCCTAAATTAGAAGCAAAAGAAATCTTTGGAAAAACTCTTGCATAATTATCTATTCCAAAGAAGTATTTGGTTAATAAAGGCAATGCCACTGCTCCAATTGAATAACATGAACCAAACAAAAATGCTCCAATAATTAATAGCCACGCTGTTGAACCCCACATTAATAAAATAATTCCTACAGTATTAGCTATGATCATTGTAACAGTTGCTTTAATTGCCCCTAAATGATCACTTAAAACTCCAATAATCAATTTGGAAATAATATTTCCTACCATTCCCGATGACAAAAGCATTGCTCCTAATGCAGCACTATAGCCCAATGATTGACCATATCCAGGTAAATGCTGAGTAACACTAGTAATACAACTACATAATAATCCGAAGACAAAGAAACTAATAAATGCAACTGTTGTAAAGCTAAATGAATTTGACACTTGTGTCACCATATCTTGTGGCTGCTCCACATATCCATAAGGTAAACAACCATCTTTTTGTGGATCAAGGTGAAATGGATATAAGACAGCGGGCAAACATAATCCTAATATAATTGCAGCTTTGATTAAATAACCAGTTTGCCATCCAAAATTTTCAATAAAGCTTGATAAAATCGGTGAACAAATCGATCCTGCTAAACCACTGAATCCAAAGACAATACTAGTAGCCAAACCATGACTTTTTTCAAACCAATTATTAATAATTATTGTTAAGGGAACAATTGAAAACATACCTGTACTAAGTCCTCTGATAGCTCCCAGCAGATAAAATCCCGGAATTGATTTAGTTACTGCCATCAATCCTGTAGCAACTACTGCTATTACAACACTAATTGTCAGTAATAGTTTGTAAGATACTTTATTCATAATTCTAGGTATGAATAAAGCCCCAATTGCTGTTGTTAATGAAAAGATAGTCATATGCATAGAAAATGTTCCACGCATAATTCCAAGACTAGTTGAAACAGGTGTATAAAAGACACCTGACGAATTAATTGAAACCCCTATTGAAGATGCCGCTAAACCACAACATACAATTAAAACTAACCAATGTTTACTACTTTTGCTCACCATGTTTTATCTTCTCCTTATCTTTTAACTGGTAAATCAAATAATCCAAAGAATCTATATTTTTCTGTTGATTATGAATACTATCTAATAGCTTTTGACGTTCTAACTTCAAAACCTGAATTTGCTGTTTCTTCGTATGTGCCCCTTGTTCATTTAATTCGATATATTTCAAAATAGTTTCATTGCTCAAGCCAATATTCTTCAATGTTAATATTAAACTTAATCTTTCAATATCTTTATCTTCATATTCTCTAATACCATTAACACGGTTAACATCTTCAAATAGACCAACTTTTTCATAGTATCGTAAAGCTGTTATTGAAACATTAAATCTCTTACTTACCTCTTTTATTCTCAAGATGTTTCACCTCCATTACCTTATCTATACACTTATATTTTAAGTTAATTATATTGTTATGTCTAATACCTATATTGTATTATCAATAATACCTAAAAAGCATTATTGATATATCAAAAAACCAAGCTATACTAATGACAACTTGGTTCTAACAATTTTATTTTTTTAATACAAAAGCTTCCCCTGGAGCTACAACTCTAATCCTTTCTGGATTAACAACACGTCCATTCAAAGACTTAGGATCACCATTAAATGCATTCATTTCCGGAGCATCAACAGTTCCCCAATGAATTAAAATTAATTCTGTATTAGGATATGTATTGGCCAATTTAATCGCATTATCTAAGCCGATATGCCAAGAATTATCTGAAAAATCAAATAACATAACATCTGGTTCTGGCATTTGCAGATGTTCTTGTAAAAGTCTCGAATCTCCAACCATCCAAATCGTCCCATCAGGTGTATCAATCCAATAACCGCAATAATCTTCAAACTGATATTTACGAATTTTACTATACTTACTACTTTCATTTTGCCAAGCATGATCAGCAGGAGTTAATTTTATTTTCATGTTTCCAATTTCAAATGATTCACCAATATCATATCCATTTCCTTTTAAATCTTCTTCTGCGAATAATTCTGCTAAATAATGAGGACCATGAAATGATTTAGTCACTGGAGCTAAATTTTTACAGGTTAATCGACTAAAATGATCATTATCGCAATGTGTAATCAATACTCCATCTAAACTAGGTACATCTTTAGGTAAAATTGGCATTTCAACTAATAAAGGTAGATCAAATCCTTCTAATAATGGATCAATCATCAAAGTAGTACCGTGACTATTGATCATCACACCAGCGCTTGATAACCAATAAATTCTAGTTTCATCAATGGGCTGAAAATCCTTTTCCGTCATAAAAATTGTTCGTGGTGCAACAGCTTGTTTTGTCATTATAATTCATCCTTTCTTTTCAATGTTATTATAAATCGTCAGAAATTATATGTCTAATACCTATAATCTATAATCAATCATGCTTTTAGAGAATGCTTTATTTTTTCAATAAATCGCGCTGTAGCAGGTGAAAAAATTTGATGCTTTTTCCATACGATTACTGTTCCAGTTAACAATGGAGGATAAAATGGAATAAAGCGAATTTTTGTTTCATCATTAATATTGACTAACTTTTCTAAACAAATCGCATACCCAATCCCCTCTTCTACCATAATTGCAGCATTATAAATAAGATTGTATGTCGCAATAATATCTAATTGCTCATAATCTTGCCCAAACCAATTAGCTATTTCATTTTGAACGATTGTTCTTCGAGTACTTAATAATGGCAATTTTAATAAATCTTGTGGTGTTGCATATTCCTTAGCTGCAAGTTTACTATCTTTAGGTGCTAAAATACCCCAAACTTCCTTTTGCTCTAAGCGTACAAACTCATACTTTTCAATATCAACTGGTTCAGTCAGCAAACCAATATCAATCAATCCTTTATCTAAACGCTCTTTAATATCATCAGCATTCCCACTATAAAATTGATATTTGATTTGAGGATATTCTTCTTTAAATTCTTTGATTATTCTAGCAAGAATATGCATAGCATTTGTTTCCCCACCACCAATAAAAATTTCTCCTGTAACTAGATTATCTTGTTCTAAAAATTCTTTTTCCGTTTTATTAGCTAGATCTACAATTTCCTCAGCTCTTCTTCGAAGCAGCATTCCTTCATCTGTTAAAACAATTCGATTTTTTCCTCGGATAAATAATTGCGCGTTTAACTCCTCTTCAAGCTGCATCAGTTGTCTTGATAAGGTTGGTTGAGTTATATGTAAAAACTCAGCGGCTTTTGTGATATTTTCTTCACGTGCTACCGCTAAAAAATACTTAAGTACTCTTAATTCCATGCTTACACCTCACTTTATTTTATTATATAAAATTTATGACAAAATTCCTAATCCAATCTAAAGCAATTTAAAATAAGTCCATCGTACTATAAAACAGTCTATCCTATTATAGACTGTTTTCATTATATAAATTCTACTTTTCTTTCATTTAATCTTATGACATTCATACTTACATAAGTAAATACATTAATAATTCCACTGAATATATGCCAAAAACTAGTGAATTCTTTTGATTTGTGTTGTCTAGTTATATAAAATATTTCAGTATTTTTCTAAGATTCCTTCCCAAAATACAAATATTCAATTTTATTTAAATGAATTTTCATCAAATACACTTGCTTCAGACAGTACGAACATATTCATAAATGGTTGAAAACCATATATTAACATTAATCCATTTTCTTTTAAACAACTTGTTACCTTTAAAAATTGTACTTCTAAATCTTCAAACTAAGTAGTTACTTCAATCATTTGATTGATTATGTTATCCATAATATCAAATCATACCTTCATTTTACAATATTTCTAGACTGCAAGGGTCAGTAACGTATTTTTAATACGATTTAATTCTCGAATAGCTTTATCAACTTGAAATCGAGCATCTTTGATCTTTGATTGAACCATCCAATCAGCAATGATTCCATCAAAGAAATAATCTGCAAAACTTAAAAAATCACTAATATTTAAATCAACATCAACCAGCTGATCTACATCACTTAATTCTTTTTTTAGATTTCGTATCGAATTACGTGCTGCTGCCATTGCTCTTTCAGCTTCATTCATTTTACCATGTTTGATCATCGTTGTAATAAAACCACCACCAATCATATCAAAAAGTCCCCAGTTTCCTGCACTACTTAAATAATCCTGAGCCCTTGATAAATGACCTAAAGTTTCTTCAATTGCATGAAGTGCTTCATTAACTTCTTTTTTCTGATTATTTTCCATAAACTTTCCCCTTTGTTATCAAATTTCAAGAATATTTTACCATATAAAAAAATAATAATCAGTTAATTATATAATGGCTTGTAATTTTCTTTTCTAATTAATATAACATTCCAATAAAAAATATGCTCCCTTCTAAGTACAAGTTTTTATTTCACTTATTTTCCTAGAAAAGAGCAATTTAATATAATTTTTTAATTAAATTTTTATTAATTGATCCAACACCCTTAATTCTTCGTCAGTCAACGTAAAATCTTGCATTGCTAGAGAATCTGCATTTTCTCTTTGCAAATAGTATTGTTCCATAATTTCTTGAGTAGTTTTATTATAAAATATTTCCATATTAATAACATCTTCAAATTGATGCATTTTTTCTATGTCAATCTCTTCCATTTTTATTTCTCCTTGCTGATAGGCTCTTATACCCTCTTTAAATCTCTCTAAACCGTCGAATAATCGTGATTGTGGACAAGCTATATTCATTCGAATAAATCCATTACCATTTTCACCATACTCAATTCCGCTAGTCAAATACAAACCCGTCTTATCGCGAATAAATTGTGTTAACATTGTACTGTCAGTTGTTATTCGTGAACAATCAAGCCACAATAAATAAGTAGCCTCACTAGGAATTAAATAAATTTCTGGTAAATAGCATCGAATAAATTTAGATACTATATTTTTATTTTCTTCAATATATTCCCTCAATTCATCAAGCCACACTGCCCCTTTAGTAAACGCAGCAACTGTTGCCGTAATAGCAAAACTATTAGGTTCTGCCACTTCATCAGTATTAATGCCCCGATTTACCTTATGTCGTAATTGTGGATTAGCGACAACAATACAAGCAGTTTGTAGTCCAGCTAAATTAAAAGCTTTAGTTGGAGCAATACAAGTAATACTATTCATCTGATTAACTTTTGAAACACTAGCAAACGGAATATAATTCTTATTAGGTGCAGTAAGATCACAATGAATCTCGTCACTAATTACTAAAACATTATATTTAGCGCACATTTCACCGATCCGCTCTAATGATTCAATGTCCCATATTTTTCCAATTGGATTATGTGGATTACAAAGAATCATCATAGTTGTTTGAGGATCTGCCAGCTTCATTTCTAAATCTACAAAATCAATATAATATTCTTTTCCATCAAAAATTAAATCACTCGAAATAATATGCCGTCCATTATTTAAAATAGAATTATAAAAAATATTATATACTGGTGCTTGAATTAAAATATTTTCTCCTACACTTGTCATCTTTCTAACGAGTGAAGAAATTGCTGGGACTACCCCTGTACAAAATAACATCCACTCTTTTTCTAGATAATAATTATGCCTTTTTAGCCACCAGGTCTGAATACTTTCAAAGAATTCATCAGGAACGATGTTATATCCAAAAATACCATGCTCAACTCTTTGTTTTAGAGCCTCGATTATTTCTGGCGCAGTTTCAAAATCCATATCCGCTACCCACATAGGAAGTTCATTCTCTTTAATTTCCCACTTCAAAGAACCACTATTCCAGCGGTTCGTCAGTTTTGAAAATTGATTTTTCATTTTCTCCTCCTCTAACAACATATACATTCGATATTTGTTTGGCTTTTTATTGGAGGATTTGTTATCACAATTTTTGTTTCACTAGGATTTATTTTGGTCTTGTCTAGAATTAATTCACCGATACTATGTGCTTTAATTACACCTGAGATTGGATTCACAACACTATCAATATGCGAATTTACCTCAACTTCAACTGTAGAATATTCAAATGCAAGTGTTGTATTAATAAGTTTGCAGTTAATCAGTTTTAAATTTTCAATATAACAAAGTCCTTGTAAACTCTCAATCGTACAATTTATAAACGTTATATTTTTAGAATTCCATCCTAAATATTCACCAATGATCGTTGAATCATAAACTGTAACATTTTCACAATTCCAAAAGGCATCTTTTGAAATCAGCTTTGAATTATGCACTTCAATATTTCTTCCACCATCAAAACTATAATTTCCTGTTAAATTCAAATCATCAATCTTAATATTTATACTATTAAACCCAAAATAGTCACCATGTACCCTCGCTGCCTTTAAAACAATATCCGTGCAATTCCAAAGCGTTTCTTGCGCTATTGGCAAATCTACATTTTCTAAATAAATATTTTGTGCTCGACGAAATGTTTTTGGTGCCTCAATAATACTATCTATAATACTAATATTTTTAGTGTACCAAATTCCTGAGCGTGCCGTTTCCAACAATGTTGAATTAGTGACTTTAACATCATTACAATACCATAATGGATATTTCCATTTAAAAATAGTCTCATTGATTTCTATATTCTTACTTTCCTTTAACGGTGATTCACCATCAGCAAAAATAGAATCTTCAATTTTTAGATTATTACTTTTAAAAAGTGCTCTTTCACCGCTTAAATATTTTTGTTTAATTATTTCCATTTTCTTCTCCATTTCTATATTTCATAAAGCTAACTACTAGATCTCCTGCACCCACAATTTGATTTATATTACCTGCATCATCTATTTGACCAATTCGCGTATACTGATACTTAGATAAGAAGTCTTGATAGAATAATACTAAGCAATTGTCATGAAATAGCATCAAGTCTCCTTTATTAATTTGATTAACTGATTGACTAGTTACTGGCAAAGAGTATTCTAAATTATAGAATTTTTCATTACCATTTAACTCTTTCATTGTAAGTACCATCGGCAATTTTTCCAATAAAGCCTGGGATGTTGGAGTATCATCTAATGTAGCTAAAAACATTTGTCCATTAATCTCAATCTTTATTTTTATCATTTCTTTTGATTCTTCTTTTCCTTGTTTATCTATATTTTGTTTAACCAGATAGCCTATCAATATTAATACTAGAAGTAAAAAATATATTTCTTTTTCATCTTATTTATTAACTGCAAATAATTGCAGTATGATTTTTATTGATAATATTGCTATATTTTAAACGTTCCGTTTCAATGATCTCTAGCGTATGCTGAAGTTCTTCAATTTGTTCAATAATTACAGTATGTTGTTGATCAAGTATCATAATTTTTTGTTCAAATGACAGTTTTCCCTTTGAATATAATTGATTGAAATTCTTAATATCTTTTAATGTCATCCCCATATCTTTTAGTTTTTTTATTCGCTTTAAATCAGTAATATTTTCATTTGTAAACACACGTTTTCCTTCAATTCTTTGAATTACTGGTAATAACCCCAAATTTTCATAATAGCGAATCGTCGAAACTGGTATTTTTAAAATTTCAGATACTTCTCGAATAGTGTAACCCATCAAAATCTCCCCTTTGTCATATAAATAATCAATTAGTCATTTAAATAAAGCTTTTTTATTTTATAAATTAAATAATCCAAACAGTCTAATTCTTTTTGAACTAGATGAAGTTCATCTAATAATTCCTTTCTTTGTTCTGACAAAATTTGTAATTGTCCTTGATAGTTTTTATGTGCAAATAATAGCATAAATCTATCTACTAATTTACTATCACAACCTGCATCTAATAAGTTTTGATATACCGCTTCAGGTGTATCATTTGAACACATCACTTTATCATCTCCTTCAGCTATATTCTAAAATATAGCTTTTCGGATAGCAAATACTTATATTAAATAGTTTCCTATGCTTGAAAGGCATATTGATGCATGTTAAAATATTTTAAAGGAGTTGATCTGTATGGAACTTAGAGTTCTAAAATATTTTATTACTGTAGCTCGTGAAGAAAGTATTTCTGCTGCAGCTGATTATTTACATATGACCCAACCAACCCTGTCAAGACAATTAAAAGATCTTGAAAATGAACTTGGTAAGCAGTTACTAATTAGAGGTAATCGTCGGATTACCTTGACAGATGATGGAATTCTCTTTAGAAAAAGAGCCGAAGAAATTATTGACTTAGTTAATAAAACTGAAGCAGAAATGACTTCTGATAATGAAACTATTAGTGGTGATATTTATATTGGTGGTGGTGAAACAGAAGGAATGCGATTAATAACGAAAGCAATTAAAGAAACGCAAAAAATTCATCCAGAAATCAAATTTCATCTCTATAGTGGAAATGCCCAAGATGTGACTGAAAAACTTGATAAAGGTCTATTAGATTTTGGAATTTTAATTGAGCCGACTAATTTTTCAAAATATGATTTTATTAAGCTCCCTTATACCGATTGCTGGGGTGTATTGATGAAAAAAGACGCTTTTCTAGCATCCAAAGAATATATCAACCCCCAGGATTTAAAAGACCTGCCACTAATTTGTTCTAACCAAGACCTTGTTCGAAATGAACTTTCAGGGTGGCTAAAAGATGATTTTGACAAATTAAATATTGTCGCTACTTATAATCTAATCTACAATGCTTCATTATTAGTTGATGAAGGTTCTGGATATGCCTTAACACTTGATAAATTAATTAATACATACAATAGTACATTATGTTTTAAACCATTAGAGCCAAAGCTTGAAGTTGGACTAGATCTTGTTTGGAAAAAATATCAAATTTTTTTCAAAGCTGCAGATTTCTTTTTAAAAAAAGTAATTGAACTTATCTAATGCTTCATTAATTAACTGCTTTTTTTATAATGGCATTAAAATCATTCGTTGCAAAATCTAGCGAATCAATAATAAAAATCTTATTTCCATATTTATTTTTCAACTGTGGCAGTAAATAAGCAACTTGTGGTGCTAATAAAACCATATCATAATCATCAATAACTTTATCAATTTCCATATATCCTACCGCATCAACAACTATATCCAAGCCCTGACGTTTAAAAATTTCCTGCATTGAATAAGCAAAATATGAAGTTGTCAGACCGCCACTACAACTAAGTAAAATTTTATTAGTATTTACATTATTGAAAATGCTCTCACCAAGCTTAATTGTGGGTAAACAAAGATAATTAAAAAATGTATTAAATTGATCCATTGTAGATTTAAAATCATGCATTTGAAAATGTAAATAAAACAATATTTCATCACTATCTTTATTCTTTACACTCAATTCAACGATTCCCTCATTATGAAAACTGATTATTCCGGTACTGTTACTTCCATCAATACATAGAGTGCATTGATTTTCACAGACTTTGATATGTTCATGCGTCTTAACCCAGCGATAAACAACCGGTTCTAATAAATCTTGATAAAATTCATCCATATTAATTTTCCCCCTTACATTGCCTAGTATAAACCTAAAGTTAACTTTAATGTCAAGAGGGTAAGTAACTGAAAAATATTCTATATACAAAAAAGCTCTATCTTAGTAGAGCTTTAACACATAATTTTAAATATTTTGCAACGTAAAAATTGAAAAAGCATCTTTCAGGGTACATTCAAAATAGGCTAACCCAACCTTTGAATTGAACCTACTCAAAGTATAACTATAAAAAATGTCATTATCTAAATACATTTTTACAAGTTCTTTTTCACCAAATTCTAATATATCATTTTTACATTGCAAAATAAGATGTTCAGAATCATAAGAAAGATAACGATTTGCTGTCTTAATAAAATCTAAGTCATATCCTTCCCTTTCCAAAAAATCGATTACGTCTCCGGTTGCCATATAATTATCCCTCCAACCTTATTATAGTATTAAGAATAAGGATTGTATATCTACTTGTACATTTTTTTAGAAGCTTTATTATAACAACAAAGGATAACCTCAAAAATTTATCATTAAAGTGGCTATCCTTTATTATTAGTTATTGTGGCGGTACCGTAAACGAGATTGCGCCCTTAAATCGAGCCCATAAAAAATATACTAACGGTAATAAAAACCGATCTTCACTATTTACATCTTTAATAATAAAATAGTCTCGACCTGCATCCTCAACTATACCAACAAAAACTTCATCTCGCCATTTCTCACTATCACTATAAGTGAAATAAAAAGTCCCAAGCTTACCGATATTCAAACGAATGATATTTCCCATATATATTTGTGGTACAGCTGCCGGATTAGGGTTTTTAAGCGGTATCAGTGTACCGTCAGGATTCACTTCAGCATCTGGATCCTGTCTAACAAAATAAGGATTTAAATCTTCAAAATAATTCATAAATGCATCTCCTTTAGATTTCACATACTAAATTTGGTCCGGGATTATAAAAACAATGATTCTTAAATCGACCCGAAAATTCTCCATAAAATGTTTTTGGGCAAGTAACATTATCCCCAGGGTTTTTGAACCATAACGCATATGTTGCTGGAGCATTCCGATAACCTTTAATTGTTTTAAGCGCTAGTTCCTTTTCTTTGGTATTAACAGGTCCATTAAATAAATCTGTTCCAACTCCAGCAAAAGCATTTTTCTGATAAATTGCTTCCGTAATAGTAACAACATTTTTAAATACATCACAAACTGCAGCAACTCTATTAACGACAACATTCCCAACTAACAGCATTCCTTCTTGACCTTCGCCTAATGCTTCAGCCTTGATCAACCGTGCTAGTAATTCTACTTCCTTACTGTTGTAAGCAATCCTTGAGCTCATCTTCTGATATCACCTCTTTAAGACTATATGCCGATAAAGCAACAATATAACTAATTTATACAGTAATTTAAGCTTTTTTCGACTTATTCAAAAAATATTATTAGATATAAAATTAATCTTTCGAATAATAACTTTATTCCCGATATTTTGTTAACAACATTAACAGAACTATGATAAAAAAACTTCTAATTTTGTTAATAGTATTTAAATCAACTATTTTTTACTTTCCAAAATTATCAGTAACGATTATGATACGAGTGTAGTTAAGGAAAGAAGGTAATTAAAATGAATAAGAGAGAAATTGAAAAACAAGCACTCAATTCATTAAACACTTACTTTAAAGATAATCCCGATAAAGTATTGAATGATTTTGAGCGAAAGCCTTTGGATAAAGAAGATATAACTAAAATTGTCAACGAAGAAATCCAAGCTCAAGAAAAAAAAGTTGAATCACTTGAAGTGCTGAGAAAAAATATTGCTATTGAGGCAGAAGAATCGTTAGAAAAGGTTTTAGGTAAAAGGATTACCAGCAAAAAATCTCCAAATAAATTAACTGTTGATGAGATGGCAGTTAAACTACAAGAAGAAAAAACTCATCAAATTGAAACTGCAAATAAATTAAAAACAGCTAAATTAAGGAAATAACATTTGTTAATGCCATTAACAAATAATCTAAATTGAAAGTAGAAATTTTGTTAACAGCATTTATAAATGATTATTATATATAGAATTATTTTGCACAGAAGCATATATTACAAATGAAAACAAAAGAAAGAGGGAAATTATTATGAATACTAAAAAAATCAATAAACAAGCTATTGAATCTTTAAAAACTTATTTTAACGAAGGTAAAGATCTTATTAAAGAAAATGTTACACCACTTACTAAAGATCAAATTAAAGCTATCGTTAATGAAGAAATTGCTCATCATGAAGCTAAATTACATGAATTAAATGATTTAAAACAAAAAATTGATTTAGAAGCAGAAGAAGCTTTTGAAAAAGTTTTTGGTAAAGCTAAAGAAGAACCAAAAACACATAAACTAACTACTGATGAAATGGCAGTCAAACTTCAAGAAGAAAAAGAACATCAAATGGATGTTGCTAATAAATTAAAAGAAGAAAAATTATCTCATTAAATTAATTATTCTAAAAAAAGTCACGACAAATCAATATCGTGACTTTTTTATTAATCTGATAACATTATAAAAAGCAGTTATCAAAATAGCCATACAAACGTACAGTTATTTCATTAGTTCTTTTTCAAACATTTTTTTACTTGTTAAAAAAGCAATTACAAGAATCGCAAAAGAAATATCAAAAGGACTCTTTAAAGTAAGTATTACAATGAACAAACCAACAATAATTCCAAAAATTTGAAAAGAGAAAGGCTTTAATGACAACCGATTTTCCTTAATTAGTTTGTATTGATTAACTAGATTATGTAATGTAACATAGAAAGCAATAATCGCAATCAAAACATCAACAGAAAAACTGACTAAATAATTATCAGTTAATAATTCTTTGATAAAAAGTAAAACAATATAGCCACACATCGTTTGCCATAAACCAGCAATAATATACTTTTCAAGTACTTCTTTTTTTATCTCTTTTAATCGCTTTTTACTAGTTTTTTCTTTTTTCATTATTTAGTAACCTTTAAAATATGTCCACTCATTTCTTCAATATGACTATTAAAGAATTCTTCCATCACTTTAATCATATAAGCAGTATCTTTGACACCAGCTGTTTCATAAGATGAATGCATTGCTAATTGAGGTAATCCTATATCAACACTGTTCATTGAAACTTGTGCCATTGCAATATTACCTAACGTGCTACCACCAGCAGTATCACTGCGATTAGAGAAAAATTGTACTGGAACTCCAGCCTTTTTACATAATCCCTTAAAAACAGCTATACTAACTGCATCACTAGTATATTTTTGACCAGCATGAGATTTTACAACAATACCCTCATTCATATAAACACAATTATTAACATCTGTTTTCGCAGGATGATTTGGGTGTACAGCATGAGCATTATCAGCACTTAACATAAAGCTTGAAGCCAATGCCCGATAATATTCTTCTTCACCTTTTCCTAAAGCATTGTTGATTCTACGCATAGCATCATATAAAAATGTTGATCCTGCACCCTGTTTAGTACCTGAACCTACTTCTTCGTTATCAAAGCAGGCAAATACATTGATTGATTGCTTATTTGCTCCCTTGAGAAAACCTTGTAATGAAGTATATGCACATTGTAAATCATCTAGTTGTGGACATGAAATAAATTCTTCATTAGCTCCCCAAATTGATGGTTCCATGCGATTATATAAATATAGATCTGTTCCATAAATAGTTTCAACATCAACACCTAATTCATCAGCAATCAGTTTCTTTAAATCTCCTGGTTTAGTTTCAGATCCACCAAATAACGGTAACATATCAACTTGTTTATTATAAGCATAACCATCATTGACAGTACGATTCATGTGAATTGCAACATTCGGAATCATTACTAGATCTCGATCAATATTTACTAGTTTGGTAACATAGTTATCACCTTCTTGAACTAAAACCCTACCTGCAATAGATAATGGGCGATCAAACCAGGTAGCACATAACATCCCACCATAACCCTCTGTATTTAATTGCGTATACTTACCTTTTATTTCAATTTCAGCATTCTCTTTGACTTTAAAAGTTGGTGAATCACTATGTGATGCAGCAACATTAAAACTATAATTATCTAAATTCTCACCAAGATTAAAAGCAATAATGCTGGAATTATTTCTAGTGACAAAGTAATGACCACCCTTCTTAATTTGCCACGTTTGTCCTTCTAATAATTCTTCATACCCATGTTCAATTAAAATGTTCTGCATATTAGCTACAGCATGAAAAGCAGTTGGGCTTTGCTTAATAAAAGTTACTAATTCCTGTGATATTTGTTTATCCATTTTCATGACCTCCATAATTACGGCTCTATTGTAACATATCCTTTAACATGTGTTAAAGGATATGTCTAAGATACTATTGACTTGTCTTGCCACGTTTAGCTAGAGCAGGCATAATTGCTCCTAATCCAACTAAAATAATTGGGGTAATAATATTCATTGCGATTTCAAATGCACTTCCTTTAAACATTCCTAAAGCACAACAAGCTGCAGTGACAATAAAACACCACCATCCAAAAAATTTCGCAAAAAATTGACTTTTAGTAAAGCGATATTCTGCTGGAAATTTATCAATTGCTTTACGCAATGCAATATATGCAATAAACACCCATAAATAACGCAGTGGCATACAAACTGAATTTAGTTGGGTCAAGAATTTTAAAAATGCCGTAACACTTCCTATTCCTAACGCCGGAATTAAAATTAATGGTGTAACAATTGCTACTACCAACAAAATTCCATTGGTATATGCGCCTTTGTCATTTTTCTTTAATAATTTTGCAGGAATAAATTGACGCGCATTTTCATTGTCTAATAACATTCTAAGTGGCGCATCGATAGAAATTACCAAAGTTGATAATTGCCCGACCATATTACATACTGCATAAACAATTAAGAAGGTATTACCAATACCATAATACTCTCCTAATTTTTGGAATGACCAATATGCTCCATTAGCTACATATGAATCAAAATTAGCATTAATTTCAGCAACATTAAACATCATTCCCATTGAAATTGTACCCAAAATGGCACAAATAATTACCATGATTGCCAATGCAATCATCCCCTTAGGAAATCCTTTTGAAGGATTTTCTACTTTATTTACATATGGTGAAATTTTTTCACATCCACCTACGGAAAATACTAATATCGATAATGAAGTAAAATATTCTAACCTAAACGATGGAATTAAATTTTTAAAACTCCAATCAATAGTTTGATATCCTCCATTAGGATTTAAAGCCGGTGCTGCCATCATTAAGATAATAAATAAAATTGACATTACAAACATCGACGATCCAGCAATAGTCGCCAATGATTTTAATGGATTTAACCCCCGTGATGCTACCCAGGCAAATACTAAAAATACTACCAGGGTAATAATTTGGACTAGGCGAATATCCAAAGAATCATAAAAAGATGAATTTTGGAACAATACCCAACTTAAAGCTTTTAGCCCACCTGATGCTTTAGAAGCAATATAAGGCATATGAACAACCCAATAAGTCCATCCAGCATAGTAAGCTAATTTTGGTCCTAAAGTTTCTTGAATCCATGAACTCACACCACCACCAGCATTTTTAAATGCTGAGCCTAACTCTCCTACCATTAATGCATATGGTACGAAGTATAGTGCAAACATCATGATCCAACTAAAAATTACTTGGACTCCGTTAAAGTATACAAAACCATTAACCACATTTCCGAATCCCCAAACAGTCGAAAAGGCCATAAAGGCTAAGTTATACCAAACGATTTTCTTCGAATTTGACATAAAACCCTCCTAATCTTGAACAACACCGTGTTCGTTTTAGTCCCGTCGGGTTGCAAAACTAATTGTTTATAAATAAAAACAGTTCATTTGCTTCGCAACGTTTCTATTATAACAAAAATCTTATATTTAGCCTACACATTTACATTTTTTTATTATAATAATGAAAATTATTCCCGCTGTATAAAAAAAGATACCCAATTATCCTCAGATATCTAATTTACTTTTTTTAAATAACGATATTTAACCCATCCTATTTCGTTATCTTTGATCACATAAGCATAAGGACCGTATATTCCCACTAATTTAATTACCTCACCTTTTTCCAAAGGAATCAAATAATCAACATAGTCATCCAAACAATAATATTTTTGATTATTTAAATACAAAAATTCATTCTTGATCTTAAAAATCTTACCTGTTTTAATTTGTTTGCAGGTTGAAAATAATTTTCCCTGCTTAAGCACCTCGACTTCAAAATTAGGCCATGCCACTTTATTGACAACTTGTTTTTCTACATTAACATCAACTACTGCCTGATATAACGGTAACGGCTGTATATATTCTTTTGATAACTTAAATCTATCGCCATCACCAGTAATTATCAATGCATTTAATTGACTAATAGATTTTACCCCAGTTCCCCCATCAATACTAATAATACGCTTTTGCTTATCAATGATAATATCATTATTGATTGCATTAGCATATTGATTTGATGTCGGTAAATGTCCAACCACAACATATTTATCTAAACAGTGACCAGTTTGATAAAACGTTCGCATTTCAATAAGCGATGAAGTAGATGAATTTTGCCAGTCTTTTCGATTTTCAATTCCTGCATGAACAAAAATAAAATTATTGAATTCTAGTATTGTTGGTAAAGTTTTAAAATATTGAAAATATGGCCGCAAAAACTGTTTTATTTTTACCTGCATTACTTCAGGATTTTCTTTTTTTATGTCTATATTCAATTTTTCTAGAGCTTGTCGAATCATTCCGCCTTTACCAATACGATTTAAATAGTGAACTATTTGGTTAGCATATTTAGGATTATCTACCATTTCTTCTAACGCATATTCACAATTACCAAGAATCACATATACGCGCTCACTTTTTGCCTGAAGTTCTTGTAAAAATCTAACAGTTTCTAAAGCTTGCGTACCTTTTTCAATAAAGTCACCTAAAATAATCAAGTAATCATCGTATCGATAATCAACCTTTTTTAGCAGTGCTTTAAATCGATCTAAGTGAGAGTGAATATCACTGATTACAATACAGCGATATTCTCCTACTACTTTTATTTTTATATGCTGTGCCTCCAACATTCACTTCACCTCTAGTCCTACTATAGCATAAATATATAAATAATTTACAGTAATATTATCTTAAGTATTTATAAATTCTGCGTTATAATCATACTAGAAACGAGGTAATAAAAATGTTAAAAGAAATTGAACAACGTCAAAGCATTAGAAAGTATTTGAACAAACCAGTTGAACCTGAAAAAATCTTAGAACTTTTAAAAGCAGCAATGAACGCGCCGACAGCCCGTAATACACAAGAATGGAAATTTAAAGTTATTACAAATTCTCAAGCACTAAATGATATGACGAAATTATCACCATATACAACAATGATGAAAGAAGCTCCTTGTGCTATTCTCGTAATAGCTGATTTAAATAAAGCTATTTCACCTGAATATGGTCTAATCAATTGTAGTGCAGCAATTGAAAACCTTTTAATTGAAGCAGTCAATCAAGGGCTTGGTTGCTGCTGGTGTGGAATCGCTCCAGTTTCGGAAAGAATTGAAGGTTTTAAAAACTATTACAATCTAGCTGATAATGAATATCCCGTTGGTGTTGTAGCTGTTGGTTACAGTAATGAAACAAAGCCACTGATTGATCGCTTTGATTCTAAAAATATTAGCTATTTTAAATAGAATCAAAAATTATTCTTTGTTAAAACTATTTTTATTTATTCAAATATTGACTTCTAGTTAACTCTAAGATGTATGATAAATTTATTAATACAACTATAATAGAAAGAAGGTTAATTATGGAAAATAAATTTGGTTTTGGTTGTATGCGACTACCAATGAAAAATGATGAAGTCGATTATGACGAGTTTAATCAAATGATTGATTTGTATATGCAGGAAGGATTTAATTATTTTGATACTGCCCACGGGTATCTAGGCGGAAAAAGTGAGATCGCACTTCGTGATTGTTTAGTCTCACGCTATCCCCGTGAATCATATGTCCTTACTAACAAACTAACTAAAAGTTTTTTTAACAGCAAAGAAGATATTCTTCCACTATTTAATGAGCAATTACAAAAAACAGGTGTTTCATATTTTGATTATTATTTAATGCATGCACAAGACCGTGAAAATTATAAGCATTTTCAAAAATGTCAAGCTTATCAAGCTGCTCAAGAATTAAAAGCAACAGGAAAAGTCAAACATATTGGAATTTCATTTCATGATACTGCAAATATTTTAGAGATGATCTTAAGTGAACATCCCGAAATAGAAATTGTCCAAATTCAATTTAATTATGCTGATTTTAATAATCCTAGTGTTGAAAGTAAGAAGGTTTATGAAGTATGTCGCAAATTTAATAAACCTATTTTAGTAATGGAACCAATTAAAGGCGGTGGTCTTGCGAATCTTCCCGAAGCAGCAAGTAGAATTTTAACTGATCTAAATAAAAATGCCAGCAACGCTAGTTATGCTCTACGCTTTGCAGCGTCTTTTGAAGGTGTATATAAAGTTTTATCAGGTGTTAGTAATTTAGAGCAAATGAAAGATAATTTGAAGGTTATGAAAAATTTCATTCCTTTTAACGATGAGGAATACGAGGCGGTAGCAAAAGTTCGAAAAATATTAGATTCCTTAGGAGGAATTCCTTGTACCGCTTGTCGTTATTGTACAGACGGCTGCCCGATGAAAATTTCAATTCCTGACTTATTTGGCTGTTATAATGATAAAAAAATATTTAATGACTGGAATAGTGATTATTATTATGGAGTTCACACAAAAACTAGTGGCAAGGCATCTACTTGTATTGGATGTCAACAATGCGAACATATTTGTCCGCAGCATCTGCCAATTATTAAATATTTAAAAGAAGTCGCTGAAACATTTGAGTAATTAAAAAGATACTCCATGATGCAAATGTAATGAAAAGGTAGATATTAGTTCCAATATCTACCTTTATTTTACTTCTATATCATTTGAATAGTCCTTTTAATATATAACTTTATCCAAGATCCCATTTACATATGCAATAAAAATGCCATAATTTGTCATCGGAATCATTTGCCCTTTTGCCTGATTAACTCTTGTCATAATATACCGGCGATTAAACATACAGCCACCACAAGTAATAATTAAATCGTACTTGGTTAAATCATCTGGAAAATCTGTTCCACTAACAATTTCAACACCAATTCCAGGAAATTTTTTCTTTAACATTCGAGGAATTTTAACCCGTCCAATATCTTCACTTAATGGTGCATGACTACAACATTCTGCAATTAAAACTGTCGAATCACCATTCAGCCGTTCTAAGATTTCAACACTTTTAGCATAATAATTTAAATCTCCCTTATAACCTGCCATTAAAACAGAAAATGATGTCAATTTGCTTTCTGAAGAAATATTTTCATAAACATATTTAAATACTTGTGAATCTGTAATAACAAGATCAGGGGCTTGATTTAATTTTTGTAAAGCTGATTTTAGTTGTTCCGTTGTTACAGCCATAATTTGACAACCTTTATCAAGCAATTCACGCATTACCTGAACTTGGGGTAAAATTAATCTGCCTTTGGGAGCTTGAATATCTTGTGGCATTACTAATAGTACAAGATCACCTTTTTTTGCTAATTCACCTGTAATGCTTTCTTTTTCAAAATCAGCCGGTACCTTTTCAAGCAATTTTTCTTGTAACTCTTTTATTCCTTGCTTCGTTAACGAACTAATCAGTAATGGTGTTTCACTAGTTGCTTCAGTAATTTTCTTTAGAAGATTATCATTCCTTTGTAAATCAGCTTTACTTATTACTAATATCGTAGGAATATGCTTCTCTTTAAAATAATGATACCAGTCTAATTCTTGACAAATCTTTCTATCATTAAAAAGAATGATTGCAATATCAATCTTTTCACTAGCTTTTTTTGTCTTATCGTTTCGCAATTGCCCTAGAGTCCCAATATCATCAAAACCTGCAGTATCAACTAACAAGCATGGTCCCAAACCATCAATTTCCATCGCCTTATAGACAGGATCAGTAGTTGTTCCCGGTTCACTTGAGACAATTGAAACTTCTTGATTAACAAAGGCGTTGATCAATGCCGATTTGCCACTATTACGTTTTCCAAAAAAACCAATATGGAGCCGATTAGCTCCTGGTGTTTTATTTAACCCTGCCATTATTAGAACCTGAAATCACGTTTCCCGTCTTCAATCATCGTAAGACGTTCTTGACAAATTTTTCTAACTTTATCACTAGTGATATTATCTAATTCCTTCATAATTAAATTATCAGCTTTTAACTTAGTATCATCACCGGCATAATCTTGACTATATTCCTTTAATGTCATCAAAGCATTAGGATGACAACAATTCGAGATTTGACCAGATTTACATAATTGCATAAAACGATCTCCCGTTCTTCCTTCGCGATAACAAGCAGTACAAAAACTTGGAATATAATTTAATTCACATAACCACTTAACAACCTCATCTAAAGTTCTATTATCACTAATATCAAATTGTGCAGAAGTAGTATCTTCTTCAGTTTCAGGTTCATCATAACCGCCAACACTTGTCTTAGAGCCACCACTAATTTGTGAAATACCTAACTCTAACACTCTTTCTCGAACCCGTTTAGATTCACGTGTTGAAATAATCATTCCCGTATATGGTACTGCCATTCTGATGATCATTACAATCTTTTCAAAAATTTTATCGCTGATAGCATTACTAAAGTCTGATTTATCAATATCATCTGCTGGACAAATTCTCGGAACACTAATCGTATGTGGTCCAACTCCTTTTGCGGCCTCTAAATGTTCGGCATGCATCAATAAACCCACAAAATCATATCGATACATTTCTAGCCCAAATAAAACCCCAATACCGACATCATCAATTCCACCATCCATAGCCCGATCCATTGCTTCAGTATGATAAGCATAATCATGTTTTGGTCCCGTTGGATGCAGTGCTTCATAATTTTTCTTATTATATGTTTCTTGGAAAAGAATATAAGTTCCTATCCCAGCCTCTTTTAGCTTTTTATAGTTTTCAACTGTTGTTGCAGCAATATTAACATTAACCCGCCTAATTGCTCCATTTATATGTTTGATCCCATATATAGTTTTAATGCTTTCCAATACATATTCAATTGGATTATTGATTGGATCCTCTCCTGTTTCTAATGCTAAACGCTTATGCCCCATATTTTGAAGTGCGATGACTTCTTTTTTTATTTCTTCTTGAGTTAATTTTTTTCTTGCAATATGCTTATTTTTTAAATGATAAGGACAATAGACACAACCATTAACGCAATAATTTGATAAGTATAAAGGTGCAAACATTACAATTCTATTACCATATAATTTTTGCTTAATCATTTTAGCAACTTTTTCCATTTCATCAATTGCTTCAGGAATTTCACACTCCAATAACAGCATTGCTTCACGGTGCGTTAATCCTTTACAGTCTTTAGCACGCTCAATTAAAGAAAAGATTAATTCTCGATTATCTTTATTTTCTTTAGCATATGCAATTGTTTCCAGTATTTCTTGATCATCAATAAATTCTTCAGCCTTATTAGATTTTACATTATACATTTTCCTTTTTCTCACTTTCTTTTACTTAGGTCTAACCCTCGTAATCAAATTTACAATAATCTCCACGCTCATATACAACTTCATATCCCGCCGTCTTTAGCGTATCAATTAATTCTTTTAATCCTTCACTCGCTTCTTGTCCACTCGCTGCTTTTCCATCATATAACGAGTATTTTTTTCTTACCTCCTGAGGTGATAAATTAGGCATCACAACATTACAACCATGGTTAATTCCCTCTAAGCGCCCATTAGAATCTAAAGTTGCTAAAGCAGTTGTTGCAGGCAATAGAACATCCTTTGTCATAATTCTAATCAAACTTAATAAAAAAAGAGTAAGTTTTAAATCACCATTTGGTTGGTTTTTAAAAGGCGTATTTTGATGCACTAAATATGGTCCAATCCCTACCATTTCCGGCTTTAGCTCTTTAATAAACAATAAATCATTAACCAGACAATCAATATCCTGATGATAACTTCCTACCATAAATCCACATCCTGTTTGAAACCCAATTGCTTTTAAATTCAAAAGACAGTCAATTCGATTATCAAATGACATCTCATGAGGATGAAGCTGATAGTAATGCTCTCTATTATAAGTTTCATGACGAAGCAAATAACGATCAGCACCTGCATTAAAATACTTTTGATAAGTTTCTTTACTTTTTTCTCCTAACGATAGCGTAATTGCACAATCAGGATATAATTCTTTTATTTTCTCAATAATTTCTACCATTCGTTCATCTTGGTAATATTCGTCTTCTCCACCTTGTAAAACAAATGTTCGAAAGCCTAAGCGATAACCTTCTTTGCAGCATAATAATATTTCTTCTAAATTTAGCCGATAGCGTAATGCTAATTTATTACTGCGACGTAATCCACAATAATAACAATCATTTTTACAATAACTGCTGATTTCAATTAATCCCCGAATATAGATCTTATTTTTAAATATTTGTTCAGTGATTTTCGCAGCAATCTTCTTAGCGTAATCAAAATCGTTTTGATCAAATGTTTTTAATAATCTTTTAAACTCATCAAAATCCAATGCGCCTTCTTGATGAAGCTTGTTAATTAAATCAATATTACTCATTCTATCCTTTTGAATATAGTGCCTTTACACTGACACCTTTGAGCATTCCGATTTTTCCCGATAAAGCCCCTATTACATCATTTGGTCCATCAACGATAACAGACATAACTGATACTTGCTTATCTTTATAGGGAATTCCCATTCGCCCAATAATATAGCGACTATATTTATGCAACAAGTCATTAATCTTATTAGCACTGTCTAATTCATAAACAAAAATTCCTAAAATTGCAATTCTACTTTCCATTTTACCTCCTTAAACTAAAAACCATTAGGGCGTACTAATGGTTGAACAAAACAAAAATAATTGTTCACCCTTTGACTCAGAAATTTCCTCATCATTAGCTGCATACTTATATTCTACCACATTTGAAATGAAAACGTTATCATTTTAATTCTTTTTGGTTTACTCTTTTGTCTTCGACACGTATAATGAAATAAAGCGAGGTAAAAAATATGTTAATAATTCACAAACTTGAACATACTCACTTTTCATCAAGTGAAGCTATTATTATTGACTACATTCTTGAACAAGGTTTAAAAATAAAGAATATGTCAGCAAACAGTATTGCTAAAGCAACATTCACTTCTGCCCCACTTTTAGTACGTATTGCCAAAAAATTAGGTTATTCCGGCTGGAACGCCTTTAAAGAAGATTTTATTGCAGAACTCGAATATTTATTTAAAGAACAAAAGGTCGATGCTAGTATTCCTTTTGTTGTTAGTGATGATATTATGACAATTTCTAATAATATCGGTCAACTTCAAATTGATGCGATTCAAGACACGATGTCCATGCTGAATCATGATGACTTACAAACGGCCTTACGTTATCTTCGAAATGCTAAAGAATTAGATCTCTATGGAGTTTCTAATAACCTTTTATTAGCAGAAGGATTTAGAAGTAAATTATTTTATATTCATCGTAATGTAAATATCTGTCGTCTGCCTGGTAATCCCAAGGTTCAAGCGGCAATGAGTGATGAAACCCATTGTGCTATTTTAATTTCATATTCTGGAGAAACAGAATTTATTATTGAGGTTGCTAAGGTATTGAAAAAGAAAGAAACTCCAATCATCGCGATTACCTGTATTGCAAATAATCGCCTTTCTAAAATTGCTGATGTAACATTACGAATTTCATCACGTGAAATGTTACATACAAAGATTGGAGATTTTGCAACAACAACATCGATTAAATACTTACTGGATACTCTTTATGCAGGAATTTTTTCATTTGATTATCAAAAAAATCTTGATTATAAAATTCAAATTGCTAAAGCTGTTGATGACCGTCACTCGGGTTATGAGTTTATTGATGAAGATGAATTTCCTCAATAAACTCGTCAATTCAAAACCAAACAAAAAAACACCCCTTACGTGGGTGTTATTTTTATTTGGTAGCCTGTACGGGGTTCGAACCCGTGAATGCTAGGATGAGAACCTAGTGTGTTGACCGCTTCACCAACAGACCATGTAAATATTATAGCACTATTTATAAAAAAAAGACAATCATTATTCAAAACAATTTTTATCAATATAATTATTAGATGTTTTAGATAGTGTAGTGAATCTATGGCAAAATTATCTATACAGTTGAGTATATTTTAGACATGGACCCAGAAATATCAACATCAATAATTATAAAACTTATATTCATTATAATAATAAGTACCAACTTTAAAGCAATCAGAGCTAATAAAACAGTAATATATGCCACTTTTAAAAGCCTTTTTAATAGAAACAAAATTCCTGTAAAAAAGGCTTTTATGTATATTCAAAATACTATTTCAATTTAAGTATCAAATTATTTCATACTTAATAACTTAATGGCCAGATCGATTCTTTTAAGTGATTCATTTTTCCCTAAAATATGTGCAATTTCAACAGCTCCGCCCGGAGTAAATGACTTAAAAGTCAAAGCAACTCTGACAGGATACATAATCCGTCCATTCTTCACTTCTTTTTCTTGAGCTAAATTAATAAATAAATCATGTAACGCTAGATCATCATTAAAATTATCAAAAGTACTTAAAGCATCTCTAACCCAAATAAGAGCTTCTAATGAGTTTTCAGGATTTGTTTTCATCTTTTTATTTTTAAATAATGTTTCATCAGCATTACATGGTTCATTAATAAAATCAATCATCTCCGGTATTTCATTTAAATAGGAAATCCTCAATTGTAGTACTTGGCTCAGTTCTAATAAATCAACATCGCGTGTAATTATTTTTTGATAATACGGCATTGCTAGTTGATGAAAATTTTCTAACGTTAAATTTCGTAAATAAAGTCCATTCATCCACTTTAATTTATCGAGATCAAAAATTGCTGGTGCCTTTGATATTCTTTTAATATCAAAATTTTTAATCAGTTCGGATAAAGAAAAAATCTCTTCCTCACCTTCTGGAGCCCACCCTAATAAAGCAATATAATTAATGACTGCTTCATTTAGGTATCCTTGCTTAATTAAATCTTGATATGAAGCATCTCCATTGCGCTTTGATAGCTTATGCTGTTCATCTTTCATCACTGGCGGAACATGAATGTACGTTGGAATTTCCCAATTAAAAGTTTGATAAATTATATTATATTTCGGCGTACTAGCTAAATATTCATTTCCTCGTACTACATGGGTTATACTCATCAAATGATCATCGATGATATTAGCAAAATTGTATGTTGGATAACCATCACTCTTTAGTAACACCCCCTCATCTAAAGTATCATTATCGACAGTTATTTCTCCGTATACTTCATCATTAAAAGTTGTTTGCCCCTGCTTAATTGTTTGTCTGATAACATACGGTTTATTTTCTGACAATAGTTTCTCTATTTCTTCATCAGATAATTGATGACATGGATCTTTAAATATTTGATCCTCTTTATTACCCTTAACATTTTCTTGATTACAAAAACAGTAGTGAGCTCCATTCAGCTTAACAAGCTCATGAGCGTACTTTTGGTAAATTTCTAATCTTTGTGATTGAATATATGGTCCATATCCGCCATCTTTATCAGGTCCTTCATCATATTCAAGTCCAGTATCTGATAATGTTTGATAAATTACATCTATTGCCCCAGCTACTTCCCGGGCTTGATCTGTATCTTCAATCCTCAAAATAAAATCACCATCGTCTTTTTTAGCAATCAAATAACCATACAAAGCTGTTCGTAAGTTACCTATGTGCATATAACCAGTTGGACTAGGTGCAAATCTTGTTCTAATTTTCATAAATTTCATTCCATCCCCTTGTATTTTTTCCAATAAAGTTTTAAAATTATAAATGTCCACTAATTAGGGTATAGCCAAGCGGTAAGGCATCAGACTCTGAATCTGACATTTCCTTGGTTCGAATCCAAGTACCCTAGCCATGCATTTAAAAGTAGAGCTTTCTACTTTTTTTATTATATTCCTTTCTTATAAGTAAATCTATAAAAAACAAGTTGAATTAACATATGTTAACCAACTTGTTTTTATTAATTGCCTCCGGGACCATCTTGACGCTCGCGTTCATCAGGATAATATTTGGTATTATTATTTGTCCATTGATTATTACCAGCTGTTTTTACTGCTTCATTTGACTTATTTTGTTTTTTCTTATTCTTCACTATTATCACCCCATAATAGTTTGTCTCCAATAAATAAATTAATACTACATTTCTAACTTATTCATAACTTTCTAACTACTTATTGTTAAAAAGTATGTAGCTAAATATTTTTAAGCTTATAACATTATTGAAAATAATATTTATCTAAAATTTATAACTATAAAACTATCTTAACATACTCTAAATTTATTTTCTTTACCATCACGATCAGCTACAATACTTTCAATCGAATGTTCAACCATATCACTGACTGCTTGTTCTGTATAAAAGGCCATATGTGGAGTTAATAAAACATTGGGCATATCTCGTAATATAGATAATTCATGGTTTCCAATCACTTTGTATTTATAATCATTATAATATAATCCTAATTCATTTTCGATTACATCTAAAGCACAGGCAGCGATTTTACCGCTCTCTAACGCACTAATCAAATCACTGGTATCGATAATACTTCCACGAGCGGTATTAATTATAATGACACCATCCTTCATTTTTTCAATAGTTTCTTGACAAACAAGATGATACGTATCTTCTAAAGCCGGAACATGAAATGTTATGATATCGCTCTTAGTAATAATTTCTTCCATTGCCACATAATCTGCATATTTTCTTACTTCTTCTTTTTCAAATGGGTCATAAGCAAGTATCTGACAGCCAAAACCACTTAGATTTTTAATCACTTTTTGACCTATAGCACCTGTTCCTATCACCCCAACAACCATATTTTCAAGTTCTAATCCAATACTCCCGTTTAATGAATAATCAAATCCAATTGCTCGACGCATGATCATTTTCATTTTTCTTAAAGCCATTAACATTATCATTACTGTATAATTTGCAACGCTGGCAGTCGAATAGGTTACATTACTTACGATCATCTTATTCGCCTTAGCTGCTTTCAAGTCAATATGATCATAACCAATAGTTCTTGTTGAAATATGTTTTACACCTTGTTCATGCCAAATCTCAATAATTTCCTTAGTGATTGCTGTAGTAATAACACTTACCCCGTTACAACCTTTTGCTAAAACTGCATTTTCTTTATTTGGTGAATCATATATTTTAATTATTTCAACACAATAATGTTGTGAAAACTTTTCAAAATATTGTCCCTCATCAAATTCTCGATAATTATATACTGCAATTTTCATGTTTTACCCCCTATTATTTACAACTACTATAGTTTAGCACTTGCCTTAGAAGATGTAAACTCTTTGTCAACTGTCACTAGGATTAACATGAACATTACAATGTTTGACTGTTGGAAAATTATTTTCAATCAAATCATGCACTTGATGAGCAATAGCATGAGCATGACGTAAATTATCATTTCCATCAACCTGTACTTCTAAATCTACATATACTTTATTACCAAATAATCTTGTTTTCAAATCATCAATATTAATTATTTCACTTTGCTCCGTAATTAAAGAAATCAAATCCTCTTGAAATTCTCTACTACAGGCATGATCAATCATTTGATCAATCGCATCATTAAAAATCTCGATCGCTACCTTTAGAATAAAACCACAAATGAGAATACTGGCAATTGCATCTAAAATATAATATCCTAAATAAAAACCAATAACGCCGACTAAACTGCCAATTGAAGAAAAAGCATCACTTCGATGATGCCAGGCATCTGCTTTCATTGCATTTGAATTGATACGTTTTGCTTCAATAATCGTATACCAATACATCGCTTCCTTAGCCACAATCGATATTACAGCTATAACAATAGCTAACGATCCATATTTTAATTTAACATTACTTGGGTTAATAATTTCTATAATACCGCTATATCCTATCAACAACGCCGTTAAAAACAACATAACTGCAAGAATAATTGCTGCCACACATTCAAACCGTTCATGACCATATGGATGTTCTAAATCACTTTCTTTACTGGATAATTTTACGCCAACCATAACTACAACTGTACTTAAAACATCTGACGCAGTATGGATACCATCGGAAATAATTGCATTAGAAAAAGATATAAACCCAATTAAGATTTTAAAAAATGCTAAAATTAAATTTCCTAATAATGTAACTGTTGAAACACGCATTACCGTTTTTTGATACTCTTCCATATTATCACCTAAGTTATTATATGCAAAAAAAGTAATCTAGTGACCTAGATTACTCATCATTTTCCTTAAATTCTTTAATAATTGTTTTAGTCGAACTTGTCCCAATTCGTTCAACTCCCAAATTTATAAATTCATTAAAAGTTTTATAATCCCTAATCCCGCCTGCTGCTTTGACTTTACAAACACCATCTACAGTTTCTAACATTATTTTCACATCTTCGATCAAAGCTCCACCTGGTCCAAAGCCAGTAGAAGTCTTGATAAAATCCGGTTTAACTTCTTTAGCAATTTGTGCACATTTCCTGATTTCATCTTTTGTTAAATAACAATTTTCAAAAATTACTTTACTAATGATTCCTGCCTCACGGCAAATCTTAACAATTGTTTCCATCTCTTCCTTGATATAAGTAAAATCACCGTCTTTAACTTTAGCAAGATTTAAAACATAATCAATCTCGTCAGCACCATCTTTGATTGCCTCAATAGTTTCAAAAGCTTTGACTGCTATTGTTGTTTGACCTAAAGGAAAAGAAATAGCTGCGCCAACATGGATTGTGGTGTCTTTTAATAATTCTTTACAAAATTTAGTATAGTAAGAATTTATTGCGACCATCTTTACCTTTAATTCTTTTGCCTCATTACAAAAAGCTTGCATCGCTTCTTTTGACGCATATGGCTTTAATAATGTATGATCAATATACTGAGTAATTTCTTCTAATGTTCGTTGCATTTATATCCCGCCTTTCTATTTATCATAATTATACTACAAACCCTCTATTATGATAACGTATTTTTATTTAACAGGATAACGTATTACTGTTTTTAAATTTTCAGGTTTACATTTTCTTGGATCACTTAAATAAATTTCATGATGTCGGCGGACTTCATTGAGATCAATTTGTAATCCTTGAGTTTCGATAAATTGATATATTTTTTCAATACTCGTATTTTCTTCATCATAACTGCCTAGATGCATAATTTGAACACATTTCCCTTCTTCAATAATTTCGTAATTTACTTTATCAAGATTTAAGTATGGTTTTTTTACTTTTAATAATTCTTTAGCATGTTCAAAAACTTCAAGTGTAACAAATTCAGGTAATCTAATCATTGATTTCCAATAAAATTTACTTTTATCACCGATTACTTTTTCAGTTGGTTTTTTATCCAGCCACCATAAGCCTTCCAAAGGGGGAACTACATATTCAAAATAGCCATCTATTTTATTATCCGTCATTTTGGACATTTTAATTGTAAAAGAAATACCATATAATAATTCTAGAGCCTCTTTATATTCAGCTGATGTATTAGGATTACCTTTACCATCAACTGTTACATACGTGATTTTATCTACATTAATCAACATTGGGGACCTTTTTGGTAAATATAAATCTTTATATTCTTTCTTATAATCTAATTTAGTCATATTAATTCCTCCAATATTTTCTCAAATTTTTTAACCGATAAAATTTCTCTTGTAATAAATTTATGATTATAAAACAAACTATATGTGGTAAAAAGAATTCCCGCATTTTTTGCTTCCTCACTACTATTTAATAGTTTTAATTTAATTATTAAACCTTTTTCTTGACAATACGCTTCAATCATCGGGGCATATTTAGCTGTAAAAGGACACTGATGACTATAATATAAAACTAATCCACCTTCCTCACAAGTCATTTCTTTAATCGTAAAACTTGGTTGAACTGCTTGAGAATCTAAACTTAAATACATTAATTCATATTTATCTAGACTCATTATTGAAATAAAACCATGCTTAATTAAAAATTTATAATCCATTACAAACGGCATTTTCCTTTTTGCAGAAATAACAGTTATTCCATGTTTCTTCTGTTTACGACAATCTTCAATACAAGCTTCCAACAATTTTTTAGCTAATCCCTGTCCTTGATATTTTCCAGATACCCAAAGACAATTAATATGCATAAGATCATCACCTACGATAGGTACCCAAGCTTCTTCAAGTGGTAAATATTCAATAAAACACTTTCCCCTTACATCCATCTTTTTAAAAATCAATCCGCATTTAAACTGTTCCTCAAGCCAAGCTTTTTTAGCTTTAACTTGGATATCATTATTACTAGAAATTGCACAACAAATATGCTCCTTCTCCAAATTATTTTGATCGACTGTGATTATTTCCATTTAACTCATCCTTTCTATAGAATCATTATAACAAAACAAACTTGACATCCTCTGTCAAGTTTGTTTATAAACAGCCTTAATTTTATTAATTTCTATAATTACCTTATCTTTAAGGTCTTGAGGTTCTATTACCTCAACTTTAGACCCAAATGAGAGAATAAAACTAATCAACCAGTAATCATCAGGGACAACACTACTTACTATATAATTTCCAGCAGTATCCTCACAGATTACACCATCACCGAATTCATCAAAAACAACACTCCCTATACTTTTATCAAATTTTAAAATCACTTTAATCCTCGGGGTATTCAAATTAGGAATTTTATTTATTTTTGGTGGTAAAGCAATTTCTTCAAGTTGAAAATAATTTGATGTCGTTAGTAATTCTATAATTCTTGTTAGCCGAAAAACACGATAGCTATTTTTTTGAAGACAATATCCTTGTAAATACCAAGTATTTGCTTTAAAAAACAGTTTATTTGGAAAAACACATCGCTGTGATTTCTCACCATAAGAATTAATATATTTAAATTTAATTTCCTTTTGTTCAAAAATAGCTTTTTTTATTGTTTCAAACTTTTCATTTTGACTATTGTTATGATGCCAAGTAGTAAAATCAACTTCAATCCAATCTAGTTTATTTTTATTAAATAACGCTGCCATCTTATCAATTAAGCCTGCTTCATCTCTATCTTGAAGCCTCTCTATACATTGAAGTGCCATTAAAATTTGATTCTGTTCATCATCACTGAATGTCATTTTATCCAAAACAAATTCACTATCTATATAAATTCCACCCTTAGCTCCTTGATTGGCATAAATTGGAAATCCAGCTATGATCAAGCGATCTAAATCACGATATATTGTCCGGGTTGAAACTTCAAAGTGTTCAGCCAATTCTTTAGCAGTAGTCTGCTTATGTTCGATCAGATAATAAATAGTTTCAAATAGTCGATTAACGGACATATTTAGTCGATCCAGCCAAAATGTTTACAGGCATTATAAATACCGTCTTTGTCACAATCATCTGTAATATATGCAGCTTTAGCTTTCAAAGCATCAATTGCATTTCCCATTGCGATACTAGTCCATTCATCAGTAAACATACTCAAATCATTTTTTTCATCACCAAAAACAACTACATCACTATAATCCCCATCAAAATGATCAACCATCATTTTGATTCCAACTGACTTATCGCCAGGTTCTACAAACAAGTATTCTTGATGAAAACGACACCAAGGCAGTTCCTTTAAAGTTTCCAGCTTTTCTTCCTCTGGAGCATAACAAGCCACATATACTTTATAAATTTTATCAAAGTCTTTTGGATCCAAACCTTCTTGAACTATGGTATCCATATAGATATCATGTGTAAAATCATAAAAGCGATTATCTGGTGCCAATCGTCTTGTCGCATTATCAGGTGAAATTGCCCAAATATATCCTTTTTCCTTACATTCATTAATTAAATTGATACATTTATCGTAATCTAAGGGTTTAATTTCTACTAATTTATTATGTATTGTAATTCCATTTCCACCGTCACTTACCATATTTTCAAACCCTAGTTCTTTCATATGTTCTACTGCCATCGCATAACTCCTTCCAGTAGCAATAGCAACAAAATGACCAGCCTCTTTTAATTTTGAAATAGCTATTTTAGTCGATTCTGGTACATATTGATTTCCTGGTGTCCCAACTGCCAAAGTACCATCAATATCAAAAAAGAAAAATTTACGTTTCATTATTAAAACCTCCAACTGTTTTATCCTATCATATTTTAATATAATTATTTTTTATTTACTGAATATGAAAAGATAAAAATTTACTCATCTGTTAGCTTGTCGCTTCCATTATAATTGCCAGTAATTTCAATTTCATTACCATCTGGATCTTTGATTGTAAAATACCAGTATGGCATATGGATATTGACAAATAACAGTTCAGATACAGCCCCTATCTTTAATTTTTTAATTCGTTCATATTCACTTATTAAATCCTCTACTTCAAAATTGAATATAACTGATGTATTTATTTTATCACTATTTTCATTTTTCAAAGTTGTCAAATATGAATGATTATAATGGCCACGATAATCGTTATTTACAAGAAAATCAATATCAAATTGTCGATTATATAATGATAATGAATTCCCACAATCAAATGTAGCCCACCGATCATCATTACAATATAATGGTTCTTGCTCCAATAAAAGCTGATAAAAAGCCAGTGACTTAGCAAAATCATTGACACTAATATATGTTGTTCCTAGCCTCATTTAGTGTTCTCCTCTATTTTAAATAAAACCATCTTTTTTATTAATTCTACTGGTAATTCTTGTTCAAACATAAATTGCACTGTATTTTTATTATTTGTCTTATAATTAGCTAATTCTGTTTTAAAAGCTTCTATTGTTTGCGGTGATGTATAGAAGCCGATATGTTTTTTATATGCTGCAAACTGGACTAGAAAACCGTCTTGAAAATATGTTGGTACACCCCATGATATTTTTTCTTGAGCTTCAGGCGCCGTTTCTTTAATTATTTTTCTTAACTTAATTAAATTTATTTGTATCTGTTGGTAAAAACTATTAATATATTCGTCTACTGTTATAGTCATCATCTTCTCCTTTATCTTAGAATAACTGAATTGAAATATCTCTCTTGAAACTCTGTTAAGGCTCTAATCTGTTCATCACTATAATCAACATTATGAGGAACAACAATCAATTTATCATCATTATCATTAGTCCGCTGGATAACTGCAATAACTACCCCACGATATCTTTCTACCGGCTCAAAGACACCAAGCAAATAAGCATCAAGTTCTTCTCCATCTCCGCTAACTGTGTTTTCAATGAAACCATAATTAAGAGGATATATGAAGCCGTATTGAGGATGCTGAGAACCTAATGGACGATCAATGAGAACCTCTACTTCTTGATACAAATAATCTCTACATAACATTGGTAAAACCTCCTAACTTTAAAAATTATATGTTATTTTCTGTATCTACGCAATCGCCATAATAAAAAAAGATGCCTAAGCATCTTTATTTAACCGGAATCACTGATCCATCACTATACGTATTGGTAATAAAATCTTTAATTTTTTGAGATTGTAATACTGCTACTAAAGCTTTGATTTTTTTATCATTTTCATGTCCCTTTTGACACGCCACGATATTAACATATGGATTACTTTCATCTGCTGATTCTAAAAGAATCGCATCTTTAGTTGGATTCAAGCCAGCATCAATTGCATAATTCCCATTGATTGCGATTAATGCACCTTCATCATTTTTATACGCATTAGTTAGCAATTCTGGTTTAATTTCCTTGAATTCCAAATTTAATCGATTAGTCTTAATATCTTCAATCGTTGCATCTTGCACTTTCACTTTATCATCTAATTCAATGATCCCTGCTTCATCTAAAATAGCTAGAATTCGTCCATGATCAGCAACAGAATTAGAAATAACAACAATATCATTTTTCTTTAATTCATTAATATTTTTAATTTGTTTTGAATAAAAACCAAATGGTTCAATATGCACTCCACCAGCATTAACTAGATCATATTTATTATCCTTAATATCCTTTTCAAAAAATGGGACATGTTGGAAAAAGTTTGCATCTACATCACCATCATTTAAAGAGCGATTAAAAATATAATAGTCATCTAAAATTTTTATCTCTAGATCAATATCATAATCATCCTTTAAAATGTTCTTAGCTTCTTCCAAAATATCACCATGTGGCTTTGAGGTTGCAGCCACTAATAATGTTTTATCATCACGTTCTGTTTTTCCACCACATGCAGTTAGTGTAACTGCTAATAATAAACTAATAATTCCGATAAATAATTTTTTCATAATATTTCCCTACCTTTTATCTATTTTCCTTACAAAATAATCACCAATAAATTGAATAATAAAAACAATAACTAAAATTAAAAATGTGGCTGTATACATTACATAATTGTTAGTTCTTACAAACCCATATAGATATGCCAGATTCCCAAGACCACCAGCTCCTATGGCACCTGCCATTGCTGTATAACCAACTAATGAAATGGACATAACTGTAATCGAAGAAATCAAAGCTGGTTTAGCTTCTGGAATTAAAACCTTAGTAATGATTTGAACATTACTTGCCCCCATTGCTTTACTTGCTTCAATCGTTCCACCATCAACTTCATTTAAAGCAATCATGACCATCCGTCCATAAAATGGTGCACTTGATAAAATCAATGACGGTAATGCTGCCTTAGCACCTAACATTGAACCAACCAAAAATGTAGTCAATGGAATTAGCAAAAATACTAAAATAATATATGGTACCGCTCTAAATACATTAACGATCAAATTTAAAATTTTATTAACGATCAAATTAGGATACAGTCCATCATCTTGAGTTAAATATATAGCAATTCCCAAGACCATTCCAAGAATTACCGCAAAAATCAATGAAATCAATGTCATAAAGAGCGTTTCATTTAGAGCTGCTATCATCGCATTGATATCAATGTTTTCTAAAATACTTCGCATCTACATCACCTCCACTTTAGCTAAATATTTTTCAAATAAAGTTATTACTTTTTCATAATCACCGATTACTTGCAAAATCATAATCCCAAATGAACTATCGATAGTATTGCTTAAATTAGCTTCAATTACATTTATATCACTATCACATTCTCTAATTACTTTAGTCAAAATTGGCAAACGACTAACATTTTCATCAAACACTACTTTCAATAATCGTCCTTTAGAATAAATTTTCTTTAGAACAGTCTCATCAAATTCATTATGATTTTTTCCTTCTTGAATAAAACTTTTAGTTACTGAATGTTGCGGCGAAGTAAAAATCTCTTTAACAGTTCCTTCTTCGATAACTTTTCCTTCTGACATAACTGCAATATGATTACAGATCCTTTGGACTACTTCCATTTGATGTGTGATCATAATGATCGTAATATTTAATTTCTTATTTATTTTTAATAATAATTCTAAAATCGATTTTGTCGTATCGGGATCTAATGCACTAGTAGCCTCATCGCATAATAAGATTCTAGGATCATTAGCAAGAGCTCGCGCGATCCCCACCCGTTGCTTTTGTCCACCTGATAATTCGCTAGGATAAGCATTCTCACGACCTGTTAAACCAACTAGCTCTACTAGTTCTTGAACCTTTTGCTGACGAATCCTTTTATCTTTATTACCAGCAATTTCTAAAGCTAATTCAATATTTTCACTTACTGTTCGTGACCACAATAAATTAAAATGCTGAAAAATCATTCCTACTTTAGTTCTCAATTTTCTTAATTCTATTTGTGATAAATTCCCTAAATCTTGTCCATCAATAAATATTTTACCACTATCTTGTACCTCTAATTGGTTAATTAGACGCACTAATGTAGATTTACCAGCTCCGCTATAACCAATTATTCCATAAATATCGCCATCTTCGATAGTTAAAGAAACATCATCTACAGCAACTACTTCACGATCCTTTAATCGATAAACTTTACTAACGCGCTTAATTTCAATCATAAAATCCTCCTTAAAATATAAAAACTCGTCCTTTAAGCCAAAGGACGAGCATTGCCCGTGTTACCACCTTAATTCATTATTACCTCACAGCAATAACCTCTTCGAGTACAATCATACTCTAGTGCGCTAACGGGCACACCCGTCATAGGCTAAATATCGCCTACAAGACTCCAAGACCATCTTCATTCATTATCCCCTATCCTTTTCCACCATCCAAGGATTCTCTATAAAGTTCAAGTGAACTACTCTTCTTTTCATTGTCGTTGGCAATATATTAACTAAATCTATTTTAAAAGTCAAGAGTATTTTTTAATTATTTCCTACTTTTTTACTATGCATTATTTTCCTGTCTTTTTTATATCTAAATTTATTCCCATTTGTATCGACATTTATTCATTTTACTTGATTATCTATCAATAGTTCATATAATTATAAAAAAGGAGATGTTTATGAAAGAGCTTGAAAATAAAATTATTGAATTTGTTCAAAAACGTGGTTGGGATCAATTAGAACATCCCGAATGTCTAATTAAAAGTATTTCTATTGAAGCTGGGGAATTACTTGAATGTATTCAGTGGGATAATGATTACAAAACAGAAAATATTAGTGAAGAACTTGCCGATGTAATGATATATTGTTTTCAGCTGGCATACTCACTAAATCTTGATGTAAGTACAATTATTGAAAAAAAACTTATAAAAAATGCTGAAAAATATCCTGTTAAAGAATTTTAATCTTTAGCAGGTTTTTATTTTGCAAAGTTAGCTTGACATATATTGCAAAGCAAACTATACTTTAATTGTAAAGTGTACTTTGCAAAGATAGGAGTGTTATAATGAAAACTAAAATTCCTGAACTTAGAAAAGCCTATAAAATTTCTCAAGAAGAACTAGCAAGGTCTGTCGGGGTAACCCGACAGACAATTACTTCAATTGAAGTAGGCAAATACACAGCTTCATTAATTTTAGCTTATAAAATTGCAAAATATTTTAACTTGACAATTGAAGAAATATTTGATTTTGAGGAGGAACTAAATAATGGATAAAAGAATTGTTCTAGCACGTGAAGACTTGAAAAAAACTAATTACTGGATGATTACTTTAATGATATCTGCTTTAACTTTAATCATCTTGTCCTTAACTAATGTTTTAACTATTAATTCAAATAACGAACATTACATTGACTTTGTACATGGATATCAAACAGGACTTTCTTTTGCTTTATTTGTTTTTCCGTGCATTAATCTAATTTCTAACTTCTTTTTAGCTAAAAATGAAGTAAAGTTAATTGAAAAATATATAAATGATCATGATGAACGTAAATTATTTATTGCTGACAAGGTTGGGGGAAATTTTTCTTTTACCTTTGAGATTATTACAATGGCATTGGTTTCTGTGATTGCCCCACTCTACAGTTTTGACTTATTGCTTGGAATCGTAGCTTGTATTTTCATTATCATTATAATCCGAGGATGTTTATATTTATATTATAATCATAAATATTAATTACAAAATGTAATATATATTTGACATTTATTAAAATATACACTACTATTATCTTGAGGTGATGAGATGTCTAAAAATCTAAGGATAAAAGCAGCTCGAGCTGCACTGGATATGACCCAAAAAGATTTAGCAGATGCTGTTGGGGTATCACGTCAAACAATGAATGCGATTGAAAAAGGAGATTATAATCCAACAGTTAAACTTTGTATTAAAATTTGTAAAGTTTTAAATAAATCGTTGGATGAATTATTTTGGGAGGATATTCTTGATGAAGAAATTTAAGTCATTATTTAAATGCCGACTCGATGAACGACAATTGAAAATTAGAGGAAATATCTATTTTAAGAGTTTTTCAGTATTGAGTTTTATTATTATTGCAATATTTTTTATTAAAGAGATATTTAATATTGACCTAATGATTGGTGATTGGGAATATTTAATTGCTTTGTTCATTAGTATTACTTATTGTTTTATTTTAATGATCTACTATGAAATATATCCTCTAACAAAGGCCCGGTATCGTTTATTATTTATATTTTTTGGTCTTTATGGATTTGGTTTTTTTGGTTTATATCTATTTTTAATTATCAATGGAAAACCTTTAATCATAGACAATCAATTATCCGTATTAGGCTGTGAACTAATTTTCACTTCCTTTTACATCATTATCTTTATCACCTATGTAATCAAAGTAATTTATAACCATTATCATCAAGATGATGATAATTAATGGAGGGGAAGAACATGTTAAAAGTAGAAAACTTAACAAAGACATTTAAAAAAATTAATGCTGTTGAAAATGTATCTTTCGAAGTCAACGCTGGAGAAATTATCGGTCTATTAGGAGAAAATGGAGCCGGTAAAACAACAACATTAAGAATGGTAGCAACAATGTTAAAGCCAACTAGCGGTAACGCTTATATTGATAATTATAATATTATTGATAATCCTAGTAAAATTAGAGAACATATCGGTATTTTATTTGGTGGTGATGTTGCTTTATATGATCGTTTATCAGGACGAGAAAATATGACATATTTTGCTAAACTAAACGGGATGAGTGATCAAGAAGCTAAACAAGCAGTTGATCAAATTGCTCAAGATTTAGAAATGGTAGAATATATTGATCGTCCTGTTGGTAAGTATAGTCGGGGGATGAAACAGAAAGTATCATTAGCAAGAAGTATCATTCATCATCCTGATGTTATGTTATTTGATGAACCAACTACAGGATTAGATGTTTTATCAAGTAAATTAATTCATGACTTTATCTTAAAATGTAAGCAAGAAAATAAAGCTATTGTTTTTTCTAGTCATAATATGTATGAAACTGAAAAACTATGTGATCGCGTTATCATAATTCATAAAGGAAAAATTGTTGCCAGCGGCACGATTGAACAATTAAAAAAGGAATATCAACAAGATAATCTTGAGGATTTATTTATTGAATGTATTGGAGGTAATGATCATGAATAATATTATGACAATTGTAAAAAAAGAATTTAAAGATATTTTACGTGATCGTAAAACATTACTAATGACTTTCGTTATCCCAATCATAGTCATGCCCCTATTGTTTACCTTTATCTTTTCATCAATTGGCGATATGGCATCACCAAGCGAAGATAATAAATATAAAATTGTTTTAGAAACAAATAATCCGGAAATCACTGCTCTTTTTAAAGAAGCGGGTATTTACGAACTTGTTAATAGAAAAGACCCTATTAACGAAGCTTATGATGGGAAAATCGTAGCTTACATCATCGCTAATGATATTAATGAATCATTAACACAAGGAAGTACACCTGAAGTTGACCTATATTATGATACAACCTCGCAACGTGCAATGACTGCTATAAGTACTGTTCAAACAATGTTCGGTACTTATCAAAATAGTTATTTAGCATCATATTTAGAAGCAAATCATTTATCAAGTAAAGTTTTACAACCATTTACTTATAATGAACATGCTAAAGACGAAGAAGCTGATAGTATGTCCTTAATGATGCTAGGAATGTTAATTCCTATGATGATCATTGGTTATTCTGGTTCAGGAATCGTACCTATTGCAACCGATTTAGGTGCTGGTGAAAAAGAACGGGGAACTTTAGAACCATTACTTTCAACAAGTATTTCTAGAAGTTCTATTTTAATTGGTAAACTGATTGTCACTGCAACTTTTGGTAGCATTACTTCAATTTTATCAGCAGTCGGTTTACTGCTTGCTTTTAAATTTGGAATGAGTGATACGATGGCCATCACTATCGATTTATCACTTCAAAGCATGCTGTTAATCGTATTATTAGCAGTATTATATGTAATCTTTATTTCTGCAGTGATGTTATTAGTTTCAACATATGCTCGTTCTTTAAAAGAAGCTAATACGTATTTAACTCCTGTAACCCTTATTCCGGTGTTACTTTCAGTAATTACAATGTATATGGAGCCAAGTTCAGTTTCAATGGCGATGATGAATATCCCAATTCTCAATGTTGTAATCGTTATTAAAGAAATTATATTCAATCAATTAAATTATGTTCATCTATATATGACAATTGGCTGGTCAATCGTTTATGTAATTGTTTCAATGATTGCAGCTAAAATGATGTATGAAAAAGAAGAGGTAATCTTTAGAGCATAAAGAGCCGCTGCAGATAAACTGCAGTGGCTCTTTTTTAAATAAAACTATGTTCAATTTGCATAACCGTATAGTAATTAGGGTTAATTGCACGTAGTTTCGTATTGATTTCTTCTTTTAAAACTTTATGTTTAATTTCATCATTTGAAGGAATCATAACGTCAAAAATTAAATTTGTATGTGTTGGTCCAGTAACAATTCTAAAATCGTGAATACTGTATTCTTTGTTAATTCCTTTGACAACTCCTAAGACTACTTGTTTTAATTCATTTGTTAGAGCATCATTTGTGTCTACTGGATCCATATGAATCGTTGTCAGGATATGATATTTCTCCAACATTGAACGCTCAATCAAGTCCATCGCATCATGAACTGCCATAATATTATCATTACAATCAACTTCAACATGCAAAGTTAAAAATTTTCTACCCGGTCCATAATCGTGCATCATTAAATCATGGATTCCTAAAGCTTCTGGATAAGAAAGAATATATTCTTCGATTTCATTAATCAATTCCTTATCAGGTGCCATCCCCAATAAAGGATCAACAGTATCTTTAAAGATATCAATTCCTGCTTTTAAAACAATAATTGATACAACAGCTCCCATTATCCCATCTACTGGTAAATCAGTATAAAGGGATAAAATTAATGAAATTAAAGTCGCTGATGTCGCCATCACATCGTTTAAACTATCTTGACTGGCAGCCATTAAGGTAGCAGAATTAATATTTTTAGAAACCGTTCGATTAAACATTGCCATCCATAATTTAATTAAAATTGAAACAATTAAAATAACTACAGCTACGATTGTAAAAGTTACTTTTTCAGGAGCAATGATCTTAAAAATAGAATCTTTTAAAGCTTGAAAACCAACTAATAAAATTAAAAAAGCGATTATTAGACCAGCTACATATTCAATTCTACCATGACCATAAGGATGCTCTGAATCAGGATGACGATTAGCTAATTTAAAACCAAATAATGAAGCTAAATTACTACCAACATCTGAAAGGTTATTCAACCCGTCAGCCTGAATGGCAATACTATGAGTAATAGCCCCCATTGTAAGTTTAAAAATCACTAAAACAATATTGCAGGCAATCGAAACGATTGAACAAAGCATGCCATACTGTTCTCTTACTTTAGGGTTATTATAATCATTATAATTCTTAATGATTTTTTTAGATATAAATTTAAACATTAATCAATATGATAAATATAAATGTCTTGTTTATTAATCTCGATTAAATTAGCTTCTATTAGTTCATCTAGGTATTTAGCTACTTTTGCCTGATTTACCTCTTTATTTGCCATCGCTGCCAAAGTTTGAGCAATTACTGGATTATCTATTTTTAACAAAGCAATATTTTCTTGATTAAAAACAGGCTTTCTTAATAATGTATCTAGTAAAGCAGCATATGCTAGTTTTGTTTCTAAACGAATATTTCCAAATTTACTGCCTTGAAATAAAGCTTTTGGCAGATAATAAGTACTATCATCGACACTTTCTTTCAATGCTTTTAATGTTTCCTTGTTGTATAATTCCATATTTTTACCTCCAAATATATTATCCATTATACCATAAATGATTAATGATTATGATAATAAATTAAAAAGATTAGATTTTTGCTATCTAATCCTTTAAACGCCCTGTAAATGTACTAACATCCTCAAAGCCGATTTTAATTAAATTTTCTTTAACGTCATTGACATACTGACCAACTCGATCACTTGTATGACTATCTGTACCAATAGTAATAATACGACCTCCTAAATCATAATAACGTTGAACTTGTTCAAAATTTGGAAAGCCGCAAGTCTGATTAACTGCATATCCAGAAGTATTTACCTCAATCCCCTTATTTTTAATAATCAAATTTTTAAATATTTCATCAATTATATTCTGATATTTCTTATGTTCAACTTTTTTATCTTCATAAGGCCCGTATCGCATAATGTAATCTAAATGTCCTAAAACATTAAAACAGTCAAAATTTTTAACGCACCTTAGCGTTTCTTCAAAGAAAGCCTGATGAGCTTGCTCTTTATTTAGATTTTTAAAAAAATCCCCATAATAAAATTCAGTATGATCAATTACATGAATTGAGCCAATTACAAAATCAAAAGGATACTGGTTAATCAAATTATTAATCTCTAATTGATGATTCATATCTAGACCTATTTCAATGCCCCATTTTATTATAATTTTATCTGCAAATTCTTTTTTTAAAGCCATAATTGTTTGATAATAACCTTCGACATCTAGATCAAAAACATCAATTGGGTAATCGAAATCACGATGATCAGTAAAACAAATCTCATCTAGTCCCATTTTAATTGCTTGAATTACATGTTCACGCGGATCAGCCTCACTATCACCTGAAAATCTAGTGTGCATATGATAGTCAATGGAACGCATTTTAATAGTCTCCTTTAGTATGAAAATCTTTCTTATTTCCAGTTATTTTATGACGATCTTTTAACTTATTTTCAATATCGTCAAGTGTTACCCCTTGATTATTCATTAAAACAAAAACATGATAAAATAAATCACTGATTTCACCGATTAATTCTTCCTTATCATCATTTTTAGCCGCGATAATCGTTTCACTTGCTTCTTCACCTACTTTTTTACAAATTTTATCAACACCTTGATCTAATAAGTAATTAGTATATGATTTTTCAACTGGGTTTTGTTTCCGATTTTCAATTAGATTTGATAGACTTCTAAAAATATTAGTATTATCATAAGCCATTATTTCATTAAAGAAACAAGAGTACGCTCCAGTGTGACATGCTGCTCCAATTTGTTCAACAAAAATTAACAGTGTATCTAAATCACAATCTAAATACATCCCTTTAATATTTTGAAAATGACCTGATGTTTCACCTTTATGCCATAGTTCATTCCTACTTCTTGAAAAAAAACAAGTTTGATTTGTTTCTAACATTCTTTGATATGCTTCTTCGTTGACATAAGCTAACATCAAAACTTCATTTGTTTTATAGTCCTGAACAATAGCAGGAATCAACTCCATTTTTGTAAAATCTGGTTTCATTACATTGCTCTCCTTACATTTATATCATGTTTCCTTAATTCTTTACGAACATCTTCAACAGTTGCTTCGCCAAAATGAAATAATGAAGCCACTAAAGCGGCATCACAATTAGTTTGTTTAAAGACATCAACAATGTCTTGAATACTGCCACAACCACCACTGGCAATTACTGGAATATCAACAGCATTACATACAGCATTGATCATGTCGATATCATAACCTGCTTTAGTCCCATCTGCATCCATTGAAGTCAATAGAATTTCCCCAGCACCCAATTCTTCACATTTAGTTACCCATTCTATTAGATCAATTCCAGTATTTTCACGACCACCTTTTACATAAACGTCATAACCGTCATCATCACGTTTTTTAGCATCGATTGCAACGACTACACACTGTACCCCAAATTCATCAGCAGCCGCTTTTATTAAATCAGGGTTTGCAATAGCTGCCGAATTAACAGATACTTTATCTGCTCCACTAGCTAAGATCGTTCGAAAATCATCAAGCGTCCGGATTCCCCCGCCAACAGCTAGAGGAATCGTTAATTCACTAGCCCCGCGTTCAATAATATCTTTAATAATATCACGTTCTTCATAACTTGCAGTAATATCTAAAAACACTACTTCATCAGCACATTGCTGATCATAACGTTTAGCTAATTCAATGGGATCTCCAACATCTTTCAATTCTACAAAATTAATTCCTTTTACAACTTTACCATTTTTTATATCCAAACAAGGTATTATCCGTTTTGTAAGCATGTAATAACCTCCTTGAGATCTACTTTACCCTCATAATAAGCCTTACCAACAATACATGCATAATAGTTCTTACTAGCTACATCTTTAATATTTTGAGCATCTTTAATGCCCCCTGAAACAACAAAGTTAATAGTAGAAGTTCTAGCGATCTGTTCATACATATCAAAGTTAGGACCTTGTAATGTTCCATCTTTACTAATATCTGTAGCAACAATGTATTTAACCCCTAACTTCTCTAACTCTTTGATAAACTCCAAGTATGGCACGTTACTGATTTTTAACCAGCCTGAAGTTGAAACAAAGCCATCTTTAACATCAACTCCTACGACAATTTTTTCAGGACCATAGGTATTAATAGCACTTTTTAAAAACTCTGGATCATTAATTGCAGCAGTTCCTAAAATTACCCGATCTATTCCTACTTCATCTAAATATAAAGCAACTGTTTCAATATTTCTAATCCCCCCACCAAGTTCTACTTGCATTGAAGTATTTTGTTTTATTTTTTTAATTGTTTCAAGATTAATACATTCACCATCTTTAGCACCATCTAAATCAACGACATGAAGCAATTTAGCGCCCATTTCTTCAAAAGCTTTAGCTAATTTTGCCGGTTCATTACTATATACTGTTTTTTGATTATAATCACCTTTAAACAATCTAACGGCCTGACCATCTTTCAAATCTATCGCTGGAATAACTAACATTCGATCATCTCCTTAAACGCTAATAATATTTCTTGTCCTACTGCTCCACTTTTTTCAGGATGAAATTGACAACCTATAACATTATCTTTAGCTGCAATTGCAGTTACATTGGTTGTACCATAATCACTATAAGCTATTAATTGTTCATTTGGACATGTTGCCATAAAAGAATGAACAAAATAGACATCATCATTTTCATGAATATTTTTTAATATAGGATGATTTTGATTAAAATGTAGTTGATTCCATCCCATATGGGGAATCTTTTCATCGATATCCATAAAGATTACTTCACCATCTAAAAAACCAAGTCCCTTAGTTTCTTCAACTTCATATCCTTTTTCAAATAATATTTGCATTCCCAAACAGATTCCTAAGATAGGCGTTCCTGCTTCCTTACATTCATTTAAAACATTGATTAAATCAAACTTTTTTAAATTGTTCATAGCAACAGGAAAAGCCCCAACTCCTGGTAATACAATCGCTTTAGCTTGACGAATAATATCTTTGTCACGAGTAATTACAGCTTCAATTCCGACCCTTTTTAAAGCGGAAATAACACTACTTAAATTACCAATATTGTAGTCAATGATTACTACCATCTAAATCCCCCCTTGATTTTTATAAGACTCCTTTTGATGAAACAACTTTATCTTTGTTAGCTTCATCAATACTAACCGCTTCTTTTAAAGCTCTTCCTAAACTTTTAAATATAGCTTCAACAATATGATGATTATTAGTTCCATACTGTTCATTAATATGTAAAGTAATCAGTGAATTAAATGCCAATGCCCGAAAAAATTCTTCCGTCATTTCTGTTTCAAATGTGCCAATTCTTTCACAAGTTAGATTAACATTATAAACTAAGAAAGGACGCCCACTAATATCTAAATTGGTTGTTACTAGCGTTTCATCCATCGGAATAGTAAAAGCTCCATATCTTTTAATCCCGAGTTTATTGCCAAGCGCTTCTTTTAAACAAGTTCCTAAAGCAATTCCAAGATCTTCTACTGTATGATGAGTATCAACTTCTAAGTCACCTTCGCATTTAACGATTAAATCAAAACCTCCATGAAAAGCAAATAGTGTTAACATATGATCAAAGAATCCGATTCCAGTACTAATTTCACTTTTACCTTCTCCATCTAAATCTAATTGCACAAGAATTTTCGTTTCTTTTGTTTCACGTTCAATCTTTCCAATTCTCATGACTATTCCTCCTCAAATCTTACTGCTACTGAATTTGCATGGGCATCTAAACCTTCACTTTTAGCAAATTTAATTACATCTTCCTTGAATTCGCCTAAGACATTTTTAGGATAATAGCTATAAGATGAATATTTAACAAAATCATATACCCCTAATGCCGAATAAAACTTAGCAGTTCCTCCAGTTGGTAGTACATGGTTAGTTCCACTCATATAATCGCCTAATGGTTCCGGTGAATATTCTCCTAAGAAAATAGAACCAGCATTTTTAATTTTTGGTAACATATTTACAGGATTATCTACTAATACTTCTAAATGTTCTGGTGCTAAATAGTTGGAAATATCAAATGCTTCATTCAAATTATCAACAATAATTGCTCCACCATAATTAACCAAGGATTCTTCGATAATATCTCTTCTTGATAAATAAGCCATTTGGCGAACTAATTCACCATTTACTTTAGCCACTAAATCACGACTTGGAGTAACTAGCAAAGCACTAGCTAATTTATCATGTTCTGCTTGACTCATTAAATCAGCAGCAATATATTTAGGATTAGCCTTTTCATCAGCAATTACCAATACTTCACTTGGACCTGCAACCATATCAATATCAACAAGTCCATAACTAAGTTTTTTAGCCGTCGCAACGAAAATATTTCCAGGACCAACAATCTTATCCGCTTTCTTTATTGTTTCAGTACCATGAGCAATGGCAGCCACCCCTTGAGCGCCACCGAATTTATAGATTGTATCGACTCCACTTACTTTTGCTGCAGCAATGATAATTGGATTGACTTTCCCATCTTCTTTAACTGGTGTAATAATTACTAAATCTTTAACCCCAGCTAACTTAGCAGGAACAGCATTCATTAATACTGTTGAAGGATAACTAGCGGTTCCCCCAGGAACATATAATGCCACACGTTCAATTGGACGCACCATCTGTCCCATGATTACCCCATTATCTTTAAATAAAGACCATGATTTATCAATTTGATTTTTATGAAATTCAGTAATTTGTTCTTTAGTTCTTTCAAGGATACGTAGATAATCTGCATCTATTTGTTTTAATGCTTCTTCTTTTTCTATCTCACTAACGATTAAATCTTTTTCATCATTAATTTGATAACCATCAAACTTTAAACAATACTCATATAATGCTTTATTTCCACGTTCATTAATATCTTCAATAATTTTTAATACAGCCTCATTTACTTCCTTATTAACGCTTTCCTTACGGCTGTCTAATTTAGTCGCTACCGCTTCTAAATTGCCTTTATAATCAACGATCTTTAACATTATTTCCCCTCCGTAACAGTTTCTAATTTAGTAACCAAATTCATAATTTCATCTTTTTTGAACTTAAAACTAACTTTGTTGGCCACCAATCTAGTTGAAATATCACTAATTTTTTCAATCACTTCTAAGCCATTTGCTTTTAAAGTCGACCCCGTTTCTACAATGTCTACAATTGCATCACTGATTCCCACGATTGGTCCCAATTCTACAGATCCTTCTAATTTAATGATTTCAACATCTTCTTGTTTTGTTGCAAAATATTTTTTTGCTACTTTAGTATATTTACTTGCAATTTTTTTACGCCGTTCAAATTTCTTGTTACGATACTCTGGATAAGCCGCTACAGCGAAGTAACATTTACCTATATTTAAATCCAATAATTCATAATAATCTTCAAAATCAACATCGTCTAATGTATCTTTACCAACAAAACCAATATCGACAATTCCGTGTTCTAAGAAAGTTACTACATCATTGGCTTTACCAAAAATCATTTCAATTCCATCTTTTGTTGCAATTAATAATTCCCGATCCTTATTAAAAATTGGTTCCATATCAAATCCCGCTTCTTGTAACAACTTACAGACCTGCTTTTCAATTCTACCTTTAGTTATTGCTATTTTAATCATTATTGCCTTCCCCCTGCTTATCAATCGCTTTTAAAATATGATTCATATGGTAGCAAAATCCAATTGCACCAACATTTTTATTGAATCTTGGTAATAAGTCATCATATCTTCCCCCAGAAATGATTGGCTGCGCACTTTTATCACTATATCCTTTAATCATTAAGCCAGTGTAGTATTTCATTGTTGGCACCATTCCTAAATCAAAAATGATACTTTCTTTATTATCCAAAGAGTTATATAACTCTTTTAATCTTTCCAAAGCCTTTAACAATATTTCATCATTTATTCCTTTGATTGCAGTATCTAATAAAGTGATATCACCAAAAGCAGTCGGCAATTTTAATAATAGTTCATTTAACTGCCCATCAAATTCATTATCGGCAACAAACTTTTTCATTTCACTTATATCCCGATACTTCAATATTTCTGTTAATTCAAATGCCTTATCACCAACCAGTGTGCATAGGCGATTAAAAAAACGTGCTGAACCAATTTCTACAAGAATATTTTTTAATCCAAGATGTGGTAAAGACTCTTGAATCATGTTTAAACATTCTTTATCACCAGCAATTCCAGGCTTGTTGATCAACTCAACTCCACCTTGAAAAAACTCACTGGAACGTCCTTTATGCATAGTTTCCTTACGGTATACTTTACCAAAATAACAATAACGTGCTTCTTCATCACCATAATTGTTTGTTGAATAGAAACGTGCTAATGGAATTGTAAAATCACAGCGCATTGCAACATTTTTACCTTCATGATTAATGTACTGAAACATTTTTTCTTGTTCAAAACCACAATCTAATTGAGTATATAAGTCAACATACTCAAATGATGGCATTAACACTTCATTATAGTTATTCTTTGCAAAGATAGCTCTTAAACTATTTTCAATCTCTCGTAATTTCGATACATTAGTAATAATTGCGTCAATACTTTCTTCCGGTATTAAATACTTAAATTCTTCCATTTTATTTCCCCCTTTAGTTACAAAAAAACGAGTCATTACACTAATGACTCGCTAAAGTAATATTGTCATTAGATACACCCAAATAATATTTAACACAAAATGGGTTGTATCAATAAACTGATAAAACCCTAGGCAATCCAATGATGGTGATGTAATTGTAAATTTGTTGTTGTTTTCATAATTAACACCTCTCATTGTATACAATATATCATATCTAATGATAAATGAAAAGATAAAATTAATTAAAATTATAGATTTATCATAAAGTTTATTTATCTAACTTGTTAAAATCTTAAATTTTTATCTTCAACATTACCATTGCCATTTATAATCAAATATTTACCAAAATTCGTGAGTATTAGCAAATATTCGTTAAATATTAGCTAAAAAAGGCGAAATATTTTAGAAAAACATGAATCTTATTACCTAGTTTACTAAAAGAAAATAAATAATAACAATTCCCCTTTTACTAAAATCATTGTCTTTATATAATAGTTTTTGTCATTATTTGGAAGGAGAATAATATGAAACAATACTACATATATATTTTAGAAGAAGATGAAGAAATATCTGCTGAACTGATTGATCATTTATCAAACAATAATAACATTTGGATAGAAGCAGTCAATAATCTTCAGTCCACAAATCATAGTGAAGTTAAACTTGAACATGATATTACAACAATTCTAAAGCAGGTTGGCATTCCGGCTCACTTGAAAGGCTACATGTATTTAAGAACTGCTATTTTAATGGTATACTCTGATATCGAATTATTAGGTCAAATAACAAAAAGACTTTATCCAAATATTGCTCGCCAATACAGTACGACAGCCTCAAGAGTTGAAAAAGCAATTCGTCATGCAATTGAAAACAGTTGAAATCAAGGTGACAAAAGAAAAATTAATACCATTATTAGGGCCGCCCCAGATTCTCTTAAAGGAAAACCAACAAATTCTGAATTTATTGCTTTAATTGCAGATAAACTCAAAATAAAAAATCGTTATGCATTTGAAAGCAGATAAAAAGAAGTTTTATATGAACTTCTTTTTATAAATTACTCATTATATATTTTATATTCTGACAACAGTCGATCAGTTACCATTGAAATAAATTCTGAATTACAAGGTCGATGTTTAGCTCGATAACCAAACATTTTTTCTAACTCTACAAGATTACCGTTTGACCAAATAACCTTGATTATATGTCGGATTGATTGTTCCACCCGTGACGAAGTTGTAGAATACTCTCTTGCTACACTTGGGTATAATTCTTTTGTAATTTCTGTCAAAATTTCAATATCACTGCATGAACGTTTTATTGCTGAAACTAAATAACCAAATCCGTTTAAATGATTTGGTGCACCTATCGATAAAAATATTTCATATAGTCGTTTCATTATAAATATATTTTTATCTCTACTATTCTTTTCTATCGTTTGATCCTTTGGTAAGATCACAATACTAAATTCCCTATTCATTTTTAATAACTTAGTGTCTAATACACTTATCTCCTCACTTTAAACTTTATCCCATATTGAATCTGTTTTTGAGCGCATTAAAGCCCTTATCCCGAGATAACCTTGTACTTCACTAAGAATTTATATCTTAATATATTTTTTATATCAAAATAATTCATTATACTCACTCCCCTCTCTTTATCCCAGGATTAGTATAACAAATTTAGGCCCTTTAAAATATAAAAATTATGTGTATTGATCAAATTTAGCTAAGCTTTTCACTTAGCCGTAATTGAGATACTATTTTTGAGTATGATCTCATCTGCATAAATTGCATTTGATATTTTTTTATAAATACTTTTATTATCTTCTTTTCTTCATCCATTAACGAAAGACCTGTTAATTTCAAAATTTTCGACCATTTTTTTTCATAATTTTTAACTACATAAAAAGCATTAGAACGTTCAATGGTTGGATATACCAACAAAAATTCTTCAAGTCTATGATTATAATATGAACGCAACAATTCAATTTGAGTTGTTACTAGTAACATTGACGAAGGAACCATACATTCTACAAAAAGCGCATGTGTTCTACCGCAATGTTTACACATCACTCGTTGAATTTGAATACATATTTTTCGCGTGGATGTTTTATAATACCTTTGATAATAGCCAATTTTAACTAGTTTACCATTGCTGCCACAGTCACATTCAAGCCCCTTCATATCAACCCGTATCAGTGCTTGATCATATGTTTCTTGTGTGAATTCCTTTTTTAAATATACTGTATCATTTGAAATTATAATCATTTTTAGCTCTCCCGTTTATACTTATATATTACGCTTAATCAGGTAATCAAATCAATAAATATTTTGCTATTATTTGATATACTAAAGATAAAAAACTACGTCTTACTAAACCATTTCCATTAAATACTTATATATATGAAATTTAGTTCAAATAACGTAGTTTTATTTTATTTAGTTTCTTGAGGCGGAATATAAGTAACTAATTCTTCTATGTTACACTCAAGATAATAACATAGTTTACAAATAAGATTTGCATCGATCCTTTGAAAAGAATTTTTGCAATATCGATTAAAATTAGGTCGAGGTATATCCAATTCTTTGCATATTTTATTTTTGCTTATTCCTTTATTTTTTAAAATCTGCTCTATATTCATTATTATATGTCCATATTCATTCATTGAAATCACCTCTTTGAAATAAGTATAAATAATAAATTGCCTTTTAGTAATTATCTATATAGATATTTGCTATTTAGTAAGGTATTATATTGATGTAGCTATTTTTCCCAAAATTAATACTTATAACAAAGAAGGAGTAAAATTTATGTATATGTATGATTTTTTTAATTCATTAGACTTATTACAGCAGGTTCCCAATATTAATGATTTACCAAGAGGTAACTATCTATATTTTGGTATTTGTAAAAAAGATGAATTAATTCAAAGAGGTTATAAAGTTAGCTGTGACAAATTGTATCTAACCTATGCAAGATATGATGATTTATCTAATTTATCATACTATCCAATTGATAAGTTCTATAACTATATGAATCAGCTCACATCAAATCTAATTGATTTAAATGAGTTAGACAATAATGAACTTAAAGCTAGCTTATTTGAAGCAATATGGCTTATAAATGAGATTGCATATTTAGAAGAAATTCCTTTTTTTAATGCTAAATTAAACATTGAAGTTTCTACTTTATGTGACATAATCGATCATAATGGTGATGAATTTGATCACAGCATTGACTATTTTGATAATATTGGTTTATTGAAAAAAATTCATATTGCTCAAATTAGATATTTTATTTCACAGTATCTTCGTGCTAAATTGAAAATTAATAAAACTTATTCAAACATTGATTTAGCTAAATTTGATAGTTTCGTTTTAGATTCAATGAATCGATTTATTGAAGTCGCTCCAATTAAGTATAAAGTTGAAATTTATACTAATCTGGATAATCCTGAATTTGACAGTATTTTTGAACAAATCGTAGTTTTAAATGAGCGACAAAGTAACAAAACCTAGTCTTCTTTATTTCTGTATATACGTCATAAAAAAATTCCCTTATTAGGGAAACTTGATTTAATTATACTTTTTAAATTATGGCTTTAACTATAAATGCTCCTATAACAACAATTATCAAAAATTGAAAAAATATACTAATTATATCTATCACTAACGAGGATTTAATCATTTTATGCAATTCTTTCATCAATGGTATCTCATATTTAAATGTAAATAATAAGTTTATTAGAACTATAATTAGATAGAAAACAATAAGTGTAGATTTATTACCATAAGAGAAATTCCCTGACAAATCAGCATGAATAATGACTGTTGATTCAATTGTTTGCCAATTTAGTAACAAGGCTATACCTAAAAGAGCAATAATGATCCAAGAAATAATCTTAATAATTTTCTTAATATTTACCATAGTTTCTCTCCTTTACAGCTTTTCAATAAGCGAATTATAACTCTTTTTCATTAATAATCTCTATTTGACAGCTAGCACATCTAAATACTTTAATTCGACAGCCTTTTATCAAATTTAATTTTGCTAAAATAACCTGCTGTTTATTTGGATGATTAATAATCCAACTATTTTTTTCATTATCCGGAGTCCAACAAATATCATTTTTCCCCGAATAAATATAACCAAGGATCATCTCGCTAGCACAATATGGAGATCTCATTGATACTTTCTCAACTTTCATAATTATTTAAATAATCAATTTAAGTATACAATTTTTTATTCAAAAATAAAAATGATTAGATAAACTAACAGCTATTAGTTCTAATCATCTCTATTTTGATACCATAAAATTATCATTAAAACTAAAATATTATATACATCCAGCCACATGAAAATAGCAATATTTTTTTACTAAAATAAACTTATCTCATAATAAACATTAACTTATTCAAGCTCGTATATATCATCAATATTTATTTTTACACCGTTTTCAAGCACTAATAAATTTTCATATTCGTTAATTTTTTTTAGGTGATTTATAATTGTAATGTATTGTCCACCCGATTTTTTTTGATCTGCTTCAAAATATGTTATTTTTATTAACGGTGCTTCAGTAAGATGCTTTAATAATTGTTGTAATCTGAAATTAATAATTGCTATACGATCTTCATCCAAGATTTTTCTTTGAGCTGTTAGTCGCTCAGTTTCCTTAATTGAGTCCTTATGTCCTGTCAGTGCAGCAAAAGGAGCAAATTGAGCTGCACGATCTTCTAATGACATCTGTGGATGCTTGATTGAAATATGATGTGGTAAATTAATAATATCTTGATAGTCATGAATGTTTTTTGTCATGCTTTATGCCCGCCTATTGTTTTATTACGTTCTCTCCCTGTTGCTCCTTCTGCTAAGTTCATCCCTTTTAAAACAGCATTCTTACCATATTTCTTTTTTAACTCCAAAGTTGTTTTTTGAAGTCTTTTTTCTTTCTCTAAATCACGTCTTTGTTTTTCTTCATCTTTCTTTTGTTGATCATAATCAGTAAATAGATCCATTTGTTGTATTGTCGGCTTTATTTTAATACTGCTTTCATCAATAATATGATTGGCAGAAATATTAAACCTTCTAATTGTTAAGAATCTTTTAACATGTTCTTCATACCATTTTAAAACTGCCAAGATAATTAATTTTGCTGATGCAGTATAACTATCAAGATTAATTGTTCCATGGGCATGCTTTGGAATCTTTCGCCCATATCTATCGGTAATTATTTCCTCGCGATAAAGACTACCCGTAGTTACATTTTCAATATCATATCCAATAGTAATAATAATTTGGTTTGTAACAAGCTTTTTATCAACTAAACTTAATGCTAATGCGTCCAGCATTTCTTTAAGTATCAATTTACCTTTTTCGAATGAATAAGGTGAACTCAAAACCTGTCCAATTCCAATGCTATTATTTTCTGGTTTATATGCCTTAATATGTTGCATTGTACAAGGTTCACATCCCCAAGCATGATCAATCAGCAATTCAGCGTTAATACCAAATATACTATAAAGAAGGTCTTCATTATAATATTCATCTTCACTGCCCACTGAACATTTGGCAATATCGCCCATTGTAAATAAACCTATTTTCTTTAATTTTTTTTCATAACCTCGTCCTATTCGCCAAAAATCTGTAATCGGCTGATGATGCCATAAATATTTTCGATATCGCATTTCATCTAGATAGGCAATCCGAACCCCATCTTCATCCGCTTTAACATGTTTAGCAACAATATCCATTGCCACTTTTGCGAGGTATAGGTTTGTTCCTATTCCTGCAGTAGCTGTTATGCCAATCGTTTCTAGAATATCTAATATTATCATTTTAGCAAATTCTCCAGGTGTTTTTCTTGAAGCTTTCAAATAACTAGTTGCATCAATAAAAACTTCGTCAATCGAATAGACGTGGAGATCCTCAGGTGATACATATTTCAAATAAATGTTATATATTCGTGTACTATATTCCATATACAAAGCCATTCTGGGTGATGCTGCTATATAGCTTAATTCTAAATAAGGATTTTTCTTTAGTTGAGAATCAAAATAAGATTTATCTATAAAATTTCTGTCGTTAATTGCTCTTTTTCTTTGAAAATTAACTTCTTTGACTTTTTGTATGACTTCAAACAATCTTGCTCGGCCTGAAATACCGTACTGTTTTAAAGATGGTGATACCGCTAAACAAATCGTCTTCTCTGTTTTACTAGTGTCAGCTACAACAAGATTAGTAGTTAAAGGATCTAGATTTCTTTCAATACATTCAACTGAAGCATAAAAAGATTTTAAATCAATCGCCATATATACATGTCCCGCTGCTTCCATTTTAACACTCCATTTCTAAAAAGAATCCACTGTTTATTCTACTATAGTTTGCCCTTTTTCACAAAGAAAAATCTATTATTATCAAATAATAAATTTTATTTTTAATCCTCACGCTAAGTATACAAAAAATAAGTTTATTAACTTATTAGCTCACTATATTGGAAACTCTCTTTATAGCAGCTATGTATTTATTGATATACAAATAGTATTTTAAAAGACAATATTATAAAGATGGTATTTTTTATGCAATGTAATAATTATATTTATTTATAATATTTTTTTCTTAAATGATTTATTTATTATCAGACTAATAGTATTATATTAAATATACAAGAAGGAGGACAATATAAAAATGGATTATATTACTAAAGTATTTAATCAAGTAAAAGAAAAAAATGCTGATCAACCTGAATTTATTCAAGCAGTTGAAGAAGTATTAGAAAGCTTACGACCTGTAATCGAAGCTCATCCTGAATATGAAAAACAAGCTATTCTTGAAAGATTAGTAGAACCTGAAAGAACTTTAATGTTTAAAGTACCTTGGATGGATGATGATGGTCAAGTACAAGTAAACCGTGGATATCGTGTTCAATTCTCAAGTGCAATTGGACCATATAAAGGGGGATTAAGATTACATCCTAGTGTAAATCTTGGAATTATCAAATTCTTAGGATTTGAACAAATTTTCAAAAATGCATTAACTACACTACCTATCGGTGGTGGTAAAGGTGGATCTGATTTCGATCCACAAGGAAAATCTGATAACGAAATTATGCGTTTCTGCCAAAGCTTCATGACTGAATTATATCGTCATATTGGACCAGACGTAGATGTACCTGCTGGGGATATTGGTACAGGTGCCCGTGAAATTGGTTATATGTATGGTCAATATCGTCGTATTCGTGGTGCTTTTGAAAATGGTGTTTTAACTGGTAAGCCATTGCCATATGGAGGAAGTTTAATTCGTCCCGAAGCAACTGGATTTGGAGCATGCTACTATGGTAAAGAAGTATTAGAACATTTCAATGATTCTTATGAAGGAAAAACAATTGCTTGTTCTGGATATGGAAACGTAGCATGGGGTGTTTGTTTAAAAGCTCGTGAATTTGGAGCTAAAGTCGTATCAATTTCTGGACGTGATGGATATGTATATGATCCTGAAGGAATTACTACAGATGAAAAAATTGATTTCTTATGTAAAATTCGTGAATCAAATGATGTTAAACTAAAAGACTATGCTGAAAAATTCGGATGTGAATTCCACGCTGGTGAAAAACCTTGGGGATTAAAAGTAGATATGGCTTTCCCATGCGCTACACAAAATGAAATTGGTATAGAAGAAGCTAAACAATTAACTGCTAATGGTGTTAAATACATTATTGAAGGTGCTAATATGCCTACTACACCTGAAGCAATGGAATACTTTATTAGTAACGGTGGAACTCTAGGACCTGCAAAAGCTGCTAATGCTGGTGGGGTTGCAGTTTCTGCATTAGAAATGGCTCAAAACTCAATGCGTTATAATTGGACACGTGAAGAAGTTGATGCTAAATTAAAACAAATTATGAAAGACATTCACGATCATTCAAAAGCTGCGGCTGAAAAATACGGTCTTGGATATGATCTTGTAAAAGGTGCAAACATTGCCGGATTTGAAAAAGTTGTTGCAGCAATGATTTCTCAAGGAATTTATTAATAGATAAGATAAAAGCGCTAATCTTCTTGATTAACGCTTTTTTTATATTCTTCGATATTTTCCATTACTTCTTCATAAAATGACTCAGCATCTAAAATATAAAGTGTTGAAATACCTTTATGTTTTATCTTAACTTTGTGTTTGCTCACTAATTTTATTTCTTTAACATCTTTATAGTCTATCAAAGCTGGTAAGATTCCAATTCCTTTAAATTCATAAACTAGCATCGAATCATTAAATATCTTCATATTATATTTTGTTGTTAACATCATTAATACAACAAACGATAAGATTACACCAATAATCACTTTTGAACGATTATGATCTAGTGCAAAATAAACACACACACCGCCAATCACAAAGAAAAAGATAATTGAAAAAATTAACATTCTAAACTCTTTATATTTCATGAATCCACCTCTTATTAATATTCAATAGTATATCATAATCAAAAATAAAAACAACCCAAAGGTTGCTAATTTCAAATGGTGACCTGTACGGGATTCGAACCCGTGAATGCATGCGTGAAAGGCATGTGAGTTAACCGTTTCTCCAACAGGCCAAATCAATGGTGCCATTCACCTTTTTTTAGGCGAACTATCCATTTATTCAGAACGTTAATTAGTAACTAAAATACCAAATTGAGTGTTTGCTATATAGTACATATCTTTGCTTTTTTCTGCGAATAAAGAAAACTCATTACTCACAAATATTAGCAGTTTTTTTGTCCTATGTCAATTCAAAAATACACATTTTATTTCCCTTTCACCTACAATTCCTAATTTATCTCCTTATCAACAATGTTTTTTTATTTTATTTTTTTCATAAATATAATGTATTTTTGTTACTATTCCTGAATTTGTATTAATTACTATTCTTTTTACATATGTATCTATGTACGCCTTTTTTTCAATATCCTTCATACAAGTCCATTTCAAAAAAATATTTTGTTTTAAAACTTTTTCTTGTGCATTTAACTTATTTTTTTCTTCTTCAAATTTTTTTAGTGCAGTAATATACATATCAAAATCTATCTGATCACTCAAGTATCTCTGATGAAACTTCTCTATCTTTTTATTGATACTTGCTGTTTTAACTATAATATGTTTTTTTTCTTCAGTAATTTTTATTTTATCTCTATGTTCTTCTATTTTATTTAACACTTGGTCTACAATTCGATCTTGATTTATTCTTTTTTTACATTTAGGACAATAATAATAGTAGTATTTTTCTATTTTGTGTTTTATTGTAACTTTTCTAGTACAAATTTCACCACACTCACAATGAATTTTGTTAGAAAACCAATACACATTATCTCCATACTTTTTGAATTTTTTACTAATTATTTTATTTGCAAGCTCATATATATCTTTTGTTATTATTGATGGAACAAAGTCCTCATAAACAGTTCCTTTAAATTCAAACTCTCCATAATATAACTTTTTAGTCAGCATGTGTTTTATTTGATCAGTTGTAAAATCTATATTCTCGTCAAGTAATTTTAATTCTATCTCTTTAATAGTTAAACCACTACATGCTAAATTAAATACTTTTCTTACTATTTTTGCTTCTGGCTCATATATATATAGGTTTTTATTTTTATCTCTCCGATAACCATATGGAAGACGTCCATACGGATATTTTCCATTCTCTACCATTTGTGCAATACCATCTGCTGTTCTTTCGCTAATAGTTTCCAACTCCCATTGAGCCAAGATTGCCAAGACGCCTACTAACAGTCGCCCATTAGCAGTCTGAATGTCTATTCTGTCTAGCACAGCAACCAAGCTGCAATCGAATTTTATAAGCATATCAATAAATTTATACGTATCTATAACATTTCTTGCTAGACGATCTAATTTATAAATATAAACAACATCTACTTTATTTGCTTTTATGTCAGATATTAGCATATTCATTTGTGGACGATCCATATTTCTAGCACTATATCCATCATCTGTATATACTTTAAGACTTGAGTATTTGACTTCATAAAGCTTTAAACAGTCCATTATTTTATTTTTTTGAACGTCCAATCCATAGCCAAACAAAGCACGCTCCCTATTACTAATTCTTAGATATACACCTATTTTCAGTTTTTCATTATTCATAGTATTATTTAAAATCAAATGTGATTTTATCGATATAAAGCACAAAAAAAGGGAATAAGACAGATAGATTTATTTAGTATCTGTTTTATTCCCTTATAAATAACTGCTAAAAGCGGTAAAATTGACTTCTATATTCTTGATTAGTACTGTAAAAAACTAAGCCCCTGAAATAAATTCAGGGACCTATCAAACACTCGTATGTATTTTAGCATATTAAAACAAGCTTTTCAATATAATAAGGAAATTTTATTTATATATTTCTTAACACTTCATGTTCAACAACATAGCAACAAAGAAAAGTATTTAAGCCATCACAAAAAAAGGTTTGATTAATCCTTATCATATAAATGGAAAATAATAAATAAGTTTAATACAATATTAGTGAGAGATAATGCTATAAAAATATCTACAAATTTAAGGATGGTGACATATATGAAATTGAAAAAATTATTAATTATTTCTCTAAGTTTTATTTTAACGTCTACATTTTTGATCACAACATTATCAGCTTCTAGTACGCTGAGCATAGGAAAATATGGTGGCTGGTGGTCTTCATCAAAACCATATTCAGTTGAATACTAAAAGCCAGTTGATAATTTAATATGTTTATAGATAATAAAAAATTCAAAAAAGCTCTATATTTTTTCATCACATTTATATGTTTAGGAATTGATTTAACCCTTTTGATAAATTATTCATTCTTTATGCTGAGTGTATTTATTGGTAAATGCCTACTATTCTATGAAAAAAAAATAAACGAGATTAATCCATTAGAATATTTTTTAGGAATAATTGTTTTTCCAGTTATTCTTGGTACTATATTAAAGCATTTACATTAACATACTTTTATTTAAGGCAAAGACATAACTAATATCAAAGAGCAAAAGAACTATATATCAATAAATTTATATAGCATTATCATTCGTTATTTATTATTTTTACAAATTTCCAATAATATATCATAAGCCTAAAATGAGATATTCTACATGACTTAATATATTATATAAATAAAAAGTCTTTGTACTTTACCTCTTTTAAATTAATTTATAAATCTAAAAAGTTAAAATTATACATAGCCAGAAAAAAAAAAAAAAAACAAATAAATAATTTATATAATTAATATAATCAAAAAACATACGGCTTTAATTTAAATATAAGAGATGTTTTTAATTTTTTTGATGTATAAATCCTACGAGGCAAATAAGCTGTTAAAACGCAAATAAACAGCATAACAGGCACACTACACATATTTCACTATAAATTTTACTATTTCGTAAAAAAATTCATAATATATGCTGATTATTTCTTTAATAATTTTAGCTTGGCTTTTTTTAACAATTACATCAAAATGGCAAATCATCCTACGACCCTCTTCAATATTGTCCAGTATTACATCATTTACATACATGACTTATTGCATCATATAAAGCATCTATTTCTTTAGGAGTTAAAACAAATATTCCTTTATTTTTCCAGAGGTTAAATGAATAATAATCTACATTTGCTAAAGCACATATCCTGCTCATATGAAAATATTTTGATTTTTTCAACAGCTCTCTTTTAGCTGACTCAAATTCACTGTCTTCAAAAGTATATTTCCTCTTTTTACCGTTCTCTTTTATAATAACTTCTGGATATTCAAATTCATTATCATCCATAAACTCATCAAGCTGATCCTGATTACTAACTCTTGTTATTAATTTATCGTTTAGATCATAAATCTCAATCATTCTTTTATCCCCCAAAAAACAATTTTTTATAACAGCTGTACGGTATTTATGATATTGGAAAAGCATTTTTACATAAGATATTTCCTTTTAAACACTCTGAATCTTTCCATAAATGAATTGAATTCATCATTAGAAATCTGTTCGTCTTTTACGATTTTTTCAATAATCGGTCTGCACTCTTCCATCATTAGTTTTGTATGAGCAACCGCCTTGTCATTTCCTCTACTTAATTTTATAAGATAATCATACAGTTTGTCATATAAATCATCATTCATAAACTGACTAAAATACTGACAGTTTTTCACGTCTATAATATTTATTAAGTTTCTTGCTATAATTTCTCTGTCTCTCACAATAATCACCGTTTAATATTATCGCATATATTTTAATAATATCAACAGCTCTTTGATCATTGGCCATACTGTTTTTTTAATTAATTATATATTTCACTCACGCTTTATGAAATCCATCCCTTTTTGAAATCCAAACCTTTAGCAGAAAATTCGGTAAATACACTGTATTTTCTTGCTGAAAGTTTGGATTTTATTTTATTATAATTCGCTATCTGTTTTCCTGAAATATTATAATATAAGCAGGAGGTTGATAACTATGAATATCAAAAAACTTATTGAAACACAAGAAACTCTTTGGCAAAGCATGCGAGAAAACGGTTACTGTCGTGAGCACATAATGAGATATTTGCGCGAACTCAGATGGATTGAATCCAACGCTGAAAAATACAACGTATCCTCATATGAGAAATTGTGCGAAATTCGACTACAAAGCACAAAACCATATAAGGTATCTCACACAAAATCAATGTATGGAACATTCAAACGATTTGAGGAAGATGGTGAGTTTCCTGATAGGAGAAGGCATCAGCCGCTCATTAAAAAGGCTACCTACTACAAATTATCACCATATTTCAAGGATATTATTGACCGATATACTACGTATGCAAGGAATAACATCCATTCTGAAAACACAGTAAAAAAATGTCGCTCAAAAGCATCATGCTTTTTCTTTCATTTGCAAAATTTAGGATATAAATCTCTAGATGATGTTAAAGAAAGAGATGTTCTTTCCTTCTTTTCAAATGAAGAAGACGAAAATATTCGGAGTAGTTCATACAAAAGAGACATCGCTATGGTTTTGAAATCTGATCTTGGCAAATTGAGTTCCCAGGCACAAAGTGTATTAGAATTGCTACCGGCTATCCCCAAAAGGCATAAGAATGTTCCGTTTTTAACCGATAAAGAATCAACGATAATACACGAAATGCTCACCAATGAGGATTGTCCTCTTTCGATGCGAGATAGAGCTATAGGACTGATGCTGTATTTTACAGGCATCAGAGCCGGCGATATCGTAGATCTTCGCTTACATGATATTGATTGGTTGAAGGACAAAATAATTAGACAACAACGAAAAACTGGTAATTCTCTCGAACTTCCATTAACCGCCGTTGTAGGTAACGCACTGTACGATTATATATCAATAGAGCGACCGGGTGTTGAGGACGACCATATTTTCTTATGGAATAGTCCTCCGTATGCAAGGTTAAGCTCAGATGCAATCTGGCAAATTTGCGAAAAGATTTACGCTTTTGCAGGTATACGGCGCAATCCCGGTGAGCGCAGAGGATCGCATATTTTCAGGCATCATCTTGCGACGCATCTTGCAGGAAAAGGATTTGCTCAACCTGTTATTAGCGACACGCTTGGTCACAGCGAACCTCAAACTCTGTCATACTATTTATCGGCAGACGTTGTGCATTTAAGGGAGTTGGCATTGAGCATAGATGATTTTCCAGTTAGCGAGGAGGTGTTCAAAATATGAGTGCTTTTCGCTCTGGTTTTGCCAATCTAATAGAACAATTTATCTGTTATAGAAGGGCATCAGGCACATGGAACGAGATTAACTATGAATATTATCTTCTTCGTTTTGATAACTTTTGTGCGGATAACTTTCCGAACGTACCTTTGACACAGGATATGGTAGAAAAATGGTGTATCAAGCACGAAGCTGAACTTAATCGTTCTCGCAATACACGAATTCGTGTACTCGGTACATTCATCAAATATCTACAAAAAAGAGGATTAACAGACGTTGAGCCACCATCTTTGTTAATGAACGAACCACTTACATATATTCCTCATATATTCACACACCAGGAACTGCAACGTTTTTTCTATGAGTGCGATCATATACAGCCTAAGAGGAATCAAATGAATTGCGTACTTCCAAAGTATGTATGCCCTGTACTTTTCCGACTCCTATATAGCAGTGGAATTCGTACAACAGAGGCACGATTATTAAGACGAAGTAACGTGGATCTTGAACACGGTGTTCTTGATATTCAAGAATCTAAAGGCTATGACCAACACTATGTTGCCCTTCATCCGAGTATGACGGAATTGCTAAGGCAATATGATGAATTTATTGATGAAATACAACCTAACCGAGAGTATTTCTTTCAGACTGCAAAAGGCAAATACTTTGAACATAGTTGGTTAGAGATATGGTTTCGCAATTTATGGCAGAAAGCAAACGGTGACACTGCCCGTGTGACCGCTTATGAGCTACGGCATCACTATGCGACCACAAATATTAACAGTTGGGATATTGACAGCTTTGATTTCAGCGACAAATTACTATATCTTGCAAAATCAATGGGACATCGTTGGACATACTCAACATTACACTATTACTCCATTGTTCCACGGCTTGCAGACACCATTAAGGAAACATCAGAAAATGGTTTTAATGATATCATAACGGAGGTTTCATATGAAGAAGAATAACAATAATGCAGTAAGGATTTCACGGTATATGTCAGAATTCCTGTACGATTATGCTCCAAACTTTCTTACATACAGTCCACATACAATTAGATCCTATAGAGAAGCGCTAACCCTTTACGTGAAGTATCTTGAGAATCTTGGGGTGACTCCAAATATATTAGATGTTCAGCACTTCAACAAAGAGCATATAGAGGGTTGGTTGAAGTGGCTGTCTGAGGAACGAAACTGTTGCCCAGACACTTGTAATGTTAGGCTCGGTTCGTTACGTGTATTTCTCCAGTTTCTCGGAGAAAAAGATATTGCGTACCTGTTCTTATATCAAGAAGCAAAGCTTGTAAAACGTAAAAAATGTATCAAGAAAAAAGTCGAAGGTCTAACTCGTAAAGCTGTAACTGCAATACTGAATGAAGCAGATTTATCCTCAAAGACCGGACGAAGGGACTACACCCTTCTAATGATGTTGTATGGGACTGCAGCACGAATTGGTGAAATTCTTGCTGTCAAAATTAAGCACTTAAATTTAGATAGCAAAAAGCCATTTGTACATCTCCATGGGAAAGGTGGAAAAAGAAGAACTGCTTACTTGCTTCCGAGAGCTGCTAACAATATCAGGGGCTATATACGAGAATTTCATGGAGCCAATCCAAATCCAGATGACTTTTTATTTTATTCGCGTGTTGGGGGAAGCAAGGGAATGCTTACCGAACCGGCTATAGACAAACGCATAAAAAAGTATTCGGCTGCAGCTCATACAAAATGTTGCGAGGTTCCATTGGGCACACATGCCCATCAATTTCGCCATGCCAAAGCTTCACATTGGCTTGAAGATGGAATGAATATCGTGCAGATCAGCTTTCTACTTGGACATGAATGTCTCAATACAACAATGAAGTATCTCGATGTAACTATAGAAGAAAAGATAAAGGCTCTCGCAACACTTGAAACCGAAAAAGAACGGAATATGCCTAAAAAATGGAAAACCAATGATATATCTCTTACTTCCTTTTTAGGCTTGTCTTGATGATGTAGATAAAGAACAGTGTCTTTCTTTAAGCTACTTGTCTATTGCCAAAATTAAGCGGAGATTCAAAATCGGTATTTCCGCTTTTTTAATAGCAGTAGAAAAAGTCATATTATTGTGGCATATTAATAAGGAAATCAACAATTACTAAGAATGAAATCCAAACTTTCGGATGGGTTTCTAACGAAAATAACAACAAATATGCAAAGAAGTTTTGATTTTATGAAAGGATGGATTTCATAAAAAATGAAAACTTCTTCATTTTTTATGTCCCCCGATAGTGTTGTTTCTGTCTTTGCCAGTTGCTCCCTCTACTAAATTCATACCTTTTAATACAGCGTTTTTTCCATATTTCTGCTTCAGTTTCAAAGTTGCCTCCTGAAGTCTTTTTTCCTTTTCTAAATCTTTTTCAAGCTTTTCTTCTTCTTTTTTTAACTGCTCGTAATCAGTAAACAGATTCATTTGCTGTATTGTCGGTTTTGTTTTAATACTTCTTTTATCAGTAATATGATTAGCAGACAATGCAAATCGTCTTATTGTTAATTTTTTATTAACACTGCTGTCATACCAGTTCAAAACTTTTTGTGTGATCAGCTTGGCTGATGATGCATATCTGCCTATATTGACAGTTCCATGAGCATGTTTTGGAATTTTTCGTCCATATCTGTCATCCTTTATTTCACCACTATAGTCAGTCTTGATGTTTTCTTTATCATAGCCGACACTTACTGTAATCTGATCTGTTACTAGATTTTTTGCCACAAGATCGAGACATAACGAGTCAATCATTTCTTTAAGGATTATTCTTCCTTCATCATAAGCATACGGTCTGCTTAAAACCTGTCCGCTTCCCAGACTGCTGCTTTCAGGTTTATATGCCTTGATGTGTTTCATTGTACAAGGTTCGTATCCCCATGCATGATCAATCAGCAGTTCAGCATTGACTCCGAACATATCATAAAGAAGCTCTTCATTGTAATACTTGTCTTCACTGCCTACAGAACATTTAGCAATATCGCCCATAGTATACAACCCTGCTTCATTAAGCTTTTTTGCATATCCTTTACCAACTCTCCAGAAATCTGTAATCGGCTGATGATGCCATAAGTATTTCCGATATCTCATTTCATCTAAACAGGCAATCCGCACTCCGTCTTCATCTGCTTTAACATGCTTGGCAACAATATCCATTGCTACTTTTGCAAGATATAAATTTGTTCCTATTCCCGCTGTGGCTGTTATTCCCGTTGTCTTATAAATATCCTGAATAATCATTTTTGCAAATTCCCTTGGAGATTTATTAACAGTCTTAAGATAGCTCGTTGCATCAATAAAAACCTCATCAATTGAATAAACATGAATATCTTCAGCAGAGACATATTTTAAATATACTTCATAGATTTTTTTACTGTAATCAATATAAAATGCCATCCTCGGAGGGGCAATAATGAATCCCAGTTCAAGACTTGTGTCATTTTTTAACTCTGAATCAATATGTGATTTTCCTCTAAACTCCCTATACCTGTTATCTTTTTTTCTTTTTCTATTGATTTCTTTGACCTTTTGAACTACTTCAAAGAGCCTTGCTCTACCGCCGATACCATACTGTTTAAGAGAAGGAGAAACAGCCAAACAGATTGTCTTTTCTGTTTTAGTTGAATCAGCAACCACCAGATTGGTATTCAGTGGATCTAATTCTCTTTCTACACATTCTACAGAAGCATAAAAAGATTTTAAATCTATAGCCATATATATCCTGTTTCCTGCACTCATCATTCTCACCTCAACTACCTTTAGTTTAATTATTAACACATCATTAGTAATTAAACCGATTATAAAACGATTATAAAATTTAAAAGTGCGTAATTCAACGAACTACACACTCAAACATTAATTATTTACTTTTAACTGGCAAATTAAGGTTTTCATATTTAATCAATACAACTGCTATGCGGAGTATATCCTGCATCTACTGCTTCATTTTCACTGCCAAAATATGTACGATTTTCCTCCTTAGGAAGAGAACCACAGTCATTATCGTGATATACTTTGGTATTTTTATTCCCTATTACTGCTTCAGAATTATGAGTCTCTTTATCTTTAACTACCCCGTCTACAATCTGTCCGCTTCCGCTGCTTGTTCCATCCTGGTAATTGATCGCAATATCAGGCTGAACATTATAGACAAATACATTAAATTCTACACCTTCACCACTGTCTTCAACTGAATAAGCTTCTATTTTAACCCCTCTGGCAACCAGTTCTGTATCTTTGAAAAAAGGTGTAACTCTATACAAAACATGATTATTCGTTTCTTTAACATATTCAGCTACTTCATTTTCAAACGGAAGCATACCCACTACATTAAAATATCTTGTTCCCGTGATCAGGTTTTTTTCATTAGCATTTTCACCTGCCAGTTGAAATCCAATCAAATGTGATCTATTGTATAAATATTTTCCATCAACCGAATCGTATTTAGCAAGCTGCCATCCAGATGGTTTTATCATTCCAATTGAGCCTCTCTTTTCAGTCGGCATTAATTCCTTACATATATTTGCGTATGCAACACCGCAGCGCCCTAATTTGTCTAAATCAGTGTACTGTTCAAAAGCATCTGTTCGTTTTTTATCTTCATCACTGAATTCTGCTTTATTTCCATTAATTTCTACATAAATTTTATCTGTGTAATCTGGTATATTATCAGTTATTAACTGTGTCTTATCATTGGTATTATTAGTACCTGCAGGCTCAGATTCGACTGTTGAACAGCCAGATAGTGTTACAACCAGTATCAGATTAATAATTATTAGTATTATTTTTTTCATTAAAGTTAGAACCTCCATTTTCAAACATAGTTTCCAAATTTCTTGATTAGTATATTTATCAATTTTACCTATTATACAGAATTAAATTTGTATTCCCTGTCTCCTGGACACCGAGTTTTAAGATATACTAGATAGACATCTTAAATTAAATTTTATTGAAAATAATCAGTTCCCATTTCTTCAGACATGCATATTATAACACTTAAAAGTAAAACAGGCCCACTAAATTTAAATACTTTAAACTAACTAGAGATAGAAACAACAGTATTATTGTGAATAATTTCATTATAGTATATACAACTTATTTAAATTACATTATTAAAGTTATAAATTTTATCTATGAGTTTAATAATGTAAAAGAATCTATCTATTTTACATATAAAGATATTTTTATAAAAACAAAAATATCCTCTCATCTCATTTTTACACTTTGAATATAAATCAAAAGCAGATTCTTCAATTGGCGTATAAATAAAGTTTTAATATCCACTCAACTATTAATATGAATATAAAATTATGATATAATCATAGCGTTGCTTGCCTCCTGCTAATCGGAAGGAGGTGATTACCGTGGAGGTTTTAGGTACTATATTGACTTCTATCGCAGCAGGTGTAATTTGCCATTGCATTTGCAAGTGGCTAGATAGAAAGAATTAAGGCAACTAGCACAGTAAAAAAGGAGCATTGCCCTGCTCCTTTTTTTATTACCGTGGCATAGGTACTATCTTGCCTAAGCACATTATATAATATACCCAACTTAATATCAAGTATGTATAGTATCGAATATTTTATTGGTTTTTATAATAATTAATTGCATCAATAATACCTATCTATGCGTAAATATATTCTTTTTTTCTTGGATTCATCCTGTAACATGATTATGTACACAAAAAGTTTTTCTATCTCTCTACTACTATAGTATCTCTTTTGATATTTTTAGAATATTCTTTTTTACAAATATTTTCTTTAGATTTGGACTTTGCTTCTTTCCTTCTCTGAGCAATACTTTTACTAGTGATCCCCTTGAATTTTTTTAGATCATCATTCCAGTCTTTCTCCTCGCTGACAATCCTAGTAGCATCATTTCCCATCTCCTTCAACTGTTCAATAAGCTTTTGACTGAACCGATTGCCTGCATCATCATTATCAAAAGCGATTTCGTAATTATTAATATTCGGATTCTCTTTTGCAAATTCCAATACTGCCTTATATTTAGTAGCACTTCCAGTAGCAATATAGGTACATCCGTCATTAAATCGTTCTCCGAATTCTTCCTTTAACGACATATAAGACATCATATCAATATATGATTCAAAACATACTACAGGCATTTCAGGGTCTAGATACTGCTTCCCGTCAGCGTCAGTAGGATGCCAGCGCCAGCCTACTGAATAATCGCATCCCTTTAATTCACCTTTAAAATTAGAATTATTATTAATTCCACGAATAGTAACACATGCAAGAAGATTATAGTCATCCCTGCCAATAAAAGCAACTCCAGGTGTCCCATTCTCTGTTTTTACTTGTAAAATATTTTCTCTTTTAATTCCTTCATAAACAACATCTTTATTAATACCTCTCTCTTTAATAAGATATGCTATAGCATTTTTGTTGTTTATATCTCTTATCAGTTTTTCTTCAAGCAGTTTGACCCTTTCCTTTTTAGACAGCACTCTTTTTTCCTTAACTGCTTTTTTTGGTGTTTCTAAAAAATTAGGATCTACTCTTTTTTGCAAAAAGATCACTGCATCTCTAAAATCCTTGATACCTTCAATTTCAAGTTCAGTGACAAATTTTATCACATCACCGCCCTCTGCTCTTGACCAGCGATAAAATGAATTAGTTTCGGGGTAGATCATCACTGAATCAAACTGACCATTTTCAGATTCAATTTGGTAACAATTTCCTTTTCTTTTCAAAGAAAAATATTCCTGAGCAAGATCTAAAATATTCACGCCATTTTTTACATTTTCAATAGTTCGCTTTGTTATCTTCGACATAATGTTCACCTTTATTCCTTCTGTATACCATAGTCTTCCAGCATACTTAAATATTCTTTGACACTGTTAAATTCTCTCAATGATTTTTCCATTGTTATGTCTCCTTTTTATCACATTTGTGATTGATAAAAATATGTTACGTAATTATTATTTTTTATTTCGGCAAATTCTTTATTATTTAATTTTTTTATTTCATTCTCAAATGATTTTAGAATTTGATTTTCAACATTTGAATCATTACTATGTTTCTCAAGCAGATCCAGTGCATTGTCAATATTTCGAGTATTTTTAATAAAACTAATCATTTCATCACTTACTGTCATAAATCATAATCCCCCTGATATATAAGACTTTCATCTTCGGGTGGTGGTATATCAATTTCTTCATTTTCATTGATGATCTTAGATTTTGCATCTATAACTCTCTGTCTTATATTACGATTAAAAATCAATTCAAGCTTTCTCTCTTTTTCTTCATTTAATGTTCTAATATTTAACGATTCAATAACCTTGGTCAGTTCTTCAGGAAGCACATCAATAAGATATTTTACATATGAATACATCCCAATAGTATTTTCTTTTCCATTAAAACATGTATTTAAATTGGGATTTACATTAAATACTCGACCTAGAGAAAACATAATACAGTTTTTTATAACCTCTTTATTCCTTTCCAATTCCTCTTTTGATATATATGAATTATAGTTATTTACAATCACGGCTGTTACTATTTCTTCCAGTGTAGTATATTTATTTAACAGCATTGTTACAGCTGTTGCACCACCATATTTTTCTATTTTTTTTCTCAGCGGTGTCTCATTATCAGTCACCACTGGTTTATTTAAATCTGATATATCAAATACCGGTAAAAGATTATATGTCAAATTTCCACTCTTGTTTATTTCTGGAACAGCAACTCTATATGCTTTTTTTCCTAATTTTGGACATAACGAAGTATCATTACACAGTTTTTTGAATGCAGAAACCGACATTACTGTATCAGCTGCTGGATTCTGTAGCAGGACTGCAGCAATGTTGTACCACTCACAATTTGGGTGTCTATACATATACTTAATGTTTTTTTTCATCAGTTCATCATTATTTATGACCTTGTTTATATACTTCTCAATTTCATCAAAAAATTTTTTTATTCTTTCTTCCATTTATATCAGTTCCTTCAGCAGTAAAGAGCATGCAGCCCTGCTCTACGCTGCTACCTTTTCAAGTCAGGGCTGTTTTTCTCAGTTTTTACTTGTTCATTTGTTTTAGGAATATCATTGTTTCTATTGCTATTTTGATTAAGTTCATTTATTTTCTCACGATCGAATGAAAAAGCTGTCTTTAAATCTGATGCATTAAGCATTACACTTTCAGGCTTATCATATACCTGCCGACCATCTTCAAGCATCTTTCCTTCTATCGCTTTTCCAAAAAAATGTACCTGATATGTACGTTCTGGATTGAGGTAAAAATATTTTCTTTCTTCAGGCTGTTTCCTATCATCTCTTATAAATGATGCAGGAACATTGATATATGCACCACGTTTATTTCTATCTATTCCATTTTGATCCGTTCCAAAATCTATGCTTTTATTTCTAAATTCAGAAGACGGCAGCATCACTTTCGCTACATATAGCGGTTCTCCACTAAGTTTATCAAGTCTTGTTGGATCGCTATGACGGTTTACCTCCGCAATCTGATTTTTTGAAATTCCTATTCCAATATAATTTCTTCTATTCATATTGTTTTCCTTTCTGTAACAATTCCTGTAAAATTCATATATAACCGACTGCTATCATATATATAAATCTTATACCTGGTCTATTTTCATAAATACCTACATATTTTTTACTGATGCTTCTTTAGCTGACTGATAAAATTGATCTTGACCACCCTCCTGTTTGAAACAATGCTATAACCATTAAAATAGTGTACCCCAAAGCACTTGATAGTCCGCTTAATGCATCAGAACCACTACTGGTAAAAGTTGCTGTACCTACAAGTTTCGTATAACACCAGAGTACTACCATTATCAAAACTACATGCAGTGCAAGAGCAGCCATTCTCTTTATGTAGTTTTTACCAATTGTTGAATATTCCTTTGAAGCAAGTGTTGCAAATGGTATAGCTGCAATTGCTGTAAATACATATATTTCTATAAATCTTAGTCTGATTACCAGTAACGACAACTGTTGCGTTACCATACCACATATTTTTATTAGAAGTGCCTGGACAAAATAACCAAGCAGACTCATTATTGACTGTCCATCAAGTGCATCAGTAATAGTTTTTGTATCAATTGTAACATTATCATTTACTGTGAAATAATTTTGCCCCGACGTCACAAGACTTGCGCTTATTTCAAAAATAGCATCTATGATTGTTGTCATATTATCCATAAGTATTTTTGCAATAATAATTTTTAACAGAACTTGACTAGCCCAGTATATTGAATCTACTCCTTTCGCATCAGCTCTTTTCATCATCGAATGAAGTTCAAGAAGTAAAAACAGTGACAAAATAGTATATGATATTGGGAGAACAACTGTATTATTAAACCCTGTAACTGAAGCCCATATATCTGAGTTAAAAGTGCTGGGTGATTTCACTGCCTCCGCTACTATTGCGGTTACTCCACTAAAAAACGAACTGTATGTATTAGCGACAAAGTCTACAATCCCATCTTTTACCCAATCCATAAGATTCCTCCTTTTCAAATATAAAAGGTGGAAATGATTTCCACCTTAATAAAGTCTTCTAAACTGATAAATCTGTTTTGCATAGTAATATTCATCCAGTGAACTTTCCTTAACACACTGGTCTGGATACTGACCAGTCGTTGTACTTCCGCTACCGCTGGCATGAACCATTGTATTATTTCCTATATATATACCAACATGATGAACTTTTGAAAAAGTCTTATCTGTACTGAACAAAATTATATCCCCAGGCTGAAGCTGATCTCTGGTAATTTCAACGCCAACACTGCATAGTATCTTTGTTGTCCATCTTCCTTTTCCAGAAGTAGGTACTCCACTTTGTTCATGTGCATATATAACAAGACCCGAACAGTCATAATAATCTGGTCCTGATTTTCCCCACCAGTATCTTTTACCTTCTTGCGAAATAGCCACTTTTGCAATCTTATTTCCCAATTCACTGTCGCCAGCCTGAAAATTAGACATTGTTGAAAGATACTCATGATATACTTCTTCATTGTATGCATACCTGTCATTACATTTTTGTTTCATAGCAGCAATATTAGCTTCACTTCCGTATGCTTCTTTTTCTTCTGGTTTTTTCAGTTTACTGTATTCCCTGTATACAGTCATCATATCTTTATAATTGATATTTTTTTTATCGCTGCCACCAATAATTATACTCATATCAATACCTGAATGTGAGTAATAATACCAACCAGTGTTTTCATTATCAGTGTATATTGTATTTGCGTTATATTTTTTTGCAGGATTATATTTGCTGAATACATTATCCTGAATCTGCTCAAAAGAGACATCATTTCCTTTTTTTTGATCCACGGCCAAAGAACATACAATTTCATAATCTTCATAATCAGCATCCTGCCAGCCAAGAACATCTGTTATACACAGCATTTCTATCGGATCAAACTCTATACCATATATTTGATTCAGTTCGTCAATATTATCAATAAGCTGTCCTATTCTACCATGATATGTCATATCACAAAAAGGTGCCAGCACCACTGCAACTACTATAACTACAACAATTACTGGCATCATTGAAATTACTGTTGCCACAACTGCTGGCAATGATATAACAACTGCAACAAGAGAGCTTATTGCACCTGTGATCAGTGATACAGTCTTTACTGCCATTAGTTTTATCTGTTTTCTGTATCTATAAACTGTCCACATTGCTCCAGAAGTTGTTCCTATCGCTTTGCTTGAAATATCTGGCTTATTTTTTACTTCATACAACTGTCTCCTTATCTTATTATTTATAACTGATTTTGAAGATTTTCTAAAAGAAAATGACTTTGCTTCATTTATTTTTCTTCTTTGTTTCTCAGCTTTTTTTTGAAATTTCAATGCCTTTAATCCTCGACTGTTTTTTGCCTTTGTGACATTAGCTTTATATTTGTATGCATACTTTCTGTTATTTACAGAATGTCTTATCTGATTTGCTGTACGTATTCCCCGCACTGTTTCGACACCAGCACGTTTTGCTGCAGTACCTGCCAAGTCATCAGTCGATTTTAAAACACCTGGCGCTCTACGAACCGTTATATCAGTTGCAGTGCTAACAGCTGACTTTACCGCTGATGAGGAAGTAGTTGCTATTATTTTTCCAGTTTTAACAGCACCGTTTGCAACAGTTATTGTTTTATCTTTAATAAAATCTTGAACACTATTCATTGTATTCAGCTGCTTCAGCTAATCTTTGATCACGAAGTTTATATTTTTTCTTATCTTCTGGGTCTGTTGTCAGCATTTCATACAGCTTAGTATCATCTGGCATCTTATCTTTAAACGGGATAATTGTTTTTCCAAAAACAAGCAACCCTGTTCCACGTGGAGAATTAGTAATAAATCGTGTTTGCTGACTTGAAAGTCCTAAAAGACCAGCCAGCTCTTCACGATCGCTAGTAGACTGATTTAACAGAACTATAAACTGACTATTGGATAACATTGTTCTGATTTTTTCAATCTGAAGCAAATCCTCTACATTCTGTGTAATTCCTGTAACGATTGAAAAAAACTTTCTAGCACGTTTAAATAGACGGTATAAAAAATTAACACAGTAATCATTTCCAAGCATTAAATATATCTCATCTATATCAATAAATGTTCTTATACCCTTTTCAAAGTTCTTTTTAATTGTTTTCCATACTGATTCAAGAATTACAAGCATTGCTAAAGGCTGTAATGATTCATCAAGATCATGAATATCATATACGATATAGCGATTTGTCATATCTACATTAGTCTGTTTAGAAAAAATGTTGTATGAACCGTTCTTCACATACATTTCCATCGATGTAGCCATATCATGTGCTGCTTGTTCGGGCTGTTCCTTCAAACAGTCATAAAAATCATCCAAAGTTGGTTTTTGAGCAACGATACCACTATTCTTATCGGCTATCTTTAAATTATATTTTTCAAAAATAAGTCTTGTACACCTGTCAACTATACTTTTTTCAATAGTACTCATATTACCATCACTGTCACTTATAATTTGTGACATAAAGGTCTGCATAAAACTGCATACCTGTTTTAAGTAATTCTTTTCAGATGTGTCAACATCAAGCGGATTAATAAACACACCATTTTCAATATCCATCTTTACGACAGTACCGTTTAAAGCCTTACAAAGTTCTCCATACTCTCTTTCTGGATCAATTTGAATTACATAGTCATTTGTTCTTAAGATTGTCTGATATCTTTCCCTTTTAAGTGCAAAAGATTTCCCGCTTCCTGGAGTCGCTAAAATCCACCCAGCTGGTGAATCAAGCGTTCTTCTATTGGCTAATATCATGTTATCTGTGATCTGATTCAATCCATAATAATAACAGTTTTTTGTATTCATTATTTCTTCCGATGTAAAAGGAATCATGATTGCACATGCTGGTGTAGTTAAAGTTCTGCCATCACCAGCTCTTCCCGCTAATACAGTTGTTTTGCCTAAAGGAAGACATGCATTAAAACATGCCTCCTGCTGATTTTCTAAAGCTACAAGTTCTGTTGTATGTTTTTTTGCAACTGTAAGGATTCTCTTTGTAATATCCTGCAGAATCTGATCAGTTTCTGCATTTATCAAAATAAAAAACTGACAAACAAACAGCCTCTGATTTCTTTTTTGAACATCATCTCGCAGTTTAGCTGCCTCTTCCAGTGAATACTTCAATTCCATAGGAATCATTTCTGGATCGTAGTTCCTTCTTATAGCTTTTCCCTGCTCATCCATCTTCTGCATTTCCATCTGTGCAATATTATTTTTTACCATTGCAATATCCTCACCCCTTGGGATGGCTTTCATATGAAATGAGATTACCAGATTATGATTTATTCTTGTTAAATCATCTATAAACTTGTCATCAAGCTCTGTTGAATAATTTTTTAACCATAGTACTCTAGCATGACGGTCACCTATTTTAAACTTATTGCTTGATGAAAAATCCAGACCTTCAGGTGCTATAGCATCCTTAGTATTGAACGATTTATTAATCTGACTGTAATCAAAAAAGAATTTTTTTGAAGGGTTTAATATACTGTAAATTTCTTCCAGCCTGTCCTGACCATCAAGAATACTGCATTCACAGCCGAATTCTTTAAATTTATTATAAAACTCATCGTTTGCCAGCCGTATTTCTTTAACAGCATCTTCATAGTTATCATTTTTTGTTGTATAAACTATCATTTTCTCAGTGACTATTTCATTATTACCTTCATATATTTTTTGATTAATCATCGTATTATGCTCATCACGCAGATAATCCATTCCATCGTGCTGATGTTTCATAAATATATTTTCTTTAAATTCTTCTTTATCAATAAGACGATTATGAATAACAAGCTGAATACCTGATTCACTTCCGAGTGAGTTTAATAATGTCATGTATTTGTCAAAAATACTCATTTGATCTTCCTCACGGGCTGTTTGATAATTTACATCAGTAAATTTCATTGCAGCTGAATAAAGTCCATCGCCCAAATAACATACTCCATTTTTAATCATAGCCTCATAATCAATAGCACTTTGAACATTTCTTCTAATTATCTTTGAACGTTTTTTCGTCTGTTTCTTTGATTTTCTGTTTTCTGTTTCTTCTTTGTTTTGCCGACTTTTTCTTTTTGGGATCAGTTGCATTAGTAGTTTCCTCCTTTTTTTCGTAGATAAGATTTTCATATACTAGTTTCTGTTTACGAATCTTATGACTAATATACAGTTTAAGATATTTATCATACGGCATACCTTCTTTATCTAAAAAACCGCACGCAAAAAATGGCGCTGCTAAAACTATTGGTACCACACTTGCAATTTGACTATCCATACAAAATGAAGCAAGTGTGAAACCACCTAGACCTATAACTAATGCAGGTGTTCCATATATCAGATTTCTATACGACAAACCTAGCATTATTTTAGGTTCATAGTCCTTAATCTCTTTTGGAATCGATACATAAATACTCATAACGTATCCTCCTATTGAAATTTAATTGATAGAATAATTACTGCTGCAAGAACGATCAATGCACCACCAGCAATCTCTCCAATCCCCTGTTTAATATCAGGTGCGGTCTGATCTTTAAGCCCTCCACCTAAAATAATTAATCCCCAGACAACACGGAATGCTCCATATCCTCCAACTACCGCTGAAAGAATATTTAAAACTTTTGTTACTGTCTCCATAATTTCCTCCATAACAAAAGGTGGAAATAATTTCCACCTTCTTTTGCCTTTTTTTAGTTAGCATAAACTATGATTAATTTTTATGTTGAAAATAAATTACATTTTCATTAGAAATGTCTCTCAGACCACTATCCTCGTATCTCACTTCACTATCTGCTTCTTCGTTATATTGAGCTGTCATAGCTTTTATCAATTTTTGTATCTTTAAATCCGAAAAAGTATTTGAAGCAGCTAAATATTTATCTTTACAATCAGTTGTGAGATCTATATTAGGATGATTTTCTAATGGATATTTTTTATCCTTGAAAATATTAAATCCTCGAATATGAACCAGTGCCTCACTGTTCTTAAGACGACTTATTTCAGCCGCTTCAAAAAGCGGTCTTTGAATGAGCTGATTACTTCTAGACCAACTGCGATCACGACCCCTTGTTTCTGAAATACTCATATAATCTACTGTCTCATTACCAATCAATTCACTTAAATATTTTGTTGTTGACGGTTCTTTACCACCTAAGAATAATGTCGTATCACAATTTCCAAAAATTGTTTCCCAGCTATCCTTGTATTCATTTTTCAACTGCGCCAGATTTTGGAGAATTATACTGACTGATATTTCCCTTGAACGCATTGTTGCTATTTTCTTTTCAAAATCTGGAATACGAGCAATATTCGCAAATTCATCTAAAATAAATCTTGTATGTATAGGAAGTCGGTTATCATCTCTTTCGTCCGCCTGACGGTACAGTATTTCAAAAAGCTGCTGATACATCAGCGAAGCAATAAATGAAAAGGTCGAATCACTATCACTTATTCCTACATAGAGTATAGTTTTAATATATTTTCCATTTTTATCTTTTCTAGGTTTCCCTATAGTTTCCAAATCAATAGTATCAGCGCCAAATAAATACTGCAGTTCAGGAAGTGTAAAATTCATTAGACGGACACCAATGCTAATTAGTATTGATTTTGCAGTTTTTCCAGCAGCTTTTTTATATAGACTATAAGTACGCTCAGCAAGATATCGATAACTATTTTTAAAATCTAGTCCGTATTTTGCATGAAGTTCTTTATTTTCTTCTGCCAGTTCCTCCATCATTAAATCAAATATACTTCTGGCTCCTTCATCTTCTTCACTTGCCTCCATTAAATCAAGAAGATCCATCACTGTATTCATATTTCTTTCTTCTTCACTACCGCATGCCATAATATAAAATGATAGTGTAGAAATCAAAGATATTTCAGCCTTTGTAAAAAAACCTCCATCCTCACCGCCACCTCGATCAAGTTCATTTGTTGTACAGTTTATCAAACTGTTTACAAATTTTAAGATATCTACGGGCTTTTTAAAATACTTGAATGGGTTCCACTGCATAGATTTAAACATATCGATTAAATTCAAGATTTTTATATCATATCCCATCTTGTAAAATGCATTAGCTGTTTCTTTTGGTAAAGAAAATTTTGGATCAGTGACTACATAGTTGCACTGCATCTGATACAAATTTGGTTTGACGAAAAATCTAGTCTTACCACTTCCGCTTCCTCCAATGACCAGTATATTATCATTAAGCATCGTTACTCTCGTATCCAGCGATATCCAGATATCTTTGGTAATAATCATATTCTTTTGAATTTCCTCATCTCTAAGTGAAGCAGCTTCTGTTTCTATTTGACCTATTCTTCCACTTCCGTGTTCTTCTCCAGTACGATAGTTAACCTGTCTTGTATTTAAATGATAGAAATATACACACCATCCAATCAATACGGCACCAAATCCAAACAAAAACGAGAATATATCTAAACCTACTTTTAGTCCCATGGTTCCAAAACTTTCAAGATAACCAGACAAAGCATCTATAAGCCGATTAATAATACTGCTTCCGTCTTGCTGCATATATAAAGAGCCAAATCTATTTCCTATAAAAAACAGTATAAGTGAGATCATTACCATATACTTTCTTCGATATTCCTTACTCTTTGATTTCAAGTACATCAGCCTCCTCTATTTTACTGCTCTTTTCAAACAAAATATCCAGTTCTTTAAAAACGCTGAGTCTCTCACCACTTTGAGATACTTCCTGATTAAATGTATCTATGGTTTCATCGAGTTCAGTTTTAAAAAATTCTCTATCATGACTTCTGTTAGACTTTTTCTCAGGAAGCTGATTTATATAATCAATTACCGTTCTCTGCCATCTGTCAAGTCTATTTCTATTATTTTTTTTGGACATTTTTCACCACTCCCTTCACCTTTTGTTTTAGCAGTGTATTTTCTTACAGCAATACCGCCAATCCTGCTGAGTGCACTATCAACTTCATTCAAAAATCCTATAAACTGTGTATCAATGACCGCTGAGCTAATTTTTGATATCAGTTCATACTTAAACACTGAAGTTTTCCTATCAGTTAAAATTTCTAATCCTTTCCAATAATCATTTTCATTAAGCTCATTTTTCAGCTTTATGCCTTGTCCACCCGCATATTTCCACCTGTCCAAATTTTCTGTGCAGCAGTCAAGCAGAAAATCATTAATTCCAACACCGCCTGGTACCCCTCTATCATATCCTGCATGATTGAGAAATATCCGATGTGTCTCACATATTGATGGAAGATATTTATCGTACCACCTGTTTTTTTCATGCATTGATTTCGCATCAGAGCATGACGATAATACATAAACTTCTATACCAGTATTTTCGGTACTTAAATGTCTGATTGCATCTATCATATTTTTCATATGATCAAACGACTTAAATTCAGCATTTTTAAAAGACCGGTTTTCAAACACCTGTGGAATAAATGTTAAAGTATTATCCATAACAAAAAGTCTGACTTTATCAGAATCATTGTTCATAGCATATTCCTCATTTCAAATATTTAAAGATGGAAATTATTTCCATCTTTATTAATGTTCCACATCTTTCACCGATAGCTTTCTCTTGAATATTTCTGTATTACGATCACGTTCTTTTTGTCTTTCTTCTTTGACTGCATCAATTTTTTCGACAGCACGGCTCTTTCTTCTCGCTATATCAGTAAATTTTTGTTCGACTTCTTTTGTTATATCATCCATTATCTCTATATCACCTGCTTTAAATTGCACAATTGCACCGTCATCAAGAAGCCTTAGAGAACCATCATCATTTTTTATCGTAAAAGCTTTTAAATAGTCCTGCTCTCTGCTTGTTAGTTCTTTACCAGCAATGTAATTATCATATATCTGATCCATATTTTCAGGTCGTGACTGTATCCAGATATCTACGCCACGATTTTTACATAGCTTTTTGATTTCCTTAAGCTGTTCTTTTTGATCACTGACTGTAATCGTTCCAAAATTAGTCTCTTTCTCTTTTTTTGCATTAAGGTAAAAAGCATCTTTGCTTTTATAGACATCACCTTTTAACCCTTTGACCGCCCTGCTTTCACTCCGACGATAATAATTCTCCATAAAATCAGTTAATGCACTTAATACACTATATGAAGCACTAAATCCTATCCTGATTGCTCCAGTGCCATAATGTTTTGCTTCTTCTTCAATAGTCATTAGTTTTCACCCCTTTCATACTCATTTATTTTATTAATCAGTATCTTTCTTTCTGCAAAGTAAAGAGTCAAAAGCGCTATAACAAGCAGAATCAGATTAAAAGTATTCTGCATTACTAGCATAGTTACAAAATTAACGTAATAATTTTGTATAAGAGATGTAGCTCTTACAACACAACAGATTAAATAAACAATTACAATAATCAGTGCAATTATCAATTTTATCTTTTTAGGTTTTATCTCTATATCTTTCTTTCTCATACAGTTGTTACCTTTCCATATTAAATTTGTCTACAGATCTCTCTGATGGTCTGTCCCCAGGTACATCTGCCGCATCTATATCGTGTCCTGATGCAAGGCTGGCTTGGAGATCTCTAGCGTAGTCACCAGCACCTGAAAGGTCATCACCAAAAAGCATATTTTTATCAGCTTTTTCACGTTCTCCCAAAAATTCGATATTATTTTTTTTATCAAGCTTTGCACTAGCATCTTTAATACGCTCCCTGATTGTTCTCAAAATAAACATCTCATTTTCAATACTCACACCCGTTCCTACCTTAAAATAACTTTCCTGTATTTCAATCTGAACTTCGCTTGAAGCATTAATTTTTTCAATCAGTGTTTCAAGGCGACAAAAAGAACTGTCATCTGATTTTACAATTCCACCATCTCTAAATTTTCTATTATTATCAAAGATCATAAAACTGTATTCATTGTTCTGATCAATAACAATCGACAGTCTGCTTCCTCTGCAGTCTTTTAAAACCATACTGCTTTTTATTATATCATCCCTGCTTACCTTGAAATGTGTTTCTTCTGACAACGTACGATAAAGTACTTCTATTTCTTTTTGTTCCTGGACAGGGACATCAATTTCACTAGAATACGTTACAAATATTTTATCTGTTGAATCGTTTTTCATAGTCTCACCTCCATCTATAATGTAGTTATAAAATCTAATTTATAATACTTTTAATTAAATGTTACCTGATATCCGTCACCTGCTGGCATGACTGAATAGCCTCCTGCAGCCCCACTTCTAAGTACCTTTTCTGCGTAATCTAACGCATCATTATATACTGAAATTGCTGCTCCACTAAAGTATCTGTCGTATTGTGAAGGATTGCTGTATACTGGTCTATTCTCTGTACTTCCTGTGTTATCCTTATGCTTATCTACTTTAGACGTATTTTCATTTGGATTTTTTTTCGATACATCAGAATTTTCCTGAATATCAGTTTTTTTCTGTTCATCAGCAAAATTATCACTATTTTCTTCAGGTATCTCAGGATCTGCATCAACCTTTATTTTTACTTTTTTTGTACTTGAATTACCTGAAGTATCCTGTGCTGTAACAATGACAGTGTAATTACCTGGTCCATTCATCTGTTTATCAAGTTCCAGCTTTACAGTCGGTTCATGATCATCATTGTCTGTTACATTAATATATTCCAGAATATTAAAGGCTGCTATCTGTGAAACAGTTATATTTATTTTCTTATCACATTTTATTTCTGGTTTGGATATATCAGAAATTTTGACTGATTTGTTGATTTCTTTTTGATCAACATCATTTGTATAAAATTTTACTGCATACTGTCCCTTTTTTGACGTATCTATTTCATCACATGTGATAATAAGATTCTTCACCTTTATTTTTCCGTCTTTTATATCTTTAGATGAAATCATCTTTTTTCCTACCTTTTTTATAAGTGATAGCGGAGTATCATTGCTCTTATAATTAAGGGTCATAGTTTTATCAAATTGAATGGTATAATCTTCTGCTTCACATCCGCTAAAAAAAAGACAGGCAGTTATACAAAAAAATAGTATTACTATTGTTCTTTTTCTTATTTTAATGACTCTTCACCTCCTAAAAAAAATCAAAGGTGGAAATGATTTCCACCTTTGCATTATTCACAATTTGCTTTTTTTCTATAATATATAAAACTAAACACACTTGCTGTAATTACTGATACAATCATGTACATCATTATACTAGAATTATCATCACCAGTTTTTACCTTTTTAGCAACAGGCATCAGTTCATCATACATTGTTATTTTTTGAACTTCTCCAGTATCGCTAACTGTAAATTCTTTATTTTGTGCAATTTTATAATTTGCTGGTGCAATTACTTCTATCATTGTATATGTTTGGTCAACAGTTAATCCAGTAATTTTATGTGGTGTTTTTCCAGATACCCATTCATCTACAATATTTCCGTTTTTATCTTTAATTTGCAAAGTTGCACCTTCAAGCTCTTCCTGAGAAGTTATATCCTTCTTATAAAATTCAAATTGAGTAATTTCATCTGTCATCTCAACAGTTAAATTTTGTTCTTTATTTGTTTTAAAGGTAACTGGCTCAGCTGTTGCATATCCATCAGGACTCTTAAGCTCTGTAATAACATATTCCTGATCTTCAACTGTACCTCTAATCATATGTGTTGTTTCATCACCGTTGATATCGATGTTATAATATTTAGTTTCACCATTTGCCTGCATTAAAAGTCTATAATCATCTCTATCTGCATTCTTAGAAATCCTGTAATATGTACTTGAATCATCTTCAATATCAACATACATATCACTAACAACTTCACCTGATGTAAGTTTAGTTTTCATATTCTCAGTAATATCGAAAATATGTTTACCGCTTGTCCATTTATCAACAATCTGTTTAGTTTTAGTACTTGTTACCTGGAATTCTCCTCCTTTTAGAAGTTTATTTCCATCGTTTCCGTTTTTCACAAACTCAACACTGAAATTCTTCATTTCAATATCTTGGATATCTCCATCTTTGACAGTGAACTCAACTGGTTTTGCTAAAACATAACCTTCTGGAGCATTTACCTCACGCCAAATATAATCACCAACTGGCAATCCATCGATTCCTAGATCATTATCATCTGTAATCCAGTTATAAACTTGTTCACCAGTTTTGGCATCTACGATTTCCATTGGAACACCATAAAGATTATTTCCATCAGCATCTGTCTTACTGAAAACTGTTTTTGTTAATTCATTATTTATATTTAATGAAGAAGTGTAAGTTAACGTAACAAAATCCTGCTGTGCAAACTGTACCGTTTTGACTTCTTTATCTAAAACAAAACCATCTGGGCAGTCAATTTCTTCCACATTATATGTCCCCATTGGCAATCCAGATAAAGATAACTTACCATTTATATCACATGAATAAATACCATTTCCTAATTCATTTCCATTTATCAACTTAACAATATCTTCATTTGACCCCTTACCGCTTCCTACTGTGATTGCATCTCCTTTAGAATATAATTTTTCTAAAGAAACACTATCATAAATATCTTGGTTTGCAGTAATCTTGAATTGTACTTTTGTTAAATCATAATCAGCTTTATTTACTGCATTTTCATTAGAAGCTTCTAAAGACTTATTTATCTCTAACGTACCTGTAGGTCTTAATTTATTGACAACGATCTGTTCTGTTGTCTGATCTTTATTAATTGTTACCTGAAACGTCTTTTGAAGAACCGCATGACCATCAGGTACTTTTGTTTCAGTGAGCAGATATTCTCCAACAGGCAGACCGCTCATTGATAATTTGCCATCTTTGACTACAAGTTTTTTTTCAAAATCAAGTGTAGTATGTTTTAATGAGAATTCTGAACCGTCAATTAATTTTCCTGTATCATTGGTTTTTCTTAATTCAAAATCACCTACATCCATCCACTTTACTTTTAAATTCAAAGTACGAGGATCTGTGGTATATGATAATGTTCCTTCTGTTTGTGTAGAAATTGTTCCCCTTATTACTAATGGTGCATACATAGTAAGATTACTACCTGCCAATTCACCACTATTATAATCATCTAATTTTTTAATCGGTGCAGACAAGTAGAATGTATCACCACCGTTAACAGAAACAGTTCCAGTACTTACTGTTCCTTTTGTTACATTATGAAGCTCTACCCCATCTTGTAATGGAATATTGATTGCTACATCCTCATTGCTTGAAAATGAAATATTCTCAGTACGCTGTGTATTATTTTCATAGTAAGAGCTTATACTTAATGAAGATTGATTATTCAAATAAAAATCTTTTGACGGTAGACTCATTGACTGTATTTGATCGTATCTCGCTTTTAAACCAACACCATGTGCTTCTAAATCGTCCCAATCATTGCCACCATATAAATCACCTGAATATGCATAACTAGCCATAATATGCGTATAAAGATATTTAGTAGTATCATTTGTAACTTGATCGTCTCTGAATACATCACCAGGTCCGCCAAATCCATAATATAATACTTTTAAAAGTGCATCATTATTTTGAATAATTTCTCCTGCATAATTCCCTTCTGCTGGAGTATTCTTTGATGCTTCTAAACAATATGCTAAACTGCCGTTTATATAGCACATTTTTGTAGACCAGTTTCCAAGCCAGCTTGGATAACGAATTTCCTGTCCCCAGGTCAATGTAGCGTTTAAGGCATTTGCCTGAGTTAATGTCGATGCACTGATACTTAAAAACATCGCCAGTACTAACATAAGCTGTTTCCAGCATTTTTTTATTTTGTTTAATCCTTTCATTTTTCTACCTCGCTTTAAGTTAAAATAAAAAAGATATCATTTTGATATCTAAATAAATATTAATTTGTATCTATATCGCCTCCCTTCGTATTATTGCAATAATAACAGCACTAACTCCTGCTAATACGGCAAATAGTTTTAAATCAAATGCATCACCTGTTTTTACTGCAATTACAGGTGAATGTTTAGGGACAATACTGATATCATAATTCATGCTGTTTTTGCTTTCATTGTTAAATACAGGTACGGATATCAGTGTTGATACGATATTCTCATATTTATTGATATCTGTTGCCTGAAGCAGATAAACACCCTTTTCTAATTGATCAAATTTGACCGTTCCATAGTCATTGGTAGTTTTTCTAGTTCCAACTATATTTTTTGAAACAGTAATTTTTGAAATAGTGTATGCTGCATTTTTCATATCTTCTGCCGTTTCTAAAGTGTTTAAATCAATCTCAATATCCTGCAGATCATCTATAAAAAGGTACTGTCCATTAACTACATCACCAACTTTAATTAATTCTAGTTCTACGTTTTTAACACTGGTTCCCTTTTTTCCTTCTTCAAGGTTTACTGTTACAGATCCTTTGACTTCTTCTAAAGCTGAAATATTCGTTATGCTGATAAAAAATAAAAAAACTGTGAATACTGCTGTAATTAATTTTTTACACATTTTTCACCCCTCGTTTTCTAAAAAATAGTATGCCTGCCACTGAAAACAGAACAGGAATAACATAGAAAATAATTTCCCTTAATGACGGCATACTGCTTTTAATTGATTTCTTTTCCTTTTTCTTATATGGAACTCTTTTACCTGTTATTACAAGCCTGTGGGTATTTAGCCCATAAGGAGTACAGGTAATAAGTGTCGCTAAATCCTGATTATCTATAATTGAATAACTGACCTTATCAGGCAGTATTACCTCTATTTTATTTATTTTATATGCTAAAGTTTCATCGATTACTTTAATAAAAAAAAGATCACCCTTTTTAAGTTCGTCTAATCGAGTAAAAAGTTTGCTTGACGGCAAGCCTCTATGGCCAGTTAAAACAGTGTGGGTATTGTTACCACCTACAGGCAAAGAACTGTCCTCTATATGGCCAGCTCCCACGTTTAATACATCACTGTCTGTACCATGATAAACAGGCATATTTACCTTTATTTTTGGAATTTCTACAGTTCCTATTACACCATTTCCAAGATCTAAAACATTTTCATATTCTAACCCTGAATCCTCTGGCAGTCCCTTTTCTTTTGAATACAGGTTATCGTTCCATTCATGAGCTTCGTTCAGCATTGTTTGTTTATTTGCACTGCTCAACTCATTTACAGAATTGTTATATGTATCGATCTGACCTGCCTGTTCTCTGGACTCCATATAATTAGAAATAACAGGGTAGCTCACAAGAGCCAGTCCTGTTATAAAAATTAAAATATCTTTTTTAAAAAATTTGAGAATTCTCATCTTTTTCATTTTTTCTTCTTCTGATAAGTACAGTTACCATCACCGCAGTACCCGTTGCAACTAATAATAAAGTGGCCATACTACCTGTTGCAGGAAGTTTAGATCCAACTTTATTTACAACCTTGATATTAAATGTACCTGTATCTACATCAGTTGATAGTGTTTTGTCATATTGACTATATGCGCCTGTGTAAAATTCTTTAAAACTTGCTGTTGCTGCTAATTTCTGTAATGTCTTTGCTGTTGCACCATCGCCCTTAACATAATTTAATCTGTTGTCAGCTCCATAAGTTGCTTTTACATCGATTTTTATAGGGTCTTTTAATAAACGGTAACCGTCTGGCGCCTTAGTTTCTTTCAAATAATATGTCTGACTGTCTAAACCTATGATATTGAAAACACCATTTGAATCAGATACCATTTCAACTGCTCCATTAGGTGCAGTATCACCTGTTACACTGTCCCTATTGATTACAGTATAACCGTCACCACCGCTTGCTTTTTTAACATATACTTCTTTAGTACAGTCCTCATCAGAATATAATTTAAACTTAGCACCTTCCAGCTTTCTTTCTGGAGTCTGGTCATTTACTTTGATACCGTCCATTCTAAATGTAAATGCTACTACTGTATCCCAAGGTGTTAACCCTGTTTTACCAGTCCCGTTATTGTCGGGATCGTTAGAATATTCCAGTCTTACATCATTTTCGAAACCTGCTCTACCAGTATCAGCCTGAGCAGATTCATTTAAAGTAGCATTATATTCTACAACAATTTTTTGACCGTACAGTTTCTCTGTTTCTGGATTTGCTCCCGCTTCATCTGCATAAAAATATTTATTAATTGTCGCTTTTAAATCTGTAATCTGGATCTGGAATGTTTCTCCAGTTAAGCCAGTTGTTACAACTTTATAATCTGTATCTTTTACAAGCGTCTTGTTCCCGACTTTAACAACTACACTATCCTTATTGAATGTTAACTGGCTGTCCATGCGGTCATGCATTGCAAAATAATAATTTGCATACCCGTTCATATCTGGCGCATATGTCAAATAGCGGTAAGGCACGGTTTGACCAATCTCGTAATCTCCTACATCGTTCCATCCGTCTTTATCCGCTCCTATATTCTTTTGATTATCATCTTCTAAAATCTGTTTTTGAATTACAGGAAAATCTGATTTTATATCGATTGCAACATCTGGATTAGCAGTATTGACCATGATCATAGATGCAGCACTGTGCGTTCCATTAACACTGGTAATTTCATCAATAACATACCACCCGTATGCAACATCTAATGTATAACTGTCTGTTGCTGTAGATGGGACCGTTAAAACCTGAGTAGGGTCGGCTTTATCTTCAACTAACATATTTCTTAGACCCTCAACAAAATATCTAAAATTAGAATATGCAGTCTCGTTTTTCTGTGTCTGTGAAACATCATTGATCACCTGATTGTTATTTAACGTTTGAATATAATCTATGATTGCATATTCCGTATCTTTTCCAGTAACCTTCTTTAACGATTTTTCATATGCAGGGTTCATTGTATAGTTAATACTTTCCATTCCTGCACTGTTTTGAGCATCAAAGATACGGTAAATATTAAATTTCTTCCCTGCCAGACTTTGAGTAACTCCATTATCTCCTACATTGGCATTAATAGTTATATGTCCTGTTCCTTCAGCATTTAGTTTCGTAAAAATTCCGTTTCCAGTATTTCCACTGTTGACTAAATTTGCTACTGTTCCTGCTGTCGTTAAAGACAGTACACAAGCTAAAGCAGTTATACCTAATTTTTTAATTTTCTTCATCATTGTTTTTTCCCCTTTTGATTAAAATTAATAAACATAAAATACCTGCCCCTGTTAAAACAATTGTCATAGGACTTCCCGTTGCAGGAAGAATAGATCCTCGACTGTTTATAACTGTCAAATTGCCAGTATATAAGCCGTTTTCTAACGTTAAGCTGTTATTTTTGTCATCTTCCTTAATCTCTTTGTCATTAACAAAAAAAGTGAACTTCCCGTTCACATTTTTTAATGATATTTTAATTGGATCTTCCAGCAGACGATAACCTGCAGGTGCTTTTGTTTCTTTTAAATAAAAATCACCAACAGAAATACGATCAAAATTCAATTGACCGTTCTTGTCGGTTTTTCCTTTTTCTATTTCCTTTGTACATTCCTTATCAGAATATAAGCTGAATTCAGCATTCTCTAATACTTTACTGTTGTCATTCTTCTTTGTAATTCGAAGATTGCATATATCTATTTCATTTTTAACAGTAATGGTCATTGTACCATGAAACGGCACATTAAAAGTACCATCTTCTACAGTACCATTCAGATCTGAAACACTGAACGCCCCCTTCTCATCAATATAAAAATAATATCTGGTATCATTTAATTTATAAGAGTCAGGTGCTTTTGTTTCCTGAAGATAATAGGTTTTCTGTCTTGATAAATAAAAAACAGCAATATTGCCATTCTTATCTGTTTTATACGTTCCTACTTTCTTTTTATCTGTAATGTTGTATAAATCAAATTCAGCATTTTCCAGTTTTTTGCCCGAATCCTTATCAACTTTATAAACATTTATAAAAGTAGGATAGTTATTTATTTCCCATGTCACATCTAATCCCATATGCAGTTTAGAATCAGTTTTATCAGCAGTTATAGTAAAATCATATGTACTGTCATCAGAACGGAAACCATCTGGTACCACAGACTCCTTTAGGGTGTATTCCCCTAAATTAAGATTATCCAGTTCACCATAACCGTTTTCATCTGTTGTAAGATTTCCTACTACTTCGCCCTGCCTATATATAACAGTTCCCTGCGGTGTTCTTATATCGTTTCTGGCAGTCACATCAAATGTTGCGTTTGCTAATTTTTCACCTGCATGATAATCTAATTTATCAACAGATATTTTACCCATTATCCTATTGTTTACAACATTGATCGTTGTATCACTTGGCCAAAAATTAACTGCGTAAGAATAAATATTTTGCTGTACAGCAGTATTATAATAGATATGAATCACGTACTGTCCACTTTCAGGCATCTGCTTATTTGCACGCCATACCCCGTCACTTTCTTTTGCAAGGTGAACCCAATCAATATCATCTTGTCCCCCATTAATCGACCATGTAGGAAATTTAATCTCTGTTACACTATCTGGTACACCATCCACCTCATATTTTATGTAATGATTGTCCGCAAGTGTAGACGATAATTTTACATTTACTTCTTTACCTTCAATTTCTGCTGTAAAAACACTTCTGTCGATATAGCCGTCTAATGTAAATTCCTGCTCGTATCTCGAAGAAGCTGTATATCCATTTGGCACTGTTTCCTCTACCTTAAATTTACCTTCATTCAGATCTGTTTTTTCTAAAAAACCACTTTCATATAGTTTATCAGCAGAATTATATGTTAACTCCCTTAATTTTTCATATTGATTTATTGCATTGTTCCACTGCAATAAATCAAATTTAGCGTTAGAAATGTTTTCACCATAATTGTCAGTTTTATTAATACTAATCTGGCTTCCATCTATCCAGTTTATATTCAAATTTAATGTGCGAGGATCACTTGTAATAGATAAGGTTCCTTCTGTTTGTACACTAGAATTACCTCTAATTATTAGCGGTGCATACATTGTCAAATTTCCACCCGCTAATTCCCCAGATGAATAATTCTCACGTTTTCTTAAATCCGATGAAATATAAAAGGTATTCCCACCATACACTACACCTGTTCCAGTATAAACTTTTCCTTGTGAAACATTATGTAATTCCATACCTTCGCCCAAAGGAATATTAATATTTACATTATTTTGACTTTCAAAAACCATGTCTTTAGTTCTTTGGACACCATTTTCATAATAGGCGTTCACTGTCAAATTAGTACTTCCATTAATAAAAAATTGAGATGTAGGCACTGGCATGGACTGAATCTGTTCATATCTCCATTTCAATCCAATTCCATTAGCCAATAAATCATCCCAGTTCTTGCCTCCATATATATCACCTGAATATGCGTATGAAGCCATAATATGCGTATACAGATATTTGTTAGTATCATTTGTAACCTGATCATCTTTAAAAACATCACCAGGTCCACCATAACCATAGTAAAGTACTTTTAATAAAGCTTCATTATTAAATAAAATTTCCGAAGCATATTCACCTTGCCCTGGAGTATTCTTTGATGATTCCAAACAATAAGCTAGACTTCCATTTATATAACACATTTTTGTAGACCAGTTTCCTAACCAGCTAGGATAATAAATTTCATTCCCCCAAGTCAGCGTAGCAGCACTAACCTCAGTAAGATTGACAGATATCAGTGAAATTGAAAATAACATAATAGCAAATAATTTTAAAATTTTATTTAATATTTTCATTTCTGTTCTCCTTGTTATTAATTTTTAATATATAAAATGACGGCAAAATGCCGTCATAAAAAACCACCAATATAATAATAAAACATAACATTTCCTCCATAATAAAATAAAAGAGAAACGATGTTCTCTTTATTTAGTATTTGATTTAGTAACCCATATATTCTTTATATTCTTCATAAGTAATATATTTAATATTAAAACCACTAAAATTAGTAGCACCATCTGGCAACCTTATATTTCCTGTCCACTTGTTTTCAGCACCACACCAAGCATCATTCATTGTGCTTGCCCCATAAGTATAAGACCATGTCACATAAATATATTTTTTAGTAGTTTCTCCCGTTGATCCAGAATTTCCTCCAGTATTTCCTGAGCCTGATCCACTTCCAGAACTTCCACCTGAATTACCACTATTTCCTCCAGAACTGTTACCACCAGATGTTCCTCCATTTGAAGGCTTGTTAGAACCACTACCAGATGATCCTGAGCTTCCTCCAGTAGAACCTGAAGGTTTGCTTCCAGAACTATTAGAGCTGCTATTTGAATTGTTTCCACTAGATACTACTTTATCTCCAGATGAATCCACTTTTTTCTTAACAGTATTTTTTACTGTTTTCGTTCCGTCAGCATTAGTTACTGTCTCTTGGACTACAACTTCGTCTTCGGCAACTGCAGGTGGCGCAATTACTGTAACCTTTACATCTTTTTCAGCTTTATTTCCATTTGTATCTTCAATATTGGCTTTTACAGTATATTCAGCAGGTACATTAATATCTACTGTACTGTAATCAACTGTCAATTCATTCATTGTTGCTAAATCAGTCGCTATAATCAATGATTTAAAATCAAATGTTGCTAAATCAGTACCCTGTAATATTTCTATATTTTCAGGTGATGTAATCTCTGGAGCAGTTGTATCTTTCACAACTACCTTAACTGTTTTAGTTTCATCTTTATATGTTAAATTTACTTTATAATCTCCTACTTTAGCAAAACCACGATCTTTTTCTTCTGTAGTACCATCCTCTTTGGTCACACTTTCAGTATCATTTTTAATATCAGATTTTATTTTAAGGTTTTTTTTCAAATATTCCTTATCTTCTTTATTTAATCCTCTAGTATCAACTAAAGTGTCAAAATCTGCTTTGAATTCTTTTCCATATTCAAGATTAATCGTATTTTTCTTTAGTTGTAATTTTGGTGAAGTGTCTCTTGTAGCATATACAATTCCTCCACCACAACCCAAGACAATTAAACCTGTAACACAGCCTGCAATGATCCTGTTCTTTTTGGTATTTAAATACTTATCAATAATATCTTTTCTAATGTCCATACTTTATCCCTCCATCTAAATTTTATAATTATTTACTCTATAATTCAAACTTTAGTATAAACTATTTGAATTTTGATATATTCCTATTAAAGTATCACCCTGCAATGACTGTAATATACGAATCATATTTGACTGACTCACACTAATACACCCTGCTGTTGAACCGCCAGTTGAGCAGTGTAAAAAGATAGCACTACCCGCACCTGGTGTACAAACAGTATTATAATTTACAGCAATAGCATATTTATATGCTGTTGGATAACCAATTAAATGCTCAGCACTGCTCCATTGAATTCCAGTCTGACTAGCATCAACTAATTTATTGTAATATGGACTGTTTACATCATCTACCCAGTAATGATTGTTGTTGACCTGTAACCATCCTCTAGAAGTACCTGGATTTCCTGCTACACCAAACGCTTGACCAAAACTATAGATTCCCGTAGGTGTTTTCCCATCACCTTCACGTTTGTTGCTAGTTATACCATTTTTCCCTACTCTTGCTGAACAGCTTAATGTTTCTGTCCAGATACCGTTACGCTTAGTATGCAGTGTTAACGTTGCATAGCTTCCACCGTTTCCAACAACTGTTATTGCCTGTGTAGTTTGTCTCGAAATTGACATATTAGCAACAAAACTTTGATTCACTCCAGAATTGGAAGATGAATTAGAACTATTGCTGCTTGATGAACCTGTAGATCCTTTTTTATTTGTACTGCTTCCTTTACTGGAATTAGAACTAATTTTAGTATTTGCTGTATTGTCTTGAGCTGTCGCTTTATCTCTTAATGTATTGCGAATAGATTTTGTTCCATCCTCATTAGTTACTGTTTCTGTTACTAATTCCTGATTTTCATTTGGAGCTTCAGTAATATTAGTTGACATTTCTTTCACAGTTTCATTGCCAGAACTGTCTCTAGCTGTAGTTTTTAATACATATGTTCCTACTGTGTTAGTGTCAATTGCACTGCTGTCGTATCCTACCTCTACAGGCGATAGATCTGTTGCATTAAATAAATTAAGACCGCCGAAATCATAATTATTTAGATCAGTACCTTTAACAATATCAATATCACGAAATTCTGTATTAAGTTCTGGTGCAGTCGTATCAGCAACTTTAACCTTTTTAACAAGTGTATTATCATTAAAGGTCATTGTTATCTTATACTCTCCAACTGCTGGATAATCTTTACCATCCTCATATTTAAAATTAGTTTTTATACTTAAACCATTTTTTAATATTTTTTTATCTTCATCATCCATACCTTCTGTATTTAATAATTTCATGCCGTTAACAGAATATTTATCTCCATATTCTAATTTAATAGTTTTACTATCACTTAGAACGAAATCGGGTAAATTATCTTTTGTTAAAGCATATATACCCAGTGTACTAGCTAAGATTACTGCGAATACACTAATTCCTGCGATAATCTTTTTATTTCTTGTATCTAAATAATTCAAACATAAATCCTTAATCTTCATTTTTATTTCTCCCATATCAATTATATTTCTAAATAAATACAGACATTTTAAATATTCTACTATCTTATATATTTGTAAAACTTACACCTTATCAATTTCACTGACATCATATTCTTTATCAGAAATAAGATGAAAAATTTTTCCGTCTTTGTCCAATTGATATCTTGTTATTCTAATATACATATTTAAAATCTGCATATATGTCCAACATTCCATATCTTCTCTACATCCATGATTTTTTAACTCTCTAATCATTTCTTCTTTTGATTTTTCCATCTATTTCAACTTCTCCTTCTTTTTTCCCACACTAGCATATTAGCATTTTTTTCTGGTACAAAAAATTTACCAATTTTTCACTCGTTTTTGATTATTACCATATATGTTGTAAACTCTTTGTATTTTTATACTGCTTGTAAGTTTATTTATTCTGCGTTTATAAGAAAACATGTGCTATACAAATGTGAGAACCAATATATATAATTTTAAAATAATATATAAACTACTGAAATTTACTAGTGTACTTCATCTTGGATATTTTCTTATTTGATTTTTTCGTTTTCTCTGATATTTACTTTCTCTATTCCACACAAATAATCAATTGATACTCCATATAACAAAGCAAGTTTCATTAACTTATCGATTGTTGGTACCCGAATACCTAATTCATATAACGACAATGTAGAACGATTTATTCCTGTCAGCTCTTCTACTTCATACTGCGTTAATTTACTTTTTATCCTCAACTGCTTTAAGCGTTCTGCTATTTCCATAATGAAAGTTCCTCCCGATGAGATTATATAAAATATGTTGCTACTTTAGGTAGCATTGCTACAAAAAGGAACAAAAAGAGAAATTTATCATTCAAATCCACATTTTTCAAAAATACTAATTTATACCTTTTTTCCGCATTCAAAGAAATATTTATTATTTCTTTCTATTTGACAGGATAACTATCTACTACCCAGCTTAGCTTTCAATAAATTTATTTGATTATTATAATATTCTGACAAATTGCTTAGTTTCATATAACAGATACATTCTTTTGCTATTCGCGTTTTTCTTCCTGTCAGGTATTCGTCTCTTTTAAAATCAATGCTAATTTGCATGATACTATAATATTGAAGAAGTACCTCAGCTTCAGCTTTGTTTAATTTCCAATTCTCATCAATAACAGATGCAATCTCATTTTGAATATCAATTAAATCGTTTTTATCCTGAAACTTATCGCTCATCCCATTTGTATTACTTTCAAATATGTTCATCCAATAATTCTTAAATATGTTCATCCAATAATTCTTAAATACAATCATGACCACAATTGCTGGTAAAATCAGCACAATAGCTAGTTTTAACATTCTAATTTTGTCTCCTTTTTAAGCTTTTTTACAATATAAAGTATATTTGTTAGCTTTCCTCACCTTAATGATCTTGTATCCTGACTCAATCAGCCTTTTAGAAGCAGAATCTATTTCTTCCTTAGTTAAATAATTGAAATATGGATAATATTTTCTTTTTTCCAGACTGATCATTAATTTACTTTTACTCTTCATTGCCAATCGTAATTCTACCTCCTGAAATATTTATTTACTTTCTAAACTATTTTTCAACTAACTAAACATTTATTCCAAATCAGTCAGTATACTGTATTTTTCTAGACATGGAAATTATTTCCATGTCTAGAATTAGATATTCTCCTCCTTAATTTCGGAACTAATACTCATATCACTCTGACAATTTGAACCTTCAGTATGCTGGCTTTCGCTTTTCTTTGTATTAATGAACGTTACTAGATCACAAATAACTTCTACAACATATACCTTATGTCCTTGAGTATTATCATAACTTCTTGACTGCAGTTTTCCTTCAATCCCAACGGTACTTCCCTTTGAACAGTATTTATATACATTTTCTGCCATCTTGCGCCATACTATACACTTAATATAATCTGCCTGCTGGGTTCCATATTTTCTATTTACTGCCAAAGTAAATTCAGCTACTGAATCACCAGAAGGAACTTTTTTTAATATTGGATCCTTCGTCAATCGTCCTACTAAAATCACTCTATTAATCATATTTTTCCTCATTTCATTTAATTTTGTTTGTAAATCAATATTTTCTAAGCTTATGCCATAAATTGTTGTAGCACTCAAGACTGTCAGCTGTAGAGTTATATAACATATGTGCAGCTTCAAAGATTTCAACAGAATTATAATTTTTATCCTTTTCAAGACTATCTATCATTGATTTATATTCCTGCCCTCTGCTTTTTAAAAATTCAACATGATGATACAAAAGATCATTTAATGCACTAATTTCATCCATACTTAAACAAATATCAACTACTGACTTTTCCATTATAATTACTTCCTTTTTTTATCAGGGGAAGGGAGTCCGCAATTGTGAAATCGAACTCCTGGCAAGCCGCCACAAACATTGTTTGCTACTGTTTATTTAATAAGCGGCATCCCCTTTTATTATTTTTTTATATCATTTAATATTTCTGTTACCAGCGCTTTATAATCTTTTGCAACACCTTTCCAGCAGTTTGCACTTTTCTTTTTTAAAGAACCATCATCGCTGTACTCATTTATAAGAATTTCTTTATTAAATCCTGATTCAGTAACTGGTTTAGCCTGATCACGAATAACAGTATTAAACACTCTGTCTTTGAACAGGTATTTTATTGTTTCAACTGTTTCCTTATCAATCTTGTTATTTCTTGTCATTGTAAACAAAATTTTAAAATCATAATCCAAATAGCCGTACTCCAGCCAGTCAAGCATCAATGTGACTGTATTATCTAGACCTTCCAATCCGCCTTGATCTACTTTAATTGGAATAATTATTGTATCGCCTTTTCGATAGCAGCTGTTTATAGCGTTATATGTTAGCGCATTTATAAAAGGACTATTGTCGATAACAACAACATCATAATCATCCTGGATAAAATCAATTGCCATATGTAGACGTTCCTCACTTTTACGACACTGTTTCTTCAATTCCATATCGGCTTCACTTAATGTATGCGAACTTGGAATAATGTGCAGATTAGGATAATCACTTTCAAGAATTGCTTCTCTTACAGCTTTTGGATTTATCAGTACTTCAGAAATATCCGTTTTATATTTTCTTTTCGTAACGTAATCATTTAAAGCAAATCTAGCTGCCTGAAGCCTCGATATACCCTCATCACACTTTTCATCAAAGACACTTTTCATCTTATTTAAAGAATCTATATCAATTTTTTTGTTCTGTTTTAGAATAATACTTGTTGCATTTGCCTGAGGATCTAAATCAACCAGCAGTACTCTCAAACCTGCATTTGATAATCCAAATGCTATATTTGTTGCTGATTGAGTTTTTCCTCCACCACCTTTTTCATTTTGAATACTCATTACTTTAACCATTTTTACTTCCCCTTTTCTTTAATTTCATTCCTTCCAAAGGTGGAAATGATTTCCACCTCTAGAAGAACCTGTCTTCCAGTTCAGACCAGACTTCTCTTAAACCTGTTTCGATATCCGAACATCCTGCTGACTCGCAAAGTTTTACTGTCTTTTCAAACAGTTTGTTTAATTTCTTTATATTTTTATTTACGTCATCTACTGTTGGAGTATTATGCACTTCGTTATGTGCAACACCGCTTTCACCATTCTGCTGAATTATCTCTTCCTTGAGGATATTAGATACCTGACGTCCAGAGATACCTATACGCCTTCCTATCCAGTCCCTTTTTAAACCCTGCGGTGTCTGACCTTGACTCCTAAGATATTCATACTGTTTTTCAACAGCCTTTACTTCTGCTGCTCTTGTTTTTTTATCTTTTTCACGCTGTTTATTGTCTTCTCTGATTAATTCAATCTCTGCTTCCATGTTAGCAGGCTTTTCAATGACAACCACATGAAATTCACCATCACTTAATTCTTCTTCAACGTTGAGACATACTGCTCTCCAACGTGTTTCTCCACCAATCAAAGTGTATCTGCAGCCATCATTTAAATCTTCTTCATATACCGTTGCATTCTCAAGCTGACCGAATTCCTGTATTGATTCAGCAATACTTTTTACAACGACTTCATCAATTGGATAAAAATTCAAAGGATTTACTCTCACCTCTGATACATTAACTATTTTTCTTCTAACTGAGCTGCTGCTCAATTCATCTGCTAAACTCATTTTTTATAACCTCCTGTTTTTTTATTTTTCCTGCCTGCCACACTTCTAATAGCCCCGCTTGCTAAAAACAAAATAATCAAGGTGGAGACTTGTACTACCTTGATTATTTTGTTGCAAGTGGTATTAGAACTTTTTCTTCCTTAGTCTCAAGATAAAGTAGCAGCGCAGCTGCAACCTTATTCGCAAAAATTTTGTCTTATCTCCTCAAATATTTCTACAAGTTCACAATAAGATAATCTATATGTATTTACTGGTATCTCATCTGCTAACAGAGTTTCAAAAGAATTTTTACAGTCTTCAATATCTACAAAATATTTTTTTCCTCCATCCTTTACTATCACACCATTTTCCAAAATAAACTGATCATCAATATTATTTATTTCATTGCGAAGCAGATACAGGTCTATTGTTTCGAGATCGGAAATTGTTTTTATAGAATTTATTATTCCACATGTCTCGAGGAATATTTTTTTACTGTTGTCATCGCTGGTAACAAACTCAACTAGTGCAGCTTCAAATTTTTCTTTTTTACCTTTTGTATATGGTCGTGTTGCATACTGACCCAACATTTCTATTCTTTCTTTTTTTTCCAGTTTGTGATTAAGTGCTTCTATTTCATTTTGCAAACTGCTGATTATTTTATGGTATTTCTTCTTTCTAAACATATACCCCTGGCCAAATCCAAGACCAAGGGCAATCAAAATAACAATCAATTCTTTCATCAACGTTCTACTCCTTTATTCATATTTTTTTCTAAATCCTTTATTTTTTTGTTAACATCTGTAATCTGTTTTTTTATATTCAGGCGTTCCTGACGAAGCGGCTGAATATTATTTTTAATAAAATCATCAACTTCTTCATCGCTGATAACCAGCAGACTTTCCATTCGCATTTCGAGCAGTTCCTGATATTCTTCTTCTGTTTTTTTTATCGAATCATTAACCTGATTAATCACCTTAATAAGTTTTTTCTTAATATCCTTCAATTCATTTACTGTTAATGAAGTATTATCCTTGATGTCAACTACCGCAATCTTATCAAGCCTGATCTGCATATCTGCAGTTCTGAAATAAATATATTTTTCACGTGCAGACATTTTATAAAATTTACTTTGATTATATTTTGTCTTAATATCAGCTTCTTCATAAAAATTATTCCTTGCGCTTTTTATTTCTTTTTCATCGATACTTGAACTGATAAAAGCTTCAATCTTTGGATCAGAAAAAAGCTGTCCTCTTTTATCTATCATATCTATTACATTTTCAAGAGAATAACAATCGCCTTTTTCATTAAAAAGGCGACTACATCTAACAAATTTATTGGAATACGGTGCCTTTATCCTAAGCCCTTTTCTTCCATCAGGTTCTAGCTCAGATTTATCTTCAAAATATGATTTTAATTTTTCGCCTGACATGCCTCCTATAACAGTACCTTCTGCATTATAAATTACATAGTCATGACCTTTGTTGATATCAGAATAATAAGTCTGATTGTTATTTGTCCATTTTTGTTTATCAATATCAATTTTTATATATTTGCTTGCACGAGTACCTGGCACTCTGATTAAGTATTTATTTTCTTCAGTATATTCTTTCTGAACTAAGGTACTGTTGATAGAAAACCTAAATTCTGTTTCCTCTGATTCATTTCCTAAACCGTCCTCTACTTCAAAACCCAGTTTAGTCAAATATGCTTTAAACTGATCATAATCATATATCTTAGGTATAACTGTTTCGATTGTTTTTTTGATGATATCTCTATAGCTGTCGCCTTTTTTAGACATCATCCATTCATAATAACTTTTACTGACATTTTTATAATTCTCAATTATGTCCAAACCGTGTGAAGCACAGATTCTGTCGCTGGAGTCTTTGAATTTATTAACATCTCTTTTATAATATATATCCCAGTTTTTTCCAGTTACTTTATTTTTTGGATTTACAATGATATGTACATGATAATGTGGAAGCCCTTCATAATATTTATCAGTATGGAGCGCCATTACATAATCATATTGACCATTTGAGATGTCTTCTATCCATTCCTGAGTAATCTGCATAGCCTGCTCCTTGGTAACAGTTCCTGGTGCGAAGGACTGTTGAAAATGATACCCTACTCTATGATCAAAAGCATCGAAACCTAACTGATTATTCAATTCATTACTGCTGCTCCATTCCATTCCTAAAACTGCAGGGGAGGCAGATGAACTGTATACATATGTACCTTCAGTTTTTTCTTCGTCACAAATATAGTCAATTGCTTTTTGAACATTTCCTTTTAAACACCATACTCTTGTTGTTGCCATTAGATTTCCTCCTGAAAATTTTCTTTTATTTCAACTACTGTCTTTTTTGCAGCACGATAAAATCTTTTGTTTGTTTCAATCAGAGCTTCTTCGAGACCTCGAAGCTGATCCATCTGCATTTTCACATCATTAATCAATTCAGCATCTATATTATCTTTAAGTGCAGCTTCATTAATTCCTCTGGCAATTTGGTTGATATTATTTCCAAGCTTGCCAACTTGATAACTTAATTCTTTTATATCTTCAAAATTTACAAAGATTATACAGTTAAAAAAACACGCAGCTAAAACATATGTTGTTAGATCCATCCCATAACTTTTGGCAATCTCTTTTAATCTGATCTTATCATCACCAGGCAGTCTTATTGCAAAACGATCATCTTTGATTCTCTTTCTTATTTCTGCATCTCTTTTTTCTTTATATGTTTGTCTTTTAGAAATTATTTTCTGTTTTTCTTCATTCATTTGCTTCTCCTTTTTTTATAAAGGTGGAAATCATTTCCACCAGCTAATAAGGGTTTGGGATTATCCCAACAAGTATGAGCAAAATATTGCTCATGGAAATGTACGTACAAAACACGTAGTGTTTATCTGTACGTACATTTCCCTGGCTTGCTATTCTTATGGCTGTTAAAAGGTTCTGGTGGATCCATTCCAGACCTCCTCAGTCTCCAGAGCGCACCCGTGCATGATGTGGACTAATTTCACAAAAAACACAAGCTTAAAATAAAAAATCATCCATTCATTTGGACGACTTTTATTTCTTTCTTTTATTCCATAATACAATATTAGCATTTTTATTTGATACGTAAAATTCACCACTTTTTTACTCATTTTTTAATATCTAAAAAAGTCAAACTATTTTTTGACTGATACCAAACAGTCTGCAATAATTACAATCTCTAGTATTTAAATACTAATTTTATATTTGCTTTTCTAACAATATAAAATGGTTTAAACAAAACATATATTGCTAATATTTATATCACTTCTTTAAATTAGATAGGGAGGTTGCTCGGCCTCCCTATCTAAATCTAATTCATTTCAAAAACAGTAGTTTCATTATTTTTTAAGTCACTATATAATTTTTGAATATCTTTATCTATTACTGTTTTCAATGAATTGTCCTCAATACTGTCATACAATTTTGATAAAGCATTAATTTCATTTGCAGTATCTTTAATTTTCAATTCACATATTAGTAATGCTTTTATAAAATATTTTCTACTTTCTTTTGACATTGAATTCATCATGTCAACATAAGGCTTTAATAAACACATTTCTATATTAATATCTTGACTTGCTAGTTCAATAATATCTTTTTCCAATAGGTCTTTGTAATGCTTTGCAGGCACTTTTGTCTCATTATATGAATATGTCATATCGGAAATACTTTGTGCCATTTTAGATACGGGTTGCTTTGTAAAATCATCATACAATTTTCTACTCATAATACTTTCCTCTCTTTCTAATTTCCATTAAAAAATAATTATTTCAATTTTTCTTTTTTCGTAAATAAATTTGCTCTCGCCTCGCTTTCTATGGACTGTTCATTAATTTTTTACCCACCTAATGAATGGTTAGACCTGCCATACTTCTATATGATCCGCTTGCCAAAGAATGAATAATCAAGGTGGAGACTTGTACTACCTTGATTATTCATTTGCAAGTGGTATAGAAGATGAAAAAGAAAAAAGCAGCTTAATTATAAGCTGCTTGAACCTTATTGGATATTTGATTCTTTAGTATATCATTTTTTAATTAAAAAAATAAGTTGCCAAACACTCTAAATATTGAAAAAACATGAACGATATAATAATCGTTCATGTTACCACCAGGAAGTATATTCAACTACCTCTTCATCAAAATCTACTTCTTTTAAAACATTAGATACTATGCTAATTGTATCTTCAATATCTAATAAATAATTTTTATCATATCCATAACTTCCAAAAAAGAATCCCTCACAAGTCGGTAATAATTTTTTTGGTATATCTGCATTTTCAATCATTTCCTTATCATTAAGAATGCACGTTTCTTTTATATCCGTACATATTTTTAAAAGTGTCTTTAGTTCTTCTTCACTTATCTCATAAATTTTCTGGTCATCGATTCCATCTTGAATATTATCCACAAACCACTTATGAATTTGGTTTGCCTTACGCCAATACCCTATGTGTTGAGCATGATAAGGAGATAAGTACCTCTCTAAGGTATTAATATCATTGATATTCATTTCAATTTTACCAGCTATTTTATTAATATCATCAAATACTGTTTCATTATTCTTAACAATTTCTTCATCCTTTATCCCCCTTTTTTTACACGTAACATACCACACTAAGTAGTCAATCTCTCTACTTGATAAAATACTGTGTTTCTTTTGTTTAAGTAAATACATATCTAATCCCATAATTTTCCTCCTTGAGCAGTTTTTATTTTATTTATCCCTGCCTCATCTTCTATAAGAACCGCTTGCTGAAGAATGAATAATCAAGGTGGAGACTTGTACTACCTTGATTATTCATTTGCAAGTGGTATAGGAGATGAAAAAGAAAAAAAGCAGCTTAGATTAAGCTGCTTGAACCTTTTAGAATATTTGAAAGAAGGAAGTCACTTCCATATAATATATTGATCTATTTTTCTCAAATTAAAATTATGAGACTACTTAATAGAAGTTTTCTACTATGCAGAAAACATAAATCTTCATATTATCTTCTAAAACGGTAAATCATCAGGAAGAATATCAAAAGAGTTTGCTGAATTATCAAATTCTTTTTCTAATTCAACTGTTTTCATATCATAGAAATTATCA